>OLNW01000788.1_pt1 | contig 35430 bp, 32 predicted proteins | sample 1672121 | NCBI WGS metagenome assembly OLNW01 (sample SAMEA3136648, study PRJEB25190) | human gut metagenome
CGATGATCTGGTATACACGCGGAAGCAGTCTGGAGAACAGCTCGATCGGCCATTTTTCCAATGCCTCTGCCATGATGGTGTGGTTCGTATAAGCACAGGTCTTCGTCGTTACCTCCCATGCCTCATCCCAGCCAAGTCCTTCCTCATCCAGAAGAATACGCATCAGCTCTGCGACTGCTACAGTCGGATGGGTATCGTTCAGCTGGAATGTTGCCTTCTCATAGAATTTACGGATATCTTTATGGCTCTTCTTATATTTTTCAATTGCTGCCTGTACACTTGCAGAGATGAAGAAGTACTGCTGCTTCAGACGCAGTTCCTTACCTGCATAGTGATTATCATTCGGATAAAGGACATCAACGATGTTCTTTGCCAGATTCTCCTGCTCAACAGCCTTCTGATAATCACCCTTGTCGAAGGAGTCAAGATGGAAATCATTGATCGCCTCTGCATCCCATACACGCAGGGTGTTGACGATGTTGTTGTTGTAGCCGAGCACCGGAATATCATACGGGATCGCACGTACCGACTGGTAGCCTTCCTGAACGAAATTATTCTTCTTGTGCTCCTCATCGTACTCCACACGGACATAGCCACCGAATTTTACGATCTTCGCATACTCCGGGCGGCGCAGCTCAAACGGGTTGCCATCCTTAAGCCAGTTATCCGGTACTTCTACCTGATAACCATTCTCGATTTTCTGTTTGAACATACCGTAACGGTAACGGATACCGCAGCCGTATGCGGAATATCCAAGCGTTGCAAGTGAATCGAGGAAGCATGCTGCCAGACGGCCAAGGCCGCCGTTTCCAAGTGCAGCATCCGGCTCCTGGTCTTCAATCACATTGAGGTCAAAGCCCATCTCATCCAGCGCTTCCTTTACTTCCTTATATGCACACAGATTGATCAGATTATTTCCAAGCGCACGCCCCATCAGAAACTCCATGGACATGTAATAAACCGTCTTCGGATCATCGATCTCATACTGCTTCTGCGTTGCCAGCCAGTTATTGATGATATCATCCTTCACCGCATAGGAAACAGCCTGAAACAGCTGCTGCTGTGTTGCTTCTTTGATTGTTTTCCGGTAGAGGGTTTTCACATTCTCCTTAACGCGCTCTTTGAACTCTTCCTTGTCAAATGTTTTACTCATTACATTTTTCCTTTCATTCAAATTTTGCAGATCGGGTTCTTCTGCTTATTTTCTCTCTACGCCTAGTGTCACCTGTTCTCCGTTGATGTTCCACTCTTTACTGTATCCGGACACTTCGCCGTAAACTACGGTTACTGCAAGTACTTCGTCCTTTATCTGATCTTCGTACTTTTTCAGAATCGCATCTATCTTATCGTTACCCTTTGCGGATACCGTTATTTTATCCATGACCTCGAAGCCGGCTTCCTTACGCATTGTCTGAATCTTGCTGATCAGCTCGCGCACAAAGCCTTCCTCGACCAGTTCCGGTGTCAGGTTTGTATCAAGTACCACTGCGATCTCCTGGTTGGATTCGCTCACATAGCCTTCTGTCTGTGCCGTCTCAATGAGCAGATCCTCCTCGCCAAGCGCTACCTCTGTACCGTCTACGTCCAGATGGATTGCGCCAGTCGTCTTCAGCTCATTCATCGCAGCTGCCCCATCAAGTGCCGGAAGCAGCTGACGGATCTTGCCGAGCAGCTTGCCGTATTTCGGGCCGACAGTACGCATCTGCGGCTTGAAGCTGTAAGAAATGAACTCTCCTACATTATCGGTAAATGCAACAGCCTTTACATTCAGCTCGTCGCGGATAATATCCGTAAAATACTCCGGAAGCGTCTGCGGCGCCTTGATATACATCTTGGCGATCGGCTGGCGGTTCTTGATGTTTGCCTTATTCCGGCAGGCACGTCCAAGGACTACGACCTTCAGCACCTCATCCATATCGCGCTCCAGCTCCGGATCAATCTTGGCCTCATCCACCTTCGGGAAGTCACACAGATGAATGCTCTCCGGCGCGGTCGGATCTACCTTTACTACAATGTTCTGATAGATCTCCTCTGTCATGAACGGAATCATCGGTGCTGCCGCCTTGCTGACCGTCACGAGTGCAGTATAAAGCGTCATGTAAGCGTTGACCTTATCCGTCTCCATGCCTTTCGCCCAGAAACGCTCACGGCTTCTTCTGACATACCAGTTACTCATATCATCGACGAACTCTTCAAGTGCACGTGCAGCCTCCGGGATCCGGTAATTACCCAGATTGTCATCTACGGCCTTGACCATGGAATTCATCTTGGAGAGTAACCACTTATCCATAACCGGAAGCTTCTCGTAGTCCAGTGTATACTTGGTCGGGTCAAAATTGTCAATGTTGGCATACAGCACGAAGAATGCATAGGTATTCCAGAGTGTTCCGAGGAACTTGTTCTGCCCCTCCTGCACGGCCTTTCCATGGAAACGATTCGGCAGCCACGGAGCGCTGTTGATATAGAAATACCAGCGAATTGCATCCGCGCCATATTTGGAAAGCGCCTCGAACGGATCGACGGCATTTCCCTTGGATTTGCTCATCTTCTGGCCGTTTTCATCCTGCACGTGTCCAAGAACGATAACATTTTCAAACGGAGCCTTATTAAACAGCAGTGTGGAGATCGCCATCAGAGAATAGAACCAGCCTCTGGTCTGATCCACTGCCTCAGAAATAAACTGAGCCGGGAAGTGTTTCTCGAAATATTCTTTATTTTCAAACGGATAGTGATACTGCGCAAACGGCATGGAACCGGAATCGAACCAGCAGTCGATTACTTCCGGTACCCGGTGCATCGGCTTTCCGCACTTCGGACAGCGAATCGTCACCTTGTCGATGAACGGACGGTGCAGCTCGATCTCCTCCGGGCAGTCATCAGAAAGCTCATGCAGCTCCTTCTTGCTGCCGACGGACTCCATATGTCCGCACTCGCACTCCCAGATATTCAGCGGAGTACCCCAGTAACGGTTCCGTGAAAGTCCCCAGTCCTGTACATTTTCCAGCCAGTCACCGAAACGTCCCTTACCGATGCTCTCCGGAATCCAGTTTACCGTATTATTATTGCGCACCAGATCATCGCGCACCGCAGTCATCTTGATGAACCAGGACTCGCGTGCATAATAAATCAGCGGTGTATCACAGCGCCAGCAGTGCGGGTAGCTATGCTCAAACTTCGGTGCGGAATACAGCAGTCCTCTCGCATCCAGATCCTTGATGACCTCCGGGGAAACGCCGTTCTCATTTTCGAGATCCTTTCGTGCAATACAGGAGTGACCGGCCCATTTCGTCTCCTTCGTCATCATACCATTCTCATCGACGAGCTGCAGGAACGGAAGATCATATTTTCTGCCGACCTTGCTGTCGTCCTCACCAAATGCCGGTGCGATATGTACAACACCGGTACCATCGGTCATCGTAACATACGGATCACATACAACATAGTACGCTTTCTTTTTCAGCTCTACCGGGTAAAGTGCCTCATACTCCTTGAATTCAAGATCCTTACCCTTATAAGTCTCAAGGACATCGTAGGTCTCCGCTCCGAGCACGGTATCCGCCAGCGCAGCTGCCAGATAGTATACATAGTCCTGATCCTTCATTTTGACTTTGATATAATCCTCATCCGGATTCACGCAGAGCGCAACGTTCGACGGAAGGGTCCACGGTGTCGTCGTCCACGCAAGAATGTACGCCTCCTCTCCCTTCACCTTGAAGCGTGCAATTGCGGAACGTTCCTTGACGTCCTTATATCCCTGTGCCACCTCATGGCTCGAAAGCGGGGTACCGCAGCGCGGGCAGTACGGTACGATCTTGTAGCCCTTGTACAGAAGCTTCTTCTCCCAGATCTGCTTTAATGCCCACCACTCAGACTCGATAAAATTGTCATCGTAGGTGACATACGGATCATCCATATCCGCCCAGAAGCCAACGGTCGCGGAGAAATCCTCCCACATCCCCTTGTACTTCCAGACGCTCTCCTTGCAGTGCTGGATGAACGGCTCCACACCGTACTCCTCGATCTGCTCCTTACCGTCGAGACCGAGCATCTTCTCGACTTCCAGCTCTACCGGCAGTCCATGCGTATCCCAGCCGGCCTTTCTCGGAACCATCTTTCCCTTCATCGTCTGGTAGCGCGGAATCATATCCTTGATAACACGGGTCAGCACATGACCGATGTGTGGCTTTCCGTTTGCTGTAGGCGGTCCGTCATAGAAGGTATATGTCTCACCTTCTTTGCGGTTCTCCATGCTCTTTTTAAAAATATCCTGTTCTTTCCAGAATTTTTCTACTTCTTTTTCGTGTTCAACAACATTTCTGTTGGTAGGTACCTTATCGTACATATGCTGCCTCCTTCTTGAACACCCCTGAATTTTATCTTTTTCAGATATGCCTGTTGTTCTTAATTTATAAATCGCACATTTCGTTATTATAGCTCAGTCTTTGTTTTCTTGTCAATTTATGATGTGCTGAAAATGCCCGCATTTTTCATTGCTTTTTTCCTATATTTCCAGTATACTTGAGAAAGTCGGTTTCGGCATGACATATTGTGTGGGAAGTCGGCAGTCTACGACAAATTTAATAGAAAAGAGAGTGATGAAATGAGTAACTTTTTCAACATGGACAATGGTCTGTTCCGTGCACTCGGCAAGCTGGCAGATCTGATGCTTCTGAACATCCTGTTTCTTGTCTGCAGCCTTCCTATTTTCACGATCGGGGCATCCTTTACCGCGATGTATTATGTGACCTTAAAGCTGGCCGAAAATGAAGAAGGCTATATCGCCCGGGGCTTCCTGAAATCCTTCAAGCAGAATTTCAAGCAGGCAACGATCATCTGGCTGATCCTGCTGTTCTTCGGCATCGTACTTGTTCTGGATCTGCTGATCCTCAAGGATTCCACCGGAACCTTTGTGACCGTCCTGCGCGTAGTCATCACCGCAACGATGATTATATACGCCCTGATCCTGCTCTACGTGTTCCCGATTCTTGCACGCTTTTACAACTCTGTAAAGGATACCTTTAAAAATGCCTTTATCATGGCAGTCGTAAATCTTCCGAGGACCTTTGTCATGCTGGTCATCTGTGCAGCGTCAGTGCTTGCCACCTTCCTGAACACCTATACCTTATGGTACGGTATCCTGATCTGGATGATGGCCGGTTTCGCACTCGTAGCCTTTGCGAATTCCTTTTTCTTCAAAAAGATTTTTGCAAAATACACACCGGCAGATCCGACCACGGATGAGGATCCGGATAACTGGAACCTGGATGAAATCGAAAAGACAGAGCTTGATGTAAAAGAGGACGTGACCGCTTCGACAGAAGCAACAGATGCAGCTGCTTCTTCGAAAGACGAAACCAAACCAGAATAATCAGAAAAATACCGGCTCCAAATCAGATCTGATATCTGAAACTGGAAGCCGGTATTTTTACTTTATTATTTGTTCCACAGTGCGCCGTATACACTCAGAATTCTGGATGCCTGTGCGTCCGTCACTCTGGAAAGTGCGTTCTCAATCGCTGCGTAGGTCTCCGGGCGGGAATTCTTCAGCTGAGTCGGATTCAGAATGTAGTTCTTGTAGGACTCTGCGAAGTACTCAGAGCTGCTGGATAATACATATGACTTGTTGTAGTCTGTGTACAGGGATTTTTCACGGTTGTAAATACTCTGGAATGCAGAGGACGTATCAATGTTGCCTGCCACAAATGCTACAAAGTGTCCCAGCTCATGGTATACGGTATTGTCCGCACGCTTCAGCGTAACGGTACGGGTCCGTGCGTCACACAGTCCGGAATAAGATACACCGGAATTGATGACAATCTTAAATCCGAGCTTCTGGAATGCACTTGTCACATTACCGCTTACCAACGGGGCAATCTGCGTGATCGCGATCTCACCGTTCTGTGCTGCAGATGCGGTACCTGCGGTCGTCGCCTTCGCGGCAGTCGTTGTCGCTGTTCCGACGCCTGCTGCGGTTACTGCTGCATTGCCGGTCGGTGCTACTGTCTTTATAACCGTCGTCTTTACCGTCGTCACCCGGGTATCAATCTTAGAACCCTTCTTATATGCGTTTGTCACATTTGTTGCCGTCAACGTTTCTGTCGTGGTAACATTTTTCTTAGATGACTTTACCTTCTTTTTCTTCTTTGTCACGGTCTTCCCGGCCTTCTTGTAGGTCTTCTTGGAAGCCTTTTTCATCTTAATCTTCTTTATCTTCTTTTTCGTCTTGGTCGACTTTGTAACCTTCGGTGCCGCAAGCGGTACATCCTCATCCGGAATCTCAATACTTCCATCGGTATCTACGTAAGTAATCAGCTCCGGTACCTGATTCTGTGAATTGTAATAAGTAACGCCTCCGCCCATTGCAACCACTGCCGCAAGTGCAAGTGCCCCTGCCTTTGTCAGCTTTTTCCGAAGCGCTTCTTTCATAGCCAGCTTCTTCATAGTCTCTTCCTCCTTGAAATAAAAACACATCTGTAATGGTTACTGAAATAACTTTCTGATATATCATTCCCTGTATACGACTCTTTTTCATAAAAAACCATGAAAAAGAAAAAACCGCCTGATTTTCATCAGCGGTCACCATCTACACGCTCCAGCAAATATATGCATACTCAAAAAAATCCGACAGAATACACAATACTCCGGAGATGCGGCAACCGGCTGTCATAGTCTTTCGGACGTTAGACCCTTGGCTTTGCGTCCCCGCTTTTCAACGGGTTTGCCTTTATATCAGATATGTCTATTTCTCTTTTTCTACTATAATCACTTTAACTGCCATTGTCAACTGCATTTTCTCATTTTTTCGCCTTTTTTCTTTTTTTTTTCAGGTTATCTGCTATACTAGGATCAGAATGATATTAAGGTCAAAAGGAGTCAACTTATGACAAAGATACATTATGGCTGGCTGTTTTCCCTTCTGTTCTTTACCGCATTACTGTGTTGCAGCTGCGGTACAACAAAAAGCAATACGGGCGACAGCGTCTCTGCTCCTCCCGGCTATGTCCCCGGTCAGGCAAATGTTCTGGCTCCGACCGCAGACGGAACCGTGCAGACCGGAGAGGAGCCTCTGATCCTTGATTTTTCCAATGCCTCTATGGGCTATTTTATGGGGAAAGTGACAAGCGACGATACAAAAGTAAATATTCAAGTGACCGGAGAGGACGATGTGGTCTATAACTATTTTCTGGAAACCAAAGACGACTGGACGGCATTCCCTCTCACGTCCGGGGACGGTGCCTATCTGATTCTTACCTTTGAGGACATCGGAAACGGACAGTATGCTTCCCTTTTCAGTTATCCACTGGATGTGACCCTGGAAAATGTGTTTCTTCCATTTCTATATCCAAACCAGTACGTAGACTTTTCCGCAGACAGCAAGCTCGTCTCCCTAGCCGCCTCACTCTCCGCAAATGCCGAGACGGATCTGGACGCACTTCGCACACTTTATGAATATGTCGTAACGACACTGACCTACGACAATGAAAAGGCTGCCACGGTGAAAGCCGGCTATTTGCCTGACCTTGACGAAACATTAAAGACAAAAACCGGCATCTGTTTCGACTATGCAGCACTTCTGACCGCTATGCTCCGCTCCTTATCGATCCCGACCCGTCTGGCGATCGGCTACAGCGGCGATGTCAAACACGCCTGGATCGACGTCTACATTGAGTCAGTCGGCTGGGTGGAAAAAGTCGCTCAGTTCGACGGAAATGAATGGAAATTCATGGATCCCACGTTTGATTCCGCCGGAAAGGACAGCGAAGCCATCCGGGAATACATCGGTGATGCCAGCAATTATACACTCCAATATGTTTACTGACAGGAGGTTTTCTCATGCAAAAAGCTCTGAATAATAATGAATTATCTTCGCTTGCAAGGCAGCTCTCCATGCTGCTCCACTCCGGCATCTCTGTACTCGAGAGTGTCTCAATTCTCCGCGAGGATGCTGCCTCTTCAGATGGAAAGGAGATTCTTGGCGGACTCTATGAACGTCTTGAAGAGACCGGAGAATTTGCAGAAGCGATGCAGCAGACCGGATGGTTTCCTGACTATTTCCAGAAGATGACTGCGCTCGGCGAACAATCCGGCACCCTTGAGGAGACTATGGCTTCCCTTGCCTCCTACTATGAACGACAGGAAACCATGCTCACCAATATCCGCAATGCGCTGACCTACCCGCTTATCCTGCTCGGCATGCTCTTTGCCATTCTCTTGGTGCTCGTGACACAGGTCATGCCGGTGTTCGAAAAGGTATTCTCACAGCTTGGCATCGAAATGACAGGTGTCACCTCCGCCGTTTTTCGGATCACGCATGTGCTGCAGGGCTGTTCCGTCGTGCTTCTGATCGGCGTGCTCACAGCAGCAGCCGCAGGCATCATCTGGCTTCGTACAGCCAGTGGACGCGCCAGACTTTTAAAGCTCATTCTGCCGCTCCCGGTCACCCGCGAAATCAGTCATCTTACGGCATGTGCACATTTTTCTGACGCACTCTCCATGGCCCTGCACTGTGGTCTGGATGTCGGTGAGAGCTTCTCCTTAGCCGGTGATGTCTCCACACAGCCACAGTTTCAGAAGCAGCTAAAAAAAGCAGAGGCGCTACAAAATGAAGGCGAAGAATTTGCCGTCTCGCTGAATAAAGCCGGCATCTACAGCGGAATGAACGCCCGCCTGCTCTCGATCGGCTTTCGCACCGGCGATGCGGAGGACGCCCTGAAGGATATTTCCATTCGCGCCGGGAAGCAGGCCGAAGAGCGACTGCAAAATGCCATTGGTAAAATCGAACCAACCATGACAGCGATTCTCTCGGTCCTGACCGGACTGATTCTCGTCTCTGTCATGCTGCCATTACTCAGTATCATGGCCGGTATCGGATGACGCTTACAAAAAAGGAGGCCTGACCTATGAACCGTTTCAGCCAGGAACATACCCCTCATGATATCCGGCGCCGCCTGGTTCCATCTGTAGTGCTTACGCTTGGGTGTGTTCTGTTTTTGTGGAAATTTTCTTCTTCTGTCACAGAAACAACGAACCACGCACAGATGGAGAATCTGAAGCAGGCGATCCTGCGCAGCGCTGTTCACTGCTATGCGGTGGAGGGGATTTATCCAGCCAGCCTTTCCTATCTGGAAAAACACTACGGAATCTCATGGAACCCGGAAGAATACGCCGTCGACTACGAGGTCTTCAGCTCCAACCTCCCACCGACCGTTACGGTGATTGACCTTCGGTCGTAGCTGCCTGCCTGGCTTGTTTCTCACGGAAAACAAGGAGGAATTACCCATGAATTCAAAACCGACAAGACACTCCATCGATACGCTCTTTACTTTTCTGCTGCTGCTTTCCTTTCTGCTCTTTTCTCTTCTGGTAGCAGGAACCGGCTCTATGGTCTATCAGAACGGAACAGATAGTCTGAATAAGAATTATACCTCCCGGATGGCGCTCTCCTATCTGGCCGAAAAGCTGCGGCAGCATGATCACACAGACGGCGTAAATGTCAGAGAACTGGATAACATTCCGAGCCTCGTCCTGTATGAAGAACAAAACGGCACGCACTACTGCACCTACCTGTATTTCTATGACGGGGCGCTGCGGGAGCTGTTCACGCAGGCATCCAATGTACCATCTGCAGATATGGGGACTGCGATCACCGAGCTGTCCGGATTCACTTTTTCTGTGGAATCCGCCCCCGACGGCTCTGAATCCGTTTTGCTGATCACCGTAACGGACACAGAAGGAAGGAACAATACAGCACGGATTCATTTATCTGCTGCCGCATTGTCAAAGACCTGATATCCGGTCTGTTGCCCGCAGAAAGGAAGACGAAATACACTGTACGGAAATAATTTTTAAGGAGCACTAAAATGAAATCATCAACATCGAATCATTCCGGAACCCGGTTGTTTTTTATTGAATTTCTGATCGTGCTGTTTTTCTTTCTGATCATCAGTACGGTCTGTCTGCGGCTGTTCGTCCAGTCACACAGTATGACAAAGCGTACAGAAGAGCTGTTTCAGGCACAGGAGGCTGCAGCTTCAGTTGCGGAGCTGCTCGAAGCAGGGGGTGACTCTGTTTCTGTACTGCTCACTGCCTACCCGGAGGCTGTTCTGGATGATTCGGGGCTTGATCCGATGATAACCATCTGTTTTGATCAGGATTTCCACAGCTGTTCTCCAAAAAAAGAAAGTTATTCACTTACCGTACCCCTTATTGTGGATAACCATGAGGAAAGTGCAACGATTTCCGTCTGCAAATCCTCCGGCGAAGTGATTTACACACTGGACGTCTCGTTCCACCGGCCGCTGACGAGAGAGGAGGTGCTCTCATGAGAAGGACTTCCGGACTTTCGCTTCTGATCCTGATCTTTGTCTCTCTCTGTCTTATTACCTTTTCCCTGCTTTCGGTCTCGGAATCCAGGGCAGACCAGGCACTCGGCGAAAAAATGGCAGCACGGACAACCACCTACTACGAGGCAAACACAAAAGCCAATCAGCTGCTTTCAAAGATCGATGCACAGTTAGCGAACTATTTACGACTGTTTTCATCTGATGCATCATCTACCCCGGAAAGCAGCTACTATGATTCCTGCCGCCAGATCGCAGATGTCATTCCGGAAGTATGCTGGGATACCGATACACACACGGTTTCCTTTTCTATCGCCATCACCGAAAGCCAGCAGCTCGCCGTCGTGCTCGCCGTCGATTTTCCGAAAAAGGATACGGATACACTGTATCATATCACCACCTGGGAAATCGTAAATACGCAGGACTGGGCAGTTGACACATCTATGAAGCTGCTTCGAACCGATATGCCGGAAAGTGAAACCTGACATCATCATATTTTTCTTACGAAAGGGGATCTCCTGTCATGGCTGATATTGCCACGCTTCAGGCGACCGATATGCTGACGGCCGCTACCAACTCAAACGCATCCGACATTTTTATCGTAGCCGGACGCCCACTGACCTATAAAGTAAATGGATTTATGCACACGAAAGGAGAACGGCTTATGCCGGATACTACCGAATCTCTGATTCGGCAGATCTATATACTCGCACAGAACCGGAAAATCGATCCTTTTCTGGAATCCGGCGATGATGACTTTTCTTTCGCGATCCCGGGATTGTCCCGCTATCGAGTGAGCACGTACAAGCAGCGTGGTTCACTCGCTGCTGTGATCCGTGTCATCGCATTTGAGCTTCCGGATCCTGCACTGCTCGGCATCCCGGATTCGATCCTGCAGCTGACCGATCTCACAAAGGGCATGCTCCTTGTCACCGGCCCTGCCGGAAGCGGCAAGTCGACGACGCTCGCCTGCCTGATTGACCGCATCAACTCGACACGCGAAAATCACATCATCACCCTGGAGGATCCTCTGGAATTCCTGCACCACCATAAAAAAAGTATTGTCAGTCAGCGCGAAATCTCAACCGATACGGATAATTATCTGACGGCACTGCGTGCAGCGCTGCGCCAGAGCCCTGATGTCATCCTGCTCGGTGAGATGCGTGACCATGAGACGATCCAGACGGCTATGACCGCTGCGGAGACCGGACACCTTATCCTCTCCAGTCTGCATACAATCGGCGCCGCGAACACGATCAGCCGGATCATCGACGTCTTCGAGCCATCCCAGCAGCATCAGATCGCGATGCAGCTCTCAATGGTGCTCCGCGCCGTTGTCTCCCAGCAGCTTGTCCCGGCCATCGACGGTCACATGGTTCCTGCCTTTGAGCTCATGATCATGACACCCGCCATCAGCAATATGATCCGTGACAATAAAACACACCAGATCGATGGAATCATCTATACATCCGCAAGGGATGAAATGCACTCAATGGACAGCAGCCTTTTGCAGCTTTACCATTCGGGCACGATCACCGCAGAAACCGCGCTGCGCTACAGTACAAATCCGGATATGCTGCGGAAAAAACTGTAAAAAGGACGTGTGAAAAAAATTTGTTTTTTCACACGTCCTTTTTTTGCTCTATTTGTCTGCCAGCTGCTGACGCACGAGCGCTCTCTTTAAAGCCAACTCAGCCCGGGAGATATTGATCGATGGATCATGTGCCTGCAAGCGGCGCTCAGCGCGCTGTTCTGCTTCCTTTGCACGGTTCCTGTCAATCTCGTCCGGCCATTCGGCCACCTCCGCCATCATGGAAATCCGATCCGGAAGGATCTCAATAAAGCCCGCATGCACGGCTGCTTCCCGGATCCCGTCCTCCTCATGAATTTTCACAATGCCCGGTTCAATAATCATGGTCATCGGGATATGGCGCTTATAAATACCGACCTCTCCCTCTGTCGTGTTCAGCTCCAGCATGGACGCCTTTCCGGTCCAGAAAACGCGGTCAGGCGTAATGATCTCAAGATCAAAAAACTTGCCATCGTCTGCCATACGCTTTCACCCTTTCTGCCGACTGTGGTTCACACCTTATGCGCGGGCGATTACGTCGTCGATGCTTCCTGCATTCAGGAAACAGCTCTCCGGGATATCGTCATGCTTACCTTCAAGGATCTCCCTGAAGCCACGGATCGTCTCGGACAGCGGAACATAACGTCCGTCCACACCGGTAAACTGTACCGCTACAAAGAACGGCTGAGACAGGAATCTCTGTACCTTTCTCGCACGGCTGACAATCAGCTTGTCCTCCTCAGACAGCTCATCCATGCCGAGGATTGCGATGATATCCTGCAGCTCCTTGTACTTCTGAAGAATCTCCTGCACGCCGCGGGCTACCGCATAATGCTCTTCACCGACGATACGCGGATCCAGGATACGGGAAGTAGACTCCAGCGGATCCACTGCCGGGTAAATTCCGAGCTCTACGATCGAACGGGAAAGTACGGTCGTCGCATCCAGATGTGCAAACGTCGTCGCCGGGGCCGGGTCTGTCAGGTCATCCGCAGGCACATAGACTGCCTGTACGGATGTAATGGAACCATTCTTTGTCGAAGTGATACGCTCCTGCAGCGCACCCATCTCCGTCTGAAGGGTCGGCTGATAACCAACTGCGGATGGCATACGTCCAAGCAGTGCGGATACCTCAGATCCGGCCTGTGTGAAACGGAAGATGTTGTCAATGAACAGAAGTACATCCTTTCCGCCCTCATCACGGAAGTTCTCCGCCATCGTCAGACCGGTCAGACCGACACGCATTCTTGCTCCAGGCGGCTCATTCATTTGTCCGAACACCATTGTCGTTTTATTGATAACGCCGGATTCCTGCATCTCGTGATACAGGTCGTTACCCTCACGGGTACGCTCTCCAACGCCGGTAAATACGGAATATCCGCCGTGCTCAGTCGCGATATTACGAATCAGCTCCTGAATCAGAACGGTTTTACCTACACCTGCTCCACCGAACAGACCGATCTTTCCACCCTTCTGATACGGGCAGAGCAGATCAACGACCTTAATTCCGGTCTCCAGTACCTCTGCCGAGGTGGACTGCTCCTCAAATGACGGTGCTTCCCGATGAATCGGCATCTTCTTTGCGCCCGCCGGTGCCGGCTTGTTGTCGATCGGATCACCGGTCACATTGAAAATGCGACCCAGCGTCTCCTCGCCTACCGGAACCGAGATCGGCGCACCGGTCGCCACGGCCTCCATGCCGCGTACCAGTCCGTCGGTCGGACCCATTGCGATGCATCGAACCGTCTCATCGCCAAGGTGCTGTGCGACCTCTACAACGAGAAGTTCCCCGTTCTTGCGGGTGATATGGATAGCTTCATAAATTGACGGAAGATGTCCCTCTGTAAATTTGATATCCAGTACCGCACCGATAATCTGAGTGATTTTACCTGTATTTGGCATGATAATTCACTCTCCTCTTCTATATTACTTTACTGTATTGCATTTGCTCCGGCTATGATCTCGGTCAGCTCCTGTGTAATGGAGCCCTGACGCGCACGGTTGTACTGCAAGGTCAGATGATCGATCATGTCCTGCGCATTGCTCGTTGCGGAATCCATCGCCTGCATACGGGCGCCATTCTCACTCGCAATGGCCTCTACCAGAGCGCCGTATAAAATGCTCGTCACATATTTCGGAATGATGATCTCCAGGGCCTCGGTCTCCTCCGGCTCATAGTTCATCAGTGAATCCGCCTTTGCCGCCTCAATGTCCGCTTCCTCGATCTCTACCGGAAGCAGCTTTAAGAGCTTCGGCTCATGTACGACGGTATTTTTAAAATACGTGTAGGCAAGATAGATTTCTGAAATCTCACCCGCTGCATATCCCCCGAGCACTTCCTCACAGATTTCCTTTGCATCAGAGAACATCGGGTTCTCAATGACCTCGCTGTAATCCTTTGCAATCGTATACTCTCTGTGCTGGAAATATTCTTTTCCTTTATTTCCCACCGTGTAAAGCAACAGATCATCCGGTTTTAAATCCGAGCCGGTAATCAGCTTGATCACACTGGCATTGTACCCGCCTGCAAGTCCACGGTTTGAAGTAATGACTGCCTTTTTCCCGGATGCCTGCGGCTTTAAATACGGATGTTCAATCGTTCCGGATTTGGCAAGCATGGACGTAACCGTCGCATACATCTTGTCAAAATACGGCTTGGACCGCTCCGCACGTGCCTTTGTCTTCTGCAGCTTAACCGTGGATACCAGCTTCATGGCATTGGTAATCTGCTGTGTACTGGCAATACTGCTCCGGCGGCGTTTTATGTCTCTCATCGAAGCCATAAGTATCACCCTTTCCTAAATGCGGCCTTGAACTCCTTCAATGCAGACTGCAGTGCTGCATCCGTCTTCTCGGAAATCTGCTTCTCCGTTGCGATTGCATTCGGAACCTCCGGATACTTCGTATCGAGGAACTCAAACAGTTCCTTCTCAAAACGCATGATATCCTTTACCGGAATATCGATCAAATATTTCTTTGTCGCTGCGTAAATGATGATGACCTGATACTGTACGGCCATCGGCTGATACTGCGGCTGCTTCAGGATCTCTTTGATACGTTCACCCTGTGCCAGACGTTCCTTCGTATCATCGTCCAGATCAGAACCGAACTGGGAGAAGGCTGCCAGCTCACGGTACTGTGCCAGCTCGACACGGATCGGGGCTGCGATCTTCTTCATCGCCTTGATCTGTGCTGCGCCTCCTACACGGGATACAGAAAGTCCTGCGTTGACCGCCGGACGGAATCCCGCATTAAACATCTCTGTCTCCAGATAGATCTGACCGTCTGTGATGGAAATAACGTTTGTCGGAATATAGGCAGAAACATCTCCTGCCTGCGTCTCAATAATCGGAAGTGCCGTCAGGGAACCTCCGCCCAATTCATCCGAGAGACGTGCCGCACGCTCCAGCAGTCTGGAATGCAGATAGAATACATCACCCGGATATGCCTCACGTCCTGGCGGACGCTTCAAAAGCAGGGAGAGTGTACGGTAAGCCGCCGCGTGCTTCGACAAGTCATCATAAATGACAAGCACGTCCTCTCCGTTCTCCATCCATTCCTCACCGATCGCACAGCCTGAATACGGTGCAATGTACTGCAGCGGTGCCAGCTCACTGGCCGTCGCTGATACAACGGTCGTGTAATCCATCGCTCCGTACTCCTCCAGTGTCTTTACAAGAGAAGCCACCGTAGAAGCCTTCTGACCGATCGCCACATAAATACACTTTACGCCCTGCCCTTTCTGATTGATGATTGTATCAATCGCAATAGCCGTCTTACCGGTCTGACGGTCTCCGATGATCAGCTCACGCTGTCCTCTTCCGATCGGCACCATGGAGTCGATCGCCTTGATACCGGTCTGCAGCGGGGTATCAACCGCTTTTCTGGAAATGACGCCGGATGCGACACGCTCGATCTGGCGATATTTATCTGCATGGATCGGTCCCTTTCCATCGATCGGCTGTCCGAGCGCATTTACGACACGCCCGAGCATTCCGTCTCCGACCGGAACCTCCACAACTCTGCCCGTGGTCTTTACGATATCTCCCTCACCGATCTCGGTGCTGTTGCCGAGAAGTACCGCTCCGACATTGTCTTCCTCCAGATTCAGCACCATGCCGTATACCTCGCCCGGAAACTCCAGCAGCTCACCCTGCATGGCATTCTCCAGACCATATACACGGGCGATACCGTCCGCTACCTGGATGACCGTACCTGTGTCTGACACTGCGATTTCGGAGGAGTATCTCTGAATCTGCTCTTTGATCACGGAACTGATTTCCTCTGGTCTTAAATTCATGAGGCCTGTACACCTTCTTTCTCGCTTTCTAGTGAAATCTTCATAAGGCAAGAGGTCAGGGCCGCCAGCCGACTGCTCACCGTACCGTCTACAACACGGTCTCCGATCCGGATCATCAGCCCGCCGATTTTCGCCGCATCTACCTTATATTCGATCTCCATTGTTTCATACGGAGTTGTCTGAAGAAGCTTCTGTTCTACCTTCTGCTTCTGAACTCCGGTCAGCGGAATCGCAGAGGTGACCTCCGCCACTCCGATCTTTTTATATTCTTTTACTCTTGCTGTAAAATACGCAAAAATCCCGGGTAATTCTTTGTATCTCCCCTTTGCTGCCACAATTCGTAAAAAACCTGTGAGGGTGTCGGATACCCGTCCCTTGAAAACATCCTCGATGACCTGAAGCTTCGTCTCCTGCGGAATCTCCGGATGCACCATAATCTTTTCAAAGTCTTTGTTCTGTTCCAGGATCTCTGTCAGCACCTGAATTTCTTCTGACAGCTCATCCACCCGGTTCTCCTCCACGGCAAGCTCAAACAGCGCATCCCCATAGGTTCTGGATACTAGCTTTGCCATGTCTTTTCACCTATCTCCTTTAATGTATCGTCAATTAACGAATCCTGGATCTCAATATCGAGCTTCTCACCGACTGCCTTTCCGGCAACCATAGAAGCAACTGTAATAATTTCCTTCTTAATCTCATCCTGCGCTTTCTTCATCTCAAGCTCAGCCTGATGATTCGCACGTTCAATAATATTGGCTGCCTCCGCCTTTGCCTGGTCAATGATCTTCGTCTCATTTTCCAGCGCCTTCTGGCGGGCCGCACTTAAAATTGCGTCCTCCTCTTTATGAATCTCACGCAGTCTGTTCTCGTACTCTTCCTTCAGCTTCGCAGCATCCTCTCTGGACTTCTCTGCAGAATCGATATCATTCTTCACCTTGTCCTGACGCTTTTTCAGCATTTCGCGTGCCGGATTGAACAGCATGTAAGAAAGAAATAAAAACATTACGAATACTGCAATCGCAAGCAGCACCGCGTCATGCAGCAGCTGCGGGTCAAGATTAAACAAACGTGGTTCCAAGATTTCGCCTCCTTCCCATTTTTAGTCTTTCCTTCCCGAATCCGGAAATCAAAGCTTTCCGATCAGCGGGTTTGCGAATAAGAGAATGAAAGCGATTGCCAGACCATACAGACCGGTTGTCTCGGCTACGGCCTGTCCAAGAAGCATCGTAGAGGTGATATCACCCTTCGCTCCCGGATTTCTTCCAACCGCAGAAGCACCATGTCCTGCTGCGATACCCTGTCCTACACCAGGTCCGATACCGGCGATCAGCGCCAGACCTGCACCAATTGCTGAGCAAGCTAATACTAAACCTCTGTCTGTAATACCCATAATAAAACCTCCTATGTTGTGTTTAATTCTGCCCTATTCCACTTCCGGCAGCTTGTCTGTTACATATACCATGGTCAGCATACAGAATACGTATGTCTGAATTGCGCCCGAGAACACATCAAAATAGATGTGCAGAAATCCCGGCCAGCCGATTGCGAACTTCGCCAGAAGCGTATAGATCAGCGACATCATAACTGTGCCTGAAAGGACATTACCGAACAGACGCAGCGACAATGAAAACGGCGTTGCAATCTCTCCGATCAGATTGATCGGAAACAGGAACGGCAGCGGCTTGAACAGCCCGGTAAATGCGCCGAACTTGTTATATTTGATATTATTGTACTGAATAATGCCAAAGGTCAGAAGACCAAGCGGCAACGTCACACCATAATCCGCTGTCGGCGGGCGAAGCCCGAAAAGTCCCGAGATATTGCTCAGAAAGATGAAAATAAAAATACTGCCGATGTAGTTCCGGAACTTTTTTGCATAAGGTCCCATACTGCTTTCCACCATCTTATCGAGCATCTCGACAATCATCTCGACAATGTTCTGAAAACCGGTCGGGTACTTTTCGGCATGACTGATCGCAATACGTGCTGCAACTGCAAATATCACAATCAGCAGCATAACAATTGCGATTGCAACATGTGTTGTTGTGATCCAGAAGGTCTGGCCAAACAGCTCATAGCTGAACACACCATGTATAAAAAAATCCACATCCTGATCAGAAGATGCCAGCAAATTCGCAGCTCCCACTTTTTTTCCTCCTTTCTTCCGTAATGCTCGTCCCTCTCCCGCAGGCAGGCGGGATCCGGTACGGTATTTCCTTAACATTCATGTAACCAGGTTACATATCTATAAAATCTGTCTTGCAGACTTTATCAGGAATCGGTATGCGGCGGATCGTCTTCGCCCGTCTCATCCGGCACAGCTTCATCCTTTCCATGAAGCATCCGGTGGGTCAGCGGCTGAAGGAATGCTCCGAACTTCAGACAGAACACGCCGACAAAGGTAGCCATCACATATCCGAGCTTCAGAAACGTAACTGCCCCCGCGACAAGGAGAATCACGGCAGTCCGGATCAGATAAGCCCGACGCATGTATTTATCCGCATCATCCGGCTGCATATCCAGCGCACGGTCAATAGAGCGGTACATATGGGCAGCAAGCCCGATCGCTGTAGCTGCTCCAATCCACAACCCAGACGTAAATTTCCAGGAAAATCCTGCGACCAGAATCGAAAGCACTTCCACCACTGCTGCAGATATGATAATCCCTGTAATCAGCTCAAGGAGGGTATTATTGATCTGTCTTTTCATCCTTTTTCCTCCTCTTCTGGCGTGGCAGTCCTACCTGCTGCGCCAGCATCCATGTGTTCCGCGCACCCGCCATAATGCCGAGCACGACGAGCACGGCTGTTGTCGACCATCCAAAGGTATCGTCCAGCCATATGCCGACGCATACACAAAGAATCAGCGGTGCAAGCATGCTGATGCCAAGCTGGGTAACCATGGACAGTGACCTTGCGATTTCATTTCTTTTTCTGTCCATACTGCCTCCTTCTATCTGTCGAATTCTAACCGCAAATACATTTCTATTTTAACAGAAAACGAATAAAAAATATACACCCACAGCAAAAAATATTTTGCTTTCCGCGTTTGAATCCGCAAACATCTCGTAAAATTTGTCAACAATTTCCACACTTGTCAGATTATGTTAAAACGCTTCGTAATTGCTTATGCTCATTCGCGCGCCAGTTCCCTCACTGTTTCCAGAATGAGCAGCAGTGTCACCGGTCCGAGCACGACGCCAGATGGTCCATACAGGTAGAGTCCGGCGTATACGACAACTACCATTACAAACGGATAAATGCCAAGACGCGCTCCGATCAGCCGCGGCTCGAGAAATTCCCGCGCCACGTAGGTGATGAAAAACAGCACACCATAGCCCGCTGCCTTTGCATAGCTTCCCTGCAGTACAAGGAAAAACGCGACCGGGAGCAGAACCGTCCCTGTCCCGATAAAGGGCAGTGCATCCAGAAGCCCCGCAGCAACGCCTAGCAGCACAAAATACGGATTACCAAGCAGCCAAAGTCCCAGTACACACAGGATGCTCACGATCCCGATGATCATTGCCTGTGCCTTTAAATACATACCGCCCTGATGCCACATTCGTCCGCTGATATGCTCCACGTGCCGATACAGCCGATAGTTTCGAAGCTGTTCACGCATCCTGTCATAATCCCGCATCAGAAGAATCGCCGCCACAAATACCATGAGCAGAAACAATGCCGCGTCCATTGCTTTTTTCAGATACCTCATTGAGTAATTAAAAATACCCGGCACGATATAGATCCGTATCTGCTCAGTGGCGTGCTCAATCCCGGAGTATACAAATGATCTCATCTCCTCCATCTCCACGCCAAAATTTCGCTCCGCAAACCGGCAGCACTCGTCGATCCCTTCACAAAAGCAGCGGTAGTAATCGTCAAAATTCATGGCAACCCTTTTTAATTGTCCCATGAGCATGCAATAGATCATATAAAAAAGGAGTGAGCACACAATGAGCAATGCGGCAAGCAACACCGACAGAATCAGTTCTCTGCGCAGCCGCAGCTTTTTATAAATCAGCTCCGTCACCGGCTTTAAGAGATGTACCAGAATATAGGAAATAAAAAAGGGGATCACGTAGGGCAGAAAATATTTCATCAAAATATAAACTGCCACGGTGATCCCTGCGATTTTCAAAAGCTGCTTTCCCTCCGTCATCGTATACGCCTCCTCCGCCATGCACACCTGCAGTTTGACTGCAAATCGCCTGTCACTGCATTAGAAATGCGCAGTGATCTCTGGTTAGTATGCGAAGTTCGGAAAATTCTATTCTGTTTAACCGATAAATTGTGAATATCCGCTTGACTCGATAAACTGCGAAGCAATTATCCGGCTGTATGCAGACAGTGAAAGCAGATTACGAACATCCGGCTGTCGAAAACCGGCGGCTGACTATGCATGTCTCAGAAGGTCTGAAAAACAGACTTCTGCGGCTTGACCTGAAAATGCATCGGCTTCCCTGTCTTCGGATGCCGAAAAGTCAGCTCCGTCGCGCACAGTGCCAGCTCCGCAGCCGGCAATCGATGCGCCGCATGGTCTGCTGACTCATTTACCATCTGCGCCTGCCACGCCTTTGCATACAATTCCCAATCCGGATTATATTTTCGATCACCAAAGAGCGGAAGTCCGGCATGCGCCATCTGCACCCGGATCTGATGATGGCGCCCGGTAGCAAGATGAATCTCGGCAAGCGCATATCCAAGGACATCCCCTGCTCCTGCCATTCGCTGCTCCTGCACTTCCCGGTAGGACAGAATCCGAAATGACAGCCTTGCCTCCTTCGCGCCTTTTCGATCCTTTGTCACAACTGCGGAAGAATTGGTCTTTGCATCCTTCACTAGGTAATCCGTAAGGGAATGCCACAGAACCTTCCTGCCGGTCGCCACTTTCTCATCCCCGTCAGGCGGCGCGTCTGCTTTCTGCATACCCTCTGCCTCCGGTATCCAGTGCCCGCCAGCTTCCGTCACACAGCACACTGCCTGGTACACCTTCTTCATGCTTCCGTCTGTGATCTGCGCCGACAGCGACGCAGCCGCTTTTTTATTTTTTGCAAACACAACAATGCCTTCCACCGGCTGATCCAGTCGATGCACAACCCGCACCGGCTCCATTCTCTGGTCCGCCTGCTCCATGAGATGATTGTTGAGCATGCTCACCAGATCCTTCTCCCCGATCCGCGCACTCTGCACTGCAATGCCCGCCATCTTGTGACAGACAATGATGTCCTTATCCTCGTATAAAATCATATCTTCTCTCCTCGCATGCTTCTTTTGCTGACCCATGCACTATATCGGTTACATCATTTTTATTCTACCATGCAGAAAGAGAAATAACAATTTTTATTCTCGCTTGAAAATAAGAACTGCCCCTGCATTTTGGCAAGGACAGCACTTCTCATCGCTTACTGCTATAAAGTTTTCACGCACTGAACAGATCAATTCCCTTCCTGCAAAGCGTCTCCTGCAATTCAGAAATCTGTAGGTTTCTTGTATCACAATTCTTTTTTGCACAGAGCGCTGCTGCCACGCCGACAGCCTCACCCATTGCCATGCAAATCGACATCACACGATAGGAGGCATGCGCCCGGTGTGTCCCGGAAATACAGCGTCCCGCGGTATACAGATTTGCAATTCCCTTTGGTATAAAGCACCTATATGGAAGGTCATATGGCTTGCAATACTGTATCGTCTCTTCTGCCTGACCTGCTCCTGACGGATTATGAATATCCACAATAAATTCTGCTTTATGAACAATGGCATCTTTAAACCTTTTACCCGCTGCAAGTTCTTCCGCCGTAATGACATAGTCTCCTATCACACGTCGGCTTTCACGAATACCTGTTGTATCTCCGCTCGCAATACATTTACAGTTCTCATACCCCGGCAAATGATCCCGAAAAAACTGAACCAGTGTCCGGATCTGCTTTCGAAGCGCTACATCCGCCCGGAATATCTGCTCCGTCTTCGTCACATCCACACCATTTTCCTGTGTCGTATTAACCTGGCGCTCCCCTGAATAGACGGTCGGATGGAGCCGGACAGCCGCAAGTGTCTTAGGAAGCAGTCCCTGATCTGCACACTGTTTACAATAATCCAAAAATCGAATTCCGTCCAGTTTGACCGGATCAATATCACCAACACAGATTACCCCTTTTTTCTCATCTACACCGTCAACCGTAAATTCCAGAGAAACTGGCTGCATCAGCCCATCCTCACGTCCTTTTTCAATCTCACAGCCGGAATGAACACACACATTTGCATCTCCAGTCGCATCAATAACTATTTTTCCACCAAGAATATATGGTTCTTCATTACCAGAAATCACAAGTCCTCGGATTCGTTCCTGCTCCATAATCACATCACTGACCATACTTTGCAGATATACATCAATATTCGACTCCTGATCGACCAGCTCCTCCAGTGCGATTTTCGCCTGTTCCACATCATGCTTTTTGCCTTTCCAGCCAAGCATGTCGTTCTCCGGCACTCCTAATAACTGAACCAATTCGTCCCGCATCGTCCCACTTCCTACGATACCTAGAATCGGCCCAACAAATCCGACTGTAAGGTTTCCGCCCAACACACCATACCTTTCAATCAGTGCCACAGTTACGCCTTCTCTGGCTGCTGCCACTGCAGCACAGATCCCTGCTGGCCCGGCTCCGGCCACAAGTACATCGTATTCCTTTCTTACCTTCAGTATTCTTTGATACTGTATTTCTGTCATCTTATTCTCCTCCAAGATAAACATCCTGTTTTTCCAGACATGCTCTAAGTTCCCCTACACAGACATCGACTGGATTGATATGTTTTTTTAAAGACAATGTCGCTGCCGTCCCTGCTGCCTGTCCGAACGCCAGACAGCAAGGAATCATTCGAATTGCTGAGCCTGCTAATGCGTCTGCCGAAATACAGCGCCCTGCCACAAGAAGATTCTCTACTCCCTGTGGCAACAGGCAACGATATGGAACTCCAAAATATGATCCATTCTGGATCGTAATAAAGCTGCCACCAGGATTATCTTTGTTATGAATATCCATATTTGTGGCCATGACCGCAATTGTATCCTCCGGAACCCGACAGGCAAGTACATCTTCCCCTGTCATCCAGTATTTTCCCTTTATATGTCGGCTCTCACGGATTCCAACCATGTCCGCTGTGTCCAAAAAAACAGCATGCTCAAACCCTGCTGCATATTTTTTCAGAAAATCAAACACCTCATGCGCCTGCCTGAGTCCCTCAAGTTCTGCACTGGTCAGAGATTTCACATCCGTTCCATTTGTATTCAAAATTCTTGTTGTATTAATCCGGTAGATTCCAGCTTCCGGCCCTTCAAAAAGGCCAATTTCTCCTCGCGGAATCTTCCATTCTTCTTGCTTTTCCCGAATCAACCAGGAAAATGGTCCGTAAAACGGTCGGATTTCATCTGCATGTGCCCGGATATGTGCTTTCAGCTCTTCTGTATTTACATTTCCCACTCGGAAAAATAAAGTAGCAGGCTGAATATTTCCATCTCTCGTATTTCCCAGCTCAAATGGTACGCCAGCTTTTGCCGCCACATCTGCATCTCCGCTACAGTCAATTACAATCTTAGCCCTTATAACTGACATTCCGGATTTATTTGCAACGACCACACCGGAAATCCTTTTTTCCTCCATTACCACATCCACAAAGAACGTATGCAGCAACAGTGTTACACCTGCTTCCAGCAACATATCCGTACTTACCTGTTTGAAACACTCATGCTCAAATGGTCCTACATGCGCATGACCAATCTTATAAAATCCGGAATATGACTCCTCTGCCTGAATTTCTTTCGGATCAATTGCTCCTCCTAAAACTTTCATCCGCTCCACAATTTCTTTAAAAATTCCACGGATAATCATATTCTCATTCTTTGTGTCATAGCAGGTCATAAATGGTCCGACCCGACCGGCAGTCGCTTGTCCTCCCACATAACCATTTTGATCAAAAAGCATTGTTTTAGCCCCGGAGCGCGCCGCACTTATAGCTGCACCAATCCCTGCCGGTCCTGCTCCTACCACCAATATATCCACTTCATCAAAAACAGGAAGTGTTCTGCAATACTGAACTTGCTCCATCCTTTTTTCTCCTTTTCAGACAAAGAGCCGCCGTTTCCTTTCTGATTCATCGACCTCCTGCATCCATTTCCGCAGCTCGTCCCTGTCTCTGTTTCTGAAAACGGCGACTCCTTTTACTTATATACTATTGCTATTCCATTACTCTATTTATTGCTGTAGAAACTCTGATACCAGTCCTGAAGCTCTGTGCGGACTTCTTCTCCGCCCTTTGCTTCAAAATCAGACTGGAAGGTCTCCAGATCATCATAGCTCTTTGTTCCCGAAATAATCTGCATGATGAAATCATTCAGGCTGTTGCTCAGTGCAGTATTGTACTTTGAATATTTCTCTGTTGCCGGTTTAAACGCAAATGGATTATCTACAAAAATTTCCGGTGTCTCCTCATTTGCCTTAATCGTAACCGCTTCAAAGCCTGCCCACTGTGCCTCCGATTTTCTTACACGTGATGGCCATTCCTGCTTAAACTCTTCTTCATTTGTAGAATCGATATACCAGTAAGAATTTCCACGTTCTTCTGCAAAGATCGGATTGATCGGCTGGATGCTTCCATCTTCTGCATAGTTGAAATGAACGCCCTCTTCACCGATATTGATAAACAATTGATTCTGCTCCTTTAAATTAATCCAGTTCACAACATCTGCTGCATTCTCAGAGCTTTTCAGAATAACCGTATACTGGTTGACTGCCTCTGTCCGCATAAATTTGCATGTCCCATCTGATCCCTTTAAAGCGCCTATATAGTTCAGGTCATCTAGCGAAATACCAAGTGTCTCCAGCATCGCCGGAACTGTTGTTCCAAGACCATTTCGATTAATAGATGTAATAATGGACTTTCCACCTGAAAATTTTTCACATACTGTAGAAGCCGAATTTACGACCCAGTCCGGATCTATCAGTCCTTCTTCATTGCATTTAGAAAGAAACTCCACCATATCCTGGAATCTGTCTGCCTCTGTCATATAGTATACCTTGCCATCCTCATCTACCATCCAGTCGCTGTAAATGCCAAATGCACACGCAATGCTCTCCGGAATAACCCAGTTTCCATTTCCTTCCGATCCTGAAATATACGGGCCGGAGAAGATAATATACTGATCTCCATAATAATCCTTCAGCTTTACAAGACAATCGTAAAACTCATCGATGGTCTTGGGAATCTCTGTGATCCCGGCCGCCTGCATCAGATCCCAGCGACACGCCATAAAGCCCTGTACTTCCTGATCATACGGGTATTTATACGGAATTCCGTAAATCGTTCCATCAGAATCAGAAGCCGCACGCCATGTATCCTCAGACATTCCTTTCTTGATATCCTGCCCATACGTATCCAGCAGATCGTTCAATCCGAGCAGTGCCCCCTGGCTCATCAGAATCTGAAACTGATTCGGAGATACCTGAATACAGTCATAATCGGCGCCACCAGCTACTTCCATTACCAGCTTCTCATCCGTATTCTCCGCCGGAAGTACATAATACTCCGCATCATACCCGGTCGTATCCTTGATAACGTCCGCCATGATATCTGCGTTCGGGTCAAATGCCACATTATAACCGAGACGCTTGATCGTCACATTGCCCGGCCCCTTCAGTTCAGAACCGTCCGCCTGTGCATTGCATGCCAGCATTCCCGCTGCCAGTGCTCCACATAATAATCCTGTTGCTGCCTGCCTCTTTCTCATAGTTCCCTCCTGTTAATAAATAATATATTTTGCGTTCAGTCTGCCTTATATGAGAATCTGTCTGCAGCCATCTTCCATGTTTCCTGCATTCTGAACAAACTTCCTTAGCCCTTTACCGATCCGACGGTAATTCCCTGTACCATAAACCTTGCGACAAACGGATATAAGATTACGATCGGAATAATCGAAAGCGTTACCGTCGCAGCCACCAGTCCTTCGGATGTAATATTTGCCATAAAATTGCTTCCACTGGCCAGATTCTCCGCGAACTCCTGACTGTTGTTGATAATATTATACAGATATACCTGCATCGTCTGCATACCTGCTGACTTCGTATACATCATTGCGTGAAAATAATTGTTCCAGTAGGTAATCGCATACAACAGGCTCACGGTTGCCAGCACCGGTGTCGACATCGGACATACAATGCGGGTCAGCGTCCGGATATCTCCTGCCCCGTCCAGCCATGCAGATTCCTCGACTTCTTCCGGCAGTCCCTCAAAATAGTTTTTTACAATAAACATATTGAACTGTACAATGGCAAACGGAAGAATGCAAGCCGCATAGGTATCGATCAGTCCCAGCGTACGCACAACCATGTACGCCGGTATCATTCCTCCGAAGAACACCATACTGATAACATACAAAAGAGTAAATACCTTCCGACCTTTAAAAGACGGCTTGGACAGAGGATACGCCGTCGTAATCGTCGTAAACATACTGATTGCCGTACCTCCGATCGTAACAATCAAAGAATTTTTCAATGCATTTAAAAATGATGTTTTCGTCAGTACATACCACACCGTTTCGAGTTGAAAACCTTTCGGCCAGAATACTACATTGCCCGCCGTTACATCCGCACCACGGCTGAATGCCTTGGAAATAATATGCAGACACGGAAGAATTGCCATCGCTGCCAGCAGCCCCATTACCACATATGCTACTACCTTCAGAAGAAGATTCGACTTTGATAATTTAATTTTTTTATGCATGATCTTCTCCCCTCTCTTACCAGATGCTGCGATGAATCAGTTTTTTGCTGATCATGTTAGCCGATACAATCAATACAAATGCGACGACAGAATTAAACAGTCCCAAAGCGGTAGAGAGAGGAAAGTCCATCTGCCCCATACCAAGCCGGTACACATACGTCTGAATGATATCTGCCACATCATACACTGCCGGGTTGTAAAATACGAGTACCTGCTCAAAACCGGTATCCAGAATATAACCAACTTTCAGAATAAACATCAAAACAATCGTCGGCAGCAGTCCTGGCATTGTCACATGCCAAATCTGTTTCCATTTGTTTGCTCCATCCACACTTGCTGCCTCATATAATGCAATGTCAATTCCCGTAATAGCCGCGAGGTAAATCACTGTGTTATATCCGATCTCCTTCCAGCCCTCCGTAAATACAAGCAGCCAACGGAAAATACCGGTATCCGTGAAAAATTTAATTCTTGCATGTCCCAATGCTGCAATCACGTTATTTACTACTCCGTAAGATCCAAACAGGGAATAGAAAATTCCAAATACAACGACCCAGGAAAAAAAGTATGGCACATAAATCGCAGTCTGTGACAGTTTCCGAAACGCCTTATTCCGAATCTCATTTAGCAAAATGGCGCAGATAATCGGAATCGGAAACAGAAACAAAATTTTCATTCCGTTTATAATCAGTGTGTTTACCAGAACCTTTATAAATTCGGAACTCTTAAACAGCCGTTCAAAATTTGCAAATCCCACCCACGGGCTTTTTGCAATTGCATCAATCGGGTTACTTCCTGCAAAAATATTGTAATCCTTAAATGCAATCAGGATTCCGTACAGCGGTGCGAATTTGTAAATAAACAAAAAGAACAGCCCCGGAATCAGCATCAGATACATCATCGGATGACGGCGTACATATCGAAAAAACCGTCCTATTGATTGTTTTGCTTTCATCATGTTTCCTCTCCTTTCTGTCTATTATTCTACATGCGCAGGCGGAAATCATCAATATTCCGGTTTTTTGTTTTCTAGTCCGATTTTTCTTGTGTGTTTTTTATATTTAGATCAGGCCTCCTGTTCTTTCTGTTGTATTTTCTATTCTTTTTGGTCGGCATTTCAACATTCATTCCGGCTTCTTTCACAATTCCTTGTTTCCAGGTTCCTGTATTTTTATCGTGATACAGGTCCCTGCTCCGATCCGGGATTCCACCAGAAATTCTCCTTTTTCCTTTTCAAACAGCTCCAGCCTTTTTCGGACATTCGCCACACCATAACTGCTGCCTGGCTCGATCTGTGCATTCTGCAGTCGCTTTGCCTTGGCTTCCTCCATACCGCAGCCATTGTCTTCAATTTGAATGACCGCCTCGCCGTCCGCCCTCCAGGAACGAATAGTAAGACGCATATCCTTCCGGTCACAGTGCAAGATACCGTGGAGTAGGGCATTTTCCACAAGCGGCTGCAACGAAAGTTTGGGAATCGGTATTTGCAACGTATCCTGCTCCACCTCATAAAACACTTCAAATTTATTCTGAAACCGTTTCTGCATAATCTCGATATACGTCCGCATCAATTGGATTTCTTCTTCCAAGGAAACGATCTGTTCCCCTTTATTGATGCTCATTCTCAGATAGCGGGAAAGTGCATTAACCATCCATACCGCATCCTCTGTCTGCTCATCCATAATCATCCATTTCAATGCATCCAGCGTGTTATACAGAAAGTGCGGTTTGATCTGTGCCTGTAGTGATTCCATCCGGTATTCGGAAATAGCAAGCTGATCCTTATAACGTTTATCCACAATATCATGAATGGAGAGCACAATCTGCGCTGCATCCTTCTCCAGCCCTGGCAGGCCAATGCTCGCCAGCTGATCTTTTAAACGCTCCTGAAGAGTCTTATGTACATCCGAATGCACCGGCAGCGTTTCTCCAAGCTTTTCATCTGCCAGTTCCCGTACTGCAAGGTTGATGCTCTGTACAGTTCGGTTCATATTTCTGCTGTAAAACATCGTTCCGGCCAAAACCATCAGAATCAGAAAGACGGCAATCCATACGGTTATGATCGTCCGCACGACATTTCCGTCCATCGTATACGCTTTGATCGTTTCATTTGTGCTTACTACATACCAGGGGGCATTTTTTAACTGATCAAATGCGTAGATTCTTCCCTTATATTCTATACAGCCGTTCTGTTCCGTCTGAATCTTTTGAAATGCCGTATCCGACAATGATGTTTCTTTCCCATCTCTGACGCCTAAAAGAATCTGCCCTTTTTCATCTACGAGGTACATGTGCTCGTTGCTGGAACTTCCCTCCTGCAAAATCGAGGTAAATTCCTCCGTCTTTACATCCGCACACAAAATCCCGGCCAGTTCATCATAATTGGTCAATCGTTTCACGGCCACCGCACATGTCATAACCTCATGTTCTGACCCGCTTCGGCTCAGCCGGATCTGATGGGTTCCCTGCCAGCTGATTCCTCCCCTTTTCAGCTCCTGAAGTGCTTCCTCTCGTTCATTTAAAGAATAAAAGGAATAGCTGTTACTAATCTGATCCTTATAAATTTTCGAATCTGGAACATAAATCCGTAAAAATGAAATTTTATGTTTATTGACATATTCATTCAATGTACGGCAAATCTCTGCATATTCCGTGATCTGCTCCGCAACTCCAGAATCCTGGTTCAAATATGGATAAATCGTCCCAACCAGAGAAAATACAGCCTCTTCTACCTGCTCCAGAATATTATCCACGTTGCTTCCCGCCTGTTCGGTCGCCAGCTGTGTTTTCCGGTAAAGCTCCTGTTTCATCGCCTCGGTCGAATTTTTCGCATAGAGCAGAATCAGAATGCTCAGAAGAATCAGCACGATCAGAAGTAACAACATAATCAACGTTCGAATAAACGAATTACCTTCTTTTTTCTCTTTGTAGTACCTTCTCATTCACACTCTCCTTCCTCTTTCAGATTAACTGATATCATCCTGCTCTCACGATATTCTCGCGGCGTCATCCCGATATATTTTTTAAAAATTCTGGAAAAGTAGCTTGGAGAGAAATAACCCACTTTGTAACAGACATCATACAAATGAATATTACTGTTCGCGAGTAATTCTTTCGCCTGTTTCATCCGTTCCTGAGTCAAATATTCATTGATCGTTTTTCCCATTGTCTGCTTAAATAGTACGCATAAATAAGCCGGTGTCAGATTAACCATCTCTGCCAGACCAGTGACCGAAAGCTGTTCCATATAGCGTTTTGCAATAATCTGGCAGACGCAGTCTACGACTGTATTTGTATACGGACTACTCATCTTTTTCAGATGCTCTGTAATCTCCTCGTAGAGTGAAAACAGCATATCCTCCTGCTCATTGATCCCACCACACTGAAGAAACACCGTGAGCAGACGGGCCTGCGATGCATAAACACCCATATTTTCAGGCTTCATATTGTTCATCAACTGAGCCGGCAGCAAAAGAAGCGAGATCATAAAATTTTGCCTCGTATTTTCGTTTTCAATTTTTCGTACGTACTGCATGACATGGGTCAACGCCTGTTTCGCCTCCTGCACATCTCCACCCAGAATCCCTCTGGAAATCTCTTTTTCTGCTTGTTCTTTTAAGCTCTTTGTATCATCATCTCTATATTTTTTCACCGAAACCGGAATATCCTGACGAACAAGGTAGCTTCGACTGATCGCTTCACATGCATCCGCATACCCTTTCTGGATATTACAAAGCCCCTGAAATGGTTCGCTAATTCCTACCGAAATCTCAATTTTTGTACGCTTTAAAATCTCCCCATACAATTCTTCTGCCGCATCCAATAGGTTCTGCTCATACTCCTCATCTGGCACGGTAAGAACCGCGACATACTCCATCAGATTTTCTTTAAAAGCGACATTTGCCCCGTAATTGTCCAGAATATCTGCAAATGCCTCCTCCACTACTATACTGATCTCCTGTTTTTCCTTTTCCGAAAGTGGATCCAGAATCTTTCTTCTTGAACGATGCCGAATTCGCATGACGAGTATCACATATCTGGTACTGCTGTCCAGAGGCAGATTCAGGAAATGAACACGTTGTTCCAGACTTTCCTCCTGATCGCTATGCTCCCTTACCAGTTCTTCTAACAACCGTACACGTAACAACGGCATACTTTTTTCCAGCTTCTCTTCCATCTCCCGGATTAAATCCTGGTCGCTTCGTTCTTTGTCCAATTGCTTTACCAGTTTTGTTACTACCCCATCCAACTCATTCAAGTCGATTGATTTCAGAATATAATCCACCGCATCAATTTTCAACGCTTCTTTCAAATATTCAACATCTGCATAGCCGCTGATGAAAAGTACCTTTACCTCCGGATAAAGCACACTTGCTTTCTGCGCAAGTGTAATTCCATCCATATGAATCATCCGCACATCCGTAATGATAATATCCACCTCATGTGTTTTCATATATTCAAATGCAGGTATTCCATCTTCAAAAATTCCGACTATTTCGATCTTGTGACCACTCCAGTCAAAATGTTTTTTCAGGCCGTTCCGCACGGTCTCCTCATCATCACATATAATTGCCCTGTACATCTTTTCGCCCCCGTATCTGGTTTCTTTCCCTATCTTCTCTGTTTTTTCTGTGCTTGTCAATGCGGACAATCCGCAATCAAAAGATACAGACAGGATCAAAAAAACGGACATCGAACTTGCGTTGACTTCAAAAGCACACCTGAATTACACTGAAAAAAACAGACACATTTTTCAAAGGGGGTTTTATTTTATGGAGACAGTTTCCTGCACAAGAGAGATAGCAGTAGAAAAAGACTATGACGTAGTCGTACTGGGCGGTGGTCCGTCCGGTCTTATGGCCGCAGCGGCCGCTGCAAAAGCCGGTGCCAGTACTGCCATTATAGAACAATACGGATTTTTCGGTGGAATGGCTACTGCAGGGTTGGTTGCTCCGATCAGCGTCTTTCGCTACAACGATGAACTGGTCGTCGGCGGTCTTCCATGGGAATTCATTCAGCGCATGGTATCCTACGGAGGTGCGAAGATTGAATATCCGCTTGGAAATATTTCTTTTTCTCCGGAAGCTTACAAGCTGACCGCTGATCAGTTCATTCAGGATGCCGGTGCAGTCACTTATTTTCATACCCGGCTCATTGACTGCGTGAGGGATGGCAGACAGATCACACATGTCCTTCTGCATTCCAAATGCGGGCTCTTTGCATTAAAAGCCCGTATCTTCATCGACTGCACCGGAGATGCCGACCTTGCCGCGCTTGCCAATGTCCCGATGTTGCACTATGGAGAACCACTTCAACCGATGTCCATGTATTTCTGCCTGAATCATGTGGATACAAACGCACTTTCCAAAATCCATCATTCCTGCCAGGGCGTGAATTACCATATGGAGGATCTGCGTGATCTGCTCCTCTCAGTAGCAGAGACGGAACATCTGCCAATGTTCGGCGGTCCATGGATGTGTTATATGATGGCTGACGACCGGGTACTGGTCAACGTCACCCGCACCAAAGCCGATATTTTAAATGAACAGGAAGCGACAAAGGCCGAAATGCAGCTGCGCAAAGATGTGCTCCGTTTCACTGAAGTACTGAAAAAATACGTTCCTGCATTTGCCCATGCAGAAGTTTTATACACATCCACACAGGTCGGTGTTCGGGAGAGCCGTCACATACAGGGTGTACATGTACTGACCGGGGAAGAATATTTGAACGCTGTTCATTTTGAGGATTCGATTGGCCGCGGTTGTCATCCGGTAGATATCCATTCTTCCGACGGAAAATCTCAGCGCTGCGAATTTTTGAAGCAGGCAGCTTATGTACCGTACCGTTCTCTGATCACAAAAGAATATGACAATCTGATCATTGCCTGCCGTTCTTTCTCAGCCGACCGTATCGCATTTGCCTCTACCCGCGTACAAGCTTGCGTCATGGGACTCGGGCAGGCCGCAGGAATCGCAGCGGCGCACTGTGTCCGGGATAACTGCAGCGTACAGAACGTGGATATTCAGAAGCTCCGTGCAAAGCTGATCGCACTCGGCGCAAATATTTAACTCAATCCCTATTTTGCTGCAAAAGCAGCTGCCATATCAGGGCTTTCCCTGTATGGCAGCTGCTTTCTCTGTCATTTATTTTTTTCCTGATCCAATCGAAGCTTCACCTTTGCTGCAAATAAATCCGTTTCTATGAATCTATGTTTATTATGATCTATCTTCTACTTACTGCAGATCTGTCAGCGTTGCTTTCGCCTCTTCGTTCATCGTATTCATCTGCTCAGTCACATCTTCAAAGTCGTACAGAGTCGCTTCCATCATCGCAGTGATCAGATTCGCAATATCTCCGTTATTCGGCTGGCTTACCATATGCTGATTATCTGCATAATCCAGCTGTTCAAATGCCTTCTGATAATTGGCATCCTGACGCTTTTCTTTGATGGCATCCATCTCCGCAATGGTCTCGGAACACGGCAGATATCCAATCGAAGCCGAGTAAGTCGCTACACCGCCATTGTCGGTATACAGCCAGTGCAGAAAATCCCATGCTGCTTCTTTTTCCTTAGAAGATCCAAGCATGCAGAGCGTATTTCCACCGGTCGGAACTGCATTTATCGCCTCCTTCGGAACAAACTGTACAGAAAAGTCAAAGGAAGCTGCATTCTGAATACTGTTCAATGCACCAATGGAGTTGATGACAAAGGCTGCCTTCTGCTCTGAAAACAGCGCCGCACAGTTATCATCCTGCGCCGGTCCAAAATACATCACCTTATCTTTTACCATATCCTGAACTTTCTGCCACATCGTAATGCCGGTTCCGTCTTCCACGCATGCAAAGGCATTACCATCCTCTGTAAAAATCGGCGTGTCCGTCTGTGCCATAAACATCCAGAAATACCATGGGTCATGCGGCAGTGCAAACCCATACTCCACCTTATCATCATTGATCAGCTTTTTCGCCACCTCAGTCATCTCATCCCAAGTCGTCGGTACTTCGAGTCCTTCTTCCTTCAACAGCCCATCATTGCAATACATAACTGGTGTTGAGCAGCCCATCGGGAAGCCGAGCAGCGTTTCGTCCGTCGTCGCCGGTTCAAAGCTCATGCCCGTGATAAAGCCTTCATAAAAATCATTTTTCATATCTGACTGCTGCATATACGGAACCAGATTCTCCAGAACACCGTCCTCTTTTGCCAGAATGGAAATCTGTCCGGAACCGGTCTGCAGAATATCCGGACCGTTTCCTGCTCCGATCGCCGTCTGTACCTTCGCAATGGAGTCGTAATAATTGCCCTGATACTCTGGTACTACCTCAATCTTATCCTGTGAAGCATTATATGTATCGACGACCGACTGCAGAATCTTCTCATTGTCACCGCCCATTGAATGCCAGAAGTTTACGGTCACTTTCTCGTCTGCTGCCTGCGCAGATACCATCGGGATTGCAGTAATTGCTGTTGCTGCTGCCATTACACATACAGTTGCTTTCACACTTTTCTTCATAAGATCCTCCTCTTAAGCTATGCGAGACATTGCGTCTCCGTTTTATTCCCGCAGGCAACATCCCATGCAACCTCAGCTGTATGAATATCTGATCGTTGCCGCGAGTGTCAGCTCTCCGGAATCTTTTTTTCGGATTGCCAACGAAACTCAGTACCATAAGGCACTGCCCTTTTGGGTATGGTTACTTAATTCCTGAATAAGTAAACGAGCTTACGATATATTTGGAAAAGAACAGATACAGAATCAGCACAGGAAGTATCAGTATGACATTTCCTGCCATAATATAATGCCAGCTCGTCGTGCCCTCTGTGTTTTTCAGCATGGCGACACCGATTGTCAGCGGGCGTACCTGCGTGGAAGACGTGATGATCAACGGCCAGAAATAGTCATTCCAGTGACCGACAAAGCTGAACAGTACCACGCTGGTCAGCGCCGGCTTCGACATCGGCAGCATGATTTTTCCCATCACCTTTAATGCACCCGCGTTATCCAGCCGTGCAGATTCAAGCAGTTCGTCCGGAATCTGCATGAAATACTGCCGGAGAAGAAAAATGCCAAATGCATTTGTCATAAACGGTAAAATCTGCGGCCACAGTGTATTCATCAGCCCGGCCTTCGACATCATGTGATAAATCGGATAGAATGTCAGCTGTGCCGGTGTCATAAATGCGATCATGACCAGACCGAAGCAAAGATTCTTCCCTGCAAATTGCATCCTTGCGAACGCATATGCTGCTGGAACCATTACGAGCAGCTGTATGATCACCACACCGAGAATGACCAGAACGGAATTTCTCAGATACAAAAGAAACGGAGCTGATGCAAATGCTTCCACATAATTCTTCCACTGTGGTACCTTTGGGATCAGCGTCAGCGGAATCGTCGTAATCTCCTTTTCAGACTGAAGGGATACAGACAGCATCCACAGAAACGGAAA
>OLNW01000792.1_pt1 | contig 35341 bp, 33 predicted proteins | sample 1672121 | NCBI WGS metagenome assembly OLNW01 (sample SAMEA3136648, study PRJEB25190) | human gut metagenome
TATTTTTAATTTTCATATATGTTTTGGGTATTTTCATATAATTTTTTTATTTTGTCGTTGTATAGCATTCTTACTCTTTACTTTTTCTTCTTTTTCTAGTCCAATTTCATCAAGCATCTTAAAAAATATATTAGAAAAAAATAAGAGCATTTGTGCTCTTATTAAACTTCTATATCTCTTAAAATACACCAAGTCCCATTACTTTCTGGAAAACATTTAAATGTCATTTCTTCTTTTGTAATAGGATGTTGGATCGTAAGTTCATATGCCCATAGTGCTATTTGCTTTCCTTGACCTCTAGTACCATATTTTTGATCTCCAAATATGCTATGTCCAGCATGTGAAAGTTGAACTCTTATTTGATGATGTCTTCCTGTATGCAAATTTACTCTCACTAATGATAAATTTTTAGCTTCATTATATGCAAGAACTTCATAATCTAATTTAGCTAATTTTGCATTTTTCTTGTCTTTATTTACAACTTTACTCATGTTGTTTCTTTCATCTTTATATAAATAATCTTCTAATATTCCTTGTTTTTGTTCAAATTTTCCATCTACTACTGCTAAATACCTTTTCTTAAATATTTTTTTTCTTACCTGGTCACTTAATCTTGAGGCTGCTTTTGATGTTTTGGCAAATACCATAATGCCTCCAACTGGTCTATCTAATCTATGCACCAATCCTAAATAAACATTTCCAGGCTTATTATATTTTTCTTTTAGATAATCTTTTATAATTGTAAGCATATCTAAATCTTCTGTTTTGTCTGCTTGTGATGGAATATTAGGTTGTTTTTCAACTACTATTATATGATTATCTTCATATATTATATTTAATTTGTTCATCTTAATTCTCCCAACGTCCATAAATTCCACATGGTAATATTAATTTTGATTCTTCCATTGGTAATCCGATTTCTCCTGATGAAACTTTGCCTTTGTAATTTTTTGAAACAGTTAAATTCAAAATATTTTCTAATACTTTACTTGATATTCCTGTTGTATATGAATTTATTAAAAAGAATAATGGATTATCTGAAAGAACTTTTGTACATAATTCTACTAAATCATATATATTGTCTTCAAATTGCCAAACTTCACCATTTGCTCCCCTTCCATAAGATGGTGGATCCATTATTATTGCATCATATTTGTTTCCTCTACGAATTTCTCTATTCACAAATTTTACAACATCATCTACTATATATCTAACTGGTCTTTCAGCTAATCCTGATGAAGCAATATTTTCTTTTGCCCATGTAACCATTCCTTTTGAACTGTCAACATGACAAACAGATGCCCCTGCTGCAGCACAAGCTACTGTTGCACCACCTGTGTAAGCAAATAAGTTTAATACTTTAATATCTCTTTTTGCATTTCTTATTTTATCCATCATCCAATCCCAATTAACTGCTTGCTCTGGAAATAATCCTGTATGCTTAAATCCCATTGGTTTTATATTAAAGGTTAATTCTTTATATTTTATTTGCCATTGACTTGGCATTTTTTTATTATATTCCCAAGCTCCTCCGCCTGTTTTACTTCTATAATATGTGGCATTTATATTTTTCCATTTTTGAGGATATGATTTTTCTTTCCATATAATTTGTGGATCTGGTCTTGATAAAACCACATTTCCCCATCTTTCTAATTTTTGTCCATCTGCCATATCTAATATTTTATAATCTTCCCAATTATTTGCTATATTCATTTTTTCCTCTCTTTCCATATTTGTTATTATACACTATTTTGTAGATTTTTTCAACAAATTGAGCTGTTTTTTAGTTTCTTCATATCCCATTTTATATAATTCATCTATCTGACTTGAATCTAATAAAGCTACTTTCTTTAAACAAATAGTTATCAAATGATCTATTCCTTCTTTTTCATAATTGGCTAATTCTCTTCCTTGTAACTCCATTGCTCTTGCTGCAACTTCAATCATATTTTTACAACATTGATTTTTTTCTAGAATTGTATCAAATGCTATTCCATAAACCTCATCTGCCCCATATTCTTTTAGCCCTTTCCATGGTAGATTTTCTCTAGTTCCACCATCAATTAGCTGAAGCCCATCAAATTTACATGGTGAAAAAACAACAGGAAAACTGCAACTTGCTCTAACTGCAGTAGCTATTGGAATATCACTTATATATTTAGTGTTATCTTGCAATACTTTTCTTTTTTCTTGTGATGAAGCAATATATACTGTACCTTTTTGTAAATCCACCATTGAAATCATTAATGGCATTTTTATTTCATTTATATTTTCTACATAACTCTTTTTGCAGATTTCATTAATTATTTTTTCTATAACTTTCCCACTATTTAATCCATCAATTACAAGCCTTCTAGTAAATATTAAACCCAATATCATTTTTATTACTTGCTTCCACTCAACATATTTTATTTTTTTATAATATTTTTTAAACAACTTCCACATCTCATCACTACTATATCCTAAGGCATACATTGTAGCTATTATACTTCCAGATGATGCCCCAGAAACACAATCAAATTTTATTTTTTCTTCTTCAAATGCTTTCAATGCTCCAATATGTGCGGCTGCTTTTATTCCTCCTCCTGATAAACTTAATCCTCTCATAAAACCCTCCTTATAAGATTTTATGTTTTTAACCAAAAAATGAGCACCATCTTATATAAAATCTTATTATAAGATAGTGCTTATTTCTGTTACTTTTGGTGTACATGATGCCCAAGTTTATTTACTTCACATTTCCGATTCTTATTGATTTCAACCTTTTTCTCAATCTCGGTCTGAAGATCAATTCCATTAATCTCAGCAATCCCAAGCAAGAAAATTGCTACATCAGCAAGTTCTTCAGGAAATGTTTCAAGATCCCTAAACCATGCATCATATGCCTCTCCGACCTCTGCATTCAGATGACAAAATTCCTCGTTCATATCAGTAGTATTAAACCCTTGCCGCTTCTTATTTTCGAGAATTTCCTTTTGCAGTTCTTTCAGAGTCATACTCGTAGCCTCCTAAAAACTATTAACTATAGTGGGGCTTTCCCACTTCAAGAATAATTTATCACTTTTATTTTTTAATGTCAATAAAATTTGTTATGTTAGTACAATTTTCATTCCTATTTTTATTATTTCATAAACCATAAAAAAATTAGCTCCTGAAAGTACAATAAAAGAAGCTATTGCAAATGAAAGCATTTTATGCTTTTTCCAAAACTTCATATACATCCCCCTTACCTTGTCCTTAATATGTATATGTTCAATTTGAAAAAATATTCATAAAATACTTTCACTTTTCATCGCAATTTATTACAAATTATTTAACTCTTCTAATATTCTTTTTGCAAATACTTCTGTAATTCCACTTATTTCTGATAATTCCTTAACACTTGCATTTTTTATATTTTCTACACTTCCGAATTTTTTCAATAGTGCTTTTTTCTTCACTTCTCCAATTCCTTCTATTGAATCTAAATCTGATTTTGTAATATCTTTATCTCTTAATTTTCTATGATATGATATTGCCGTATCATGAACTTCATCTTGGAATTTTGTAATCAGATTCTTCAAGTTCTCAGATATTTCTAATTCATTTCTATTTTCATCCATCAATGCTCTAGTTTGGTGCTTGTCATTTTTAACCATACCAAAAACCGGAATATTTAATTCATATTTAGCAATAGCTGTTTTTGTAGCTCTAATTTGAGTTATTCCTCCATCAGCAAATATTGCATCTGGTAATCGTCCAAATCCACTAGAATTGCTATCATCTATTGAATGTTTTAATCTACGTGTTATAACTTCTTCCATACATCTTGGGTCATCTTGTCCATACACTGTTTTTATTTTGAATCTTCTTGATAAATTTCTCTTAATAACTCCATCAATCATTACACACATTCCAGCGACTATATATTCTCCTGAAATATTAGATATATCATATGTCTCTATCTTTCTTGGTAATTTTTCTAATCCAAGTACTTCTTTTAATTCTACTAGAACTTCACTCTTATCTCTTTCTTTATTCTCAAGAGTTATTTTAGCATTATTATCTGCCATTTCTACGAAACGTAATTTTTCACCTTTTTTAGGTGATTTTATTTCAACTTTTCTTCCCGCTTCTTTACTTAACCATTCTTCAATAGCATTCTTATCTTCTAACTCTTCTCTTACCATTATTTTGTTTGGAAGATTTTGACCATCCATATAATACTGTTTTATAAATCCTGATATAATTTCTTTATCTTCCATTTCTTTTAAATCTGGGAAAAAGTAATGTTCTCTTCCTACCATTTTACTTCCACGTACAAAGAAAATTTCAACACAAACTTCCATTTCTGATTTTGCAATTCCTATTACATCAATATTATTTTCTGTAATATTTGAAACTTTTTGCTTTTCATTTACTCTTTCTATTGCAAGCATTCTATCTCTTATATATGCTGCTTTTTCAAAGTTCATTTTGTTAGCCTCTTCTAGCATTTCTTGTTGTAGCTCTTTTAGCACTTTATCTACTTTTCCATCTAATATATCTATTATTTCATTTATTTGTTTCCTATAGTCTTCTTTTGAAATATAACCCATACAAGGTCCCAAGCATCTGTTAATATGATAATTTAAACATGCTCTTGTTTCTGATCTAAAATTTTTACATTGACGAATTTTATATTTTTGTTTTATAAAATCTACCATCTCTTTTGCAGCTCCTGGATTTGCATATGGTCCAAAATATTTTGAACCATCATTAACAATTCTTCTTGTTATTACTACATTAGGATACTCAGATTTTACATCTATTTTTATATATGGATATGTTTTATCATCTTTTAATAAAACATTAAATTTAGGTCTATTTTTCTTTATTAAATTACATTCTAGTATTAATGCTTCTGCTTCATTATCAACTACTATATATTCAAAATGGTCTATCAGTGATACCATTCTTTTTATTCTTTCTGTTTTATCTGTTTTTCTAAAATATGATCTTACTCTGTTTTTTAAGTTTACTGCTTTTCCTACATATATTATTTTGTCTTCTACATCATGCATTATATATACACCTGGTTTATCTGGTAACATTTTTAATTGTTCTTCTATATTAAACATTATTTTCCCTCCCCCTCTGCCTACTCTATTATAATACATTATTTTTACACATTTTGCAATCCTAATATTTAACATTTTGATAAATTATAAAGTTTAAAAAATCTCTTGCCACATTTTTTATTTTGGTATAATATAATATTGTAAATTGAAATGTACTTAAATTTTAAGAAAAGAGTTAATTTATACTAAGCGCCAGGACTTTTAAAGTTGACGAGGTTTAGAGTTATCGAAATATTCGGCGGATGCTCTAATGGATAGCTTAATCCACAGTATTGAGCAAAAAATAGTAAAAATACTATAACAGATCTCAATACATAAGCATGTATATTTCAATTCCACATTAAATTTATTAAAGGAGGTTCTACTTATGTGTGGAATTATTGGATATATAGGAAAGAAAAAAGCTACACCTATATTAATTAATGGTCTATTAAGACTTGAATACAGAGGATATGATTCAGCTGGAATAGCTACTGTTGAATCTGATAAAATAGCTATAATGAAAGATAAAGGAAGAGTAAAAAATTTAGAAAATTTAAAAGGCATTAATGATTTAAATGGAACTATTGGTATTGCTCATACAAGATGGGCTACACATGGAAAACCATCAAAAGAAAATGCACATCCACATTATGATAATAACAAAACTTTTGCTGTTGTTCATAATGGTATTATTGAAAATTACCATGATTTGAAAGAATTTTTAATAAAAAAAGGATATACCTTCTATTCTGAAACAGATACAGAAGTTATTCCAAACCTTATACATTATTATTACACAAAAGATGATAATCATGACAATCTACAAGTCCTACGTGCTGTTCACAAAGCTTGCATGGACTTACAAGGAAGCTTCGGACTTCAAATTATTTCAACATTTATGCCTGATAATTTGATTGTTGTTCGTAAAGATAGTCCTCTTGTTATTGGGAAAGGTAATGGAGAAAACTATGTTTCTTCAGATATCCCAGCAATATTATCATTTACAAAAGATTTTTATTTATTAAATGATTATGAATTTGCTGTACTTTCAAGAGATAAAATTGATTTTTATGATATTAATCTAAATAAAATTGAAAAAGGTGTTAAAACAATTGATTGGGATGCAAGTAGTGCAGATAAAAACGGATATGAAGATTATATGTTAAAAGAAATTTATGAGCAACCAAATGCTGTTATGGAAACAATAGGCTCTCGCCTACCTGATAATGAGCCTTGCAATTTTGATGATTTAAAATTCACAAAAGAATTTTTATCTAAAATAAATAAAATATATATAGTAGCATGTGGTACTGCTATGCATGCTGGTCTTTCTGGAAAAATTGCAATAGAAAAACTTTGCAAAATTCCTGTAACTGTTGACATAGCTTCTGAATTTAGATACAGAAATCCTATTATTGATGAAAATACTTTATGTATTTATATTTCTCAATCTGGAGAAACTGCAGATACTATTGCAGCATTAAAACTTGCAAAATCTAAAGGAGCTACAACTCTTGCAGTTTCAAATGTAATTGGAAGTTCAATAACCAGAGAAGCCGATTATTGTATATATACACATGCTGGTCCTGAAATTGCAGTTGCTTCAACCAAAGCATATACTTCTCAAGTTGTATTACTTGATATATTAGCTATTTATTTTGCTGAAATATTAGAAAGCGCATCTATATTTGAATTAAAAGAACTAAAAAAAGAGATGTCATCTCTTCCAGCAAAAATAGAAAATGCCCTAAAATCAGCAAATAGAATTAAAGAATTTGCAAAAAATATTTATCAAGAAAAAGATGTATTCTTCTTAGGTAGAGGTGTTGATTATAACACTGCATTAGAAGGTTCTCTAAAACTAAAAGAGATTTCTTATATCCATTCCGAAGCTTATGCAGCAGGTGAATTAAAACATGGTCCTATTGCATTAATTGAAAATGGTATTACAGTTATTAGTATAATTACAGATAAAGCTCTTGTTGAAAAAACAATTAGCAATATTCAAGAAGTTATTACTCGTGGTGCAAAAACTTTAGTAGTTACAAATCAAGAATTACCAAGTAATAATATTGATACTATTATTACAGTTCCTGATACTAATGTATTATTTTCACCAATCCTTGCAATAGTTCCTTTACAATTACTTTCTTACTATATTTCTAAAGAAAAAGGATTAGATGTTGATAAGCCTAGAAACCTTGCAAAATCTGTAACAGTTGAATAGAAAAAAATCCAAGAGTCTATCAAGACTTTTGGATTTCTTTATTTATACAAATATTGTTGTGGGTTTATTGCTGTTCCATTTACTCTTATCTCTAAATGTAAATGTGGACCTGTTACATTTCCAGTTGCTCCAACTGCAGCTATAACATCACCAGCATTAACCTCTTCTCCTTCTGATACATATATTGCACTACAATGTGCATACCAAGTTTCAACATCATTTCCATGAGAAATTTTAACTAAATTTCCATATGGTCCATTTTTTTCTGCAAATATTACAGTTCCAGATGCAACAGCTTTTATTGGTGTTCCAATTGCAGAATATATATCTGTTCCTGTATGTGCACCAGATCTTATTGAACTAACTGCTCCAAATCTGGATGTTACCATTCCATTTACTGGCGTTACTGCTAACAATATTCCATTTACTTTTGGCATCTTGCTCATTTCGTCTTCTTCAATAAGTGCTGCTACCTTTTCCTCTACTTGGGCTTGAGCTACTTGAACTGTTTCAAGCGATACTGATTCCATGTTTTCTGTATAATTTTCTGTAATGCTTAAATCTAATTGTATTGTATCATCTTTATGCTCTTCTTTAATTTGATTTACAGCTTGTTCTGCTTCTTCAATATTGTCTACTAAACCTACTGTTTCATCATTTAAATTTACTGCATAATATTTATATACTATTCTAGCATCTTCTTTTAATGCTAACATTATTTCTTCTTCATTCGTTTCTTGTTTTTTACTTACTAACTTAAACTCATAATTTGGCATCTCATTTAATGAAACAAAATCGATATTTTTTCCTTTCATCTCTATTATTTCTGCTTGGATTCTATCTTTTAATTCTGCTTCATCTTCTACATAACCTAACTCTTTTCCTGCTAGAGTTACCTTATATGTTGGTTTATATTTTAATAAAATAATCGCTATTATTAAACCTAATGCAATTGCCATTATACTAAAAAGTTTGCAACTCTCTTTTGTGTAGTATTTTATGTGTTGTTTTAAAATAATACATTCACTCCTTTTTTGCGCGACCAAGTTCTATTATACCATAATTTTGCATCTTTTGCAAATTGTGTATCCTTGATTTCGCTTTTTCAGCCGTTTTTGACCTTTTTTTAACTTTATTTTCAGTATTTTCATTAATAGATTGCTCTATTTTCCTCCTTTTTATTCATTTTTTCGACATTTTTCTACCAATTCTGTTTTTTTAATATTGCATCTGCTAGAAAAATGTGCTATTCTATATAAGAAAAGGAAAAAAGTTATGAAAGAATTAAATGTATCAGAAAAATATAATGGAAAAAAACTTTGTAGATTTATATTAGATAGTTTTCCGCATTTATCTCAAAATATGCTTTATAAAGCACTAAGGCAAAAAGATATTAAAATTGATGGAGTTCGTACAAACAAAGATTGCACGATTTATACAGGAAATAAAATTCAAGTTTATATTGCTGATAATTTATTATCACCAAATATAGAAATTGATATTGTATATGAAGATTCTAATATTTTAATTATAAATAAACCAACTAACCTTGAAGTTACTGGACCAGACAGCTTAACAAGTATAGTTCACTCTATTTATAAAAATTCGGATTTTCTACCAATGCCATGTCATAGGCTAGATAGAAATACAAATGGACTTGTTTTATTTGCCAAGAACAAAACTTCTTTGGAAATTTTATTGAAAAAATTTAAAAATCATGAAATTCAAAAAAAATATTTGGCATTAGTATATGGAAAGCCTAAAAATAAAAAAGCTCGTCTTGAAGCATATTTATTTAAAGATAATAAAAAATCTTTAGTTTATATATCTGATGAATTTAAAACAGGTTATCAAAAAATTATAACTTCTTATACTGTAATAAATGAATTTGAAAATAATTCATCATTATTAGAAGTGGAAATTGAAACTGGCAGAACTCATCAAATAAGAGCACATTTAGCTCACATAGGCTACCCTATTATTGGTGACGGAAAATATGGAATAAACTCTGTTAATAAAGAATTCGGTTTTAAGTATCAACAGCTTACAGCTAATCAATTAACATTTAACTTTAAAACAGATAGTGAAATTTTAAATTATCTAAATGGAAAAACTTTTAAACTAAAATAATAAGGAACTTTTTATAGAATGGATAACGAAAAAGTAACCTCGTAATTCTCATAAAAAATAGTGAACTAGAAAAATTATTTTCCAATCCACTATTTTTTGCGAGAAAATGCCTAACACCTCACTTCTTAGTGGAAATCTTCTTTCGGAAAATCTCCAGATTCAGTGCTCCAACGCACAATAGAAAGCCAATCATTTTTGTTCCAACAATCGTTATGATGTCAGCCGTCGAAGAACATTCCTGTTCTCCAAATAGCATTACAATGCCTACTCCAAGTAAGCAAAAAACGACTCCTGCTAAAATTAGCCTAATCACGATCCGATACTTACGTTTCAACATACTCTTCTCCTTCTTGGGATTAAAACCCCAATTTTATTCAACAATACCTATATTTATTATAACATATTTACTAAAATTTTGCAAATTTACATATTCTTTAATTTTAACTATGTTGTTGAAGTTGTCGTACCACTCCTTCCACTAGTATTATTAGAGGAATTTGAATATATTGGTTTAATGTATTTTTTGCTTACAACCCCAACATAATCTCCTTCTATTTGAACAATATACCAATCCTCTATTCCTGCAAAAACTCGTATATATTCATGCTTTTCCCTCCATTTAATATTATACAATTCAATTATTATCTAGTACATCATAAAAATTTTTAAATATATATCCTTCTGATTTTAAGTATTCAATTGATTCTTTTAATGCTGATGAAGAGTCACTTACATCTTTGGTATCATGCATTAATACGACCAACATATTTTTATTTTTTGATGTTTTCTTTAAATTATTAATCAATTGTTGTTTAGAATATTTTTTTACTGAATCATTATTTAAACAATTCCAATCAACATACCTATAATTCATATCATTAAGTAACTTTAATGCTACTTTCTTTTGAGACTTATATGATGGTGCCATAAAACCATTAGGAAATCTAAATATATGTGAACAATAATTATCAATTCCAATTGCTTTTCCTATTGCCTCATCTGTTTTATTTACTTCATTTTTAAAGCTTTCTTCACTTTGATATAATATTTTATTATTATGATCATATCCATGGTTTGCAATATAATGTCCTTCTTCATATGCCCTTTTTACAATCTCAGGATGTATATCGACATATTTTCCTATTACAAAAAATGTTGCTTTTACATCTTCTTCTTTTAAAATATCTAAAATTTTAGGTGTAGCTCCTTGCGTTGGCCCATCATCAAATGTGAGAAACACTATCTTCTCTTCTTCTTTTTCAATTTCTGCTATTTTATCCATTAAATTCAGAGATATTGATGCATTTTCTTCTATGCTAACAGCTGTTGTCATCGGCTTGTATAATACTGCAATTAAGCCTATAACACATAAAATTAAAATTCCTAATGTTATTTGTATTTGCTTTTTTGTTATACTATATATTTTCATAGGCTCCTCCTATAAAATTATATGATTAACTTTACAAATTATTTTAGAAATTTTTATCTATTTTATTTTCTAGTTTTGATGTGGTCACAAATTGTGACCACATTATTTCTAATTCTACTTCTGTTAGTTAAAAGCAAAATCTTTTCTGAAATCTATCTATACAAATTATGGACTCTATCCTCTTTCTAAAAATATTAGAATGTGAGTATAGAAAAAATCACCTAAATATAGCATAATTCTATAGGAGGCTTTTGCTTATGGATAAAACCAAAAAAAGAATTATTAAAAAATATTGTATATAAATTTGCTGAATTAGCTAAAATAACAGACACAAAAATGTGTGATAATTTAGTTGAAAAACTATTGAATCTTGATAATAATGATTCTATTGATACTATATTAGTTTCTCTAAATAGTTTATTAAATAGAAAAATCTTATCTGTTGATGATATTCTTTCAAATGTTAATTTAATATTATCTCTGTCTCCTGATAAATATCATTCAGCAAGAAATACCATTGAATTTTTAGACATTTGGGAAGAAATTCATAATCCTGATTTTAATTATGGCGAATTCGCCATAATTAAAAGTCAAGCAGGTTTAAAATGAAATACTTCAAAAGTTAAATAAGGTAGCAATTTCACAAATGCAAATTTTAAATGATACTGATATAAAATACTTGAAATAAAAAATTAGTAGTTACAATTAATAAAATCTCTTAATTTTGAGAGTGGATATTTATTTGCTAAACTACCTATGTAAAAATATTCATGTTCATTAAAGAATAACTATAACTTATCTTTAATAACAGCAGTATGTGGTTCTACATAAGCAATATTAGTTTTTTCTACCATTCTCTATCTTTGGTATACAATTATTAAAAGTGTAAGTCCCTTCAATCTTAGAATATAATTCTTTACCAATTGTTATTCCTTTTTTAACTGTATTTTTCAATATTTTGAGGCTAATCCTTACTTTATTTATCAATTAAGATAATTAGTCAAAAAATTAAGCCGACTAAATCGACTTATATATTGTGAAATGATATTCACTTTGCTTTCTTCAAATTCTGTCATATCAATATGTATAACTGGTTCAACGAAAACGCATTATTGGAGCGAATCACATACAAGTTACGAACTAAGTTCTCTTTCTGTATATGATTATATAATATTTATTAAGAATAATCAATATTTCAATTCAAATATGCAGGAGAACCATAAGAAAATGATTCGCTGAACAAATAATTTATAATAAAATTAGGAAATCTTCTTTTTACACATTCAACATATATTTTTATTATGCTTACTATTGCGTCATTTTTACCACTTAAAATTACATTCCAATTATCTTGATGATATCTTACTTGTTCACTTAAAATAAAGAAATTAATATAGTCAATTAATATTTGTGGTAATAATACATTTTTCTTTTTCTTATCATTATAAACAGTTATTGGAAAAACAAAATATCTTCCCCCAACAACGGCATTATAATTATAAAAATACTTAAAATTTGAAGAAGAAAAATTATTGTTTGAAATATACTGCGTAAACGTTGTACTACCATGCATAGAGCTTTTTACAAATTTCTTACACAATTTAGGAATTTTGTTTTCCAATTTATTTGAATCAATGGAGTAAATTCCAAATGAAGTCTTACAATTTTCTTCTTTTAGTTCGCTATAACAATTAATACTATTAGAGTCAAAAATTTCTAATTTGTCTATTAAACTTTTTAACTCCGGTACTGAAGAAATAGTATCTTTAAATTTTATACTGTCTTGTTTATCAAATGTTATATCAAAAAGTTTTGCAAGTTCCAAAAACACGCCATTGTTAATATTTGCATATTCATTTAATAAATTCCAATTAGTTTTTTTACTTTTTTGTTTTTCTTGTTTTTCATTTCTTGGCCTAGTTGTAAGTCCATGGTATTTAATATTATCTAGATATAATTCATTTTGCGAGTTGGCAATTATCAGTGCTTTTGAAAAAGAAAGCATACCATAATACAATAATAATGGAGAAATAGATATATCAGCATTTTCGGCATTTTTAAAGAATTCTATTCCTTGTTTAATACAAAAAGCAATTTCTTTCGCTTGTTTTTTCTTAATTGATGATGTCTTTTTTGAATTTATTTTTCTTTTTGATTTTATTTTACCACATAATAATTTTTCACAATTTTTTGGATATGATAACATTTCTAAGTGTTGAAAGATATCTTTTTTTGGGTTTTCTGACCAAGTATGCATTTTAAAACTCCTTTCATCTATATATTGCTATTGGTATTACAATAAATGCAGGCCCTTTTATAGAATCTCTTAATTCTTTTGGATTAGATAAGTTTTTGGACATTTTTCTTTTTTGTTCTCTATTTAAATTTAAATTTTTAAATTCATCAAATATTTCATCCAGCTCAATACTTTTTCCAGATTCAATTTTTCTTTGTACCTTACAAAGAAGATAGCATTCTGATTTTATGTTTTCTACATCTGTTTTTAACAAATTGCTATCTAATTTTGCTACAATCGGATACTTCTTATCTTCAAAGTTAAAAACACAAGATATTGTAGAGTCATTATTCAAATTAGAAATTGATTCAAAACCTGCTAGAGCTTCTTTAGTCTTATCATCAAGCATATTTTCATTCATATAAGGTTGAAAAGCATTTATCATATTATTTAAACTTTTTGCCATATTTGATACTTCTCGCATTTTTGAAAATCTTGGTGTTACTAGTAATTCCAAAAAATCATCTCTTCTTATGTCGTTCCATAATTGTTCAGTTAAATTTTCATAGTATTTTAATTCATCATTTTCCTCTAGATATTTAATAATTTTATCTAATTTGCTTGCATCAGTTATTTTGACATTCTTGGTTGATGAGAAGGCGTTTTGCTTTCCCAATTTACCTTCAGAGTTAAATTTTGCAAAACCAATTCCAGCACTAGCACTTTTATCTTTTGTTGAACTGTCTATAATTGTTTCCTCTTCATATGTGTATCCATCTATTTGTGACACATAATCATCGATTATATTGTTATCTATATATAAAATATTTCTTAATGCCATAATTTACCTCCTAAAAAAATCTTTTAATAAAATCCAATTCTCATTTTCCATATCTTCTGTGTATTCGGTGTTGCAAAGATATAATGAATCATTTTTATCATAATCTCTTACAAATCCCCAATTGACATTATACTTGTTAGCATATTGCTTTAATGCTTCAAACTTATTTTCAACTTTAATATCAATATTTTTTGATTCACCGTCAGCATTTTCGCCACCTTTGGTTTCAATAATCCAGATTTTATTATCTTTATCACAAATAATAAAGTCAGGGTAGAAATGCCATTTGTGATTTACTGCATCAACATATACTATTGAAAAATAATCACTAGAAGATTCACCATTTTTATAGAACCATTTAATATTTTCATTATTTTCACAAAAATACTCAAACATTCTTTCACTTTTAGATTTTATTGTACTATTAGGATAATTCATATAAATTGATTTTTCATAAATTGTTGTATCTTTCATTTTAGGATCATATTTAATATAATCCATTTCCGGTGCTTTCCAGTCAACAATTTTTAATTCGTCTAATTTCATTTTTATTTGTCTAGCTTTTTGTGAAACTGCTTCTTGAAAGTCATGTTTTAACACATATTCATTATTTATAACAAAAGCATAAAATTCGAGTAGTGATAAATCAACAAATTTCTTTGTAAATAACTTTCCTCTAAAAAACATTCTTTCTAGCATTAATCTTGTCCTATCATATCGCATACCAATTTTAGATGATATAACATTAATTGAATGTCTTAATTCAAATCCATTTTTATTTGTACTTACTTCTGATTGAACCTTTATTCTATTAGCATTTTCTAATTCATCTGAATTAATCCTAACGATTTTATCTTGTACTATGTAATTATCAATAGTATCTTTAAATACATATCCATTTGCTTCTAATATAGTTTTATTATTCTTTTTATTATTTGTTAGATTATATTTTTCAATATAATAGTTATGAAGAATATTAAAAGTTTGTCTTTCATCAAAGCCATCAAAAGCATTATCAAAAGTTATCTTTTTCAAACTGAAATTTTTGTATTCATTTTTTAAAAATACAACCTTAGTATCATAAGCATTAGAACCAAGTTCTTGTTTTACAGATTGTTCATACTTTTCATCAAATGTATATAAATAACAATTATCTAGAAGCACATTATCATAATGATGAGCTTGTGGCATTCTTCTGATTCTTCCAATAGTTTGTGTTTCAAAATCTTCACTCATATTGTCACGAAGTTTAACAAGTATTTTTGCTCTTGGACAATCCCAACCTGTTGAAATTGCTTGTTTCATTATTAAAATTGCCTGATTAGATTCATTATTTTCAATATTTTCAATGTTTTCTTTTCTATCTGATAGCCATATTGCTAAATTTTGTCTATCATAAGAATATTCTTTTTCTTCAAGTATTTTTTCAATTTGCTTTATTAAGTCATCTGACTTGCTAGGCACCTGAATAATAATAAGAGGATTTACTTGAATACCTAATTTTAAATATTCTTCTTTAATTGCTTTTCTTTTGTTTATTGCAAGTTCTAGTAAATATTCATGTTCATTTGAAAGAGTAGATTCATTAGAAACATTTTCATTTATATATAATGCTCTTGTAATTAGTCCGGCATTTATTACTTCTAATTCATCAATTTTAATAAATTCAGCTTCTTTATTAGTTTTTGTAGTAGCACTAACTCTAACAATATATTCAGGATTCATATATTCAATAATGGCTTCTGCTTTAACAGTTTTATTTAAATGTTCCTCATCAACTATAATAATAAATTTATAGCCATTATTATGTGCCTCATGAACTCTTTCATATAAATTTTTTCTTTCTGCTTCTTTTAGGGCATTATTTCCTTTTTTGGTAATTGTTTCCCAATTTATAAATGCCGTGTCTTTGGCATCAAAACCTTGAAGTAGCACATCTTGAATATTTTTAGTATTATGATGTGGTAAAAATTTAACCATTTTCTTTCTGCTTTGTTCTTCTAAATCTCCTTTACCAGGAGTAAGCCAAACAAAGATTACTTTATTATTTTCTTTTAAATATTCTTCAATGTATGAAAGTAAAATAATTGTTTTTCCACTACCAGTAGGAGCTTGTAATAATACTTCCTTTTTACTGCCAATAGAAGTAGCGTCCAATAGTTTATTTACTGTATTTATTTGAAAATCTTTTAATTTAATTCCTTGCATTATTACATTACCTCCATAATTTCATCTTCAAAGTAATATTCTGGTATTATATATACTTCAATATTATTATTTTCAAAAATATTTTCTTGTTCACTTGTCAAAAGAATGTCTGATGAAATATAAACTTTTTCACATATCTCTAATTCTTCTTCATTAGTACTGAATCTATCTAATTCATCTTCATTTAAGTAAACTCTAATTTTATTATCATCAATCTCGATTCCATTTTCTAACTGAATAAGATTTTTAATATTTATAAGCAAATTGTTGTGTAAATCTTCTGTTTCAGTATTTATTCTTGGAATATAAATGCAACGATAGTATTTTAGATTTGATTTTAAAGGATTATATTTTCCATATCCGGTTATAACATTTTTAATTCGTTTATATGTTATTTCTTCACATATATTATTCTCATTATTAGTACACAAAATAAACTGGCGATTTCCATTATCTTCCTTGTTCAATTCTAATACTGCTTGAGCAGTACTTCCGGATCCAGCAAAAAAATCTAATACCACAGCATTTTTATTGGGATGATAGTTTATTAACTCTTTAAGCATTTTTACAGGTTTCTTTCCACTATTAAACGTCATATTACCCTCATGTCTAATATTTCCAAAATCAGCTGCATAGTTTATTAAATTTGATATTGGTACTTCACGGAAAGAACCACCATTAGATTTTATTTCATCAACTCTTGACAAAGGCATTCCAGAGTACATTTTACATCTTGTAGATCCTTTTTTCGAAGGACCAACGTAGTATCTATATCCTAAGCCATCGTCACCACGACCAATTACTTTATATAAACATCCAAGCCCATCACTACTATATCTTGGTTCAATATATTTTTTAACTACTTGTCCATAGGACATTTTAGAATAAATAGTTCCAGAAACCCAAGTTTCTTTTAATAAATTTTGTGAAGATTCATTTTTCTTTTTTATTTGCCATTCACCAGGTTTAAAAACCTGCATTGTGACATTGCCATCTTTCACAATAACACCAGAACTTAATTCCTCAATTTCATATAAAAAACTTGCATCCGTATATTCTTCTTTTGGTAAATTTAATTTAAATTTATTAATGTCCTTAGCATAAACTAAAACATATTCCATAACTGGTTTTACAGATTTTCCATCAGCTAGTGATTTTTCAGCATATCTAACTTGTACGTGATGAATTGATATTCTGTTTATCTCATTAAAAATAGTATCACAGAGCAATTTAAGTTGAGCAATTTCATTATCATCTATACTAATAAATATTACTCCTGTATCGCTTAATAAACGTTGAGCCATTTGGAGCCTTTTATTCATAAACGATAACCATTTTGAATGTTTATATCCATCTTCATCGTCAATAATTTTATCATTGTATATAAAGTCCTTACTTCCAGTATTATATGGAGGGTCTATATATATCACATCAATTTTTTCTTTATGAGTTTTTTCCAACAAATATAAACTATGAAGATTATCTCCCTCTAATAAAAAGTTAAACTTTTCATCAGGATTACTTATTATTTCTTTATCTTTTATTTCCTCGAAAGTGGGGATTTGAGTTTCTAGTTCTCTGTCGACACGTTCTTCATGTTCTTCCCAAATAAGTCCATATTTTTTCTTAGTCAATTCATTTTCAATCATAGATAGATTTGTTAACATTTTTTCATCAGTAATATTCTTTTTTATTTCGCTAATTGTATTTAACATTTTTTCTCTTCTAATTTTAGAAAGGTTAGTTGTCTCCATTATTTTCCTCCTTTGATTTTATTTCTACAACATCATTTAAAGTACATTTTAAAACATCACATATTTTAACTAATGTTTCTAAAGGTACTGATTCATTTCGTCCCATTTTTGCCATAGCATTAGTACTAATTTTTGCTTGTTTGCATAGTTCTGTTTTATTAATATTTTTATCAATCATTAACTTCCATAGTTTATTATAATCTAATATCATTTTTAACCTCTATTCATTTTTTTGTTACATATTTATTTTAACATTTTATCTTTCATATATCAAGTAATCCTTGAAAAAATCAAGGTAGCATTTTTTTGTTTATGGAGTTCCTATTTTGAGGTAAAGGGGATGGGAATTTCCCATATACGAATTTGTACGGGAGTACAAATTCAGTGCTGGCTAGACATAGATTTTATTCCTACATTCAAAAAAATAAAAAAGAGGATTAAATTATTTCGATAAATTTTTCCTCTTTTTGAAGATTATTTATATAAAAACATATTCATTTAAGACAATTTCTTCTGCTGTATTTTTATAGTTATTCGTTAATTTTGTCCATTCCAATGGATTTAATTCTTTGTTTTTTTCAGATAGTCTTTCATCATTCTTAATATAATTTTCCATTAGTTCTTTATAATAATTCTCACAAGCTCTACTTTCTAAAAGAAGATGATGAGTTAATTTATTTGTCATCAATAATGTCTCATAAAGTGCTTGCTTGTTTTGTGCAATAAAGTGTAATCTTAATATTCCATATCTTCCAAGCCTTCCATAATTTTCGCCTTTTTCTAAATATAAATCTGGTAATAAATAATCACCTTTTCTTGTATAAGTAACTTTCATTCTTATCATTCCTTTCTTCTTTAAATAGTGTTAATTAATTCCTTTTTTGGCACTAATATTAAAATATCTTTAATAACATTTTTTTCAGTATATGGACAACTGACAATGCCATCTATATATAAATGTTCTTGTGATTTAGTAATAAATTCTTCTAAAAATTTATTAGAATATTCTTTGTTTTTCATCTTAATAATTGATAAAATATCATAATTTGATTCCATATTTTTTAACTCAATTTCATCAATTTCTTTATGAAATTTAATTCCAATATTATTGTCATTCATAATAGTATTAAGATATTTTAAGTATTCTTTACTGCTTTTAGTTATAAACTCATCTGTGAATTTTATATCCTTAATTTCAATATTATAGTTTTTATCACGTTTAATTTCTATCATAGATATAAGTCTATGAATCATATCTCTTTTAGCTTCTCTTGATAACAAATCATAAAGAAAAGCAAATCCAACATTTTTAATATTAGTAAAAAATAAAGTGTTATTTTTCTCAGTACAATCTAATTTTTTAACAAGTTCTATTGTATATTCTTTAGAATTATTATCTGAATCAAGTCTTACTTTCTTTTGATTTAGTTTATCAATTTCCTTTTTGATAACGTCATTTTTATGATTAATTGTTTCGACATCTAAATTAGAACTTAAATATAAATCTACTAATCTTTTTTCCTGTAATTTTAATTTTTCGATTGCTTTTTCTATATCTTTTACATCATCACTTTTGGTAGAATTACAAGTTATAATTTCATTATCCATAGAAAGCATAAATAGTGTTAATTCTTCTAATACTTGTTTTAATTTTGTTTCTATTTTTTCAGTATTATAATGAAGTCCAAATCCACTACAATTATGATTTTTACATCTTAAATGGTAATAAACTTTTTGCTTTCCGCTAGGATATTTAAAAGATTCTGATGATGACATTATCTCACCACAAATAGGACATTTTACTAAACCAGAAAACAAATGAATATATTCTCCATAGTTAGAATGTTTGTTTTTTACTAAAACATTTCTAGTAGCATTCCATGTTACTTCATCAATAATTGGTTCACAATAATTTTCAACTCTTAAAATATCTTGTGATTTTCTTTTGTACTTTCCATATTCAAAGATACCAATATAAATAGAATTAGTAAGTATTTTATAAACTCTATCAGATTTCCATTTTTCTTGCTTTAGATACGCATTATTATCTTTCATAATAGTAGAAATACCTCTTGTAGAATTGCCTTGTTTGCATAATTCAAATATTTCTTTTACAACTTCAGCCTCAATAGGTTCTACTTCTAAATGACCAGTTTCCTTATTTCTAATATAACCATAAGGTGCTTTACTAGGATGAATACGTTCCAATGCCATTTCTTCCATAGCACGTTTAGTTCTTGCTCCAATCTCTCTTCTTTCTCTTTGACCAAATACTAAATTCATCCCAAAAATCATTTCACCATTAGCAGTAGATACATCATAAGGCTCAAGTATTAATTCAATCTTTACATCATGTTCCTCACAATAATTAAGTAGCCAAAAACCATCATAATTATTACGAGTAAGTCTATCAACTTTAATTGCAACTAATTTATCAATCTTTTTAGATTTAATATCTTTTAATAATCTTTGCATTTCGGATCTCATCAAATCTTTTCCAGAATGTCCAGCATCATTATAGACATCAACAATATTATATTCATTCTTTTCACAATATTCTTTAATCATTCTAAGTTGTGAATCAATAGAATAACCATTATCTCTTTGGTCGTCAGTAGATACTCTTACATAAACACCACATCTCATAGTTTTCCTCCTTTCATTAAGTTTCGAGAAATATTAAAATACCTCTCATATGTTTCCTCACAAATAAGCAAAATGTATAGTCTAAAATTAAAATTTTTTCAAAAATTGTGCAATTTCTTTAAAATTATACTTTTGATTATGTTCCTTAATATAAAATGGCTTATTTGATATTTCATTAACTTTGTATTCTAGTATTGTAAGAGTAGTAGGATATGTAATCTGATATTCAGTAGGTATTACTACTTGTATGTTGGTATGCAAGATAGTTTTTATTTGTCCTAATTTAACTGTATATTCAAAGTTTTTTAAGCTGTCACTTAAACCTTTATTAGGTTTTAGATTTTCAATTACTTTAAATTCAAGCATGAAAAAAGTCCTCCTTTCTAAAAAGAGAACTTTTAAAGTTTTATATAAAATAAAAACTTACGAACTTTTAAGTCCGTAAGTTGATTTCAATTGGAGCGTGTGTCGTAGATATTTACAACTTTTTTCTCTCATTAACGATTGATATAATAATCAACCAAGTTAATAGAATTATATCATAATTTTATTAAAATACAACATCTATTCAAAAATTTTCAAAATATCTTTATTTTTAGCTATTTTTATAGTATAATATCTATGGAGGTATAGTTATGAACGTTATTGGTATTACAGGAAAATCAGGAAGTGGAAAAACAACATTTGCTTCCCTTTTGGCTAAAGAATTAAAATGTAAACATATAGATATAGATAAAATTGGACACGAAGCTATTTTCAGACCAGAGATTTTGGATACCTTATGCGAAAAATTTGGAACTGAAATTTTAGATGAACATGGTAAGTTAGATAGAAAAAAGATGGGAGATATAATATTTACCCAAAGACATAAAATGAAGGAATTATCTGATTTAACATGGGATTTTATGCAACAACAATTAGACTCAATTTTATCCCAAGATGATGAAACTATAGTATTGGAATGGATTTTATTACCACATAGTAGATATTGGAAAAAATGTGATTGTAAAATTTTAGTGACATCAGATGATGTCAGAAGAAAAAACAAAGTAATGAAAAGAGATAATATATCAGAAGAATACTTTGAAAAAAGAGATTCTGCAAGTATAGATTATTCACAAATTAAATTCGATTACACATTTGAAAATGATTATCAAGCTCAAACTATGAGAAAAATGCTTGATAGAATAAGTGAAAAATATATTGGAGGAGATGAACGATGAAATTAAAAGTATTAGGGACACAATCCCCATATAATACAATAGGTCATAATTGCCCTGGATTTCTAATTACAGACGGTGAAGCAAAAATAATGTTAGATTGTGGTAGTGGAAGTCATAGTCTATTAAACTTTCCAAATGACTTAAATAATTTATCAATTATTATAAGTCACTTACATAGAGACCACTATAATGATATTTATAATATGCAATATTCATCATTCGTTTTTCATAATCAAAAAAGAATTGAAAGACCTATTGAAATATATTTGCCATCAAGCCCAGAAAATATTTATCAAGATATAATTGGAGAAACAAATAGCTTTTCTAATTATTCTGCTATTGATGAAAAATCAAATATAAGTATTGGAAATATTGATGTAAGCTTTTGCCAAACAGACCATCCTGTAGAAACTTATGCAGTTAAATTATCTAATGGAGACAGAACAATTGTATATACTTCTGATACATCATTTTCTTGCAAAGATAAACTAGTAGAGTTTGCGAAGAACGCTGATTTATTAATTTGTGAATCAAGTTTATTAACATCTTATGGATTTCCAGAAATAAATTCTCATCTAACTGCTAAACAAGCTGGAATAATTGCAAAAGAAGCAGGTGTAAATGGATTAATGTTAACTCATTTTTGGCCAGAAGAAACACCAGAAAATTATGTAGAAGAAGCAAAATCTATATTTCCAAAAACACTTGCAGCACATGAAGGACAAATTATAAATTTACCAAGAATTCAAGAAAAAGAAGAAGGCGTGAGATAATCTCTCAAACCTTCTCTTTTTTGGTTTTTATTTTCTTACTAATGCCAGGACTTCCTCAGGAAGATATTTTGAAACATCTTTATTATTCCTAAGTAATTCCATAACCATACTTGAACTGATATTACCCAAGTTACCTGCTCTAATGTAAACCGTATCTAGTCCAGATATTTCTTCATTGATAGATGCCATATTTTCTTCATATTCGTAGTCCATACCATTTCTGATACCTCTGACTAAAAATGTTGAATTATTTTCTATGGCTACATCAACGGAAAGATTATCATAAGAGATAACTGTTACATTGTTAAGATTGTTACGAACAAGAACTTGCTCAATTGCCTTCTGCATCAGTTCTTTGTCAAACCGCCGTGTTTTCTTTGGATGAAAACCAATTCCAATGATAACTCTATCAAAGAGTTTTGCCGATTGAGTAACTACATGTAGATGACCATTTGTGAATGGATCAAAGCTACCTGCATAAAAACCTATTTTCATTTTGAATCCTCCTTCAATTGTTTGGAGGTTTTACCATCCAAGTTGTTATACTTTTTGGGTAACAAAATTTATACATTAACATTATAGCACGTTTTACATAATTTTGCAAATTAAACTAGCGTCATTATATTGTTAATATAATTCATTTATGATAATGTCTTAATTTTAAAATTTATGATATAAGTAACTCAGATAAAATTATCGGAGGTACTTATGAGAAAGGTAGAATTAAGAATGAATGAAGAATACAAGTATAAAATTATAAAAAAATTAGTAGAAACAAATGGTAATAAACAAAGAGCTGCAGTAAAACTTAAACGATCTATTAGACAAATCGATAGAATGATAGCTGATTATAAAAGTTTTGGAAAGGAATTTTTTATACACGGAAATCGTGGAAGAAAACCAGCAAAAGCCTTTACTGAGGATTTTAAAACTGAAATTGAACTATTATATACTTCTAAATATTTTGATTGTACTTATACAGATTTTAAAGAATATTTAGAAACTAGAGAAAACATAAAAATATCTGTAGACGAAGCAAGAGTAATCCTAAGAGATAAATATATTTTCTCTCCTCGAACTCATAAATCTACAAAAAAGAAATTTAGAAAAAAGCTAGAAGAAGATATGAAGAAAGCTAGTAAAAAAGAAAAAGAAATATTGAAAAGTAAATTAGTATTATCAGAAGATGCTCATCCTAGACAATCTAGGTGCCAATATTTTGGAGAAGAACTTCAAATGGATGCTTGTATCCATTTATGGTTTGGAAAAGAAAAAACAGCCCTTCACGCTGCAATAGATGATGCTACTGGACAAGTTGTTGGTCTATATTTTGATAAAGAAGAAACTTTAAATGGCTACTATAATATAACTCATCAAATCTTATCAAAATATGGTATTCCATATCTAATTAAAACAGATAAGAGAACAGTATTTGAATATAAAAAGAAAGCATCCTCTAAAGTTGAAGAAGATACTTTCACTCAATATGCCTATGCTTGTAAACAGATAGGTATACAAATTGAAACTAGTTCTGTACCGGAATTTAAACCTCGAGTAGAAAGACTATTTCAAACCTTACAACAGCGTCTTCCACAGGCATTAAGGTTAGCACAAATCACTACCATTGATGAAGCTAACACTTTCTTAAAAACATACATAACCCAATACAATAACAAGTTTGCTTTGTGTATAAATAATAACAAATCTGTCTTCGAAAATCAACCCAGTGAAGAAAAAATAAATCTTACATTAGCTGTATTGTGTAAAAGAGTAATAGATAGTGAACATTCAATAAAATATAATAAACACTACTATAGACTTATAAATAAATCTGGAAAACCTATCTACTTCAATAAAGGTACAAAGTGTATAGTAATAAAAGCATTAGATGGAAGTTTATTTGCAACAATAGATGAATCAATATTTGCTTTAGAAGAAATACCAGAAGTACAGGCAAAATCAGTAAATTTTGATGATGTTGAAGAAATAAAAGAAAGAAAAATATATATTCCAAAAATGATACATCCATGGAAAGGAAAATCATTTGAAGAATTTATAAAGACACAAAAACATCGTATAGAAAATGTCACATAAAAATATTAGCACTAAACCAAAATTTAGTGCTAATAAATAAAAATTTTTAAGACATTTTCAAAAATGATTGACATTTTTACAAATTATATTTTTTTCAAGTATTCTTCTAATTCAGATAAGTGAATTTTATTTACTAAATTAGAAATATAAACATCATTAGAATAATTGAAAACTAGAAATGTAATGTTTTTTATAATTACTCTATGTGGCTCTATATAAGAGATATTTGTTTTCTCAATCTTTCTTATACTGCCATTAATAAAAGTAGGAATAACTTTAGAAAATTCACATATAAATTCTAGTCTTTGTTTTAGACTTTTCTCAAATTGTAATTCTTCTTTGATAATATTCATTTTTCACACCATCCCTTCATTTTAGATTTAGGATGATTTTTTGCAAAAGAAAAAATCAACCATTTTACTGATTGATTTCATATCTATCTGTTCTATAAAAGTTCGAACAGAAACGTTACTGGAGCGGGTACCGAGAATCGAACTCGGGCCACCAGGTCGGAAGCATGGGATTCTACCACTAAACTACACCCGCATATACACATTATAAATAAATAAAATTTAATTGTCAATACAAAGCCATAATTCATATAATAAATCAGGAGAAATATTATGAATTATATAAAAGAACAAATTGAATTAATAAAATCAAGAGACCCATCGATAAACACTTCACTAGAAGCTATGCTATGCCCCACTTTCAAGGCCTTGCTGTATTATAAAATCTCACATTATTTCTATATAAAAAAACATTTCCTAATAGCAAGATATATAAGTGAAAAAGCCAAAAGAAAAACTGGAATTGAAATTCATCCAGGTGCAACAATAGGAAAAGGATTATTTATTGACCACGGTACAGGCGTAGTTATAGGAGAAACTGCAATAATTGGAAATAATGTAACACTCTTTCATGGTGTAACTCTAGGCGGGACTGGCAAAGAAAAAGGCAAAAGACATCCAACTATTGGTAACAATGTTTTTATTGGTTCTGGTGCTAAAATTCTTGGAAATATTATTATAGGAGATAATGTAAAAATCGGTGCAAATGCTGTTATCCTAAAAAATGTTCCTTCAAATGTAACAATAGTAGGAGTTCCTGGCAAAATTGTTAAAGTTTTACCATAAAATCCTACTTTTTTTTATCATCTTACTTTTTAACCCAAACTGAAACACTTCCACCATCACAATAGAAAATTCCATTTCCATCTTTATCTACATATACAGTCTCTTTTACATGTCCTGTATAATCATAAAATACTGAATCAGCAAGTCTAGGTCCAACATTTATTGGCTTTCCTCCTCCAGGTCCATCACTCATAATTGCAACAAGCCCTGAATTTTCATGTTCATCATCACCTGTTCTTACAAATGCTATAATATCATGATGATCAAAATAATCTTTTTGCTCCCCATAAGCATAATTTTTTCTTAGTCTCACCATATTTTCTAACATATCTTTTTTGCCTTCAATATTTTGTGATGGAATTCCATAATAATCTCCATAAAATATACATGGCAAACCATCTTTTCTTAATAAGATAAGTGCATATGCTAATGGCTTAAACCAGTCTGGAATCCAAGAAAATAATGCTTGACCAGGCTCTGTATCATGATTATCTACAAATGTTACTGCTAAACTTGGCATTTCTTTTACTAATGTATTTTCAAATATTCTTCCCATATCATAATTTCCATGAGAATTTGCAGCTTCATATAAATTATAATGTAATGGAACATCAAATAATGGAATCGTTGAATTGGTTTTATCTATATACCATTTTAATGTGTCTAAATTTCTATTCCAATATTCTCCAACACATTTCAAATCTGGTCTTGCTTCTTTCATTTTTCTGATGAACTCTGCAATAAAATCAGATTTGATATGTTTTACTGCATCTAACCTAAATGAATCAACTCCTGTAAGATCTAAATACCATTTTCCCCATTTTTCTAATTCTTCTACAACAATTGGATTGTTAAAATCTATATCTGCTCCCATTAAATAATCATAATTTCCATTTTCTTGGTCTACATTTTGGTCCCAATGTTTTCCGCTAAACCTAAAGATTCCATTCTTTCTTCCACTTTCGTCCCAATCTGTTCCATTAAAATGCTTATAGTTCCACTTAAAATCAGAATATTTATTATTTCTAGCAGTAAAATTATACTTAGTCCATGCTGTAATTTTTTTAGGCAATGTTGTATCTTTTGTTCTATCTGTGCACTCTTCCTCACTTGCATATACTGTTTCTGCTTCATCTGCTCCTATTTTGTGGTTTAACACAATATCTGCATATACTTTAATATTATTTTCATGTAAATCTTTTATTGCTTGTATATATTCATCTTTTGTACCATATTTTGTTTCTATACTACCCTTTTGGTCAAATTCTCCCAAATCATATAAATCATAGGCTGAATAACCTGCATCAAATTTTCCTCCAGCACCTTTGTATGCCGGTGGTAACCATACATCTGTTATACCTATTTCTTTTAATTTTCCAGCTTCTCTTGATACCTGTTGCCATAACTTATCTTCTGGTTTCAAATACCATTCAAAGTATTGCATTAGTATTCTATTTTCCTTCATTTGTATCTTTCCTTTCGAATGTATATTATCATAGTTTTCACTATTTTTCAAGTATAACATATAATGATAATAAAGAGGTGCAAACAGGATGGCAGACATAAAATTAAGTAATATTACTAATGTAATTTCACTTGCTAATATGCTATCTTTATAAGATAAATTTCATTCAAATTAATTTTGTACTCTTTGTGTTACCATTGGTGTTTTTTCAGTAATTCTATCAAAAGAATATCCTTTTTTCTTGCCATATTCTATAATATCTTTTAATGCATTTAGTGTCTTTTTATTGGCTGAAAAATCGTGCATTAATACTACATTTCTTCTGCCTTTTTTCAATCCTTTTGTTACATTATTATATACCTGTTTTTTTGTCTTGGCACCACCAGAATCACCTGATCCAACATTCCAATCATAGTATTTAAATCCTTGATTAAGAACCTCTTTCGTCAATCTCGTCATTACACCTGGATTAAATCTACTTACTGTGTTTGAACTCCCACCCGGAAACCTTGTTATTGTTGTTGTTATACCTGTAAGATTTTTTATTTTGCTTTGTAATTTTTTCACATTATCCATATATACATCTACTGATTTATATATTTCTTTATAATTGTGTGAATATCCATGTATTCCAATAGAATGTCCTTCATTTACAATTCTTTTTATAAGATACTCTTCATTTGAATCAAAATTAATTACAAAAAATGTTGCTTTTACATTTTCTTCTTTTAATATATCTAAAATATGTGGTGTAATGCTTCTACTTGGTCCATCATCAAATGTTAGATATATTACACTTTTTCCATCATTAGTACTTGTTGAAGGTTCAACTATTTGCTGTTCTTCTTTTTTAGGTTCTGTTATTATTATACGTTCTTTGGTTGTTTCATTTCCAGATGAATCTTTTACTGTATATATAATTTTTTTAGTTATATCATTTACCGTTTCTCCTGATATTTCAACATTTTGCGTAATATCTCCATCATAATTATCTGTTGCAGTATATCCATCTTCTTGATATTTCGTATCATATGGAATTGTAACACTTTCACTACCTTTTAATGTTATTTCTGGTTTTTGAGTGTCTTTTACTATTACCTTTCTTATGACTTCTCTATCTTGAAATTCATATTTTATCTCATATTCTCCCAATTTACTAGTATCTACTTTTCCTGTTCTTTTTATTTTAGATGTCATATCTTTGTTAAAAAATCTTGCTTCTGCTCCAGAATCATTGTATTCACTGTTTACTTCTACTTGTACCTCACTGTCTCCTATTAATTCTAATTTTAAATTTTTATCCGCTAGTTTTATTCCTTCTCCTACTAGTCCTAATATCAATATTACTATTATTAATATAAATGTTTTCTTCATTTTTTTCCTCTTTTATTTTATTATTCGACTATATTCTACATCTTTTCCATAATTTTGTCACCTAGTTTAGTAATTATCCTAATAAAATTTTATATTTGACGAACACACAAAAAAACTCACTACATTTATTATTTTAAATAAACATAGTGAGATATTTATATATCTATGCACTCTTTAATTCAAGTCTTAATTTATCCGCAATCATCGCTATAAATTCTGAGTTAGTTGGCTTTCCTTTAGCTGCTGAAATTGTATAGCCAAATATATTTTCAACAACATCTTGTTGTCCTCTTCCCCAAGCAACTTCAATTGCATGACGAATTGCTCTTTCTACACGGCTTGGTGTTGTATCAAATTTATCAGCAATTTTAGGATATAAACTTTTAGTAATTTGGTTAATTACATCAATATCATTAACAACCATTATAATAGCTTCGCGAAGATATTGATATCCTTTTATATGTGCTGGTACTCCAACTTCATGAATAATATTTGTAACTAAAGCTTCCAAATTTCCTTCATTCTTCTCTTGTCCGCTTGATATCTCTATATATTGTTGTCTTGCCATTGAATTTTCTCTTGAAATAAAATTATTGCTTGGAATTGGTTTATAATTTTTAAACTCTCTAATTCTTGAAATCAATAAGTCTATATCAAATGGTTTTACAACATAATATTCTGCTCCTAATTCAACTGCTCTTCTTGTAATTTTGTCTTGTCCTACTGCTGATAACATTATGCAGATCGGCTTTTTACTCAATTTTATCATATTTAATTTTTCTAAAACTCCTATTCCATCTAGATGTGGCATTATTACATCAAGTAATACTACGTCTGGCATTAAATTAGGTATCATATCTAAGGCTTCATTACCATCATTTGCCCTTCCTACTACAACCATATCATCTTGGTTCTTTAGATATGTAGCTAATGTCATGCTAAATTCTTGATTGTCATCTGCAATTAAAACTGTGATTTTTTCTCTCATGCTTTTTTCCTCCTAATTTTTTCTACTGTAAATTTTTTACAATTTTGATTATAATACATCAGAAAGGAATTTGCAATAGTTTTTTTGGAAACTTTTTCCATGCTAGTTACTTTTTTCTACAAATTTCGATATATATTTCATTTCCATAATCTTATAATTCTTTATATTGAGTGCTTTTGCTTCGATATCTCTTAAAAAAGTATTTTTTATATTCTCCTCCATTTCAAGATTTGCCATTATATTTTCACCATACTCTAACTTTACGATATTTATTTCTTTATTTTTACAATAATATTTGAAAATCTCTAAATTAGAATACTCTAATTCTACTTTTATTTCTATCCCTTTTACTTTTTGAACTTTTACACTTTTAGCTATTGCCATTTGAGTAGCATCAGAATATGCCCTCACTAAACCTCCTGTTCCAAGTAAAATTCCACCAAAGTATCTAGTCACAACAACTACTAAATTGCATAAATTATTTTTTTGCAAGATATTTAACATTGGACTACCTGCAGTTCCAGAAGGTTCTCCATCATCGCTAGCTTTTTCAACAACTTTTCCATTTTCTATAACTCTATAAGCTATACAATTGTGTTTGGCATCATAGTATTTTTTCTTTGTGCTCTTTATCTTTTCTTCTGCCTCTTCAACATTTTCTACATGATAAATATTTGCAATAAATCTTGATTTTTTCTCAACAATCTCTGCTATTTCATCATTTAATATAGTTGTAAATTCTTCCATAATTCTCCTTTTAATCTCCTGAGATACTTGCTCCTGCAGTATATCCAGTAGAATATGCTATTTGTAAATTAAATCCCCCTGTATATGCATCTACATCTATTATTTCTCCTGCAAAATATAATCCTTTTATTATTTTAGATTCCATCGTTTTAGGATTAATTTCTTTTGTATTAATTCCACCACATGTAATTATTGCTTCTTCTACTGGTCTAAATTGTTTTATTGTAATAGTGAAATTTTTTAATAATTGGATTAATGTTTTTCTCTCTTCTTTTGTCACTTCATTTACTCTCTTATTCTCATCTATTCCAGACAATTCTATAATTAGAGGAATCATTTTTTGTGGTAATAATTTATCTAGGCTATGCTTAAATTGTTTGTTCTTAAATTCCTTAAAATCTCTTAAAATTCTATCATCTAATTGTTCTTCTGTAAGTGCTGGTTTTAAATCTATAATAATTTTGATATATTTATTTTTCATTAAATATTCAATATCTTTGTATTTTGCTAAATGAGCTGAACTACTTAGTATAATTGGTCCTGATATTCCAAAATGTGTAAACACCATTTCTCCAAAGTCATTATAAATTTCCTTTTTTCTATCTGTATCTACGATTTTTATTCCGATATTTCTAAGACTTAGTCCTTGCAACATTTTACATTCATCTTTTTCATATACTTCTAATGGCACTAATGATGGTTTTATTGGAACTATTGTATGTCCTAAATCTTTAGCCATCATGTATCCATCTCCTGTTGAACCTGTTAATGGATAACTTTTTCCACCTGTTGCCAATATTATTTTTTCTGTTTGAATTATCTCTTTGTTAGTTCTTACTCCTAATATTTCATTGTTTTTTATTAATATTTTTTCAACTTTTGTATTTAATAGACATTTTATATTTAATTCGCTAATTCTTCTTTTAAAGCATTCTAATACATCAATTGACCTATCTGTAACAGGAAATATTCTGTTTCCTCTTTCTTCCTTTACTTCAAGTCCTTCACTTTTTAAGAACTCTATAATATCTTTGTTTGTATAATTTTGAAAAGCACTGTACAAAAATTTTCCGTTTCCTGGTGTATTTTTTATAAATTCACTCATATATAATGAACTTGTAATATTACATCTACCTTTTCCTGTTATTAATAATTTTTTTCCAAATGATGGCATTTTTTCTATTATTGTTACATCATTTCCATTCTCTGCTGAAGTTATTGCAGCCATCATTCCAGCAGGACCGCCCCCTATTACTATTACTTTTGGCATAATGCCACCTCTCTTTCCTATTACTATATATTAACAGATTTTTGTTCATTTTGCAACGAAAATCTTTAATATGCATAATAAAAAACGAGACTTTTAAAAATCTCGTTTTTGGTTGGGCTGGCTAGATTCGAACTAGCGCATGTTAGAGTCAAAGTCTAATGCCTTACCGCTTGGCTACAGCCCAATATTAAATTGTTATGGGGTGGAAGATGGGACTCGAACCCACGGTCTCCAGTGCCACAAACTGGCGCGTTAACCAACTACGCTACATCCACCATCTTGTAGCTCATTTGTGAGCACATTAAATATTTTAATATGATTTCTTGAATTTGTCAAGTTTTTTTAAGGAATTTGTCGTAAATTTTTAAATATTTTTTAAAAGTGAGCTAGCTCAACTAACTCACTCTTGAAAATTTATTCATTTTCCCCTCTACCTTCTGGTAAAGCATTTGGTAACTCAATTCTAATTCTAATTTTAAATACATAAGATACTGCTTTGGCAAGTTTACTATTTTTAAATCTTTGCCATAATGATGGTTTCTTTTGTACAGTAACTGATTCTTGATATTCCTGAATTTGTTGCTCTTCTGAACTTTCTTCAGTTGCATCTACAGCTGCCACAATTTGAGATTTAACTTTCTCTTTTTCAAGTTCTACTTCTTCTTTAATTTCTTGAACATTTTCTTTTGCCTTTTTTTCTACCTTCTTAGCTTTCTTAACCTCTGGCTCAACTGTCTTAACTTCCTCTACAATTTTTTCTGCCACTGGTTCTTCAACTTCTTCAGTTGCTTCTTCAAATACAACATCAGCAGGCTTTGGTATTCCCTTTAAAGCTTCTGCAATTTCTATTCCTATATAGCTCAATGCTTTTGATCTATCTTCTGTTCTTTCCATATCTATTTCAATATGCAAATTTGTTTCTAGGTTATTTACTCTTGCATTCAATAATTTTAAGGCATCTTGATAATTTTGGCTTTTTCTAGATCTATCTTTTCCAACTAAATTCAATGTTTCTATTACATCTTCAGAAAAGTCTCCTTGTGCATTTTGAACCTTTTCTTTCCAACCTTTTTCTCTTGATTCAACTGCTTCAATAAGTTCTTTTAATTTTCCTGCCAAAGTAATGTTTTCTTCTCTTTGTCTTATTAATTCTTCAACTTTTTTAGTATTTTCTTCAAATTGAGTTGTTGCATATTCAACTAATCCATATGAAGCTTTATATACACTTACTGGGAAGTTCTTTTTCTTTGGATATTCTATTAAATAAGCCTTTATAGATTCAATTAAATCTTTAAAATATGTGTCATCTTCTAATTGAACTATTTGCTTTTTACTATTCGGATTTATTAATTTTTGAACTTTATCTATATTTGATAATATTTTTTCTTCTGTGATAACCATTCTTACATTCACTATGCCTGATTTTCTTCTAGACATGTAAATTCCTCCTTTTCCTATGTAGTCATAATTAAATTCTATTTTATTATACATCAAGTTATTTAAAACAACAAGTATTTTAGCGGCATTTTTTCATTACATTTATGTTACAAAAATATTACAAGTATATTACAATATAGTAATATACTTGTATTTATTATTTACCTAATACTTTTTTTAATTCCTCATGTCTCTTAATTTTTAATGTTGTTGTTTTTATTAGAGGTTCTTCTGTTACAATCATTTCTCTAACATATTTATATTTTGGCATTAATTTATTTACTTCTTTTACTTTTTTCCATAAAAATTCTTTTATTTTTTCTTCGTCTTCTATATGATATAAATCCTTTATCATTTCTTTATCATATACGATTTCCACACAAACTTTAACATCTCCGTCATCTTCTTTTTTCTCGTATACGAATGTTTCTTTTATACCTTCTACTTTATTTAACAATGTTTCTATTTCTTCTGGAAATACATTTTTACCATTATTTAATACGATAACACTCTTTTTTCTTCCTGCTATATAGATAAATCCATCTTTGTCTATTCTAGCCAAATCCCCTGTATGGAACCATCCATCTGGTTCTAATGCTGATTTTGTTGCTTCTTCATTTTCATAATATCCAAGCATTATTGATGGTCCTTTTGCCATTAGTTCTCCTATTCCTTCTTCATCTGGATCATCTATTTTTACTTCTACACTTGGAAATTTCTTTCCAATAGAACCTAATCTTCTGCATTTTGGAGTTTCTGCTGCAATTACTGGTGCTGTTTCTGTTAATCCATATCCTTGCTCTACATCAAATCCTAAATCATTAAATCCTTTTTCTGTTTCAGGGTCTAATGCAGCTCCTCCTGTTACAACTAATTTTAGTTTTGGTCCTAAACTTTCATGTACTTCTTTAAATAATTGTTTTCTTAAATCGATTTTTACTTTTAATAGCACATTTGATATTTTCTTTCCTTTTTCCAATGTTGCCATTTTTCCTTTTTTCTCAATTGTTTTCATTACTTTTCTGTAAATAATATCAAATACTGCTGGGACTGATATCATTGCTGTAATGTCAAATTCTTTGATGTTATCTGCCATATGTTTTACACCTTCACAGAATGCAATAGAACCACCAATTGATACTGGATATAAAAATCCTACTGTACATTCAAATACATGGTGTAATGGTAAAAATGATAAAAATCTATCTTCTTCTGTTAAGTCAAATCTTTGAATAATATCCATCATATTTGTTACTAAGTTTTTGTGTGATAACATTACTGCTTTTGACATTGCTGTTGTTCCTGATGTAAATAACATTATTCCCATTTTATCTGCATCTATTTTGGCATCTAAATATTGTTTATTTCCTTCTTCTAATAACTTTTTACCTTTTTCTTGCAATGCTTTTTGTGAATAAATTCCATTAGTATTTTCTTGCAAGTCCATTGAGATAAAATATTTCAAATTAGTATTTTTCTTTTCTCTTAAAGTATTCATTATTGTATCATATTTACTTGAGTAAAATATTGCTTCTACTTGTGAACGAAGTATTAAACTTTCAAGTTCATTATCTGGAAGTGCTTTGTCTAATGGAACCACAACTCCTACTCCTGCTGCAATTGCTAAATATGAAAGTTCCCATTCATATCTATTTTCTGATATAACAGCTATTCTTTTATCTTTTAATCCCATGTTTATTAATACTGTTCCTAATGCATTTATTTCGTCTCTGAATTCTTTGTGTGAAATTGTTTTCATACTTCCATTATCTTTGAAAATATATGCTGGTCTATTTCCATAAACTTCACCTGTCTGTTTTAACATATCTTTTAAATCTGCAAATTTCATTTTTCTTGATTTTGATTCCATTTAAAATTCATTCCTTTCTTTATTTTACTCTTAGTCCATTTACTATTGTATTTTCATATTCACTATATAATTTCATTATGTCCATATTTTCGCCTTCTCTTTTTTTATACACAAGTGTTGAACATATTAATCCATATATTTCTGCTGCCATTGCTCTTGTATTACCTTTTTTGATCTCACCTTTTTCAATTCCCTCTTGAACTATTTTTTCGATTTGTCCTATATATTCATATACAAGGTTTTGACATTTTTTGTTTCTTTGTTCTGTTCCCCAGAATTGACTCAATATTATTGTTATTATATTTTCATATTTGGCTACTATTTTGATTTGAATTAATACAATTGCTTTTATTTTATCTATATAATTATTATGTTTTGCTGTTTTTATATCTACACTATTTTGTAATAGCTT
>OLNW01000799.1_pt1 | contig 35176 bp, 29 predicted proteins | sample 1672121 | NCBI WGS metagenome assembly OLNW01 (sample SAMEA3136648, study PRJEB25190) | human gut metagenome
TTACATTTTGTATATCTTCTTCATTTTTACATAATGCAATTTCTTGATATATTTCTATTTTCTGATTTGCATCATTTATGTATTCATCTGGTATATAGCTTGTAACATTTAAATCTATTTGTACCTCTGCTTCTTTTTCTACTTTTATACCTTTCATTTCTTTTACAACTTCATCTAGTAAATCACAATATGTTTCATATCCTACTTGTTCTAAATGTCCTGACTGAATTTCTCCGCAACATGCTTCCAGCTCCACGAATTTCTAAGTCTCTCATTGCAATTTTAAATCCTGACCCAAATTCTGTAAATTCTTTTATTGCTTTTAGTCTTTTATCTGCAACTTCTGATAGTAGTTTGTCTCTTTTGTAAGTTATATATGCATATGCTTGCCTATTTGACCTTCCTACTCTACCACGGATTTGATATAGCTGTGCAAGTCCCATTCTGTCTGCATTTTCTACTATTATTGTATTTGCATTTGGTATGTCTATTCCTGTTTCTAAGATTGTTGTACATACTAAAATGTTTGATTCTCCATTTACAAATTCTTGCATAATTTCTTCTATTTGATTTCCTGTCATTCTTCCATGTGCATATGTTACATTTGCTTCTGGCACAAGTGCTTTTATTTGTTCTGCTTTTCTCATTATTTGTTCTACATTGTTAAACAAATAGAATACTTGACCATTTCTTTCTAGTTCTTTTGTTATCGCTTCTTTTATTACCTCTTCATCATATTCTAAAACATATGTCTGAACTGGTTTTCTGTTGTATGGTGGTTCATATATTACAGACATGTCTCTTATTCCTACTATTGACATATGTAATGTTCTAGGTATTGGCGTAGCTGTCATTGTTAATACATCTACATTTGTTTTTAATTGTTTTATTTTTTCTTTTGCTTTTACACCAAAACGGTGTTCTTCATCTATTATTAACAATCCTAAGTTTTTGAATTCTACATCTTTACTAAGTAATCTATGTGTTCCTATTACAATATCTACTTCTCCTAGTTTCACTTTTTTGATTACTTCATCTTGATATTTTTTTGTTTTAAATCTGTTTAATATTTCTACTTTTATAGGGTAATCTTTCATTCTTTCTTTAAATTCTTGATATTGTTGCTCTGCTAGTACTGTTGTTGGGGCTAAATATGCTACTTGTTTTCCATCTGCTGCTGCTTTAAATGCTGCTCTTATTGCTACTTCTGTTTTTCCATACCCTACATCTCCACATAATAACCTATCCATAGGTTTTGGACTTTCCATATCTTTTTTTACTTCTTCTATGCATCTTAATTGGTCTTCTGTTTCTTGGTATGGGAATTTGTCTTCAAATTCTTGTTGCCATGGAGTATCTTTACTAAAACTGTATCCTTCTATTTTATCTCTTTTTGCATACAATTCTATCAATTCTGTTGCAACTTCTCGTAAATTCTTCTTTACTTTTGCCTTTGTGTTTTCCCATTCTTTGCTTCCTAATCTATTTATTTTTGGAACAGCTTTGTCTCCACCTACATATTTTCTTATTGTATCTAGGTCATTTGTTGGAATATATAATATGTCATCATTTTTGTATTTTATTTTTATATAATCTTTTATTGTTCCATCTGCTTTTATTGTGTTGACCCCAATATATATTCCTACTCCATATTTTTTGTGTACAACATAATCTCCAATTTTTAGGTCTGCAAATACTACTTTTTCGCCTTCTTTGTATGCTGTATGAACTACTTTTTTTGTTTTTCTTTTTCCATCTATTAAATCATTTGCATCTATTACAATCTGATTTGTCTCGTAGTTTTCAAATCCTGTTGATATCTTTCCTATTGTTATTTTTACAATTTCGGTTGTTCCTGAAATTATTGTTTTATCTAGATTTTTTTCTATTTTGCATACAATTTCTTTTTCTTCTAATAATTTTTTTAGCTTATTTGCTTTTTCTTTGGTTTCTAATAAAATATATATTTTCTTTTTCTCTTTTTGCCATTTTTCTAAGTCTGAAAATAATCCTTCCATTTCGCTTTTATAGTAATTGATTTCTCTATAATTAAATTTATATTTTTCTGCTTGAATTTTACTTTGTGTATCTTGTTTTTCTATATAAATTAATTGTTTTTCTTCTAGTTTTTCACTAATTTGTTCAAAACTCAAATTATTTATTATTGTATCTGGAATAATTTTTTCTTTTTCTACTAATGCTTTTTCTAAGTTTTCTCTATCTTTTGCTAAGTTTATTTCTCTTTGTTCTATTTTTCCTATTTCATCTAAAAATATGCAATATTCGTCATTTATATAATCTATAATTGTTTCTTGTTTTTCATAAAAACTATCAAAATATTTATCTATTTTGCTTATATAATTTCCTTGTTTTATTTGTTCTATATCTTCTTCTAAAATATCTTTTTGCTTGATATTTTTATTACTTTCTTTTATTTTTTTACATATTATTTCTGTTTCTTGTTCTAATATGTACTCATGTGCTGGATATATTGTTGCTTGCTTTTGCTCGCTTATTGACCTTTGGCTTGATATGCTAAATTCTCTTATTGAGTCAACTTCATCTCCCCAAAATTCAACTCTTATTCCAGTTTTGTTGTTAACTGCAATATCTACAATTCCACCTCTTACACTAAATTGGCCTCTTCCTTCTATTAAATCATATCTTGAATAGCCTAAGTTTACTAGTTTTTTCTTTATTTCTTCTAGATTATAACTTTCTCCTACTTTCATTTTTAGTGTATTTTTATATAGGCTTTTCTTTGCTGGCAATTTTTGAATTGCTGCTTCTATTGTTGTTATTACTATTTGTTTTTTCTTTGATATAATTTTATTTAGAGCTTCTATTCTTTCATATGGTAAGTCTTTACTTTCTGCAATATAGTCATATGTAACAATTTCTTTTTTTGGAAAAAATACTACATCTTCATTGTAATATGATAAATCTTCATATAATTGTTTTGCTTGTATTTCATTATATGTTAATATTAGAATTGATTTTTTTCCAAATTTATGTATTGCTTCTGCTATTTGTGACTCTCCCACGCAAACTAAGCCCGATACTAAAATCGGACTTTGTTTTGATTCTATTTTTTTTAGTAATTCTATAAATTTTGGGCTTTTGCCCATTTCTCCTATTATTGTATTCATATCATGCCTTCTTTTACATTTTTATTACTAATTTATCAAATTTTGAATAAATATATTTTTCTAGTTTCCCCATAAATTCTTTTGGTTGTATTTCTTTTTTTGCTACCATATCTAGTCCCTTTTCCCAGCTTGCCGTTAATCTTGGATTTAGCATATCTGGCATTGAACGAAAAACTATATCATATATTATTTCACCTTTATTTGTTGGTGTTATTATTTGAGTTTTTGTGTTTATTTCTATATATCTTATTTTCTCAAGTTTTTTTATTATTTCTGCTCTTGTTGCACTTGTACCTATTCCTGCACCTTTTATTTGTTCTCTTAATTCTTCGTCTTCTATTAGCTTTCCTGCATTTTCCATGGCTAATATTATTGAACCTGAATTATATCTTGATGGTGGTGATGTTTCTGCTTCTTTTAATTCAAAGTTCTTTATTTCTATTTCTTGCCCTTTTTTTAGTTTTTTTAATATTTCCAAGTCTGTTTGTTTTTCTTCTTTTGACTCTTCTTGCTTGTTTTGCTCAATGTTTTCCACATTTTGAGCTTTATTTGTGGATTTTGCAGTCACTTTTTTATCTATAGGTTTTAGTATTTCTAAAAATCCTTGATTAACACATACTTTGCCACTACAATTAAAACTTTCTACTGTTTTTTTACCATTTACTTCGTTTTCTATATCCACTGTTACTTGTACTTTATTATATTCTGCTGGTGGATAAAATATTGCTAAAAATCTTGTTACTATTACTTTGTATACATTTTTATGAAGTTCTGGTAAATTGTTATAATTTTCATATCCTTGTCCTGTTGGTATTATTGCATAGTGGTCTGTGATTTTGCTGTCATTTACATATTTAGTTTTTACTAAATTTGTAGAATACTTCTCATCTACCATTTTTTTAATAAACCCTTGAACTTCCTCATCTTTGTACCCTCTAGCTATTCCATTCAAATTTTTTGATATTTCTTTTGCAACAGCTGTTGATAATACTCTTGCATCTGTTCTTGGATATGTTACTAATTTTTTTTCATATAAGTTTTGTATTATTTCTAATGTTTCATCTGGCTTTATTTTAAATCTTTTTGTACATTGATTTTGAATTTCTGCCAAGTTAAATAATAATGGTGCATTTTCTTTTTGTTTTGATTTTTTTAGTTGAGTTACAATTGCTTTTTTTCCTTGCAAGCTTTTTATAAATTCTTTTGCATCATCTTCTTTTTTGAATCCTGATTCATTATATAATTTGATTGATTCATACATTCTTGATTTTTCGGTTACTTTCCATTCTGATTTAAATGATGAATTTTCATCTCCAAATTCTCCAACTATTTTGTAATATTTTGTTTTTACAAAGTTTCTTATTTCTCTTTCTCTTGATACTATCATTCCTAACACACATGTCATTACTCTTCCTACAGATATTGATGCTTTTTCTTCATTTATTCTGCTTGCTAAGTTTCTTCCATATATTATAGATAATAATCTTGAAAAGTTTATTCCTATTAGATAATCTTCTTTTGCTCTTAAATATGCACTGTCTGATAAGCTATCATATTCTGACATGTCTTTTGCTTCTTTTATTCCTCTTAGTATTTCTTCTTCTGTTTGCGAATCTATCCATACTCTTTTCATTTTTGCTTTTGGGTTTGGCTTTGCCATCATAAATACAAGTCTTTGTATATATTCTCCTTCTCTTCCTGAGTCTCCTGCATTATATATTTCTTCGATGTCTTCTCTTTGCATTAGTGTTTTTACTATATTAAATTGATTTGCCACTTGTGGAATTATTTCGTATTTCCATTCTTCTGGTATGAATGGTAATGTATCTAGTCTCCAGAATTTTAGTTTTTCATCATATTTGTCTGGATAACTCATTGTTACTAGGTGTCCTACACACCATGTTATTATCCATTTTTCTGATTCTAGATATCCATTTTTCCTGTTTGTTGTTATTTTTAGTGCTTTTGCAAATTCCATTGCTACTGATGGCTTTTCCGTTATTAGTAAGCTTTTGCCCAATTTTATCATCCTTTTTTCTCTTTTTTTCGCATATGCCTATGATATCATAAATGATTGGTTATTTCAATTTGTTTTTAGTAAATTATTTGCTTTTTGGGTAAAGGTATGGTATTATATTTACATAAGTAATTGCTTTTTTAATTACTTATTTTCTTTGTTCACTAATTAGTGAGAAAGAGTCCCTCACTTTTTGGTTTTACATATATATTTTTAGACATCTAAGGAGGACATTTATGAAAAAATCAATTAAAAGTTTTATTGTAGTATTTATTTTGTTTGTGGGATTGTTTCAATCCTCAGCTGTGGTATTTGCACAATCAAATATCCCTAATGCAACTTCTGACTTCTATGTCAATGATTTTGCAGAAGTTTTTTCAGCTGATGAAAAATCTCGGCTTATGGATAATGCAGTAAAACTATCTAATGAACACGATGGAATTCAAGTAGTTGTAACCACTGTAAAAACTCTTGATGGAGACAGTATCGAAAATTATGCTTTACAAATGTATAACCAATATGGAATTGGAAAAAAAGACATGGGAATTTTGATATTGCTTGCTACAAAGGATAGACAAATCCGTATAGAAATTGGAAGAGCTATGGAAGCATATGTTACAGATTCAAAGGCTGGAAGATTTATAGACAAATATGCATATCCATATTTGAAGAAAAATCAATTTAATACTGGTCTTATGAAACTTCAGGAAGCTTTAATAAATGAAGTAATTTCTGCAACTTCAAAAGATGAAGTTACAGATTCTTCTAAAACCAGTACTGAAGAATCATCTTCAAGTTTTCTATCTGTACTTATTTTTATCTGTATCATTTTTATTCTGTTTGTAATTATATTTTCGACTATTTACTCTATCTGTTCTAAATTTAATCAAAAAAAGGAAAAGATAGATGAATTAGAAAAACAGTTAAATGATCTTTTAGAAAAGAATCGAGAAATGTATAACTCAGCCATAGCTGAAAGTGATAATCTTCATGCTAAGCTAAAAAGTTTAACATTTAATAACGATACTCTAGCTCATAAGTATGATTGTCTTAAAAAATCTTATGACAAATTAAATGATAAATATAGAAGAATTCAAACTTTATATCCTAATGCTGATAAAGAAGTTTCTGATATGATAGAAGAAGAAATTCGCCAAAAAGATTTGACTATTGCCAAAGAAATGGATTCTGTTATTCAAAAAGTAATAGCATTAAAGGCTAGTAAAGATTTAGTTTCTAAACTTTCTGAAATTAGAAATTCTTATTCAAGACTAAATGCATCACAAAAATCATTTGTGAAGTCTGATATTTCTAAACTTGAAGATTTATATAATGATTCTTTAAAGTTAAAAAAAGATTATGATAAAAAAATTGAAGAAGAAAAAAATAGGAAAAGCGCTAAAAATGCTGAAGAATCAATTAAGTCTATCATTTCTGGTATAAGTACTGGTAAAGAAAAGAATTTAAAAGACTTGAAAAAAGCCAAATCAATATATGATGCCTTAAGCCTTGGTGCTGTAACATATTTTGATACAAAACTCATTAAAAAAGTAAATCTTCTATATAAAGAAGCAAAAAAAGATAAAAAGCATAGAAAAGAAATGGAAGAGGCTGAAGAGCGTAGGAACAACACATCTCATTCAAGCTTTGATGATTTTGATGATTTCGATGGTCCTGGCGGATTCGGTGGATTCGGCGGATTTGGCGGAACATCTGGCGGTGGTGGCGCATCACGTGGATTCTAAAATTGATTATTTTCTAAAAAAAGATATTGCAAATGCAGTATCTTTTTTATTATATTTTTGTGCATTTCTTGCTTTTTTATGTAAATTGTAGTATCATATATAAACATTGGCTATTAGCTTATGTAGTAATAATTTCAGATTGTAATCTGAGAAAGGAAGGTAAAAGTTATGAAAAAAAATCGGATATTTTCATTTGTAATGCTTTTTCTCTTATTAGTTTCACTTATAAATGGAACTACAGTACGGGCTATTTCATCTGAAAAAATCCAAATTCCCAGAGCTGAAAAAAATGTTTTTATTTATGATGAAGATAACATCATAAATAATAAAACAGAAAACAAGCTAAACCAAATGTTGGTTGAACTTGAAAAAAAGACTGGAGCAGAATTTGCTGTTATTTCAGTAAAAAGTTTGCTTGATAACAGTATTGAAACTTATTCTAATACTATATTTAATGAACTTGGTATTGGAAAAAATGGCAAAGATAATGGAGTATTACTCTTATTCTCTCGTTCTGACAAAAAAGTTAGACTTGAAATTGGAAGAGGCCTAGAAGGTTGTTTAAATGATTCAAAATGTGGTCGAATACTTGATAACTATTTTGTTCCATACAGAGAAAAAGATAACTATTCAAAAGCCACCAAGATGACAGTTGAAGCTGTTTTAAATGTTCTTGCCAAAGAATATAACATCTCTATTAAAGATTTAGAAGATGTTTCTGTTGATGATGATACATCAGATTTTGGTGCAGTAGCTATATTCATTCTTATACTTATAGCTTACATAGCCATTTCTCTTAGCAGCGACTCTGTTGGTTGTTCATCTGGTGGTTTTTTTAGTGGAGGTTCTGGCGGTTCATCTGGTGGTGGATTCGGCGGCGGATTTTCTGGCGGTGGAGGTGCTTCACGTTAGAAAAAATTATTATATTAAATTGTAAATAAAGACAAAATTTTAAATACATCAGGAGGTAAATTTACAATGAAAACTATTTCAAATTTAACAAAAGCGCTCATTGCAATCGCTTTAGTTTTAGTACTAGCAGTATCATGGTTCTTTATGACCCAAAACAGTTTTGTAACTTTAAAAGAAGATGCTGATATGCAACAATCACAAGTAGAAACAGCTCTTCAAAGAAGAAATGACTTAATTCCAAATTTAGTATCAACTGTAAAAGGTTATGCTACACATGAAGAAAAGGTCTTTACAGAAATTGCCGAAGCAAGATCTAAGCTTTCAGGAAGTATTGAAAATGGAAATATTGAAGATATTAGTGAAGCAAACAACAATTTAAGTTCAGCACTTAGTAGATTACTTGTAATTACTGAAAATTACCCTGAACTTAAAGCAAATGAACAATTTACTGCTTTACAAGATGAACTTGCTGGTACAGAAAATAGGATTTCTGTTGCAAGACAATACTATAATGAAAAAGTAAAAGCATATAATTCAAAGATTAAAAAATTCCCTTCCAGTATCGTAGCTGGAATGAGCGGGTATAGTCCTATGAAATACTTTGAAGCTGATGAAAGCGCTAAAAAAGCACCAGTAGTTAGTTTTGAATAAATAACTTTAACCTAAAAAACGTATCAATAAATTAATAATTATTGATACGTTTTATTTATGCTACTTTTAATTCTATTATTATATTCCCTGCTCCTTTTATAAGAATTTTTACTGACCAGTAACTCAAAAAATACTCTTAACTAAATTTTATCAGTATTTTATAAATTGATATAATATAGATGTTATAATTTATCTTACTAACTATTAAAATAACTATCTATTTTTCCCTTCGAATCTAAAATTTCATCATTTGGTATTCCATAAAACTTTGCTATTTCAATAGAACCTTCAAATATTTCTTGAACATTTGCTGAATATAGTTTTTCTAAAATTTCCATGTATAAATATACTTCTTGTTTTATTTTTTCAATAAGAATATTATATTCATCTAATAAATCTTTTTCCAATAATTTTATTTCATTGTAATATTCTTGAATAATTTTTTGTTCATTTGCTTTAAAATTATTTTTTGCAACTTCATACATTTTTAACCCTATAGTATTCCCTATAATAACTCCAATTATTGGAATTGGAATAATAGTTTGTCCTAATATAGAAGATATAGCAGAAACAGAAGCATCTAAGTATAACAATTCAGAATTTTCTAAAAGTTCATTTTCTGTAATTCTACCTTTTTTATATAAATAAACTTGTTCCGCTACTCCAAAGGCCGATGTTGTCAATGCATTAGAGACTGCGGATGGAGTTTTAGTATAATTAGTAAAAAAATATAAACTTGCTCCTCTAACACCTCCCTTTACAGTGCTAATTCCCGATTTCTTTATAATTTCTTGCCAATCCTCTAAAGTAAAATTTTTTATAAATTTCTTTTCTTTTTTCTTTTTAATTATTAAAGAGACAAATGTTGTACCACCTTCCATTACTGATGAAACTGTTGCAACTTTTATTCCTTCACCTAAAGTAGGTTTGTTTTCTTCATTAATCTTCTTTCTAATTTCGTTATCTGTCTCTTTTATTTTTTCTTTTTCATTATTGATAGTGTTATTTATAGTATTTCTTTGAACTTCCGAATATTCTAAATTTGCCGGCTCTACTGAATTAATATCTATTGTACCATTTTTAAAAAAATCATTTACTTTTTTCCATTGTTTTAATGAAAACATTCCATCACTTGTAGCTAATTTATTAGCTTCATCTTCTGTAATTGATCTTAAGTATTGTATTTTTTCATATTGATCTTTTGGAATTTGGTATTTTCCACCTTCTTTTATAAAATTAGGATATTTTTTTAAATGTTCATTTATTGCACTTAAAGATAAATCTTTTTGATAATATTTTTGCTGAATATTAATTCCGTTTCTTAACAAATCAGTAGCTCCATTATCATTTATCCATTCATATACACTATTTTTACCCTTTATATTTTCTTTGGCATTACCGATTCCGACTTCTGAAATTTCAGCAATAAATCCGTGAATTCCTTTTTCACCACCACGGTTACTATTAATCAATTTATTGATTTCATTTAAGGTATTATCTAAACTGGCAACAGCCTCATCTAAATTCGTATCTTGCTTATTTAAATTATTCATTAAATTTTCAAATTTTATTGTATTTAAATATTGTACCCAAGAAGCAACCGCTTGCTCTTGTGTATATTTTATATTTTTTTCATTCATTTTCTTAAATTCCTTTTTCAATAGATTTTGAAATTGCTCTTGTTTCATTTACAATACTTCCTAAAAGCAATTTGTCATCATCACTAATCTTATTGTAATCTTTATTAAAAACATATAATGCTTTTTTATAATTATTTATTATACTATTATATAATCTTTTATTTTCCTCTAATAATATTTTTATTTTTTGAGATGTTTCTACTATTCTTTGAATATTTACTTTTATTTTCTTTATTTCATCTCTTTTTTCTTTATCAATTTTTCCTTTGTTCTTACTAAAAAGTAAAATTGATGCAAGTAATGTTGCTCCTGCAATACTCCAACCTATTGGACCAGCTAATGCTAATAATGCATTTCCACCTGACATTCCAGCTCCACCAGCTGCTAGACTTCCTCCTCCTAGCCAAGCAAGCGCAGCATTAGTTGCTGCCGCTCCAGATAATGTAGAAATAGCTGTTCCTGTTGATGCTGTTCCAAATGTTGTAGCCACCCACATTGCAGCACTTGGTGCCAAATTACATATTGCTAATCCTCCAGTAATTCCTACTCCTGCTGTAAGCGCTGATTTTTGAGTCGTTTCCAATTCTTCTTTGGCAAAGTCACATGTTTGTTTAAAATTTTCTTTTATAATATTTATATCAGAAATTTCTTTATCAAATTTTTTAGGGTGATTTGCAATACTGTTAATTAAATATTCCACATGTTCAATTAAGTCTAACGTTTTTTTCCTCATATAAAACAATTCAATTCCTGCATCATTTAAAATACCATATTCTTGATTATATATTGCTACTGTTTTTTTTAGTTCTTCATCAAGCACTTTTTTCTTATTTTCATTATTCTTTTTTACACTATTAGATATTGTTATTTTGCCTAAATTATTTTGTATTACTTCTTCCTTCTTATTATCAAATTTTTCTAAATAATTCGGTTTTATTTTTTTATTCATAAAAATACTCTCCTCATTTAAAATATTTTATCTCTTAAAGATTTTTTTCCTATTGGCAATATATTATCATAAAGCTTAAAATTTCACAATTAGATTTTATACGCTTCTTGCTTTTTTATGTAAATTATGGTATTATATATACATGGGCTATTAGCTTATGTAATAGTAATTTCAGATTGTAATCTGAGAAAGGAAGGTAAAAGTTATGAAACCAAATCGGATGTTTTTATTTATAAGGAAGGTAAAAGTTAAGAAACCATATCGGATGTTTTTATTTGCGACGTTTCTTTTCCTATTAGCTTTACTTGTAGGTAGCGTCACAGTATGGGCTATTTCATCTAAAAAAGTCAAAATTCCATTTCAAAAAGCTGAGGAAGAGAAAACTGTTTTTATTTATGATAAAGATAATATCATAAACGATAAAACAGAAAGAAAGCTAAACCTAATGCTGTTTGAACTAAAAGAAGAGACTGGAGTAGAATTTGATGTTATTTCAGTAAAAAGTTTTCTTGATACTAATATTGAAACTTACTCTAATATTGTATTTAATGAACTTGATACTGGAAAAAGTGAAGGAGATAATAGAGTATTGCTCTTATTCTCCCGTTCTGATAAAAAAGCTAGAATTGAAATCGGAAGTGGTCTAGAAAGTTATCTAAGTAATTCAAAATGTGATCAAATACTTAATAACTATTTTGTTCCATACAGTGAAAAAGATAACTATTCAAAAGCTACAAAAATGACAGTTAAAGCTGTTTTAAATGTTCTTACCAAAGAATACAATATCTCTACTAAAGATTTAGAAGATGTTTCTGTTCATAATGATTATTTTGTTATGATAGTTGTTGCAGCCATTTCTTTATATATACTTATTGGAGTCTTTTCTTTTTTAGAGTCGAAGTATAGTTAGTTTTGAATAAATAACTTTAACCTAAAAAACGTATCAATAAATTAATAATTATTGATGCGTTTTATTTATGCTACTTTTAATTCTATTATTATATTCCTTACTCCTTTTATAAGAATTTTTACTGACCAGTAACTCAAAAAAATACTATTGACTAAATGTAAATTCCATTATATATTAACAGTCAGAAGGTGAAAAATATGTACGATAATTGGGAAGAATTAGAAGCAAGTATACAAAACTGTCAAAAATGCAAATTATGCAAAGGAAGACAAAATATTGTCTTTGGCGATGGAAATAAAAATGCAAAAATAATGTTTATTGGTGAAGGCCCTGGAGCTGATGAAGATAGATTAGGCGAACCTTTTGTTGGCCGTGCTGGTAAGCTAATGAATATGGCATTTCAAATGCTTGGAATAAAAAGAGAAGAAGTTTATATTGCAAATATTGTTAAATGTAGACCACCTTCTAATAGAAATCCTGAAGAAGATGAATGTGCAGCATGTATGGATTATTTGAGAAATCAAGTTATTTTAGTAAAGCCTGAAATCGTTGTTTTACTTCGGAAGTGTTGCTTTAAAACATATACTTGGTAAAGAATATGGTATAACAGCTTCTAGAGGAAAATGGTTCGAAAAACGTAGCATAAAATATATGCCAACTTGGCATCCAGCAGCACTTTTAAGAGATGAAAATAAAAAAATCGACTTCATCAAAGATTTACAAAAAGTGTTAGAAATCTAATTTTTAAATGTAATATAAGGAGTTTTTATATGTACCAATTAGAAGAAATAGAAAAAAAAGCATCATATTGTTTAAATTGTAAGATGAGACCATGTTCAAACAAAGGTTGCCCACTTAATAATAATATTCCGGAGTTTATAAGTTTTGTGAAAAATAAAGACTATAAAAAAGCTTATATAACTTTATCTCAAACTACTGTATTACCTGGAGTTTGTGGTTTAATATGTCCACATCAAAAGCAATGTCAATCTGCTTGTGTTAGAGGAATTAAAGGAGTACCAGTTCAAATAGGAGATTTGGAATCTTTTGTATTTGAAAAAGCACAAGAAGAAGGTTATAGTTTAAAGGATTTTGTTGATATTAAAAGTTTAGAACATCCAAAACAAGTTGCTATAATTGGTGGTGGACCTGCTGGTCTTACTGCTGCAGCATTTTTGAGAATTGCTGGTTTAGATGTTACAATATTTGAAAAATATGACTATTTAGGTGGGTTATTATCACATGGTATTCCTGACTTTAGATTACCTAAAAAAAATATAAATGCAACTATTCAAAATATTTTAGATTTAGGTATTAAAGTAAAATACAATCAAGAATTAGGAAAAAATTTAACTTTAAAAAATTTAGAGAAATATTATGATGCTATCTTTTTAGCTTTTGGAGCTAACAAATCTACTAAAATGAATGTTAAAGGTGAAGAATTAAATGGTGTTTTTGGTGGTAATGAACTTTTAGAATTTAATACACACCCTGATTATTCTGGAAAAACTGTAATTGTTTGTGGCGGTGGAAATGTTGCTATGGACTGTGCAAGAACTGTGAAAAAACTTGGTGCTAAAGATGTAAAAGTTGTTTATAGGAGAGCCAGAAAGCAAATGCCTGCTGAGGGCAAAGAGATTGAATGTGCTATTAATGAAGGAATTGAATTTTTATTTCAAAATAACATTTTTGAAATAAAAGGTGAAAAAGAAGTTAATTCTGTTGAGTTAATAAAAACTGAACTTGTTAAAAAAGATGGTGATTCAAGACTTTCTCCTGTAAATATTCCAAATAGTAATTATGAAATTAAAGCTGATTATGTAATAATGGCTTTAGGCTCTACAACTGATGATTTTGTTAAATCTTTAAATTTAGAATTGGATAAATGGGGAACTATAAAGATCGATGAAAATCATAGAACTTCAAGACCTAAAATTTATGCTGGTGGAGAACTTGCTGGAGCAAAAGGCACTGTTGCCTGGGCTGCACGTTCTGGTAGAGATGCTGCCTATTCAATAATAGAAAATCTTATATAACAAAAAATAATATATTGTTTTAATACAAAAACAATATATTATTTTTTTAAAAACTATTTTCGTTTTCTTTTGCTTCTCCAAAGATTAACTTTTTAATTGCTTTTATTATAAGTGCAAATTTGCTTTGTTTTTTAGGAATTAATTGTAATGATGGCCTAAATTCTCCACTTTCTATAGCATTGTATTTTTCCTCTAGTTTTTCCATTGTATTTACATAGTAATCATTAAAAAATGTATAGCCTTCCATTGCTCCTAAGTAATCCTTGAATGTATATAATTTTCTTCTATAATTTTCAACTTCTTCTAAATTTGTAATCTCTTTAAACGCTTTGTCAAAATAGCTAGATATTATTAAATTTTGTGTTCTCATAAATGTTAAAGAAATTTCGTGTTTTAATTCTTCTATTTTTTTCAACATTCCATCAATTCTCTTATTTCTGTCGTCAATTCCGGCTATTCTATTATTTAGCTTAATTATTTCTTCTTCTTCATTTAATATATCATCAATAGCATTTTGAATTGCCATAAATGTTTTTGGCGTAGTAAGGTTCGCAAATTTTTCTTTGAATTCATCTGTGCTATTTAATGTACTTTTGAATAATACATCTTCACCTGTTATATATGCTAATTGTTGAACTAGGCAACATTCTAGTGGATAGTATGAAGGACTGTTTGTTTCAAAACTAATTCCAAAATATTTTACAAATTCTTTTGGAATTTTATTTACTTTTGATGCCATTAGTTGTACCGCTGCTTCATTTAATCCTAATCCATATATTTTAAATTCTGTATAGTCACAAAGTCCCATTCTTATTAAATAATTTCTCTTATCTTTTACTTCCTGAAGATAATGTATGCACTCATGTATTGCAAATTCTTCTAAGTCTTCATCTTGTATATGTTCATTGAAATATATTGATGTGTTTTTATAAAAGTAATTTGCTTCTGCCATGCCTTCTGGCATCTTGGCTTTGTACATGTTTAGTCTTGATAGTTTGATAAATAATTCGTTTTGATTTAGATTGTATTCAGGAAAAGTTGCGCATAGTTTAAGAGAAACATTCATTGCAATTGAATTTATTTTTAGTGTGTCTAGTTTTTCTATTACTTCTATTCCATCTTTTTTTAGCTCTGTTTCAATACTCATACTTTTCTCCTTAGTTTACATTATACCTTATACTATATTATACTATATTTTGATATTTTTTTACATTGCAAGTATATTAAATGTTAGTTACATTTTTATGACAAAATATTTTATGCCTAAATATTTACACCCACATTTTTTAATGCTATACTACCCATAAAGGGGGATTCAAATGAAAAAGAAAAAAATATTAAAAATCATAGGAATAATTATTTTAATAGCATTCGTAATTATTGCTATTAATGCAATAAGAAATTATATCATAATAACAAAAGTGCGGAAATAACATAAAGAAATATGAACAAAGTACAAATCATCATATAAAGATGACTTCTACAGCAGAAGATGAAACAATTATAATAAGTGATTATTATGAAAAAGATGGCAAAAAAGCAATGATAATGAGTAGAATTAAAGATAATGAAACAATCACAATGTCAATGTACAATAATGGTATTGCAACCAATACTTATTGGGTTACTCCAACAGAAAACAAGGCAAAATTGAATAGTTCTAGTGAAATTTGGGTTGATATTTTTAATGTTCTTGAAGTAGATGGTTCATGGAATAAATTTTTAGCAAGTTTAGTATCTTTTATAGGTACTAAAAAATATGATGGTAAAGATTGCTATATTTCAAATAATTTCTTAATTTCAACCACTTTAAATGACCCAGAAAAAAATGAATACTACATTGAAAAAGACACAGGATTATTCATTTATTCAAATGTTGGTAATATAATTTCTAAAAGAGAATACGAGTTTGACAATGTGTCTGATGAAGTATTTATAGAACCAGATGTTTCACACTTTACTATTTCAGAATAAACTTTTCATTTAGGAAAAGTTCAAAGTATAAAAAACCGGAAGAATTTAATTTTCTTCCGGTTTTTTATTATTTTACAACTATATTATAAATTCTATTTTTAACATAAATTTCTTTAACTATAGTCTTTCCATCTAATTTTCCTTCAATTGCTTTATGAACTTTTTCCTTAACTGATTCTTCATTTTCATCAATTGAAATTTGCACAGTTGCTTTTAATTTTCCATTAAATTGAATTGGAAGTGTTTTTTCATCATCAACTGTTTTTGCTTCATCAAATTTTGGCCATTCACATGAAGAAATTGGTTTGTCAAATCCTGCTATTTCATTTAATTCTTCTGTTATGTGTGGTGCAAATGGATTTAATAAGATTAAGAATGTTTTAAATTCAGCTTTATTTACTCTTTTTAGTTTATAAAACTCATTTACCAATGTCATAAATGTTGAAACTGAAGTATTAAATTTCATTTCTTCTATATCTTTAGATACTTTCTTTATTGCTTTATGCATTGATTTTTCCATTTCAGCAGAATAGTTTTCGCCTTCTACTAATAAGTCTTTTAGGTTATATACTCTGTCTAGGAATTTGCTACAGCCACGTATGCTATCCATTGACCAACTTGCAGATTGATCAAATGGTCCCATAAACATTTCATAAACTCTGAATGTATCTGCTCCAAATTCATTTACTATATCATCTGGATTTATTACATTTCCTTTTGATTTTGACATTTTTTCTCCGTTGTCTCCTAAAATCATACCATGTGATGTACGTTTTTGATATGGTTCTTTTGTTGGTACAACTCCAATGTCATATAAGAATTTGTGCCAAAATCTTGAGTATAGTAAATGTAATGTTGTATGTTCCATTCCTCCATTATACCAGTCAACTGGTGACCAATATTCTAATGCTTCTTTGCTTGCTAAAGCTTCATTGTTATGTGGGTCCATGTATCTTAGGAAATACCATGAAGATCCTGCCCATTGTGGCATTGTGTCTGTTTCTCTTGTTGCTTTTCCACCGCAGCGTGGACATGTTGTGTTTATCCATTCTGTTTGTTTTGCAAGTGGTGATTCTCCGTTTTCTCCTGGTTCAAAGTCTTTTACTTCTGGTAATACTAATGGTAAATCTTTTTCATCTAGTGGTACCCAGCCACATTTTTCACAATGTACCATTGGTATTGGTTCTCCCCAATAACGTTGTCTTGAGAATACCCAATCACGCAATTTGTAATTTACTTTTTTTGTTCCTATTTTGTTTTCTTCTAAATATTTTATAACTTCTTTTTTTGCTTCTTTTACTTCTAATCCATTTAAGAATCCAGAATTTATCATTTTACCTGTTTCAACATCTGTAAATGCTTCTTTTTCAAGGTTTACATTTTCTCCATCTACAACTTGAATTATTGGTAATCCGAATTTTGTCGCAAATTCATAATCTCTTGTATCATGTGCTGGAACTGCCATTATTGCTCCTGTTCCATAACTTGATAATACATAGTCTGATATCCAAATTGGTATTTCTTTGTTTGTTAATGGATTTATTGCTTTAACACCTTTTATTTCAACTCCAGTTTTGTTTTTATTTATTTCTGAACGTTCAAAGTCTGATTTTAAAGATGCTTGTTTTTGATATTCTTTTATTTCATCTAGGTTTGTTATTTTTTCTTTTAATTCTTCTATTAAGTGATGTTCTGGAGCTATTACCATATATGTTGCACCAAATAGTGTGTCTGGTCTTGTTGTGTATACTTTTAAACCTTCTTCTAATCCTGGTACTTGGAATATTACTTCTGCCCCTTCTGAACGACCTATCCAATTTCTTTGTTGTGTTTTTATTTTTTCTAGGTAATCAACATCATCTAGATCATCTATTAATCTTTGAGCATAATCTGTTATTTTTAGCATCCATTGTGATTTTTCTTTTTGTACAACTTCACTTCCGCATCTTTCACAAACACCATTTACAACTTCTTCATTTGCTAATCCTACTTTGCAACCTGTACAGAAGTTTATTGGCATTGTTGCTTTATATGCTAACCCATGTTTGTATAGTTGTATAAATATCCATTGTGTCCATTTATAATAATTTGGATCTGTTGTGTTTATTTCTCTTGACCAGTCAAATGAAAATCCTAATGATTTTAGTTGTTCTTTGAAGTGGTCTATATTTTGTTTTGTTATTACTTTTGGATGTATATGATTTTTTATTGCAAAGTTTTCTGCTGGTAGTCCAAATGCATCAAATCCTATTGGATATAATACATTGTATCCTTCTAATCTTCTTTTTCTTGCTATTATGTCTAGTGCTGTGTAACTTCTTGGATGTCCAACGTGTAATCCTTGCCCTGATGGATATGGAAATTCGATTAGTCCATACCATTTTTTCATTGTATAATCATTTTTTGCATTAAATGTTCCTTCTTTTTCCCATTTTGTTTGCCATTTTTTTTCGACTGTTTTAAAATTATATGACATAGTAAAACTCCCTTTCTTACTGTAACTTTGCTTATTATATAACATCTTAGGCGGATTTTCAAGCAATAAATACAATCAGTATATAAATTATTAAAATTTTAAAAGCAGTAAGATAATTACTTACTGCCTTTTCGATTCTTATAAAAACTATAACTATAATATTAAATTAATTTCTGGTTCAGGTAAATTATCTAATTTTAATGTTCCATCATATAACTTATCAAGTTGTTCTTTTCTCAAGATACCTTGTTTCATAAGCGCTTCAGAGATTATTTCTAATTTATCCATATTTTTATTTAAGATGTCAGTTGCAACTTGTTCTGCTTCTTTTAGAATTTTATTAATCTCTTCTGTTAAAAGATTTTTTTGCTTTTCAGATAAATATTGAGTTTGAACTTCGCCATTACTAGTAAAACTGTTGTATTCTCCAAAGTTTTCGCTATTATTTAATCCAAATTGCAATATCATTCTTTTAGCATAACTAGTCGCATTTTCCATATCTCCACGTTTTCCAGCACTTGGCTCAAAATTTTTCAATTTTGTTGCTATATCACCTGCTAGGCTAACAGCAATTTCGTTAAGAATTTCTTTTTTAGTTTGTGACTGGATTACATCCTTTTTATTTTCAAAGCAATTGACACCTAAATAATCTTTAGTTGGAATCACTGACACAACATTAATTATACTATGTTTATTTTGTAATTCTTTTGCTAATATAAAATGCCCTGTTTCATGAACTGCAGTATTTTCGAGTATTCCTGAGTCCATCTTAAGAAATTTCTTAATTTCTGATTTATGAACACTTAAAATAGAACTTATGTCTAATTTGCTTTTATCTTGATTTTTTGCTTTTACCATTGCTATGTCTAATAAACTCATAGTTCTAGATGGATTAGCTGTAAGATAATCAAATGCTGTTGCTTGTGCAATAACTTCATCAAGCATTTCACTGCTTACTTGAACACCATGATATCTTTCTAACCGATTAACTTGAGCTGTTAGCATCTTAGGTAATTCTTGATTTTTAGGCTCTTCTACTTCAATTTTTTCAAATCTTCTGCGAAATGCAGGATCTTTTGATAAATATTTTTCATATTCATAATCTGTTGTTGCTCCAATAACTCTTACCTCCCCAGTTGCTAATATAGGTTTAAGTGCATTGGCAAAATCATGTGTACTTTCACTACTTCTTCCCATACCAATAACATTGTGAATTTCATCGATAAATAAAATTGCTTTCTTGTTTTTTTCAAGATATTTTTTTATTTCATCAAATTTTTCTTCTGATTGACCTAAGTATTTCGTGTTTTCATTAATGTATCCACATCTAATGCAAAAATCTCTGTTTCTTCAAGTTCTTTTGGACATTGCCTTTTGGCTATCCTTTCCGCCAAACCTTGAACTATTGCCGTTTTACCAGTTCCTTCTCTACCTACTAGAATCACATTTCTAATAAGCATTTTTTGCATAATATCAAAAGCTAATTCAATTTGATCATCTCTACCTAAAATTAGGTTTTCTTGTTCTGCATTAACCTTTACTTTTCTTAACGCTTCTGGCATATCTTCACTTTCCGAAACGATATCGTCTAATGTTTTAGATTCAGCTGCACTAGGAATTTTATCTTCTAGTTCAAATACTCCAAATGTTCCATTTTCTAATCTTTTCTTTGAAAAGATATCCAACATTTCAGATGGATATTTTAAAGTACTTGTAGGACAACCATCTACTATTAAATTAACAGTAGGAAATAATTTTGACCAAATATCATTTTGTGTTCCCAATAGCACATGTATGATACAATCCAAATTTGCCTTTTCAAGTTTTACATCTCTAGCAAGTATTTCTGCTTTTCTTATAATTTCATCCACTTCTTTTGAGTACACATTATTTTTTATTTCTTTTTTCTTTCTAGGCTTAATTGTTTCTACAAATTCTTTTTCACAATAATAGTCTTCTAACAAATCAGCATAAAAATCGTCTTCAGCATCAAAATGTCCACTTTGTACTAGGTACTTTCCAAGTTTGTTTTTATCACTTTCAATAATTGCTGCTAACAAGTAATCTGAAGTTACTACTCTGGCACCTCTTATATCTTCGGACCGATTTCCTGCCCTTTCTATAATTTCTAGCACATCTTCTGTTACTTGATAATTATAAGTTTTCATAAAAAATCTCCTTTCTGCAAAACAATTTTGTTTTGACCCCTTTATTATACTTCGTGGAAACTATTTATGTCAAGCATTTTTCTGTTAATTCAACTTTATTATCTTTGCTAGTATCTATTCTAGCCATTGTGCCTATTGGAATTACAATTTTCTTTTCTATATGCCCAAAATTGTTTGATTTAATAATTGGAAATTTATACTCATTATTTAATGTATCTAGAACAATCTGTTCTAAAGCAATTTTACTTTCATGTTCATAATTTCCAATCCATAATCCTTTTATTTTATCAAATACACCATTTTGCTTCATAAAATATAGGTGATTGCTGACCATCTCTGGCCCAGTTTCAAAGCCTAATTCTTCAATAAATAAGATTTTATCTGTGAAATCCACACTATATTTTCCAACCACCAATCCTCGCATTAACGATAAGTTTCCACCTATTAGTTGACCTTCTGCAAAGCCTTCTTTTATTGTTTTGTATTCATCTGTTTTTTCTCCTAATTCTAGGCTCTTATTTACAAATCGTTCTATTGCTTGATTATAACTATAATCTGTTTCATCTGTTGCAATTGTTTTAAAATTTGTTGCACTAAATGTTACTAAACCTGTTTTGGCTGTAATTATATTTGTAAGTGAAGTGATATCACTGTATCCACATATTATCTTAGGATTTTTTTTTATTTTCTGAAAATCTAAATATTCAAATGTTGTGTTTGAGTTTTCTCCACCTTTTGCACACCAAATCATTTTTATTTCTTTATCACCAAACATTGTGTTTATATCTTCTGCTTTTTCTTTGGCACTAGCCCCATAACCACATGTGTTTGAATATAGGTTTTTTGAAAATTTTACTTTAAAACCACTTTTTTCTACTATTTTTTTTGCTTGTTTTATTTCTTCAATATTGTCTCCAATTATTGGATTTGATGGAGCTACAACACCTATTGTATCTCCAATTTTTAAACTTTTTGGAATTATCATTTTTCTATTTCCCTTTATTTAATATTTCTTTCATCTCATCATATTTCGTTTCTTCTTCTGAATATTCTTCTGGTTTTAGTCCTACTCTAGTTTCCATGTATTTTTCTAGCCACATGTATATTATTGTAAATACTACTCCTACTATTATCATTGAAATTGCTGTTGTTGTTTTGCTCAATAAAAATGCTGCACATATTCCACCAACTGCTTTTGCTATGTTTGCAAACATGTCTTTTGCTGCAAATATTTTTGTGTCTATTTTTTTGTTTGAGAAACTTTTTAAAAATTTATCCATACTTGTATAATAAATTCCTTGACAGAAATTGAAAATTAGACTCATTACTATTACAAGTAAAAATAATATTATGTTTTTACTTGCTCCTAATCCACATACTCCTGCAAAGAAACATGTTATTGCTAATGTTTGTGCTATTGTTATTAGAGATTTGTTTTTTCTTAATTTTTGGAATCCTTCCTGTTTTTTAGAAGAATATGCACTAACAAAACTTCCAAATGCTGCAACTATTGTTATTACTATTGCTGGTATGTCTAATTCTTGCAATATACTTACATAGTAGCTTGTTAAAATTGTAATTAAACTTCCCATTAATGATGCACACAATATTAGAGCCTTTAGTCTTTCAGATTGTAGTGTATATTTAAATCCCCACTTTATATCTTGCAATTGTTTCTTTTCTAGTAATTGATTGATATTTTTCTTTTTTCTTTGCACTGGTTCTATAAAACACATTGACAATATTACTACAAATATTAGTACAAGAAGTGAACATACAATTGGAATATATCCATTTACCATAAATAGAAATCCACCTATGATTTTTGAAATAGCATTATATAAATAATAACCAGATGATCCTTCTGAATTTATTTTTGAGTATATCTTTCTTTTATATCTAGATGGTGGTATTGATTCACTTAACATACTTGGCTCTACTATATTTTTTATAGAAAATGCTATTGCTCCTATAAATTCTGCAAATATTAGGTCCACTAAATTTCTACTTATCATTATAATTACCATGTATAAACAATTAAGTATGTTTGCAAATATTAAACTATTTTTTCTACCTAAAAATTCTACAATGATGTTTCCTGGAATTTGCATTATACTTCTAAATATTGAATTAAATGTATTTTTCAACACTACATCTGCTGCTTTTATATTTTTCACTTGTGTTAAAAACAAGAAATCTATTGTGTAATAAAATAAATAATCCCATGCTAGCTTTTTATATGTTGTAAATATTCTCATATTTGTTTTTCTCATTTCTCGTTTTTGCTCTTTTGTCATTGTATCTTGCTTTTTTTGTATTTTATTTGTTGTTTCTTTTGTGTTATCTGCCATTTATTTCCCCTTTTTATTTTATTTCTATTAAAGCTGTGCTTAGCCCATAGCCTTCTTTTTCCACTCTATATGAATGTATTAAATCTGGATTACACACACTACATATTTTGCTGTCTATTATATTTTCCTTTTTTAATCCGGCTTTTTCTAAAATTATTTGATTTATTAAAACTGTATCAATATGCCATTTTTTATTTTTTATTGTTTCTTCTATTATTTGATTTTTTTCTATTTCTTTAAATTCATTTTCAAATAGTTTTTCTACATCTTCTTCTACTTCGAAATGACATTTTCTTATTGATGGACAAATGCAACAAATTATATCTTCTGGGTTACAATCAAATTCTTTTTGCATTTTTTCTACTGTTTTTACAGATATTCTTTGTAAAGTTCCGCGCCAACCTGAGTGTACATTTGCTATTACTTTTTTTATTGGATCAAAAAATAGTAATAATATGCAATCTGCATTTGTTGTTGTTAATAATAAATTTTTCTTATTTGTTATTAGCCCATCTGTTGCTTTGTATTTTTCAGTGTTAAAATCTGGTTTACCATCGTTTAGCTTTTTATCTACTATTTGTACATTATCTGTATGCATTTGGCTTGCTTTAACTAAATTTTCATATTTACTTCCAATTGCATTTGTTAACAATTTATATGATGTATTTGCTTGCTCTTTTTCTACACCTTCTAGTGGCTGTTTGCTTGTTGTTGCAGTTCTAAAGTTCATATTAGTACCTAGTGAGTATGCATGTGAAATTATGTCCTTATATTCTAGCAATCTTCTAAATTGTAAATATTGTACATTTCCTTTTTTTACATGAATCACATTTTCATTTGATAAATCCATACTTACACTCCTTAAATTTCTTTTTCCATTTTTCTTATTATTTCATCTTTTGATTTTTGGTCTATATAATTATATTTATTGTTGTTTTGTCTTGGGTTAAACCCACATACCATTTTATAGCTGCAATATTCACATGGTGTTTTTCCTTTTTTATTATATGGTTTTAGGTCAATTTTTCCTTCATATATTTCTTTTGAAATATCTTTTATTGTTTTATATATATAATCTTGAAGGATTTTGAATTCTTCTTTTTTTACTCCATTTGTCCATTTTTCATTTATTGTACCAGATGCTGTTAATGCTGCTGGTACTAGTTTTGAGCTTCCTTGTTTTAATGTATTATCATTCATTTTTATTATTTTAACATCAGCTATTATTAGGCCTTTCATTCTAAAGTTTTTTCTTATCATTTCTTCTATTTGCTCTTCATCCATTTTTTTGTCTGCTTTTATCATTTGTTCTAGCAATGAGAAATAGAATATTCCTGCTGGCATTATATCTTCTTGTTTGCATATTGCATCTGTATATGTAAGTAATTGTATTTGTAAACCTGCATATACTTCATTTAAATCAATGTTTTTTGCTGATGATTTGTAATCTATAATTCTTAAGTATTTTCCGGTCTTCAGTAGCCGATGTATCTATTCTATCTATTTTCCCTGTAATTTCAACTCTTTTGCCATTTTCTAAATTTAGTATTATTGGTTCATATTTTCCTTTTTTACCAAATTCAATCTCTGTTCCTTCTATGCTAAAATCACTATATATTATTGTCTGAATTATGTATTTTAATGCCTTTGATACAATCTTCTTTAATCTTCTTACTAAAATCTTATATTTTGCTGTAGCAGTGAATATATAGTTTTTAGGTTGTCCCAAATTCTCATCTATTATATTTGATACAATTTTTAGTATGTCATCTTCTTCTAGTTCTGCCAATTCTATTTTTTCTTCTCTTACTTTTTTGAAAAATTCATCTATTGTTTCATGCATAAATGAACCTGTATTAAAACTTTGTATTTTTAGTTCTTCTTTTTCTTTTAGCTTTAATCCATATTGTAAATAATATGAAAATGGGCAGCTTCTATATCTTTCTAATTTTGAAATACTTGTTTTTAGTGTGTTTCCATATAGTTTGTCTATATTTTCTTTTTCTATTTTTTGTGGCAAATTGGTGTAATTTAAAGCTTGAATATCTTGTTCTAGTTGATTTTTCCAATTATTGTTTTGTTTATAATAGTTATAGATTAAGTACCATATGTCTTCTATTTTTTCGTTTTCTCTAGCATGTGCTATGTTTTCAATTAACTCTTCATAAGTTATTTTTTCATTTATAATTTCATATTTTTTACCCATTACATCACTTTTTTCTTCAAGTTTAGGATATAATTTTTTTATTTTGTTTATTAAAATTGATGGTCTTAAAGATTTTCCTTCACTATCTGATGATGCATATGATAAATATATTTGCTTTTCTGCTGTGGTAAATGCTTTGTAAATATTAAAATTGTCTTCATAAAGTCTGTCTATTGTATTTTTAGCTAATTCTATTCCATTTTGTTTTAATATGTCTCTATCTTGGTCATTAAAAAATCCTTCATCTTTGTTTACGCTAGGAAAGGCTCCATCATTTAACCCTATTATAAATACCACATCTACTTTATGACTTCTTGATCTATCTACATCTCCAAATGTCACTTGGTCAGCAGTTCCAGGAATTTTTCCTAATTCACTATTTTTTAATCCTATTTTTAGAATTTTATAAAATTTGTCTATTGTTAAATTGTCATTTTCAAATATTAAAACTATTTCATCTAATATTTCTAATATTATTTTGTAACTTGTTTTATACTCCGAAGCTAGTTCTACTAATTGTTTTTCTTCTAATTTCTCTATTTTTGCTTTTACTTTTTCAGGTATATTTTCATTTAACATGAATTCATATAATGATTTAGCTATCCCTTTGGCTGTTTTGTCTTTTCTTATTTTATTTTGAATATTTACAAGTGGTTCTATTATTTGCTTTCTTAGTTCATTTAGTCTTTCAATTTCTTGCACTTTTTCTTTGTCTTCTAGACCATACACAAAGTCTTTTTTCCACTTGCTTTGTTTTATTCCCCATTTGTTGCAATAGTTTTCTAATTTAAATATTTCGTCATTTTCTATATTGCAAAATTCTAGTTTTATATATCCAAAAACCGCTTCATTTGCAAAGTTTCTATTTAATATTTCTAAAATTGATAACACATATTTTACAATAATATTTTGGTCTAAGTCTTTTTTATCATCTATAAACACAGGTATGTCATAACTTGTAAATATTGCTTTTACTAGTGATTGATAGCTATCTAAATTTTTGGTTATTATTGAAATATCTCTATAGTGCATGTTATTTTTTCTTACCAATTTTGTTATTTGTTTTGCAATTTCTTCTATTTCTGAATATTGGTTTTTAGCAAGAAAAAGGCTTATGTTTTCCACATTTTCTGCATATTTTGTGGATTTTATATTATAAATATTTTCACTTAGGTGTTTTAATTCTTTTGTTTTGAACCTGTATTCTTTTTCTAAAGCTACTGGCTCTTCCATTTTGAAGTTGTTTTCTTCTACTAAGTTTAGTATTTTTGTTAATGTCTGCTTGTTTGAGTAATATATGTCTGTATCTGGATTTATTGCATATTCTAGCTTGTCTATTGTTATTGTTATATTCACTTGTTTACTAAGTAAAATCATCTTTTTTATTATTTCATATTCTTGTTTTGTAAATCCTGCAAATTCATCTATATAGATTATGCTGTCTGTTACAATGTCTGTTTTTTCTATATTGTTTGCTAAAATTTCTAGTAAGTCATCTTCTTCTATATATTCTTTTGAAATTTTTCCTTCAAATTCACTATATATTAGTTTCATGTCTGCAAGTTTTGTTTTTAAATATTTATCTTCTTGCTTTTGTTCCTCTTGCTCCAAATCTTCTATGCTTATTCCATGTTGTTTAAACTCTCTTATTGCCCTTATGCTTAAATCTATATTTTCATCTGATTTTCCTAAAAATTTTAGTTTTTCTTTGTTGTTGCTTAATATAGAATAGATAAGCATGGCTTTTCCACATTTTGAGAGTTTTGCTTTTTTTCCTTGCCCTATTTCATTCATTACTCTGTATGCCATTCTGCTTAGAGTTACTACTTCTGCATTTAGTGTTGCTTTTGAGCTTAATTTGTCCATTAGCTTTTTTTCTGCTGTGAATGAAAATTGTTCTGGTGTTATTATATATATTTTCTTTTCTTTTTCTATTTGTTTTGCCACTTCGGAAAAACAAAAGTCACTTTTTCCGCTCCCTGGCTTTCCATATATTAATCTTAGTCCCAATTTTGTTTTGTATGGTTGTTTTTCCATACTCTCCTTTCATATTTTTCTTCTTAAATTTTATACTAGATATATAAAAATAGCAAGCTTTATTTAAGTATGTAAAAAGCTTAAGGTTTTTCTTCCTTAAGCTTCTCTTCTCCAATAAAATAAATATTGTTGTGCCAAACCTGCCAAATTGCCAAACTTCTCATTTGCAATTTTTTCAATTTGTTTTTTGCTTACTTTTGTTTCATCTGGATTTTTTATGTATAAATCATTCATAACCCTTCTTACCCAAACATCTATTGGAAAAACTTCAAATCTTTTTAGGTCTGAAAATAGTAAAATACAATCTGCAACTTTAGGTCCTACGCCTGATAGTGTTAACAGTTTTTCTCTTACTTCAAATGTATTTGGATTTTTTCTTAATTCTTGTAAATCTACCTTTTTTTCTATAATCATTTTGGTAGTTTCATACAGTCTTATGTCTCTAAATCCTAGTCCTAAACTTCTATAGTCCTCTACTGTAACATTTTCTAATTCTTTTGGAGTTGGAAATGTATAATATTTCTTTCCTTCAAATTCTAACTCTTTCCCGTATTTTTTTGAAAGTTTTTCTATTATTCCTTTTATTCTTGGAATATTATTGTTTGCTGAAATTATAAAAGATATTATTGTTTCCCATAAGTCTTGATTTAGTATTCGAATTCCTTTTCCATATTCTATACTTGTTTTCATGTTTTCATCAATTTTTGAAAGCTCTTCTTTTATCTTTTTATAGTCTCTTTTTAAGTCAAAATATTCTTCTACAGTTTCTCCGAATGTCTTTTTTACATTTTCCTTTGAAGATTATAGCATTGTTTTCTTTTCTTACATTTAATATGTTTTCTCCAAAAATCCCAGTATAACTGCCATCATATTCTTGATTCCATCTAAAACATTGCCCACATTCAAATATATCTTTTGGTTCAAATGAGTCTATGTTTTCAATTTTGTATTCTTGTGTTTTCATAGTATTACTCCTAATTAACTTTAATAACTTTTTTCATTTTGTTTATGGCACTTTCAAAAAACTTTATATCTTCCATCATCTCTGGATGCCATTGAACTCCTATGATATTCTCATTTTCTATTCCTTCTACAATTCCATCTTCACTAATAGCAATTGGTTTAAATCCTTCCGCTATTTTCTTTATTGCTTGGTGATGTAGTGAGTTCACAGGAATTTCTTCTTTTTGATAGCAGTCATATAATGTACTATCTTTTGCAATTTTTACGATATGCCTTTTATTGGTATCTAATTTATGATTTGGTATATCTTGATATAAACTTCCTCCAAAGCATACATTTATTGCTTGAGTCCCTCTACAAATTCCTAAAATTGGTTTGCTTTCGTTGTTAAATGCTTTAATTATAGCAAAATCAAATTTGTCTAATTCAGCATTTTCTTCACCAATTTCTGTTATTGGTTTTTCATTGTAGTTTCTAGGATCTACATCTATCGAACTACCTGTTATTACTAGTCCATCGCATTTTTTTACTGCTTTTTCTATTTCTGCTTCTGTCTTTATAGGATATAATTCTACATTCATTTTCTTTAGCATTTCCTCATATTTTTTGCCAATAGAATATTCTTCTGTTCCATCTTCTGCTTTTCCATATCTTTCTGTTATTGCTAGCAACATATTTATTCTCCTTTTCTTTTGCTCTTACTATAGCTATTTAGATATAGTTTTATAAACTTCATCTTTTTCATTATACTATTTAGTCATCTTTATGTCAATTATAAGAATATAGTCGTTTTTCATTACGAAAAAGTTACGTGAACGTCAAAAATTCGTAATGCTAAAACAAATTAATCTTTAAACCCTTGTCCTAGTACTTCTCTAGAATTAGTTATTATTATGAAACTATTAGTATCGATTTTTCTAACCATTAATTTTATCCTTGCAATATCTTTTCTTGGTGCCACACACATTAATATTAATTTTTCTTTGTTAGTATACATTCCTTTCCCATATATGCCTGTTGTCCCTCTTTTTATCTCATTTTCAATAACCTTTGCAATTTCTTCACTTTTATCAGATATTATTAGCATCATTTTTGTAAAATAAATTCCTTCAAAAAGAATATCTATTATTTTTCCCATTAAGTATATTGCTATTGCTGAATATAGGCCTATTTCTATTTCTCTAAAAAATAGCATATTTAAGCAAATAATAACAAAATCTATAATAAGTATTATATTACTTGTTCGTATTGTAGGGTTATACTTTTTTGCAATGTAACTGATTAGGTCGCTTCCACCTGTTGATGAATTTACTTTTAATAATACTGCTGTTCCTATTCCTATTATAATCCCACCATATACGCATGCTAAAAATCTATCATTTGTTAGTGGTTCTATTTTGTCTAAAATATCAATAAAAAATGATAGTGATATTGTTCCTATTATTGATTTTATAAAAAATGCTTTTCCTATTTTATATCCAGAAAATAAGAACAGTGGTATATTTATTACCATTATTACAGTTCCCATTGGTATTTTTAATAAATAATATGTGATTGTTGCTATTCCCGCAATTCCACCTGATGATAATTGGTTTGGTAATAGGAATAGCGCTACCCCTACTGCCATTATAAAAGAACCAACTATTGTTCCTATTATTTCTATTAAAATCTTTTTAACACTTGTTTTTTCTATTTTTTTCACTGTATTCTCCTTTTTTTATTGTTTGCTTTTTAGGAATTTTTATACAGTTTTAAGTTTAAAAAGCAAGCAAAGATTTTACTCTTTGCCTGCTTCTTCCTCTTCTTCGGCCTCAGCTCTTTCTAATTGCTCTTTTTTCATTTCTGCTTCTGCCTCTTGGGCAGCTTTTTTTCTCATTTCGTGTTCCTTTTGTTTTTTTAGTTGCTCCTTTTCAATTTTTTCTTTTTGTTCTTTTTGAGTTAAATTTATTATTTCTTCTACTGATTTATCAAAATACTTTTTAATAAATTCTTCATTGCCTTCTATAATCATATATGGTGTTTTACCATCTGCTAATACACCATCTTTATGTTTTCTGATTAGTTTTGCAACTACTACTTCATCAAATTTAACTCTTCCTTTTCTTAAAGCTTTGAAATGTTGTTCAGAAATGAAATGTAGAATCTTTGGTTCATCACTAAATCCTACTCTTGGAAGAGCCTCACTCTTTCCTACTCCTAATGCTGTTACTTTCATGTTGTTGTTTGCCTCCTCTTATCTTTTGTAAATTTTGCTATAAACTAGCAAATGCACTACATAGACCAAATTGGTCTATGTAGTGCATTATATCATCTTTTGATATTTATGTCAATCTACATATGTTTCAGTTATATCTATTTTAGATTTACCTTGTTTTATATTTTTGTCTTGTTTTAGTATTAAGTCCACATCATATGTATCTTTTAGTTTTTGCACATTTTCTTTTTTGTGCCCTATTACATTATTGGCATCTATTGGGTTTACAGTTACTTGAACTTTTTTTACCTTTACATTTAATTTTTTTATTTTGCCAACAATTGCATCATACCACATTCCTGATTCTACTAGTTGTCTAAAAGCTGGGTGATATGGACCTGCTATAACTTCGCTTTTTTCGTTTTGAGGATCTGATATTTCATCTGTACTTTGAAGTCCTATTCTTATTATATCTATTTTTTTGTCTGCAAAAATTCTTACAATTTCTTTACAGATTTCAACTGCTTGTACTACTGAAAGTGGTTCATATATGCCTTGTTTGTATTCTTCTTCTAGTTTAGTATTTTTTACAACTAATACAGGGTATATTCTTATCATTTTCGGCTTTAATTTTACTAATGCTTTTGCTGTATTTATTTCGTCTATTCTTGTACTTTCTGGTAAACCTACCATCATTTGATGTCCTAATTTAAAACCATACCATCTGATTAATTTTGATGCTTTTTTTACATCTTCAAATGTGTGTCCTCTATTTGCCCTTTTTAGGATATAATCATTTGCTGATTGTACACCTAATTCTATTGTTTTTACTTTGTATTTTTTTAGTCTTTTTAGAATTTCTTTGTCTATACAATCTGGCCTTGTTGAAACTCTAATGCTTTCAACTTTTCCTGATTTTATATATTCATATGCTATTTGTAATAATTCTTCTTGTCTTTCTGTTTCAATTGCGGTAAAACTTCCACCAAAAAAAGCTATCTCTATTTGTGCATTTTCATCTGTCATGCTTTTTAGGTAATCATCTATTATTTTTTTTGCTTTTTCTTTTGTCATATTTGTTTTTTGTCCACTTATAGATTTTTGATTACAAAATATACAGTCATTTGGGCATCCTAGATGTGGTACAAATATCGGTATTATGTATTGTTTTTTCATAGATTTACCTTCCTTTTCTATTTCAAATTTTCTAATGCCTTTTTTGCAGCCTTCATATGTGCTTCTTTTTTACTTTTTCCTTCTCCACTTGCTAGTACTTTTCCATTACATTTTACTTGTGCTTCAAAAGTTTTGTCATGGTCTGGTCCTGATTCTTTTGTAATTTCGTATTCTATTTTTACATCTCCATGTACTTGTAGTTTTTCTTGTAATACTGTTTTGTAGTCTTTATACCCTACATGTTTTGTTGCAATTTCTATTTCATCTTTTAGGTTTTCTATTATAAATTTCTCTGCTTCTTTTAATCCGCCATCTAAATATATTGCTGCTATCACTGCTTCTACACTATCGGCTAATATTGCAGGTCTTTTATTTCCACCTGTTTTTATTTCTGATTTTCCTAAATATAAGAAATCACTAAAATTATGCAATTTTGCTACCTTATATAAGCTTGCTTCACATACTACTGTTGCTCTAACTTTAGTCATTTCTCCTTCTCTTAGTTTTGGATATTTTCCATATATGTATTTGCTTGATATAAATTCTAATATACTGTCACCTAAAAATTCTAATTTTTCATTGCTACTTACATTGTTTTCATAGGCATATGATGTATGTCTTAATGCGTTTTCTAGTAGTTCTTTATTTTTAAATGTATATCCTATACTTTTTTCTACTGCTTCAATACTCATCTTTTTCCTCCTTTCTTAGTTTTAAATTTAATTATAAAGATTGTTACTTCACATTCTTTCCTAATCTTCTATATTATATACTATTTTACAAAATTTGCAAGTCTATATTTTTTTGCTTATTTTTGACATTTTACTTTTACAATTTACTTCTCATTTTTGAATATTCTTAAATTTTTATTTATCATTTTTTATTTCAATTATTTTTACAATTGTGTTATCTTCTATATTTTCCATTCTGCCTTCTATAAATACAATATTATTTTTCTTTAAATTCTTATAACAATAATCTGCTATTTTATCATATCCTACTATTTTTATAATATTTTTTCTTTTGTCTTTCATATCGAATTGTATTATTGAAGTATATTTACTATATATCATAAAATCAAATTTTATATCACTTACTATTTCTCCACTTAAAAAACATATATTCATTTTTTCTCCATTTTTTCTTCATAAAGCAAGTATATTCGCTTGCACTACTAATACCTGCTTTACTGATTCTTTTTTACCTTTTACGGAAGGAATAAATCTCTTTAATACTAATACTTTTACTGTATATATTCCGTAAAATATATAATCTGAAATTGGTATTAGAGTGTGACACGGCTACCATTGTTGCTGTTGGTATTGTTCGGATTGTTGTTGTTGCGATAGCTAGGTGAATTGGTGTTGTTATAGTTGCCACCACGATTAGCTCGATTGTTGGTGTTATAGGCCTTTCGATTTATCCCTATATTCTATATTTATTCTATATAAAATATTTTATTTAATAAGTTATAATTATTAGCATATTTTATATATCCTAAATGTCCTGCTAAATATTTTTTAGCTTGCTTACTTGTTAAGTTTCCTTTTTTTATTTCTTCTTTTAACTTTTTAACTTTTTTCTTTAGTTTTCTTTTTCCTTTATCTCTTAATTTCATTCTATATTCATTTATTTTATATCCACAAAAATTTACTCCTTGCTTATTTTTAAATATTTGTGTTTTTTGGTTTAGTTTTAATTCTAAGTTTTCTTTTAAGTATTTCTTTATTTTTTCTAATATTTCTTTTGCTTCTTTTTTAGTTTTTACTATTACTATAGAATCATCTAAATATCTACAATAGTACCTAACTTTTAGTTTGTGTTTTATATATTGATCTACTTCGTTTAAATATATATTTGCAAACATTTGTGATGTATAATTTCCAATTTCTAATCCTTTTTCTCTCTTGTTCGCATATAATATTTCTTTTATTAACCACATTAATTCTTGGTCTTTTATGTTTTTTTCTAATATTTTTAAAAGTATTTTTTTATTTATATTGTCAAAATATTTTGATACATCCATTTTTAGTATATAGTATTCATTCCATTTTGCTTTACAATGTTTCATTGTGTTTTTAACGTATATTGCTGCTTTGTGCATTCCACGATTTTTTAAGCATGCATATGATGTATTTATAAATTTCGGAACATAACATGGTTCTAAAAAGTTATCTACAACCCATCTATGTACTATTCTATCTAGATATCTAGATTTTTCTATTTTTCTTACTTTTGGTTCTGTAACATAAAATTCTGTATATCCTCCATGTTTATATGTTTTATTTTTTAATTGTTCATATAACCACATTATATATTCTTCTTGTTTTAGATTAAATAATATTATTTCTTTTCCTTGATATTCTTTTATTTTTTCTAATTCTTCTTTTTGTTTATCGAAGTAGTAAACTATGTAGCCATATCCTTTTTCTTGTATCATATCTGTATATTTTTCCAATGATGCTATTGGAAATCCAACCTTGCATATTTCCGGTTTAAAACAACTTAATTGTAATCCTAAACTTTCATATAGTACTATTGCATCTTTACCTGTTGCAATATAAAAATTACCGCAATTACAAAGTACTATTTTCCCTTTATTTTTTTCTTGTAATAATTCCATCATTTTACCAAATCCCATGTTTTCCACCACTTTCTATTGATTTTTCGGCGTTTTTTCACAAAAAAAACGCCACGTTAGTGGCGCCACGTTAGTGGAAATTTTTTATACCACCCAATTAAAATTGGAAGGTATAAAAAATTTCCTTATTAACGTACTAGAGTTCGTTAATATTATTTAGTTCTTATTTAACTACTTTTTCAAAATCTTCTATTATTCTGATTTTGGTTTTCACAGAGTTCAGTCCTACTTAATATAAAGTGTGACACGGCTACCATTGCCGCTGTTGGTAGAGTTCGGAGTGACGTTGACGCGACACCTAGGTGAACCGGTGAAGCTATAGCCGCCACCACGAAAAACTCGAGAGCTGGTGTTATAGGCCTCTAATGTCCATTCTCTTAAGTTTCCACCTAAATCTCTAATATTATTTATACTATCATCTGAATAATTACTATTTCCTGTTGTTGTAACGCTTCCACTTGAATTATTTCCAAGTACTCTATTTGTAATTTTATCTTTATCCTCTCCAGTTTTTGCCCAATTTAACATTGCATCATATTGGCTTCCCCATATCATACTACTTTCTACTGAACCGTCTTTGCCTGTATATCCTTTTTGTTTACTATATAATCCATACCAACTTGATGTTGCACTATTTCCTGCTGATGTTGGTATTACTCCTTGTTTTGATTGTACTGTTCCATCTTTAGCTTCTGTTGAAGTTGCATTACTTAAACTTGTTTCATATCTTCCTACATAAAATCCACCATATTTTGCTACCTTTGCTGCCATATTTCTATAATCTCTTTGCATATCTGAAAGTTTTAGTCCTATTGTATTATAGCTAGATGCATCTCCATAACTTGAATTAGTTAAATATGCCGGTTCCCTTAATCCACTATCTGCATTATATGTTGTATTTTCTGTTCCAAAGTTTTCTCCTGTAGTTGTTGCATATAATTTTCCAACTATATCTGTACTATTATGTGTTGTACATTTTAA
>OLNW01000800.1_pt1 | contig 35117 bp, 26 predicted proteins | sample 1672121 | NCBI WGS metagenome assembly OLNW01 (sample SAMEA3136648, study PRJEB25190) | human gut metagenome
AAAATAACTAAAATATAAAAAAGGATAATGTGTTTCATTTGCGAGACGACACACATTATCCAGAGCATAACCACTTTGAAAAGTGATTACTTTTTGTATTATATACAAAAAACCTTCATTTTTCAAGTGTTTATATAAAATAAATTAAAGAAAAATGGAGGTATTTTCATGGCAGTAAAAACTAACTGCGTCAAAAATGGTGTTCCTTATTTTAGGATTCATAGAAAAATAAATGGAAAATATGAAGACTTTTATGGAAAAAACAAATCTGATGCAGAAGAACAATATTACGAAAGAAAAAAAGAAGCTGAAATAGGTGTAATACAAACAAAAGATGTAACTACAAAAATTTTATTACATAAATGGCTTTTCTCCATTAAAACACATGATTTAAAAGATTCTTCTTTAGAATCTTATGAAAGCACTTACAGAAATCATATAAAACCATTTGAGTTTTCTGATATACCTATAAAAAGTATATCTAGTATTGTTGTCCAGGATTTCTATAATTCACTTTTCAAAAAAGAAAGATCCTCAGAGACTATTGAAGATGTTCATAAATTGTTGAGGCAATTTTATGGATATTGTGAAAAAGAAGGTTTTATTGGAAAAAATCCATGTAACAAAGGATTAGTAAAAATTCCTAGGGATAAAGATATGGATGTTGATTCTATTATAGAAAAGCAAAAACTACCTTTTAAATACTTCAAAGATGATGAAATAGAATTATTAAGAAAAGCATTTATTGGAAACAAATACGAAAAGGTGGTGGACTTTGCTCTTGGTACGGGAATGAGAGAAGGCGAAATTGTAGGTTTGAAATGGATTAATCTTAATTTTGATAATAAAGAAATCTATGTAAAAAATAATACTACTCGTGTCGCAGTATTTAACGAAGAAGGACAAAAAACTGGATATAAAACCAAAGATGGCACACCAAAAACTGAAAGTAGTATTGATATTATACCTATGTCAGATTTTATCTATAATTTATTAATTAATCTTCCTAGAACATCCGAATATGTATTTACTGCTAATGGGCATCAAATAGATAAAAAGGATTTGCAAAAAGTATTTAAGAAAATAATAGAAAATCTAATGAAAGAAAATGATGGATTTGTATATAGAGTATTTCATGATTTAAGACATACTTTTGCTGTAATGTTATTATTAAATGGTGTGGATTTATATACAATTATGAAGTTATTAAGACATAAAAAAATTTCATCAACTGAAATGTATCTTGCAGTTTTACCAAAAACCAAAGATACATCTGTAAACAAATTGAACTATTTATTCAAAACTAAAGTGGGAAATTAGTGGGAAAAAACAAAAATAGCAAGGTGCTACAAATCTCTGTAACCCTTGCTATTACTGCATTTATTATTCTATAATATCAGCTACAACTCCTGAACCAACTGTTCTACCACCTTCACGGATAGCGAATCTTAGTCCTTTTTCGATAGCGATTGGAGTAATTAATTCGATTTCCATATCTACGTTATCTCCTGGCATAACCATTTCTGTTCCAGCAGGTAATGTAATAACACCTGTAACGTCTGTTGTTCTGAAATAGAATTGTGGTCTGTATCCGTTAAAGAATGGTGTATGACGTCCACCTTCTTCTTTAGTTAAAACGTATACTTGTGATGTGAATTTTGTATGTGGATGTATTGTTCCTGGTTTTGCTAAAACTTGACCTCTTTCGATGTCTTTTCTATCAATACCTCTTAATAATACACCGATATTATCTCCAGCTTCTGCTTGGTCTAATAATTTTCTGAACATTTCAACACCTGTTACAACGCTCTTAGCGATTGGTTTAATACCAACGATTTCAACTTCGTCTTGGATTTTTACAACTCCTCTTTCTACTCTACCTGTAGCAACTGTTCCACGTCCTGTAATAGTGAATACGTCTTCTACTGGCATTAAGAATGGTTGGTCGATTGGTCTTTCTGGTGTTGGGATGTAGCTATCAACTGCATCCATTAATTCTTTCATGCATTGATATTCTGGTGCATTTGGATCTGTTGATGTAGATTCTAGAACTTTTAATGAAGATCCTTTTATAACTGGAATTTCATCTCCTGGGAAACCATATTCTGTTAATAAATCTCTAACTTCCATTTCTACTAATTCTAATAATTCTGGATCATCAACCATATCGCATTTATTTAAGTAAACAACGATATATTTAACACCAACTTGTCTTGCAAGTAAGATGTGCTCTCTTGTTTGAGGCATTGGTCCATCAGCTGCTGAAACAACTAAGATTGCTCCGTCCATTTGTGCAGCACCTGTAATCATGTTTTTAACATAGTCAGCGTGGCCTGGGCAGTCAACGTGAGCATAGTGTCTTTTATCTGTTTCATACTCTACGTGAGCTGTATTGATTGTGATTCCTCTTTCTTTTTCTTCTGGTGCACTATCAATTGCATCATAAGCTTCATATTTAGCTTTTCCTAATAATCCTAAGTATTTAGTAATAGCTGCTGTTGTTGTTGTTTTACCGTGGTCAACATGTCCGATTGTACCAATGTTAACGTGTGGTTTAGTTCTTTCAAATTTTTCCTTTGCCATTTCTTAATTTCCTCCTTTTTATCTAAATTTTAATAAAAAACTACGTTTTGCTTCGTCGATTTTCATTCATAAAGCCTTAAGTATACATAAGTATGCTTCCAGTTTATTCACTTGCTTTCCTAGCAACACTTGTTTTTGATTAAAATTTTATTGGCTTTTAGTGATTTAAGTTCACTACTCTTTTTATGTTATAAAAATTAATAACTAATTTAATTTTGCACTTGCATTTTATAACATTTCTGCTAAAAATGCAAGTGTTTTCAATTATTTACTTTTCTAATTATTCAGACTTTTTAGCTCTTGAAGCTACTATTGTGTCTAATACTGATTTTGGAACTTCTTCATAATGAGATGGTTCCATAGCATATGTTCCTCTACCTTGTGTTCTTGAACGTAAGTCTGTAGCATAACCAAACATTTCTGATAATGGAATAAATCCACGAATGATTTGCATTCCACTTCTTGCTTCCATACCTTCCATTCTTCCACGTCTAGAGTTCATATCTCCAATAACATCTCCCATGTATTCTTCTGGAACTGTTACTTCTACTCTCATTATTGGCTCTAATAATACAGATTTTGCTTGACGGCATCCTTCTTTAAATGCCATTGAACCTGCTACTTTGAAGGCCATTTCTGAAGAGTCAACTTCATGGTATGAACCATCAACTAGTGATGCCTTGAAGTCTATAACTGGGTAACCAGCTAATATACCGCTTTCTGCAGCTTCTCTAACACCATCTTCAACTGGTTTAACATATTCTTTTGGAACAACACCACCAACGATTTTGCTCTCGAATTGAATACCTGAACCTGGCTCTAATGGTTCTAGTTCTAGCCATACATCACCGTATTGACCACGTCCACCAGATTGACGAATGAATTTACCTTGAACTTTTACTTTGTTTCTAATTGTTTCTTTGTAAGAAACTTGTGGTTTACCTACAGTACATTCAACTTTAAATTCTCTCTTTAATCTGTCTACGATGATATCTAGGTGAAGCTCACCCATACCAGCGATAATTGTTTGACCTGTTTCTTGGTCTGTATGTGTTTTGAAAGTTGGGTCTTCTTCTGCTAATTTTGCTAAAGCTATTCCCATTTTTTCGCTATTTGCTTTATCTTTTGGCTCAATAGCAATATCGATAACTGGCTCTGGGAATTCCATTGATTCTAATATAACTGGGTGTGCTGGGTCACAAAGTGTATCACCTGTAGATACTTCTTTTAATCCAACTGCTGCAGCAATATCTCCAGCATATACCTTTTCTATATCTTCTCTATGGTTAGCATGCATTAATAGAATTCTTCCCATTCTATCTTTCTTATCTTTATTTGCATTTAGAATTGTTGAACCTGCTTCTAATGTTCCAGAATATACTCTGAAGAAGCAAAGTTTTCCAACAAATGGGTCTGTTGCAATTTTGAAAGCTAAAGCTGCAAATGGTTCGTTGTCGTCAGTTTTTCTTTCAACTTCGTTTCCATCTTCATCTACACCTTTAATATGTGGTATATCAAGTGGTGATGGCATATAGTAAACTATAGCATCAAGTAATTCTTGAACACCTTTATTTTTGTATGATGAACCACATGTTACTGGAACTATTGTGTTATCTATTGTTCCTTTTCTTAGACCTTTTCTTATTTCATCTACTGTTAATTCTTCTCCGTCTAAGTATTTCATCATTAATTCATCATCTTGTTCAGCTGCTGCTTCTACCATTTCGCTTCTATATTTTTCAGCTTTTTCTTTTAAATCTTCAGGAATATCACATTCTTCAATTTCTTTTCCTAAATCATCTTTATGAATGAAAGCTCTCATTTTTACTAAGTCAACTATTCCTTTAAAGTTGTCTTCTGCACCTATTGGTAATTCAATTGGAACAGCATTTGCATGAAGTCTTTCTTTCATTTGCTCAACGCAACCATAAAAATCTGCACCTGTCATATCCATTTTATTTACATATGCCATTCTTGGTACTTTGTATTTATCAGCTTGTCTCCAAACTGTTTCTGATTGAGGTTGAACACCACTTCTTGCTGCTAAAACTAGAACTGATCCATCTAGAACTCTTAGAGATCTTTCTACTTCTACTGTAAAGTCAACGTGACCTGGAGTGTCTATAATATTAATTCTATTATTCATCCATTTACATGTTGTAGCAGCTGAAGTAATTGTAATACCTCTTTCTTGCTCTTGAACCATCCAGTCCATAGTAGCTTCGCCTTCGTGAACTTCTCCTATTTTATGAGTTCTACCTGTATAGAATAGAATTCTCTCTGTAGTAGTAGTTTTTCCAGCATCTATATGCGCCATTATTCCTATATTTCTTGTTCTTTCTAAAGGAAACTCTCTTCCTGCCATTATAGTTTTCCTCCTTTTCTACCATTTATAATGAGCGAAAGCTTTATTAGCTTCTGCCATTCTATGCATATCTTCTTTTTTCTTGAATGCTCCACCGTTTCCTGCTAAAGCATCCATAATTTCTCCTGCAAGTTTTTCGGCCATAGTTTTTTCATGTCTATTTCTTGCATATGTTACTAGCCATCTTAAACCTAAAGTTTGTCTTCTTTCTGGTCTAATTTCTAATGGTACTTGATATGTAGCACCTCCAACTCTTCTTGCCTTTACTTCTAATACTGGCATTACGTTATTAAGTGCTTCTTCAAATACTTCTAGCGGATCTCTTTGCTCTTTTTCTTTTATGATATTAAATGCATCATAAACGATATTTTGAGCTACTGTTTTTTTACCATCTAACATAACATTGTTAACTAATTTTGTAACAAGTTTGCTATTGTACATTGGATCTGCTATTACATCTCTTTTTGCTATAAATCCTCTTCTTGGCACTATTCTTCCCTCCTTTTTTTATTTAGATACCTATAAAAGTATCTGTGGTACTCTTAAGAAATTTAATACTATTTTTTCTTCTCAAATTTCTTCAGCATAGTGCGTATAATCTATTATAAATTTAAGCACCAAAGTTAAAAACTTTTTTATGCAAATTAGTAATTTCTTATATGCACTAAGATTAAATAAAAACAAATTAAAAGTATTTATTTGTTTTTATTTTTTAGGTCTTTTTGCTCCATATTTAGATCTAGCTTGCATTCTATCTTTAACTCCAGCTGTATCTAATGTTCCTCTTATAATATGGTAACGAACACCTGGTAAGTCTTTTACCCTTCCACCTCTAATTAGAACAACACTATGCTCTTGTAGGTTATGTCCGATTCCAGGAATATAAGATGTTACTTCATACCCATTTGAAAGTCTTACTCTGGCTACTTTTCTTAAAGCAGAGTTTGGCTTTTTAGGTGTTACTGTTTTAACTACTGTACATACACCTCTTTTTTGTGGGGCTCTTTTATTTGTTACTCTTTTCTTCATAGAATTGTAACCATGTTGTAGAGCTGGTGATGTAGATTTAGTTGTTGTAGTATGTCTTCCTTTTCTTACTAATTGGTTAATTGTTGGCACTTAAATTTCACCTCCTATAAAAATTTAAAACCGCTACGGAAATGCTATGTTTAGCATTTTACATTAGCGGTTTCTATTTTATCACTTTTTTTAGTCCATGTCAAGATAAATTACATCTTTTTCAGGATTCTCATTTGCTTCTTTTTCAAATTCTTTTTGTTTTTTTATAGAGTAATCTCTTTGTTCTTCTAAAGGAATATTAAAATTCATTTCTTCTCTGATATTTTTCATTTTGTTTTTATTTCTTTTTTCACTTTCTACAGTTGCATTAGTTCTGGTTTTTAACTTTGCTTTTCTAACAGCTGCTTCTTTAGCTTGTTTTACTTCTTGTTTTTCCTGTTTAGTATTGATTATCCAATTTTTAAAGTTATTTGCTACCCTTGAAAAAGTTGTTTTCATACTTTGCCATAAAGATGGCTTATATTTTTGTATTTGTTTTGCCTCTTTGGTGTTCATTAGCTTTTCTTTTCTCGCAAATTCTCCTTTAAGTTTATCCATTTCTTTTGTTTTCATTTTTTTCTTGAATTCTAATTGTTTTAATTTCAATTGTTCTCTTCTTAGTTCTTTGACAATTTCTGCATTTGTCCTATTGTACTTATAATTTTTTCCTTTTAATTTATTGATTTTTCTGTTTTTTATTCTACGTTTTTTTCTTTTTACTTTTCTTTCTTGTCTTTCAAGTTTTTCAAGTATCTCATCTAATTCTTGTTTTTTGCCTTTTAATTCACCTTTAAACTTTTTATATTGTTTACCTTTTACTCTTCTAGTTTTTTTCTTAATTTCTTGTACTTTTAATTTTCCTAATTGTGCTTCTAATTTTCCTTCTATAATAGATAGTTTATTTTCTAGCATAAACCTTTTATTTGGAGATAAAATTTCATCATTTAATCTTTCTTGTAATTCTTCTAATTGAGTATACAATTTTGAAGCTTTTTCTTTTGAAGTTTTTGCTACTTTTCTTTTTTCTTTTATTTTTTTCTCTTCTTCTACTATAATCTCTTCATCATCTACTACTAAATCTTCTAATCTCATACTTTTAATTTTCCTTTCTACTTTTTATTTAACATTTCTTTTATTTCTTCTATTTTTCTTTTGCAGCTTTCCAATTCTTCTTTATCCATTTTTTCAATTTCTGTTAAATCTACTTTTATATTGTATTCTTCAAAATCTATTACATTTTCATCCATAAATTTTATCTCCTTCTATCTTTGTTTTTATTACTTTCTTTAGTAGTTTATTAAAATTAAAATAATATTACATCTTTAGTTAATTAGTTTCTTCAAAACAATAGCACTTCGTATTTTTGTGTTTATTCTCAAACTTTATATACTTAGTGCTTTTGTTTTTTACTATTCTATTATTTTATGCTTATTAATTTTCAAAAGGTTAACTTTTATATAGTATTTGGGCTATCTTTGTTCATAATCTTCTTTATCTACTTGGTTTTCTGTTTCTCTATTATCTTTTTCTGTTTTAATTACTTTTGCTACTTTATTAACCGGATTTGCTACTTTTAACTTTTCAATAAATTCTTTATTCTTTTCTTTCCTTAATTCTTGTTCATATTTCTTATCTAAAGATTGCATATATTCTTTTTTAACCAATTTATCATATTCTTCTTGTTTTTTCTTCTGATTATTAGTTTGTGGTAAAGCTAATAATTTCTTTGCAGTTGGTAATTTTATTTTTGAAATTTTAGAAATTATTTTATCTCTTAATTCAAGTAAACTAACTTTAACTCCTTTTTCAACGGTAGCTATTCCCTTTTTATTTGCATTATTTGCAATTTCTAATAATTCTTTTATTTCTTCTTTTTCAAAGTTACTTTCGTACTTATCATATTCTACTTGGTGTTTATCGTATAAACCTTTTAAGTTATACACTATATCTATTTCATTATCTTCCATTTCTTGCAATCTTTCTTTTTCATTTTTTCCTAAAGTAGATAATAATTCTACATATTCACTAGTTTTAGTTGTTTTATATTCTTTATCATATGCTCTTAGTACTTGTAAAACATTCATATCAACATTTCTTAGGTCTTTTCCCATTTTTTGTTCTAATAAGTTTCTATCTAGTTTTTCTATATTCTTTCTGCTTATACTACTTTCTTTTCCAGTATTTACATTTGTAACTATGTATTCATCTTTTTTAGCATTATAAATAATTCTAACAGCATTATTATCTATGTTTCCTTTATTTTGGTCATCTGCTATTTTCTTACCTTCACCTTGTTTTGTACCTTTTTGGGCTTCTTCCTTTTGAGTCTTATCGTCATTGTTTAAAGGTTTTTGGTCTTCTTTTTTGCCTTCTGTTAAATCTTCTTTTTCATCTTCTTTTTGTTCTATTATAGCTGGTAATTGTTTTTCCTCTGGCTCTATTATAGCTGGTGGTTCCATTTCGTCTGGATTTTTTTCTATTCTTTCTGGTTCCTTTTTGTCATTTTCAGAAGAATTTTTTTCATCTGGAGTTTTTTCAGAATTTTTTGTACTTTCTTCAACTTTTTCAGGAGTTTTTGTTTCCTTTTTAACTTCTTTGTTTTCAGCTTCAGCTTGCTCTTTTTTAAATTCTGTAAATTTTCCTTGGTCTATTCTATCAGCACCATTTATAAAAGCCTTATAAGCAACTTCTATTCCCCTTTGTTCTTGTTTGCCATATTTATCTAATCTTTCTGTTTCTTTTCCTATGTCATTTTCTATTTTTCTTAAATCTTGCATTGAAGCTTTTAATTCATTTTCTAATTTTATATATTCCTCATTAGTTTTGTAGCTTTCATCTTTGCTAGTCCATGCTTGTAGTTTTATTTCTCTTCTTTTCGCTTCTATTTCTTCTACTTTCTCATTTTTCATGTTTGTTAGTTCTTCTAATTTATTTTTATTTTGTAAAGAACTATCATTATTTCTATTATATCCTTCTGCTGATTTTCTTATTTCTTTCTTTTTATCTTCTAACTCTTTTACATTTTTTTGTGCATTTAATCTTGCTTCTTCAATCTTATTAAGTTCATCTTGTCTAAGCTTAGCTTTTGCTATTATCTCTTCTGTAGATAAATTAGCATCTGGCTCAAATCTTTCTTTTGCCTCTTCAAATTCAATTTTTTGTTCAGCTATATCTTTTTGTTCTTTTAATTTCTTTTCTTCTTCAATACTTTTTCTTCTACTTATTTCAGCTTCTTGATATTCTTTTAATAATTCTTGATATTTATTTACCATCTCTTCTTTATTCATAATTTTTCTCCTTTATAAATTATAATTCACCTAGTTATAATTTTACTACAAAATTCCACAGATTTCAATATAATTATGTAAATTTCGTATATTTTTATAATTTTTTTACTTTTTTTGACTTATTTTTTTATTAAATTTTCTATTGCCCTATCTGCAAGTCTTCCATATTTTATCTTTTTATCTTTAATTTTTTCTTCTAAACTTGGTAATATTCCAAAATTTGCATTCATTGGTTGAAAATTTTCTTTTTCACTTGAAATATAATCCGCCAAAGCTCCTATCATAGTTTCTTTTGGAAATACTATTTGCTTTTCAGTTTGTTTAAATTGTTCTATTGCATTTAATGCCGCTACCATTCCAGATGAAATTGACTCAACATACCCTTCTACACCTGTTATTTGTCCAGCAAAATATATATTTGGAGCATTTTTCATTTGATATGTGCTATTTAATAATTTCGGCGAATTTATAAATGTATTTCTGTGCATTACTCCATATTTTACAAACTCTGCGTTTTCTAGGCCTGGTATCATAGAAAATACTCTTTTTTGTTCTCCATATTTTAAATTTGTTTGGAACCCTACTATATTAAATAATGTTCCATCACTATTGTCTTGTCTTAATTGTACTACTGCATATGGCCTCTTTCCTGTTCTTAAGTCTGTAAATCCTACTGGTTTTAATGGTCCATATCTTAGTGTTTCTAATCCCCTTTTGGCCATTACTTCTATTGGCATACAGCCTTCAAAAATTTCTCTTTTTTCAAATTCATGTAGTTCAACTATTTGTGCATTTATTAGTTCATTCACAAATCCTTCATATTCTTCTTTACTCATTGGAAGATTTATATAGCTTGCTTCTTGCTCTTTTAATCTTTCTTTCCAAGCTTCTATGCTTTCTTCTTTTCCACGTTCTTGATCATATCTATTTCCATAGAAAGCTATATTAAAATTGATGCTTTCTTTTTCTATTATTGGTGCTGCCGCATCATAAAAAGCAAGTTCATTTTCCCCTGTTAATTTCTTAATTTGCTGTGCTAAAGCATCTGAAGTTAACGGGCCTGTAGCAATTATTACTATTCCACCTTTTGCTAATTCTTCTACGTTTGTTACTTCTTGCCTTATTATTTCTATTTCTGGCGTTTTTTCTAGAGTTTCTGTTACTCTTTGTGAAAATTTTTCTCTATCTACTGCTAGTGCTTGTCCTGCTGGTACTGAAGTTTCATCTGCTATTTTTATAAGTAAGCTGTCTAAAATTCTTAGTTCTTCTTTTAGCAATCCGCATGCATTTGTATGTAAATTTGATTTAAAAGAATTACTACATACTATTTCTGCTAGATTTTCATTACTATGTGCTCCTGAAAATTTTATAGGTTTCATTTCATATAGTTTTACTTTTATGCCTGCTTTTGCTATTTGGTATGCCGCTTCTGAACCAGCTAAACCTGCACCTATTATTGTTATATAATCTTTCATTTCTTCTTGTATAATCAACTATCTCATTAATTGATTAATCCCTTTCTCTTTATTTATATGCTTATGATAGCATACTTTTTTGCTGTTTTCAACCTATATATTTTTATACTGCAAAATCCGCAACTGCAATTGCGGATTTTGTAACTTTTATTTAAATAATTCCATTATTTCCTCTTTAGAAAGTTTGTTTAAGAAGGTTTCATTTGTTGAAAGCATATTGTCTATTAGTTTTGCCTTTCTTTCCTGTAATTCGTATATTTTCTCTTCTATAGAGTTTTTTGTAATTAATTTATATACTTGAACATTCTTTTTTTGTCCTATTCTATAAGTTCTATCTGTAGCTTGGTTTTCTGCTGATATATTCCACCAAGGGTCGTAGTGAATTACCATATCTGCTCCTATTAAGTTTAGTCCTGTTCCTCCTGCTTTTAATGAAATTAAAAATACTTTTAAATTTTCATTTTCATTAAATTCATCTACAAGTTTTATTCTTTCCCCTACCTTAGTTTGACCTGTTAATTTGCAATATTCTATATTTTCTTTTTTTAGTTCTTTTTCTATCATTGGAAACATTGCTGTATAGCTTGAAAATAGTAATATTTTGTGGCCTGATTCTACAGCATCTTTTATAACTTCTACACACTGGTTAAGTTTGCTGCTTTCTCCTTTATAGTTTTCTAAGAACAAACTTGGATGGCAGCATATTTGCCTTAATCTCATAAGTAGTGCTAATATTTTTATTTGACTTTTTTCAAAACCTTTGCTATTTATTTCTGCCATAGCTTCATTTTTGGCATTTTGCATATATGACATATAAATTTTTTGTTGTTCATCTTGCATTTCATTATTTAATACAGTGATTGTTTTGTCTGGTAATTCTGTTAAAACTTCTGTTTTTATTCTTCTTAAAATAAATGGCTCTATAAGCATTTTTAGCTTTTTCATTGTCATTTTATCTTCGTCTTTTATTATTGGCATTTCATATAATTCTTTAAATTTGCGATATCCAAATAAATAGCCTGGCATTATAAAGTCAAATATTGACCATAGTTCTGATAAAGAGTTTTCTATTGGTGTTCCTGTTAAAGCATACCTTGTTTGTGCATTAATTTCTTTTATTGCTTTAGCATTTTGAGTATTACTATTTTTTATATATTGAGCTTCATCTGCAATTATAAATTTAAATTCATAATTTATTTCTTTGTACGTTTCTATATCACGTTTTAGTAAATCATATGAAGTTATTACAATATTGTTATTTGGTATGCTTTTTATTTGATTTTTTCTTTCTTCTGCACCTCCATGGATAACAATTGATGTTAAATCTGGTGTAAATTTTTCTATTTCGTTTTGCCAATTTAGGGTAAGTGAACTTGGACATACTACCATTATTGGCTTTGGATTTTTCTCATTTTGTATATAGTCTAAAACAACTGATAATAGTTGCACTGTTTTTCCTAGTCCCATGTCATCTGCTAAAATTCCACCAAATCCATAGTTATTTAAAACTTTAAGCCATTCATAGCCTGTCTTTTGGTAATTTCTAAGTTCTGCATTTAAGTTTTTAGGTAATTTACACTCTTCTCCAAATTCTTTATCTTCTATTTTGTGTATTAAATCTTGATATGCTTCATTTTTAGTAACTGATGCTTCCTTAAAGTTTTCTAACATTCTATCTAAGTATAAACTTCTATACACTGGAAGTCTTAATTCGCCTTTTTCTAAATCTTTGTATGTTATATCCATTCCCGAAGTCATGCTATCTAAAAATTCTATAGTATCGTTTTCTTCTAAGTTTAAAAAGCTTCCATCTTTTAGCCTATGAAATTTTTTCTTTAAATGATATTTTTCCATAATCTCTTTTAGTTCAGATGGGTCAAAATCTAAATTTGAAAAGTCTATGTTTAATAAATTATTTTCTATTCTTACACCTAAAGCTCCTATTTTTGGTTTCTTTATTTCTTTCTGTTTAAAATTATCTGTTGCTAAGACCTCAAATTTTTTCATGTAATTTTCTATATCTATTGATAAAAACTGATATATAGCGTCTTCATTTACTAATATTAATCTAGCTTTTTCTACTTCTAGCATAAATCCAGATTTTCTAAATATTTCTAAGACTTCATCTTCTTTTGCTATATCTCTTGGCAATTTTAGTTCTTGTTCTAATAAAGGGTTGAATTCTTGGTCACCATATACGAATTTTATATCTGCTGTAATATAACCGCTTTCATTGTAGTCTAAGTAAACTTTTACATATAATTCTTTTGGTATATATTTCTCTGTTTCTTCCTTACTTAAATTATTTGTTGTAATTTTATCTCTTACTTTTGGAAATACTACTGAAAACAAGTTTGATAGCTCTGCTTTAGGAAATATTATTCTATTTGTAAAATTATTTCTATATACTTGAAGGAGTTTAAGAGTTGTGTCTTTAAACTTTTGGTCACATTCGTATAAAATATTATCCATTAAAAAATATGTGTGGTCTTTTCCTTCTATTGTTTCATATTCGTATATATCTATATTAGGAATTAGCGCATACTCGTTTTTTCCTTCTTGCTCTAAGTCAAATTTTACATCTGGCATAGCATTTAAAAATAGTATTTGCTTTTCTATTCCTTCTCTTTGTAGTGTTACTTTTCTTCCTTCTAATACTTCAAATAATTCATCCATTCCACTATTTGAAATTGTAATATAGCTGTCTTCCATTGCTCTTCCATAGCTGTATGAGTTGGTTGCTTCATTTGCATATTTTATAATTTCTGCATATTTTAAAATATAATGTAATAAAGGTATTGAATTTGGCTCAAATGTGTCTTCTTCGTGTACAAATTCTAATTTTGCCCCATACCTGTATAATTGTTTTGCTTGCATTCTATCATAAAACTCTGGGAAACTTTTTAGTTTATATAATTGTTTGTCTCCTATTTTTACCTCTAATTTGAGTGTTTTTAAATATGAATTGTAAATTAGCTTTGGCTCTAATTTTACTGTATGTGGTAATGTTCTTTGATTGTGGTTTTCTTCTTCTTCATGAGTAGGATAAAAGGTGTTAATTAGTTGTTTAAAGTTTCGGTATTTTTCTTCTTGTTTTTGATATTTTTTGTACATATCTATATCATTTTGTTTTTCTTCAGTTTTTCCTGCAAAAATACGCACATAGCTTTCATTTTGATTAAATTCCATCATTGTTGCTAAAATGTGTTTACAGGTTCCATAGTGTTCATAGTAATCTGGGCAGTTACAGCTTACGTCTTCTATTTCTCCATCTTCTACTTTTATATAAACATCATACACATCCCCATGGCCTGTTACTTTTGAACGTATTTCAAAGTTTGTATTATTTTCATAACTTACTTTTGTTATATTTACTTTTTTTACTTTTACATATTCTATTGCTCTTTGCATTCTTGCAGAACCTGCATCTAAATACATTTCTTCTAGGATTTCTGGCTTTACTATCATTTTTACTTTTCCTTCATAGTTTATTTTTTCTAATGTAATATTATATAATAGTTTTTCTGGTTTTACAAGCATTATGAATGATTTTCAGCAAACTATTAGAGATGTGAACAAAAAAAGCGATAATACTCATATTATCACTTTTTCTTAACTTAATGGCATGTAAAACTAGCCATTTTATTTTAGCATAGCTATTTCAATTAGTCTATACTCTAAAAATCACATTTTTGCAATTGTTTTTCATATTTTAATCACACTTTTGCAGGCATTTTTGTTAAATTCATCACGTTTTTGCAGCGCATTTTTGCATTTTTATCACACTTTTGTATTCATTCTACATATTTTTTTATATTTATATTATCAAAGTCTATGTATCTTACTATTTTAGTAGTTCCTTCTTTTAGTTCAATTTGCACATATACGCTAATTAATTTGTCATTTTTTCTTGCTACTTCTGTTACATATTCATTACCATTTATAGTTGCTTTTCTATTTTTTATATCTTTTACCATATTTTCTATAAAGTCTTTTTTGTCTGAATCTTTTATTCTAATATTTTTTGTTGAATATTGCTCTTTATAACTTACATTTACAGTTATTCTTTTTATTTTTTGAGTATCTGCTATCTGTTTTATTTTTCCCTCATAATATTCATTGCTTGTTAATATTTTATTTATCTCTTCTTTATAAAGACTTCTATTAACATCGTACTTTCTAATTATTTTTCTACCACCTTTTAGCTTATACTCTAATGTGCATTCTGTATATCCTTTTTTCTTTTCTTCTACTAATTTTTGTTGCAAATCTATTATATTTTTTATGTTTTGTTGTTCTTTAAAGTTAATAGTTTCATTTCCTATTCCAAAGCTAATTTCTTGTACATCATCTACTTTGGGTATTCTTGTTTCATATCCAAAAGCTCCTGTATTTAATATTACATATATTATTGCTACAATAACTGCATATATTATGAAGCCTATAATTGATTTGAATACTTTGTAGGTCTTTTTTAGTATCATTTCTATTATTAAATATGCAATTAAAGTTATTACATATGAGGCTAAAAGTGTTCCTATACTGTGTTTATCCATTACTTCATAAAAATACATATATGAAAGTAAATTTACTAGAAATGTTGCCGCATATTTTATAAAGCTTCTTATTCCTTTAAATGCTATAAATTCTTTTGTTATTTCTAATTTTCTTTTTTTATAAATAAAATATCCTAAAATTAACATTACAATTATTGCTATAATATATATAATTATTGTAGATAGCTCAAAATTAATAGTTTGTGATAAAAAATATGAACCCATTTCTCTAAAGTCTTCTACTATTTTTATGAATGGTAACATTCTAAATTCTTCTAAATCACTTGAAAATCCTTTAAATCCATAAAGTACATCTTCTGTAAATACTGATGCTAATGTTAAAACACCTACTGGTGCATACATTAGAATGTATGTAAGTATTCCGTGTGAAATTTTAGATGCACAGAATGTTCCTACAAATGTAGCAAATGCAAAGAATATTGTGTTATATAACATGCAAACTCCAAACCAATTCATTATATCTGCAAATTGTAAGTATTTTCCCATTTCTCCTAGATTTAATAACAATATTATAATTAAATTCACTAAAAATGGCACTACATACATTGCTATTCCTGTTAAAACATTTGTTATATATAGCTTCTTTTTTGATAGTGGAAGTCCATGAATAAATGAACTGTTTTTTTCCTCGTTTGTATATTTGAATACCAATATTGATAATAGCACTGGCAACACAAATATTGTTAGCATTACTATTGGATTGTATAAAATTTCTACGTAATGTTCTCTTTCATAATGGTTGCTTGGATAATATATGTCACTTATATAGTCTATCTCTTCGTTTACTATTGCTACTGTGTTTGTTACATTATTTACTTGGTTTATATTATTTGTTTGTATAATAATGTTTTCTTCATTTTGGCTAGTCGTTTCCGGAGTGCCTATTATAGATATTTCTGATGAGTATTTATTTTCCAAATTGGACTCTATTTTATTTTGTTTGTTAACCATTTCTACATCATCTACTACATAGGTGTCATCTAAAATTCTTTCTTTTATGTCATTTGTTCTTAATATCATTTGAAAGGTTGTTACTAAAAATAAAATAATTGTTGCTACTACTGGTACAATCCAAAATCTTTTTATATTTGATTTAAATATTCCATAACTAAACATTTGCTTCACCTCCATTTTCAAACATAAATACTTCTTCTAATGATAGAGGTAAAAATTCCATTAATGTTAGGTTGTATTCTTTTAATTTTTCTTCTATTTCTTTTTGCTTACCTTTTACTATAAAATAGTACACGCTGCCTATTTTTTCTTCTTTCAGCATTTGTAATTTTTCTTTTATTTTTTCTATTTCTTCGTTATTAGAAAATACTACTTGAATTTTTTGTATGTTGTTATCTTGTTCTTCTAATTCTTTTTCTAAAGTCATTTCACCATTTTTCATTATTCCTATATTTGTACATACATTTTCTAGCTCTTTTAGGTTATGTGATGATATAATTACTGTCATTTTTCTTTTTTGGACTTCTTCTAATAAAATTTTCCAAACATTTTCTTTCATAATAGGGTCTAAACCATCTATTGGCTCATCTAGTACAAGTATTTCTGGGTTGCATGAAATTGTAAGCCAAAATGCTACTTGTTTTTTCATTCCTTTTGAAAGTTTATTTACTTTTCTTTTTACGTCAATATTAAATACTTTTTGTAGGTCATTAAATTTTTCAAAGCTGAAATTTTTGTATATTTTACTATAAAATTTTGCCATATCTTTAATACTATAACCATGAAAAAAGTATAAGTCATCACTAATATACGCTATTTTGCTTTTTACTTTTTCATTGTCATACACTTTTTCGTTGTTTACTAAAATTTCTCCTTCATCTTGTTTGTACATTCCTATTAGATGTTTTATTGTAGTTGTTTTTCCAGAGCCATTTGGTCCAACTAATCCATAAATACTACCTTCTGGCACATTCATGTTAAAATGATTTAATGCAGTAAATTTTTCAAATTTTTTTACTACATTTTTGGCAGTAATTAACATTGCTACCCCCTCCTTTTTCTATGGCTAAATTATATATTATCTATTTAGCTTTTACAAGTTTTTTCTTTGTAATTCAAAAAATACCCCAAAAGGACCGGGTACTTTTGGGGTGTTTTTTATAATTCTATATAATTGTGTTCACAAGCTCTTATTAATCTGTTCATAACAGCAAGGCCTAATCCATCTTTTTGCACTCCTTCTATTAGTACTATATCAGGATTATATGAATCTACTTTTCTTAATATTTTAAATATATTTTTAGTAACTTCTTCTAAAGTCTCTCCCATATCTATAATGTTGTTTGAATTATAACTTTTTAAATTTTTTGTATGGCATACTATTAATGGATTTTTATATTTTTTAGTAGTTTCATTTATATAGTCTACCATTTTTCCATTTTCTTTACTATATATTAGCATACATTTTGAATTTGGAGCATAATGTTTATATTTCATTCCAGGAGATAATATTGGTTCATTTGCACTTAAATCTCCTAATATATGTTTATCTACTATAACATTTCCAGCTACTTTTTTTATTTGCTCTGCTGTTATTTTTCCTGGTCTTAATATATGTGGTACTCCATCTACCACTCTTGCGACTGTAGATTCTACTCCTATTTCACATTGTCCTCCATCTATAATATAGTTCACTTTATCTGACAGTTCCTTAAATATATCTTCTACATTTGTTCCACTTGGTCTACCAGATATATTTGCACTTGGAGCAGCAATAGGTGTATTTGCATATTCAATTAGCCACTTTGCAATTTCATTACTTGGCATTCTAATTCCAACTGTATCTAATCCACCTGTTACTATATTTGGAACTATTTTTGTTCTTTCTAAAATAATTGTAAATGGTCCTGGCCAAAAATTTTCCATTAATTTATATTCTAACTCTGTTATGTTTTCGGCTATTTTATCTAACATTTCTATATTTGAAATGTGTAATATTAGAGGATTATCTTGCTTTCTTCCTTTTGCTATAAATATATTTTTTACTGCTTGCTCATTTAATCCATTTGCACCTATTCCATAAACTGTTTCTGTTGGAAATAATACTAGCCCACCATTATTTATTATTTTTGATGCTTCTTTTATTTTTGTATAATCTTTATCATTTTTTAAATCTAAATATTTTTCCATTTTATTTCTTCTTTTTAGTTGTTTTTGTAGTCTTTTTCTTTGCTGTCGTTTTCTTTTTAGCAGTGGTCTTCTTTTTTGTTTCTACTTCTACTGTTTCTTTTGGCTCCCATTTTTCGCCTAGCTTTGGTTTATCCCAAGAAATGTAATTACAGCTTGCAGGATTATTTTCGCAAATGTAGTAGTTTCTTCTTCTTTTAGTTTTTCTTACTTGTACTACTCCTCCACATACTGGGCATGGTACATCTATTGTATCGTAAATTGGTTTTGCATTTTTACATTCTGGGTAACCTGGACATGCTAAAAATTTTCCGTATCTTCCATATTTGTATACCATCATTCTTCCGCATTTTTCACATTGTACATCAGATACCTCATCTTCTAGCTTTACATGTTCTAGTTCTTTTTCTACTTTATCTAATGTTACCTTAAATGGTCCATAGAAATCTCTAATTACTTGTTTCCATTGTTCTTTTCCTTCTGCCACTTCGTCAAACTCTTCTTCTATTTTTGCTGTAAATGCTACATTTATAACATCAGGAAAACTTTCAACTAGTAATTTATTTACTACTTTTCCAAGCTCTGTTGGCATTAGTTGTTTTTGAACTTTTTCTATATATCTTCTTTCTAAAATTGTTGTAATTGTTGGTGAATATGTACTTGGTCTTCCTATTCCTTTTTCTTCTAATACTTTTACCAAACTTGCTTCTGTGTATCTTGGTGGTGGCTCTGTAAAGCTTTGTTTTGGATTTATTTCCTTTTTAATAACTTCTTCATTTATTTCTAGTTCTGGCAATGTTTCGTCTTCTTGTTTTTTCTTTTTATCTTCTTTCACATTGTCTTCAGATTCTACATATAAGGCCATGAAACCTTTGAATTTTAATGTTTGACCATTTGCCTTAAAATTATATTCATTTGCTTTTATATCTACTGCAACTGTGTCATAAATTGCTTGTGCCATTTGGCTTGCTATAAAACGATTATATACTAATTTGTATAATTTGTATTGATCTGGAGTTAATGAACTTTTTATTTCATCTGGCTCTAGTTCTATATAAGTTGGTCTTATTGCCTCGTGTGCATCTTGTGCGTCTTTATTTGTTTTATAATATCTATTTTCGTAATAGTTTTCTCCATATTCTTTTACTATATGCTTTTTAGCTGCATTTCTTGCCTCATCTGAAATTCTTGTAGAGTCTGTTCTCATGTATGTAATTAAACCAACGCTACCTTTTTCAGGAACCTTAACACCTTCATACAAACCTTGTGCTACACTCATTGTTTTCTTTAATGTAAATCCTAACTTTCTTGAAGCTTCTTGCTGCATTGTACTTGTTGTAAATGGTGGCGCTGGTGTTCTTTTCTTTTCGCTCTTTTTAATGTCTTCTACAATGTATTTTGCTTTTTCTATATTTTTTAATATTTCGTCTATTTCCTCTTTTGAATGAATATCTATTTTCTTTCCGTTTTTTCCATATAAATGTGCTTCAAAAGTTTTTTTAGACTTTTTTTCTAATAAAGTTACATATATATTCCAATATTCTTCTGGAATAAATTTTTCGATTTCTTCTTCTCTATCTACTATTAATTTTACTGCTACAGATTGCACTCTTCCTGCTGATAGACCTTTTTTTACTTTTTTCCATAGAAGTGGACTTATTTTATAACCTACTATTCTGTCTAAGACTCTACGAGCTTGTTGTGCATCCGTTAAATTCATATCTATTTTTCTTGGATGTTTTATAGATTCTTGCACCGTTTCTTTCGTTATTTCGTTAAATGTTACTCTACAAACACTATCTTCTGGAATATTTAATATATGTGCTAAATGCCATGCAATTGCTTCTCCTTCACGGTCTGGGTCAGTTGCAAGGTACACTTTTTTACTAGATGCTGCATCTTTTTTTAAAGATTTTATTAAATCTCCTTTTCCTCTAATATTTATATATTCTGGTTCAAAATCATTTTCTATATCTACTGCAAGTTTAGATTTTGGTAAATCGCGAATATGTCCCATAGATGCTACTACTTTTGTACTTCCACCTAAAAACTTTTTTATAGTATTGGCTTTTGCAGGTGATTCCACAATAATTAATTTATCTGCCATAATGTTCTCCTTTATTTTTATTACTTATGTATTCTAAATTATTTTTATTACTTTTGCAAGTAGTTTACTGTAAAAAATTAGTAAAGCTCTAATTCTTTACTAATTTTTTTATTTCATTATATATTTTATTTTGTGCATCATTCGTTTGTAATTTCAAAGCGTTTATCCCCATTTGGTTCATAATTTGTGGATAATCTACCATACTTTTTATATTTTTGTTTAGTTGTTCTGCAGTTAAATCTTTATTCAGTATAATTTTCGCTGCCTGCACTTTTTCTAAAGCTTTTGCATTATATAATTGATGGTCATTACTTACATTTGGAAGTGGCACTAATATTGAAGGTTTACCTAAATTTGAAATTTCTGTTATTGTCATTGCTCCGCTTCTAGCAACAATTATATCTGATATATTCATTATTTCTTCCATATTATAAATATATGGAACAATTTTCATATTTTCTATCATATTTATATTTAATTTTTCATCTTCAAATTTTTCCTTTATTATATCATATTGCTTTGGTCCTGTTGCCCACATAATTTGATAGTCTTTGTTTAATTTTTGCTTTGCTATTCCTATTATTGCCTCATTAATTGCTTGTGCTCCTTGGCTTCCGCCAAATACCAATACTATAGTTTTATTTTCATCTAGTCCTATTTTATTTTTCATTTCTTTTTGTTCTTGCATAGAATATTCTTTTCTTTTTATTTTAGTTGGCGTTCCTGTAAGTACTATGTTTTTGGCATTTTTTATCCTATCTATTGCATCTTTAAAAGAAACTAATATTGTATCTGTTTTTTTACTAAGCATTTTTACGGCTTTTCCTGGAAAAGCATTGCTTTCGTGAAGCATTGTTGGAATTTTTAAACTATGTGCTGCTGATATTGTTGCTCCACATATGTAACCACCTGTTCCAATTACTATATCAGGATTAAATTCCTTTATTATTTTTTTAGCTTCTCCATATCCTTTTATAGTTTTTATCATCTTTTTTATATTATCTATTGATATTTTTTTACTTAATCCATATGCATCTATTGTTTTTAATTCGTAACCTGCTCTAGGTACTAAGTCATTTTCTAAACCTCTATTTGTTCCTATAAAAACAATTTCTGAATTTTTTTCTTCTTCTTTTATTTTATTTGCTATTGCTAATCCTGGATTAATATGTCCTGCTGTTCCTGCTGCGGCTATTATAACTTTCATACTATACTCCTTAGAACTATTTTTTACTTTTTACTTTTTTATTTAAAACTGTTTTTTTGCTCTGTCCCCAAAAACAGCTCTAAACTTTTGACCCTGCTCTTGATATGTTTAGCAATACTCCCATACTGCATAGTAATATAAGTAGCGCTGTTCCTCCATAGCTAAAGAATGGAAGTGACATTCCTGTTGCTGGCATTGATGATGTAACAACAGCTATGTTTATTATTGCTTGTATTCCTACAAGTGATGTTATTCCAACTGCCAACAAGCTTCCAAATGAATCTGGCGCTTTCATGGCTGTTAAAATTCCTCTCCATATAAATATTGCAAATAATGATATTACTACTAAACATCCCACAAATCCTAGTTCTTCTGCTATTATTGCAAATATGAAATCATTGTGTGGTTCTGGTATATATAAATATTTTTGCTTACTTTGACCTAATCCTACTCCAAATAGGCCACCTGAACCTATTGCATATAGGCCTTGTGTTACTTGCCACCCATCTCCTGTGGGGTCTTGCCATGGGTCTAAAAATGTTGTAAGTCTTGCTAAACGGAAGGTTCCTTTGGTTCCTTTTGTAGCCAGAAACAACATTCCCGCCGCTCCTACTGAACCTCCTGCTACTGCGATTGTAATAAAATCTTTTATTTTTGTTCCACCCATTATCATCATTATTGATGTTATGGCAATTATAACAACAGACGCGCTTAAATGGTCTTGTATAAAGAATAAAATTGCTATTGGCGGAATTAGAAAGCAAAAAGATTTTATGCATCCTCTCCAAAAAAAGCCTAATTCATTTTTATGCTCTGTTAAATATCCTGCGTAAAATATTATTAGCCCTATTTTTGCAATTTCTGATGGTTGGAAATTTCCAAATCCTAAATTTATCCATCTTTTTGCACCTTTTACTTCTACACCAATTCCCGGTATTATAACTGAAATTAATGCCGCTATAGAAATTATATATGCTATTTTGTAAAACTTTTTATATATTCTATAGTCAAACCTTGAAATTATAAACATAAGTATAATTCCTATTATTGCAAATACTAATTGTTTTATTACATATGTATAACTATTTCCGTTCGTAGAAAGTGAAGATGGTGCACTTGCTGAAAGTACCATTATTATACCTAATGACAATAGTAAAAATATTGTAATACACAAGGCGAAATCAAATGGCTTTTGTTTTGACTTTACAACTTTCTTCTGTTTGTTTTGTTGCACTACTTTTCCATTCCTTTCATTTTCTCCCCATTTGTACTTTGGGATTTTTATTTTTTATATTTTTACCCCAAAAGTACCTATCCCTTTTGGGGTAATTTTTAATTTAGATTGCTAGTATTCCTATTACGCATACTATTAATGTAATTAAACTAAATACTGATACTACCTTGTTTTCTTTCCAACCTGAAAGTTCAAAATGATGATGAAGTGGTGCCATTTTGAATATTCTGTTTCCTGTTCTTTTATAATGTGCTACTTGTATCATTACTGATAGTGTTTCAAGTATTGGTACTAATGCGATAATTAGAAGTAATAATGGCATTTTTAAATATAGTGCCATAGCTGCAACTGCCCCTCCTAAACAAAGTGAACCTGTATCTCCCATCATTACTTTTGAAGGATATAGGTTGAATAGTAAAAATCCTAAACATGCACCTGACAATGCGCTTCCAAATAATGTTACTTCTTTTACATCAAATATTATTGCAATTACTGTTAGGCAAGTTAATATTATTGTTGTTACACTACTAGATAGCCCATCTATTCCATCTGTTAAGTTTATTGCATTTGTTGTGGCTAGCATTACTAATATTGCAAGTGGAATATATAACCATATAGGAATCACTATGCTATTTTTTACAAATGGTATGTATATGTCTGTTCCTATATTTAATACTTTTGTTAGGTATAATGTATATCCTACTGCTATTATTAGTAAACCAAGCATTTTTGCTTTTGGACTTAGTCCTTTTGTGTTTTTTAACACTAATTTTTTGAAGTCATCTATAAATCCAATTAGTCCAAAGCCTACTGCTGTTATTAGTAGTGGTAAAATATTTTTAGCTATTGTTGGTTCTAACCTATATTTTGTGTAGTAGAGAAATAATCCTACACATACTATACACATACTAAGTATAATTATTATTCCACCCATTGTAGGGGTTCCTTGTTTTTTCAAATGGCTTTGTGGCCCATCATTTCTTTCTATTTGCCCGACTTTTAGTCTTCTTAATATTGGTACAATTATTAGTGATAGTACTACTGTAAGTGCAAACGTTAATAGTAATACTTTTACTTGAAATTCCATATTTATCTCCTTTTTCTTATGTCAGGGAACACTTTCTTATCTTTTGCTAACTTATTTATGATAAGGAATGGACCCCTTCAAATGGCTATTTATCTTCCTATTTTATAATACTGTTTACTATAACTCTTTCATCAAATGGATATTTTACTCCATTTATTTCTTGATATGGCTCGTGTCCTTTACCTGCTAAAACTATAATGTCTTTTTTATCTGCCATATTAATTGCTGCTTTTATTGCTTCAACTCTATCTACTATTACAGTATATTTTCCTTTTGTTTTCTTTATTCCTTCTTCAATTTGACTTACTATTTTTTCTGGGTCTTCTGTACGTGGATTGTCTGAGGTTATAATCGTAAAGTCTGCAATTCTTCCTGAAATTTCACCCATTATTGGTCTTTTTGCTGTATCTCTATCTCCTCCGCAGCCAAATACTGATATTACCCTTCCTCTAGTATATGATTTAACTGCATTTAGTATATTTTCCAAGCTTTCTGGTGAGTGTGCATAATCTATCATTATTGTTAAATCTCTTTTATTGTTTACAAGTTCTGACCTTCCCGGAACTCTAACTTCTTCTAGTGCTTCTTTTATTTGCTCTGCATTTGCCCCTAATTTTTCAGAAACACAAATTGCTGCTAGTGAATTGTACACACTAAATCTACCTGGAATACAAGTTTTTACTCTTTCATTTCTTGTTCCTATTTTTACTTTAAAATCTACATATGAATTTGTAATTGTAATGTCTTTTGCTAAAACATTGCAATAATTGTCTATTCCATATGTTGTTATATTACACTCTGGCACAAGTTTTGGTAATTTTGCAACATGAAAATCATCCGCATTTATAAAACCTGTTTTACACATTTTAAATAATTGTACTTTTGAGCTAAAGTAATCTTCCATGTTTGGATGTTCTTTTGGACTAATATGGTCTTCTGAAAAGTTTGTGAATACTCCTATATCAAAATCACATCCTGCTACTCTGTGTAATTTTAAGCTTTGTGAAGATACTTCCATAACAACTACATCTACATTTTCTTCTACCATTTTTGCAAATATAGCTTGCAATTTATTACTTTCTGGTGTTGTTCTATCACTGTCTTCTAGTTTTTTATCACCTATATATATAGCTATTGTTCCAATTAATCCTACTTTTTTTCCTGCTTTTTCTAACACTTTTTTAATCATAAAAGTTGTTGTTGTTTTTCCTTTTGTTCCTGTAACTCCTATTAATTTGAATTTTCTAGATGGATTTCCATAGAAATTACATGAACATATTGCTAAAGCATATCTTGTATCTTTTGCGATAACAACTGTAATTCCTTCTGGAATTTTTTTAACAAATTCTGCAGTTACTCCTTCTTCTAATATTACTGCTTTTGCCCCATTTTCTATTGCCTTTTCTACATACTCGTGTCCATCTGTGTCAAAGCCTTTTATTGCTACAAATAAGCCATTTTCTTTTATATTCCTTGAATCTTTATCCAAGTTTGTTATTTCTAAATCTAAATCTCCCTTTACTTTTAATCCTTCTATTCCTACTAATATCTCTTTTAATTTCATAGGATACCTCCCATATTTTATGTATTTATAAGTTGATTTTTTATAATTATTAAAAACCAACATAATTATATAACTAAAGTTCTTATTTGTAAATTATATTATTAAAAAAAATAATCATTACTAAAAATTAAGGGATTTTTAGTATATAGAATTTATAAGACAAAAAATAGCCCCTTTACAGGGGCAAAGCTTCAAGCAGATTTATATCGAAATACCAATATAAAAACTGCCACATTGATGCAATAGCTATTACAATAGTTACAATATAGCCTAAGAACCGTATTATTGCATTTCGGTCATTCATCATCCAAACTAGTAATTTCACAATGAATACACAAAATATGACCATAACACAAAAAAGTAAAAACGGATGTTGCATAATAATAATTCCTCCTTAGGTTTTATAATATAAATTAGAATAAATCTAATTTGTATTATACTTCATTTTACATAAAATAGCAAGTATCTAACCAAAATTTTAGTAAAAGAGTATCTCTAATTCGTCAACTCTACGTATATGTTAGCTTCTTCTTTAACTTTCACTCCTGCTTTTGGTGTTTGCTCTTTTATTATAGTATTTTCTTTGTCTATACCTTCTTGTTCATTATTTATAACTAATTTCAGATTATTTTCTTTTAGTATGCTTTCCGCTTCCTTTATACTTTTTCCTTCTATATTAGGCACTTGGACGTCATTTTTTACTTGTTCTTCTTCCTCGTTATCTTTTACTACTTCTAAATATGGTAATACCTCCCCAAATATTTGTGAACCTATTGGTGCTGCAACTCCACCTCCTTGGTGACCTCCTTCTCCTGTTGGATTATACAAAGTTATTAACACAGCTACACTTGGATCTGATATTGGTGCCACGCCTATGAATGATGTTACATATTTTCCTGTGTTTACGCCATCTTCTGAAGTTCCTGTTTTTCCACCTATTCTATAGCCTTTAACTTGAGAGTTTCTACCTGTTCCATCTGCTACAACAGATTCCATCATACTTAATACATTTTTTGCTGTTTCTTCTGAAATTACTCTATCCTTTTTTATTACTTCCACCTCTTTTCTTTCCCCTGTTTTTCCATTTATAGTTGCTTTTACTACTCTTGGCTGTATATATGTTCCACCATTTGCAATAGTTGACACCATTGTTACCATTTGAATAGGTGTTACTTCAAAACGTTGCCCAAATGCTATTGTTCCCAGTTCTACTGGTCCAACCTTTTCTTCTTTTAAAAATATACTTCCTGCTTCCCCTGGTAAATCTATTCCTGTCTTTCTTAAAAATCCAAACTTTTCTAAATAACTATAATATGTGTGCACTCCTAATTTTTGTCCCAATCCTATAAATACTGGGTTGCATGAGTTCATTAATGCCTGTCTTAAACTTTCACTTCCATGTGGTCTATAATATCTCCAACATTTCATTCTTACACCTGCAACATCAATCCCTCCTGTACAACAAAATTCACCTGCCTTATCTACTTGAGCTATTTTCTCTTCTAAAGATGCTGAGGCTGTTACTAATTTGAAAGTTGAACCCGGTTCATACGTATCTGAAACAGCTTTATTTCTCCACATTGCTTGCATGTTTTTGGTTTTATCTTCTTGTGAAAGAGTATCCCATACACTTTTTAATTCATCTGTGTTTGGAGAATATGGCTCATTTAAATTATAATTTGGATATCCTGCTAAAGCCAATACATCTCCATTTTTTGGATTCATTACTATTATATTTCCACCGTCTGTGCACTTATTGTCTATACAGGCCTCTTTTAAATATTTTTCTGCAATTCCTTGTATTGTACTATCTATAGTTAATACCAAATCATCTCCATTTACAGCTTTTACATATTCTTCTGAAGTATCGTCAATATCCCCACCTCTTGCATCCCTTAGCTTTGTAATTTTGCCTGTACTACCTTTTAAAATTTTATCATATAATGCTTCTATTCCATCTAGCCCTTGATTGTCGCTACCACAAAATCCTATAACTTGAGAAGCTAAATTATTAAAAGGATAATATCTTTTCGTGTCTTCATCTATGTTAATTCCTGTTGTAATATTATTATTTTGCATCCACACTCTTAATTCATCTGCTTTTTCTTTGTCCACCTTTTTTATTATTGTTTCTATAGAACTTCTTTTACTAACCTTTTTTAGTATATTTTCATAATTTAATGAAAATATATTTGATAGCGCAGTTGCTATTTTTTCTCTATCTTCTTTCTTTATAGTAGTTGGCGTAACTGTTATTGTTTCCACAGTTGAACTAACTGCTAAAATAGTCTTCCCGGTTGCATCATAAATAGTACCTCTTTTAGGGTTAATATTTCTATCTAAAGTTTGTTGCATATATGCCATGGCTTTCAATTCTTCGCCTTTTATAAATTGTATATAACCTATTCTTGTTAGCAACAATGAAAGTATTAATATTGCAATTATCATTTCGCTTTTCATTCTTTTCTTTTTAGATAATGTGCCTATTGGCTCTGCAGTTCTCTTATTTTTTTTATTTAATTTTTTAAAATTTATTGGCTTTTTTCTTTTTAACTTTTTTATTTCTTTATCATTTATTTGCTTTTTTATTTCTTTTTCCATTTTCAATTTTAGCTTTTGCTGTGGTGTTTTCTTTTTTCTTTCTTTCAAATTTCTCCCTCACATTCTTAATTTTATTTCTTATATTAAGAATATGATAAAAGAACAATTCTCATGACCTGTTTTTGGGGCCGGAGCAAAAAACAGTTAAAAAAATATTTATATAAAAAATAAAAACATATCAATTTTCAAAAAAGCGCATTGAAAGTAAGTGAGTTAGAAATTATTGAGAAATTTGTGGAAAGAGTTCATTTTTCAAATGGAAGGGTGCCACAAATTTCGAATTATAATTTCTGCGTAACTTAGCTTGAACGAGCATTTTTTTAAAATTTATATGTTTTTATTAAGTTCAATTTATTTAAACTGTTTTTTTGCTCCGTCCCCAAAAACAGTTAAAAAAATAGAAGTAAAATACTTTTATATTTTTACTCCTATTTTTATTCAAATAAATTTTTAATTGTATTTATAACATTTTGGAAAAAGTTTGTATCTTCTTTTATTACTACTTCTTCTTTTGCTGATTCTATATAGTCTTTCTTTGGTAAATTTACATATACTTTTTGACTATTTGATATTTTTTGCATTCCCAACATTTCTTTTGCAGATTGCTCAACATTATTCAAATTTAAAGTTTTTTCTATATTTACTTTCAATTGTTCATTTTCTTTTTCAATAGCACTTACTTCTTTTTTTAGCTTTTCCTTTTTGTTACAGCTCTCTGTTATAAGTGAGTTTTGGTACCCCATGGCAAATAAAACAGCAAATGCTGCAAATATATATAAAACCAACTTTACTTTTGGCTTCATTTTTTTCTTTGGCGCATTTTTTTCTGTCTTCATACTTTTTGTAGAAGATTTTTTCTGTTTATATGGATTTTTTTTAGGTTCGTACTCTGGTTGCAATTTCATAGGGCTAGTTTCATATTGATACCCTTGATATTTAGGATATGCCATTTGGATTAGCTCACCTCTTTCCTTTGTGTTTTTTCTATTGTGCTTTTTCAAAAATTCTTAATTTTGCACTTTTAGATCTCGAGTTTTCTTCTTGTTCTTCTTTTGATGCTATTATTGGTTTTTTATTTATTATTTTTCCTTCTGAATGATATCCACATACGCAATATGGTAAATCTTTTGGACATGTACATTTTCCTTCTGCATCCAAATATGCTTGCTTTACTGCTCTATCTTCTAGTGAATGGAAGGTAATTACACATAGCCTACCTTCTGGTTTTAGACATTCTATACAATTTTTTATAGTTTCTTTTAGTGGTTCTATTTCATTATTTACTTCTATTCTGATAGCTTGAAATGTTCTTTTAGCTGGATGTCCATCTTTTTGTTTTGAAATAGGTATTGATTTTCTTATAATATCTACTAATTGCATAGTTGTTTCAATTGGCAAAGTTTGTCTTTCTTTTACAATATTTCTTGCAATATTTTTTGCAAATCTTTCCTCACCATATTCTTCTATAATTTGGCCAAGTTTTTCTTCTGTATAATTGTTTACAACATCTTTTGCTGTTAGCTCTTGAGCTTTGTCCATTCTCATATCTAGCGTAGCTTCTCCCATGTAACTAAATCCTCTTGCTCTTTCATCTAGTTGATATGAAGATACTCCTAAATCTAATAATATTCCGTCTACTTTATCTATTTGTATGCTTTTTAGCAATTCTTTTATATCGTCATGATTTCCGTGTAAATATACTACATTTTTGTATTTTTTAAGTCTTTGCCTTGCAGCCTCAAGCGCTTCTTCATCTCTGTCTATTCCTATTAATTTTCCTTTAGAAGATAATCTTTTTAATATTTCACTACTGTGACCTGCTCCGCCTAAAGTTCCATCTACATATATTCCATTTTCTTTTATATTTAGCCCTTGGATGCATTCTTGTAGTAATACACTTTTATGTTTAAATTCCACTTTCAAACTCCTATATATTTTTTATTAGCACCAACAGTTGGTATTTAAAAAATACCAACTGTTTAATGCTACTTTTTTAATTTTCTTTAGTGTTTTCTTACTTTTTCGAATGTAAATCTATATTTTTACTTTTGTGAGCATTTTTTAGTTTTTTTCTTTTGAAGCTTAAAATGTAGTTCTTTCGTTATTTTTAAACTCCTCTTTTGTTTTAAACTTTTATCTTTTGTAACTTACTTTCTTTTCTTTTGTAAAAGTTAAATTACTTTATCTTTTGTGTTTTCTTATTTTATCTTTTGTATTTATATAAACTTATAAAAAGTTATATACCAAGCATTGTCATATTTTCTGCAATTTCGTCTGCTGAAATATTTTCTTCGCTATTGTATTCTTTCCATTTATCTTTGTTCCATATTTCAAGTCTTGTCCCAACCCCGATAATTACAACATCTTTTTCCATGTTTGCATATTCTCTTAAATTGCCTGCAATTAGGAATCTTCCTTGTTTGTCTATTTCACATTCTATCGCGCCAGATAAGAAAAATCTTACAAAATCTCTGGCATTTTTGTTAGTAAGTGGCAAAGTTTTTAATTTTTCTTCAAAGTTTGACCATTCATTTTGTGAAAATCCGAATAAGCATCCATCTAACCCTTTGGTTATAATGAATTTTTCTCCCATGTCTTCTCTTAACTTAGCCGGCATGATTAATCTGCCTTTAACATCTAGAGAATGCTCGTATTCGCCAATCAACACTTTGAATCACCTCCTGTGTTTTTCGTTCCACTTTGCACCACTTTGCTCCACTTTTATTAAATTTTAATATAAGAATAATAAAAAAGCAATACTTTTTTTAAAATTTTTTTAAAAGTATTGCTTTTTTATTTATTTTTTATTATAAGGTGTCCCAAATTGGGAAAAAGTAGCAATTGGGGACTGTCCCTAATTGCTACTACTTAACTTCTCTTGCTTTTACTACTAATCTTTGTGTTCCATAATTTGTACATGTTATAAGTGTTACTTCTCTTCTTCCATTTGTTAATTGGCTGGTACATGATGTATCGTCTGGCTCCACTACATATTTGTCATATACTGAATATTTTACTGTTTTTCCATTTAAATCTTCTAATTCTACTATATCTCCGCTGACTGCTTCTGATAAACGTCCAAACATTTTTTTACTTTTATAGTTATGCCCTACTACACAATAGTTTCCTACCTCATTTGGAGCTGGGCCCCAATATTTGTTTATAGAAATTTTTAATAATTCTTCTGAAGTCTGGCTTATTACTGGATATTCTATACCTAAACGTGCAATTCTAATTGTTGCCTCTACTGTATATTCTGCACCATTATTCGTTGTATAAACTTCTGATGCTGAAGGTTCTTCTACTGGCAGTGCTGGAATGCTTATAGCTGAATTACTATCTGTATCATCTAATGTAACAATTATAATATTGTCACTTTGCTTAATAGTATTATCTTTTTCTTTTTTTCTTGTCATTCCTACCAATATTTCTTGTGATACTTCTTCACTTTTGCCTCTATCGTATTCTGCATATATATAGTATGAAAATAATAAACATGCTAAAAAAACGCATAAAAAGAATTGAAATTTAAACAATTTCTTTTTTCTACGCAATTCTGGTGTTACATATAATTTTTCTGTTACCAAAATTTGATTCATGTATTATCTCCTAACCTAATTTCCTAACTTTATTATATCATAGTTATATTTTTATGCAATATTTTCAAATAAAATGTAATAGATTTGTTATATTTATCAAGATACTTTGCTACATATTTCCAATTTTATTTGAAATTTGCGCAAATTGCTCTAATGTTAAATTCTCTCCTCTTACATTTTCGCTTATGTTCATTTCATTTAAAATTTCTTTCAATTTTTCTTTTTCTATTAATCCACTATTTGAAACTCCATTTAGAAAAGTTTTTCTTCTTTGCATAAATGAAGCTTTTATCAATTTAAAAAATATTTTCTCATCTTCTATTTTTACAGGAGATGTATTTCTTATTTTCAAGTTTATTACTTCTGAGTCTACCTCTGGCGCTGGTATGAAGCTTTGATTTGAAACCTCAACTATTAGCTTTGTTTCGCAATAATATTGAACACTATATGTAATTGCTCCTGCTAATTTTTCACCAGGTTTTGCAGCCAGCCTTTGTGCTACTTCCTTTTGAACCATTACTGTTATGCTTTTTATATCCAATTTGTCTTCTAATAATTTCATTATAATTGGAGTTGTAATATAATATGGAAGATTTGCAACTATTTTTACATCTTTTATTTTATTTTCTTCTTTTTCTTTTTTTATTAATTCTTTTAAATTGACTTTTAAAACGTCTTCATTTATAAGTTCAAAATTTGAATATAGACTAAAACGCTCTTGCAAAATTTTTATCATTTTTTTATCAAGCTCTATTGCTATTACTTTTTTTGCCTTTTCTAGCAATCTACTTGTTAAGGTTCCTAACCCCGGACCTATTTCTATAACTAAGTCCTCGTTTGTTATTTCTGCTGAAGCTACTGTTTTATTTATTACATCATCATCAATTAAAAAATTTTGACCTAAGCTTTTATTTGCTGTTATGTTGTATTTTTTTAATAAAAACATTGTTTCTGTATAAGCATTTTCCATTCTTTCTTTCATTAGCACCTCATTTTCTCTTCTGACACTCTCATATTCTCTTTATTGTAAGGTTTGTCCTTTTTTATTATACTAAATTTGTCCGATTTTAACAATACTTTTTATTAAACATTTATACATCTACTAACTTTTCTTTTATTTTAGTTGCCCACAAAATTTAATACATCTAATGTATTGAATTACATATAAACTATAGTTCTAAATGAAATATTCTTTCCAGAAACCATCGCTCTAACGCTTCCTCTGTCTCCCACATAGTAGGTACTATTCGAATACTCTCCTCCTCTAGCTCCACATACAAAAGCAAAACTATCTGAAACAATAGTAGAAAATTCTGTATTCCATTCTCTTAAATTTGATGACATGTCATTTATTTTACATCTTTCATCATTGTTTGTTCCTGTATTTGCTAAACTCGTATTTAATGAAGTTTGCCTTGAGTAATCTGCATCTCCTGAAAAATTTTGAATGTAAACTATTGCTGTATCCCAAGCATAACTGTTTGTTAAATCTGATTTTACTGTACTATATAAATTTCTACTTGCTGTTGCTGCATCTATTTGAGTTATACGATTCCATAATTGTCCTTCTTTCTCGATTTTTGAATCTACTGCATAACTATTTGAAACTTTTGAATTTGCCTTTTTATCTATACCCCAGCTTGCTTCATATCGCGCTATATAGTAACCTCCATTTACTTTTGCGCTTTCTATAAATTCTTCTAAGTCTAATGCTGTTGTATTTGTATCATTTAAATGATTATTAGAATCAACAGTTCCTATCCTTGCCATTGATAATTCTTTATAATATGAATTTATTTTAACTTCTTGTTCATAATTTGCTGCATCTTGCTTTAACTCTGGTGTACCATTTGAATTAAATGTATATCTTCCAAGCGTTATATTTACTGTTGTTCCGTCGCTCTTTTTTATTCCATTTCCAACTGGAATCCACACATATTGATTCCCTCTATTATTTCCTACTCCTTCAATTATATCATTATCTTCTATTACTATGCCTTCAGTTACATTTGCTCCACTGTCCTTTGCTATTTTGAAGCCTTGTGGCACTCTTATTATATTTCCATTTGTATCTATTACTGATGTTTTTTCATTTAATATTCCTTTTTGTTTTGCCTCTTCTATTGATACTAATTCTGAACTTTCATTTCCTATATAGTCTTCTATTTTATTTAAACTCATTTGCTCATTTATAGCCGCACCTGTATAATCTTCTCTCCCTTTTGCAGCTTTTTGCATCATTCCATTGTTTCCTATTACTAAATTTATACTTGCTCCTGCAAGCAAAATTAAAACAATAATTGTAACCACTAAAGCTACTAGTGTTATACCATCATTCTTTTTTATTTTTATCCTTTTCTTTTCTCTCACCATTTTTATTCCCTTCTTTTGTTTTCTTTAAGTACACAACTTAAAGAAAAACTAACTGCTAGATATCTACTCTGAAAATGCTTAGAACATCAAGTAATTTGGTATATTGGAGATAATTATTATAAAATATTTTTTACCCAATTTTACTTTCAAAATATTTTACCTAATTTTTTACTTTTTGTTGATTTCTCAATATTTTATTGATATAATTTAGTCATCAAAAAATCTTTAAGTTGTGTACTTAAAGATTTTTTTACATCATTTTTTATTTGATTTTCATTATCTTTCAATTGAAATTTGAATTCTATTCTACTTTTCTATCTTTTCTATTTCTTCTTTTGCATGTCTTAATCCATTTTCTTCATCTCTTATTGCTTTTTTTTTTAGCTGTGCTATTCTTCTTAATTTTTTTATTTTACTTAGTCTTTCTAAATCTTCCATTGCTTCCCTTATTTCTTCATTTTTTCCATTACCTTTTTCAATACCATCTTCTCGTTAGGATTGTCTAAAATTTCTTATTTATATCACATTTTGTGCTTATTGTAAACATAATATTTAAATTTTGTCTTAAGATAATATCGACATAAAATGACATATTTTTACAATTTTATTTATTTACTAATACAGCACGGAAGCCAAAACTACCGTATCCACCGCCATTGCTACGGTAAAATGCACACATACCAGCAGAAAAATTATCCCATAAGCTACCCCCATGATAGAAAAACGGATAGCTCAAGGCTGGAAAATAAGAGTTGTCGTTTGTCCATGAGCTGTAGCTCCATCCATCTTCTGACGTTCCTGCCTTTCCACTATTTGTTTCTCTTACTGCATCTCCATATATTTTTGAATTTGCTACAA
>OLNW01000806.1_pt1 | contig 34957 bp, 33 predicted proteins | sample 1672121 | NCBI WGS metagenome assembly OLNW01 (sample SAMEA3136648, study PRJEB25190) | human gut metagenome
GTTGAACGACTACTCCGTCGAGTAATCATCCAACACTAGGTTAGTATGTTTTATTTCTGTAAAAGCAACATTAAGTCCTCATAGCCGATCACTGCCGTCCCTTTTTCAGCAGCTTTTTTACACTTGCCGGTGACATGATCCAGCTCGCCCTTTAGCAAGTAGTCAGTCACGCCGGACACCGAGCCGGTCACCTTGCCGCCGTGGCTTTGAATCAAACTGGTCAGCTCATATCTGGTTGCCTGGTGGAACTGGCCGGTAATCACAAAACGCTGGCCAGCCAGGCGGGAGTCAACCTGCTTGGGGGTAAAATCAATTATCTCCGTGGCTTTAGCTAAATCTCCGTCGCGGAGTTTCTGATAAACGATATTGTTGGTAATACAATCGCTAATGGCAATGTGGGAGTTGATATTGATCCCATAGTATTCTTTCAGAGTCGACAGTCTGACGTTAGAGATAGGATCTGCAAAAAGACCCCTCTTTTTGTAACTATTGGCCAAAAGCAAGGTATCCAGTTTCGGATTAGCCACCGGATAGCCGTTATCGGCCAAAACATTGCAGTCAAAACTAAGTATATTGTGGCCAACCAAGGTATCGTCGCCGACAAAGTCCAAGAAGTCTGGCATAACTTCATCAATCAAGGGAGCGGCATCAGTTTGGTAATTGCTGATGCCGGTCAGATGAGAGACGTAATCATTAATTTTCTCCAAGGGGTTAACATAAGTTGAGAACTTCGCTACGGTTTGGTCGTCTCTGACCTTTAATGCCCCAATTTGGATGATCTTTTTCCCAGTTGTTTCCAAGTCAAAAACCGTGTAGTCATGCAGTTTAGGATCCATCTTGCTACTTCTTTCTCTCAGTAAAAGCCCGGCTTTCGTCCAGCATGGCCAGAGCTTCTTCCAGCAAAGCAGGCAATTTTCCCTCAGCCAGCTTCAAATTAAGTAGCGCGGCTTCCTGCTGGTCTTTCTCATCACCTGTCAACTTGCCTAGAAGCACAGCCATCAGCAAGCCATACCATTTCCGGTTCTGGGGATTACGGAAGACAGCGTAGTCCGGGAATTTCTTAAAAGGAAAATCCGGCTCATCACCGTAGCGGGCCTTAATTTCATCCTTGATCCGGTCTGCCTGGGCTTTGACGAAGCATTTACCGGCAATATCCTGCAAAATCGTCCTGTATTCCGCCTTGACTACGGCGCTGAAGCTGCCCGTGTTACTTTCAACGCGGAGTAAAAGATATTCCTCTCCGGTATCAAGATCATAGACGTTACCGCTGACCTTACCAGCTGAAAGAATTCTAATTTTTGCGAGGAAATTAGCACTTTTCAAGGGAACTTCAAGATAATAGTCATCACCATTTTTCACCTCAAATTAGCTCTTATATGCCGGGTTAGCCTGGCGGACAGAGCCGCCATATTCCTTAAGCAGGCGGGAAAAAGCCCTTTCAACTGAAGCTGGCAGGTCCACATGTGCTATATAGTCCTTCCCAAGCGGCCCATAACCATCTTTATCGTCTCTTAAGCGCGAGATCTCACCCATGAGCAGGCTGATATAACGATCCATTGGCCACATGCCATGGATCTCCTTATCATAAGCCAGCTGTCCGTCTTTCTCCAAGACATGAACCTGGTAAGCCGCGTAATTAATGATGGTCAGCTCTGGCCGGTACTTGTGTAACACAGCACTTAAGCGCAGCTGCATGGTCGCGTCCTGGCAGAGGATGACCGATGACAGGTCAATATTATGACGGTTAAGCAGGTCTAACAAGTAAGTGATGTTGTTGCCAGAATTGGTCGACTGGCATTCAAGTAAATCGGCAGTAATCTGGTACTTTCTTTGTACATAGGCGGCAAAAATCTCCGCTTCTGACAAAGAATCAACGTCCAGATCCGGAAAGATGGCTTTTGCCTGGACCCGCAAGCCATCAGTCGTATGGCCATGACCACCGACGATGATGTATTTTTTGGCAATCTCAGCCTTTTTAGCCGCGGCAAAGACATCCCCGCCGGGCAAAATACTGCCGCCAAATAAAACGAAAGCGTCGGCTTGGGGAATGCCGTATTTTCCTTCTAAGGCTGCCGGGGTCAAAGCCGGCAAGTCGCGGGGGCCTAAGTAGTCAGCCAGGGTATTGATGTCGTTAATCATTTTTCATCTCCGGAAAAGGAATGATCGCTGGTGCAGGCACGGTATGCTCACCAAGCATCTTTTCCATCCAAACCATGTCATACCAGCGGCCGAATTTATAGCCGCACTGGTGGAAACGGCCGACAAATTTGTAGCCTAAGTGCTCATGGAAACGAATGCTGTTGTCATCCAGATACGGATCTTCACCGATAGGAGCAGCGATGCAGGCGTTCAAGTTTAAAAAGCCCTGCTTCTTTAAGCAGTTTTCCATCGCGTCATATAAAAATCTGCCTACATGCTGGTGACGGACATTAGCGTCGACATAGATCGACAACTCCACGCTGTGGTCATAAGCTGCCCGCTCCTTAAATGCACTAGCATAGGCATAGCCAACGATTTTGCCATCTTTAAGCGCGACTAGATAGGGATAGATCCGCAGAGTTTTTAAAATCCGGTTTTGAAATTCGCCAATAGATGGCACCTTATCCTCAAAAGTGATTGCTGTCTTCTCCACATAAGGGGCGTAGATTTCAAGCAATCTTTCCGCATCCCCGACGTTAGCCCTTCTTAACTCTAATTCAGTCAATAGCCTTCTCCATAAAAAACTAGCACCTACTTACTAACAGCTTTATTTTACCATGAAGGAAAAAGCTCAGATAGAACAAGAAAATGCATCCCTGGTATGAAAGATCATACTTAGGGATGCATTTTTAGCTTATTCTTTGTTTGTATCAACTAACTCTTCTTTGTAGACGTCAACAATTTGAACAGGCTTATATTGGAGATAAGAATCCTTCGATTTTACCTCATGGGTATCTGGATCGAAATCAGTAAATAAGTCGAGCTGTGAATCTTCTGGAACGACTAAACCATTATCAGTCTGCTCGCCTTCAACAATCGACTCAAAAGTCTGAGTTGTGCGCTTAACCCAAATCCGGCCTTCTTGCTTATATGAAGCCCATTCACTGAACACGATAGGCTGATCATGAACGTTCTTATAAGTCAGAGTGTTGCCTTGAACCATGTTGGCGAAAATTATGGTTTTAGCACTTTTCAAAACCTTAGGTTTGCCATGTTCTGGTTGCCCCTTTGCTTTGAGTCCTCTAAGATAGTTCACCGCAAAGGTTTGATACAAGTTATGCCGCAACATGCGGTAATTATCTTCCATCAGTTCAATACCGTAAAGAGATGAAAGTCCCAGCAAAATTCTGTCTTCATAATTATCAACTGAAGTACTGCCTTCAAGAGCTACTTGCATCTTACGTGTAAGTAATTCGGTTAAAAAAGCTCCCTCACCAGCTGATGGTTCTAAAAAAGTAGCAGTCAAGTCATTTACTTTAGCACTAATTTCCGGTTGATCCAGCATCAGATCAACTATGCGTTTTGGTGTAAATACTTCACCGACATCCTTGACCCGATCTGCCGATTTGATCAATCGTTCATCAGTCATTAATCCATTGCCTGCACTTTCGTTTCAATGAAGTTGATTTCTTCCTCAGAGAGATTATATTTCTTATAAAGTTGTTGATCAATTTCTGGGATTGACTTTGTCCAGTCAATATCAGAGTTAGGGGTAAAGTCTTGAAGGGGGACCTCATCCCACGTAGCTCTATTATTATCTTGTGTGACTTTAAGAATACCTAACATTGTCCTAGCAAACTTTGACTTTACATATTTCAGAGCTGCTTCAGCTTCTTCAACAGTTGAAAAGGCTCCAATCCCTATAAAAGTCTGAGTATACCCGATAAGGGGGGACCCGATAAGGGGGGTTGAAAGTGTTTCGCCAAGTGAGCCTGACCCATTTGATCTTGGAACTAGTACCTTGTATTTATTAAAATTCTCACTACTAAAATCAACATAATCCCTATTTATAAACCGCCAAACACGTTTATTTTTTATTAGCCCCAAAACCTTAATATCATCATCTAACTTAGGTTCTGCAGTAAATACAGGTATTTTTTCAAAGATATTGTTGCGGAATCTCTTGTCTTGCCCATTACTCCCAATAATTTTCTTGTATTCTGGAAAATCCCTATACAGATTCTCTAAATTAAACTTTGTTTGTAAGAAAATATAGTTAGACAATCGCTGTGAATTTGATTTTGGTTGTGCCTTTAACATTATTGAATGTAGTTCCGGGAAAGGTGTAAAAATTTGTATAGATCCAAAATCAGTATTTTTATCATGTAAGGAAACAGCTACCCCACCTTTTATATCCGTGCGTGGAAAAACCATATCACTCTTTGGCTCATAAAATACTATCTTAAAATGTGGATCATTTAACATCTTCTTATTCCACTGCTTAGAGGTTGCACCTGCATTAAACAAGAATCTGGCTGGGGTGATCAGCGTTACTAAATCAGATAGTTTATATGAGAGATCCATAAAGTCGCTATAAATCGGTGCAGCATAGTTGTCATTATCACCTGTTGCAGAATCTTGATACGGCGGATTACCGATCACGACGTCGAATTTCATGTTTCCAAATAGCCCCTCAATCTTTTTAGCTTCAGCATCAACGTCGGCCTTAGCGTCCTTAATAATATTTTCGACATATTCCGCGTTAACATCCCAATCCGAATTGTATCCTCTCAGCGTCCGGGTCGCGATTTCCTTTGCCATCGGTGTCTTAGCCACAACAAAGATGTTTTCCCGCAGAATCTTCTGCCAAATGAACTGCTCATCGATCAAACTAAACTTACCAGCCGTCTGATCATTCATCTTCTGGAATTCCTTCCAGTACAGGGATGCTGCCGCAAACAACGGATAAAGCCCAGTCTTGGCGTTGATTTCTAAAATACGGGTATTCTCATGATAAACCCGCTCTGTATTTTCAGATGATACCCAGTGCATCGCAGATTTGCCATCAACATACTGGGTCTCATAATCGTCGTCATAATAAACAAGTCCGCCAATCGTCTTACCCAAATGCATGTTAACCACGCGCCATGGCGTAAGCACGGTTTCCTTGTCAGGATTTCTAAAAGTCCCGAAAATATCAGCGATCTTTTCCACCCGGTCAAGCGGATCAGCCTTATCAAGCTCTTTTACCCGTCTTCTGATGATCTTACCAGCTTCAATAAAGATCTCTGAGTCATAATACGGAATAAACTCCTTGAACATTTCCTTCGTGACATCAGCAGGCATGAATTCCTTCCAAGACACATCGTCAACCCGGTTCATGAATTGCTGAATTGACACGTCTTCATCAAAGTCGATGTCCATCCCGTAGATCATCATTGGTATTCTAATCGAAATACCACGCAAAATCGAGATCAAAGCTCGTCGCTGGCGCTTAAGAGCATTAACCTTGTCGAGAGCTTCTTGCTCTTCTTTGGTACGCTCTCTTGGCTTTTTCTTCTTGGCCTTTCTTGCAGTCTCTGACTCTTTATCGGTCAAGCCTTGATTGTTGATGTCAATCTTTGTCTCTTGCTTTTCTTTTTTGGTTGTCCCAACAATTGCCTTCAGCTTGTTGAATTTATCAAGAATGTCTTGACTCTCAATATTCAAGAGCTTATCCGAGTAGATAGAATTATCATCAAAACCAGAACGAACCGCTCTTTCCGCGTATGCCTTCTTGAGCTTGGTGAGCAGCGTGTTTACGTTATAGACATGCATCTTATTGCCCTTCTCACCGATAATCGGCAAGAAGTTGAGCAACTTGGTCATCCGCTCTTCCTGTTCATCGCTATTCAGCTTACCAGCCCCCGTCGACAAACTGCTTGCTTCGGCCATAACCGTCAAAGCCCGGTCTGGTGCAAAGTCGAAAATGTAGCAGTTGGTCTTCTGACCGAAAGTCGCTGACGCATATGGCGTCTGTGCTCTAAAGGCAGCCTGCAGATATTGCATGGCACTGTTAGTGTTTGACAAGAATAAAACGCCAGTCCAAGGCTTAATCGTTACCCCAGTGGTCATCTTCCGCACTGTTAAGGTAATCGTCTTAGTTGTCGCTGGATCTGGATCCATTGCCCGGTTAACGCGTTCTACATCGCTTTGACTGGCTTCTTCATCCGCTGTCTTGTCTCCGCGAACCACGTTAACTACTTTATAGCCTTCTTCGTGGAAGACCGTACCTGGTTCATTAAGCAAGTCTTCCAAGGCGTTACATTCTTTAATCCCTGGCAAAATCCATAAAGTGTGTCGCAAGTTGTTCCGGAAAGTCCGGTTGGCAAATGGATAATTTGTTGGACCAGGTGAAGTAATGTTCTTTAAGAACTGGCGGACATTCTTCTCATGCACAAACTTGCCATTCTCATCAGTCCGGAAGAACTCCTTGAAGTTAAATGAATATCTCCCTAAACCATCCCCGGTAAAGTTGATGTCCTTAAAGTGGTCACTCATCTCAAAGGTGTACATGGAAACCTTTGGCAGACTCTCGTATGGGTTGACTTCATTCGGGTGTTCTTCTGACCAGGCAAGCTTAGCTTCCTGCTCCATGGTGTAGTCCCAAGTGAAAATCTGCTCTTCGTCATAGTCAGACAACAGGTTAAACGGAGTACCGGACAATTCCAAAAGCTTGGTAGTCCGCTTGTTTCTTAATACAGCATCAAGGACGTTTTGTGCCAGGTCAGTCTGCGTCCCTTCGTGGGCTTCATCGACAATGACTAAGTCCCAGGCAACTGAGAAGACATCGTGGTTCTTATCGCTGACCTTGCCGCCAATTTCCGTTGACCCCCGCAGGTCTTGAATGGAAGCAAAGTAAACGTATGGCTGGCCTAAGTTTTCCAGTTCCTCAACTGATCTGTGACCCCGGTTTCTAGAACCGTAGAGATAGCCAGCCTTGGTCATGCCAGTCTTGTTAAAGTCTTCAAACCAGCCCTCGTTGACCACCGGCCGGTGAGTCATAATAAGGACCTTCTTGTACTTAGACTCTTTAACCAAGCTCAAAGCAGTGATGGTCTTACCAAAGCGCATCTTTGCGTTCCAAAGCATACGGTTGTAGTGCTTGTATGCGGCCTTGGTCTTGTCGATTGCATCCCTCTGCTCTGGTCTCAGAGTGATCTTAACCTCAATTGGCTTTTGCTGCTTAGGAGCTTGGTTATCAAGCTCAATGGCACTCTTACCATCTTTGACCGCTTGAATCGCCTTTTTGGCAGTTTCAAGATCGACCTTGTACCACTCGTTGCCTTCCAACCCTTCAGCATGCTTGATCCCAGAACGCTTTAAGACATCATGAACTGCCTCATCTCCAAACCATCTCTTGGTTACTGGTGAGTAGCCCAATTCAGCCCATTCAATGACGTATGGTACACCACCTGTTCCCATGTACTGCTTAACTCGCTTATCAGCACGAATACGCAGATAATCACTATTAGGTCTTAAGTCGTTGTTAAAGTCTTCTTCAATAGATGCCTTGCCAACTTTTCGTGCCCCAATATAGGCTGGCCAATTTCCACTTGAATTATCAGCAGTTTGAATGTAAACCAGTCTTCTCTCAGAAGAAGAGTAATTAGTTTCTCTTTCCGGTTCAATAAACTCATCTGAACTGGTATTGACATGGATGTCGTAATATTTGTGGGCAAAATCAGCGAGCAGGTAGCGAATGTTTTTCAGCTCTTTTAAGCCGCTTTCTTTAGTGGCCGTTTCTTCCAAAGCATGTGCTTGAACATTCCCACTGCGCTTAACTTCATAAAAGACGCTAATAGCCCGGTCAGTCACATAGGCACCCTTCTGCAAGCGAGTCAAATTATCGTTAAAAGTCGCGCGCTCGTCAACCTGCAAGTATTCCAAATCCATGATGTCTTTAGTAAGCTCTTCCGCGATCTTTCTAACGTTGATCACTTCTTCAGAATAGTATCCATCTGCATACAGCCTTTCAGCATTTACCGCATTGGCATAATACTTTTGAAGATCATCCTCATTTTTTAAAAATTCGAAATTACTTTTCATTTTCCCTTACCTCTAATTAGCTATATACCATTATAAAGTAAGAATGATGCTTTTTGTGAGCAACATGACCTAAAAAAGGCTAGGACCAACATAAAGTCAGCCCAGCCTTTGTTTATTTTTCGCTTTACTCCAGCCTCAACCATTTTCTGTTTCTTTCCTCGATCTCCCGGGTCTTTTCCATGGTCAAACCGCCCGGCATGATTCCAATCGAGGTCTTGTACAAGAAGTCGTTCAAGTCATCTTGCTGGCCAATCTCATAGAACTTCACCAGCTTGTGCCAAAAGTTTTCCCGCTCTTCAACCGGGACTGCCAGCATTGCCGCGTTATTTTGGACAAAAACATGGTTGGCCACCAGCTGGGCGGTGCGCTCGTTGCCATCATTAAACCACTGCTCTCTGGCAATATGGCCAAACAAATAGAAGCCTTGCTTTATGGGTGGTCAATCTCTTTTGCCAGTTGCAACACTTCCTCAATTTTTCCAATAGCTGGCATCCCCAGCTTATAATCCGTTCCCGTAATCCTCACCGGGTAGCTTCTGATCTCACCCGGCTTATCACACAAGCTCTCAAATATAATCCGGTTGTATTCCTTCACCAGGTCCAAGTCAACTGGCCGGTCAAGGTTGGCCAGCATGAACTGCATCGCCCGCTTCAGATTGTGCACGGTAATCACTTCCTTGACGGTCATCCCTTCAGCTGCTTTGCCGCCGCAGATCATCTGAACCTCTGGCAGTCCAATACCTTCAACCAGTTCCGTATTGGCAATTTTCCAAACTACATCTGGCAAGAGCCTTTTTACTCCGTCAACCTTTTTACTCCGTCAACCGCCAGATCCCGGTCAACCAGTCTGTATTCGTATTCCATAATCTTCTCCGCTTCAAAATAAAAACGCGGTCTAGCATTAATCCAGTCCGCGCTTATTTTCCACCCGTCATACCCCAAAACGATGGTTGTGTTTCAACCAGTCCTTGACCAGTTCCTTAGCTACAGCATAAATGCCGATCAAAAGAACGGTCGCGATCAACAATGCAAACATTTCCTCTGGATAGATAGAAACGACAATTGCAAATACAACGAATGCTACAAAGCATACCAACAAGTCAATAATCTTCTCGCTAAGCATCATAATCACCCGATTTCTACGGGGCTTAGCGGGCGGTTTTATACTTATATTATACGCCAACTTCCTTGAAAACGCACTCTTGCCCCAGCCTTATTGCCTTAGCATCCGGCCGGTGGCCAATAAATTCAGTCTTGGCGATTGGAAGATTTGTTGGCAGCAGGTCCAGGAGAATTTCTTCTGGCAACTGGCTTTCCTTTAACTTGTCCAGCTCACTGAATGTCCCCAGCAAAACGCCGCTGATCTGGTTAAAAATCCCGGTCTCCCGGCATTGCTCAAGTAAACTAGCTACCAGCTCCGGCTGCCCCCGGTAGGCCTCCAGCAGCAAGATGCTGCCAGTAAAATCGGGCCAATCGGGCGTCCCCGCCAGTTTCAGCAGGCAGCGGAGGTTGCCCCCGTAAACTGGCCCTGCCATTTTACTTCCCCGGACAAAAGTGACTTCTAGCTCATCGAGCTCTTTATTTTTTTCTTTACCTGCCAGCAGACGGTCAAAATAGCCGCTCTTCAACAAATCCTTGTTGACCAGACAATTGCTCAGCTGGAAGTTGACCGCTTGGTTGCCGTTTTTGGCCAGGGCCGTCAAGATCGTCGTCAAGTCGCTGTAGCCGTAAAAGACCGCCTGGCTGTCCTTGATCTGCTCCAGATCCAAGTGGCCTAAAACCGTATTGGCCAAGTCCCCGCCAGAAATGTCAAAAATATGCCCCATCTCTGGATCTAAGAAGAAACTTTCCAGCTCCCTGGCCCGCTTTTCTCCCCGGCCAATTAATGTATCATCGGTCAAAAATTGACTGACCACGACTTCCAGTCCCCGGTCTTCCAAGATCTTTACCAGCTGGTCAACAACTGGCCGATATGCTGTTTTTAAGGGATTTGAACACCCAACCAGGGCTGCCTTCATCATGCTGTCTCCTTTTCACATAAACAAAAATTATGTAAAGCTAATCTGCTATTGCCGCAAACCCTTAGGATAGTAATTCTTCAGCTGTCCCTTGCCAGAGAGTTTCCCAAAGCTGAAAATCATCCCCCGGCAGGAAACCAAGACGAAGCCCTTCAAGCTGCTATTTACTTGCAGGCTTTCCCCATGCAGGTAGTGGTCATACTCTTCTTCAGTCAGGTCAACCACTCTTTCCTGGTCAACTTGACCTAAAACTTCCGCCAGCTGGTGGCTTGGCTCAAAGCGCTTCTTCTTCAAAATCCCCAGTTCCAGACCGTTGTTAAGGACCTTGATTCCTTTTAATTGTTCAGGTTCAAGGGCCGGGACAAAGACGTGATCCTGGCTCTTCAGCATCTGGCTTGGCCAGGAAGCCAGACTTTCCGGCCAGTTAAAGCCGGCTATAGCTTCACTGATATAGCCGGACTCTTCCTTGCTTGGCCGCTCCAGGCTGCTTCTATTCCCTTTATTCTTGCCTTTGCCCTTTTTCTTCTTGTCCTTGTTTTTTCTGACCGGAGAAAAAACTTCTCCTGCTTCAGTTGCAAAGCTTTCTTCGCCAGCTGCCTTTTGCAGGCTGGCCACAAACTGCCCTTCACCAACACCGTCCTGTGGCCAAAAACGGGCACAGTTTGCTAAACTAGCATCCCCGTTGCCCCATTCCGGCCGGCCTGGCGCGGCTTTCTCTGCCGCAATTGGCAAAAGCTTAAAGCCATATTCATCCAGCAGCCAGCTGACGATCTCCTCGTCCTCTTCTGGTGAAAAGGTGCAGGTCGAATAGAGCAAATACCCGCCCGGCTTCAGCATCTTGACCGCTTCAGTCAAAATTTCCCTTTGCCGGTCTGCACAGAGGTCGACATTCTCCTGGCTCCAGTACTTGATGGCGTCCTCGCTCTTTCTGAACATCCCTTCCCCGCTACATGGCGCGTCCACTAAGATCACGTCAAAAAATCCCGGGAAACGGGCGCTCAAGGCAAAAGAGTCGCAGTTCGTAACGACAGCGTTAGAAACGCCCCACCGCTCCAGGTTTTCTCGCAAAATTTTGGCCCGGGACGGCGAAATTTCATTGGCTACCAATAAGCCCTCACCTTGCAGCTTCTGGGCTAAAGCCGTGCTTTTCCCGCCGGGAGCCGCGCATAAGTCCAAAACCTTGTCACCTGGCTTAACTGGAATTGCCTGGGCCGGGAACATGGCTGCCGGGTCTTGCGAGTAAACCATGCCAGCTGTCCATTCCGGGTCCTTGCCGGAGACTTCACCGTAATAAGCGTTAGGGATGCCGGGCACCGCCTCTTCTTGCGGGTATACCACGGCTCCCTCTTTCAAACTGTTGATCCGGTAGGCCTTCTTGCTTGGCTCAGCCAAAGAGTCAAGCAGCTTACCAGCTTCTTCCTGGCCAAGCAGACCCGTAAATTTCTCCTTAAACTGGTCTGGGATCTCAATCATCCGCCTGTTTCCCCTTTCTGTACATATAAACCATCATTCCAACATATACTACCAGTTCAACCACGACTGTCCCGAGCAAAAGCAGGCCTAAAATGCTCTGGTTGCTGTAGTAGGCCTTCCACACCAAGAGGAAGTAGGAGACAAAAGCTTCCAGGACCATAAAGACGATAAAACGCCCGCTCCGGTTCAAGAGTAGGTTGGGCAACAAGTCTCCCTTAACATGGCTCAAATCAGTTTCTTTCCAAGTCAGCCAGGCAATAAGACCCATCAAAAGGACCCCCACGCCCAGCAAAAAGAGGATCAAGAGGGCTTCTGGCATGAGAAGTGTCAATCTTCTTTGCCGGCCCTGCTTGACGAAGTCCGGCCAATAGGTCTCACTCTTTAAGTGGCTGGCGATCTTGCCGATCGTCTGGCTGCTGGCGTCCACGTACAAGGTAAAGTGATTTATTCGGCTTTGCCCGGTTTCCTGCTTAACCCCCGTCGTCAAGTAGTAGGCCTTGCTGGACTGGTATGGCACAGCTTTAAGGCTGCCGACAACTGAATAGTACTGGCCGTTGGCGATCAAGTAAGTATTGCCCTGGGTCTTGATCTGGGAAGCCGCTGAAGATGGGGAGACCGCCGCGATGGTGACCCGCCCTTTAAAGTCATCTTCACTGAAAAAGCGGCCACTGGAAACAGGGAAGTAGTTGAGGTCCCGGTTTTGTGACCAGATCAAGACCTGGTTCTTGTCCTCCTTGCTCTTAAACTGCATCTGGATGCTTTCCTTAGGGAATTCTTTCTTGATCCACTTAAGGAAGGAGGCAATAGTCATGGTCTTCTTCGGCTTGACGATCCGGGCCTCCATGCTCATCCCCTGCGCCTGCAAAATTTGGTCAGCCAGCTGGGACTGCATGTTGGAGCAGACGATGCCGATCATGATGAAGAGGAAAAAGGTGGACAAAATAACAAACAGTTTGTACCTTTTCATCAGCTCACCTCAATAAACTTTTCCTTGATAAAGTCGTAGGACTTAAAGCTGCGGTTAATCTTTCTCAGTTCGCTTGATTTGGCGAAATGCTTTCTGGTCCAGAATTCCGGGGAATTGGTCACCCCTTTTTCCCCGATGAAAAAGAGGCGAGCAGCTGGAGCGTAGTGCTGCTTGGCAGCGATCAGTTCCAAATCCGCCTGGCCGAAATTCGGCGCCCAGGAGCAGAGAATCATGTCGCAGGTCGCGTACTTCATGACTGCCTGGTCAGCTGGCAGGTTTTCAACTGGGTAAAAAGGCTTCTTCCCGGTCTTTGAGCTCTTGGACCATTCTAAAGAATCCGTGGCCCAGACTTGAATCCCGGCCTCGCTCAAGGCCTTAGACCAGTAGGCGTTGCCAGCCATAACTTCCAGGGCTGTCTCAATCCCTAATTCGTTTTTAAAAAGCTGGGCCGTCTCCATGTTTGGCAGTGACCAGATCCCATATTCCAGGGACAGGTACTGGCGGACATTGTTCAGCAGGTTGTTTAAAGCCCGCAGGTCCTTGATCTGACTGTCAGGCAGCTCCCAGGTCAGCTCGGCAAAACGGTCATCACTTATGCCTAAGCGGTCTGGCGCGAACAGCAGCATCCGCTGGCTAGATACGCACTCATCGATCATTTTGATCGCTTGCACTTGCCGGTCCAGTTCCGGATCAGCAAATTCCTTGGCTAAGGCTGAAATTTTTTCAATAAATTGTGTCATATGCATTCCTCACCAGTTGATTTTATCATTTACCAACCTTTTGCGAGCAGAATTTAATGAAAATTAATTGGCTGGAATGACGAAACTTTGCCAATCGTCTCCTTAAACTGAATTGCATCAAGTTCAACTTCTTTTCGGGCAGTTTTTCCAACAGACGCTGATGATCTCCTAGTGATGTATGACTCAAGTATGGAAATGAAAAAAGCAGGCCCAAAAGCCTGCCCAGCCCCACATACGTGAGGAAGTATTATTACCCATTGGACATTTTGACAGTGTCCTCCGGATCACCCCCATGGAAATGGGGAGCGCTGTGTTCAGTACTAGTAACGGTTAGACATATATTCTGTACTACATATGATATACCTTCGAACCTATAAATCAACCTTTTGAGGTAGCCTGGACGATTGCAAAAAAATGACCTGGCTAAGAAGGCCAGGTCAAAACTATTCAATTAAATTACAGATCTGCCGCCAGGTCGGCCATTTCTTCGTCGACCCCGTTGGCCAGCAGCATGTCACGCGTCTCCAGCTTAGCTACATTTTTCTTTTGCACCGGCTTTGGAGCCGCAAGACCAGTTGCCTGCTCGGTCATCTTGTTGCTGACGCCATTGGCAATCATGGTGTCCATCAACATTGTTTCTTCCGTGCTTCTCATTTTAACCAGCCTTCTTTCTGTAAAGTGCCTTTTTACTTAAGACTAATTATAGCACCATTTTAAGCATGAAAGCTGATTTTATGAGGATGGTAGCGATTTCCTTTTTTTACAAACTTTTGCCGTTATTTTCCTAAAAATTTAACTCTTCCTAGTCCCCGTCCGACAAAAATGCAGCAATTGCCGCGGTTAAGCCGGTCACGATTGTTTCCAAAGCCATTGACGGCTGATTTGGCCGCTTGACCACCTGCTCTGGCAAAAAAGGGATATGAATGAAGCCCGCCTGCATCCCCGGATGTTCTTTTCTCAAGCTCTGCGCGTAATACATGACATGGTTGCAGACAAAGCAGCCGGCCGTGGTCGACACTTCAGCCGGGATGCCCGCCGCTTTAATAGCTTTGACCATTTTCTTAACCGGCAGCTGGGTGAAGTAAGCCGCTGGCCCCTCCGGATCAATCGCCTGTCCTTCCCGCTTTTCCCCGTCATTGTCCGCGACCGGGCAATCATCATAGTTGATGGCGACTAGTTCTGGAGTCAGGCAGGCCCGGCCACCCGCCTGGCCCACGTTTAAGACAAAATCTGGCTCTTCTCTTTCAACAGCTGCTTGCAGCTTTTTCTCACTTTTCTGGTAGCTGGTCGGCAGCTGCAGCTTGATAATCTCACAGCCTGCGATTTCGTCTGGCAGCGATTTCACTGCTTCAATGGCTGGATTGATTTTTTCATGGTTGAAGGGATTAAAACCTGTCACTAATACTTTGGTCATTATTTTTCCTTTCTTGAAAAAAAGCCCCACTTGCGAGTAAACTAGATTCATATCCAAAGAATAGAAAGTGGGTCAAACATGTTTTTCTTCTTCCTCGAACCAGTTTTAATCTACAACTGGCTCCTTATCCTGGCCGCGGTTATCCCCGCCATCTTCCTAATGATCAAGGTTTACCAATCTGACCGGCTGGAGCCGGAAAGCCCCTACCTTTTGTGGAAAATGGTGACCGGGGGGATCTGGTCAGCGGTGGTTGCCGGCATCCTTGAATGGATCGCCAATGGCGTTTTAACTTCTTATGTCTCGCAAAAAGATCCAATCTACAACGTCATCATGTACTTCGTGATCGTTGCCTACGCTGAAGAAGGAGCCAAGTACTTCTTCTTAAAGCGCCGGTCCTGGTTCAGCCGGGAATTTAACTGCCAGTATGACGGGGTTGTCTACGCTGTCTTCGTGGCCCTGGGCTTCGCCCTCTGGGAAAATATCTCCTACGTCATGATCTACGGCTTCTCTACCGCCTTAGTCCGGGCTGTAACGGCCGTTCCCGGCCACGCCTGCTTCGGCGTCTTCATGGGGATCTTCTATGGCTTGGCCCGCGGCTGCGCCTACCTGGGCAAAAACATCCGGTCCAAGTTCTTCCGCGTTTTGGCTATCGTCGTGCCAGCCGCCCTGCACGGTAGCTACGACTACGTGGCTTCCCTTAATTCCGCTGAAGGGCAGTGGATCTTCCTGGCCTTCATCGCCGTCCTTTTCTTCATCTCCTTCCATCTGGTGAACAAGATGTCCAAAAACGACAAGTACTTCCAAATCGACCGGCGGAATTACCGCTTCTAGACTTTATTCACAAGTAAAAAATCTGTCCCTGCCTCCCTGGCAGGGGCAGATTTCTTTTTGCACGAATTCTTTTTAGTCCAGTTCTGCCAGGTCGTATAGCGTTTCCTGATAAACGGCGTAGTTGATCCAGTTGCTGAAGAAGGTTGAGGCGGCCAGACTCCAGGTCAGGCGGGGCTTTTTCTCCGGATCGTTATCCGGGAAGTAGTTAACCGGCAAAAGCGGATTGATACCGGCATTAAGGTCTCTATGGTATTCCTCAGACAAGGTGTCTCTGGAGTATTCCAAATGGCCAAAGCTGTAGATCTGCCGCAAGTCGTCACTAGCCGCGATTGCAATCCCGACTTCCGGCCCCTCCGCCAAAATCTGCAGACTGCACTTCTTTAATTGGTCTGGGTAAATCGTGGTATAGCGGGAGTGCGGACAGCGGTAGGAGTCGTCAAAGCCGCGAAGAAGGGGACTGGTCCCCACTACTTCCTGCTCATAAATGCCGGACAGCTTCTTTTCCAGAGGCTGCTTGTCGATCCCAAAGTGATAGTAAAGCCCGGCTTGCGCTCCCCAGCAAAGGTGGAGTCTGGAGTAGACATAGGTCTTGGACCATTCCATCAGCTGGCAGAGCTCGCTCCAGTAGTCGACCTCCTGGAAAGGCAGCTGTTCAACCAACCGGGGCGCCAGTAATAATCATCCCATCATATCATAGCACTTGTCCTTGATGTCGGCAAAGGTCCGGTAGTAGTTTTCCAGGTATTCGTTGGAAGTATTTTTAGACTTATGACTGGCCATGTAGAGGAATTCCACTTCCAACTGCAAGGGCGTGTTGGCCAGGTGGCGGAGCAATTGCACTTCCGTGTTGGCCTTCTTAGGCATCAGGTTCACCACCAGAATCTTTAAAGACCGGATGTTCTGGATCCGGGCTCTTTGCGAGTCCATGAGACAAAAATATTCTCCTGCCTTAACACATCAATGGCGGCTAACTGTTTGTCTAAAGTAATTGGCATAGTGCACTCTCCTGTCTGAATTCTTTTGTTTAATTTACCATTCTTTCTGAAAAAATGATAACAAAAGAATTATACTTTTTAAACTTTTACAAAACGAAAAAAGTCCGCCAAAGCGGACTTTCTCAAGCAGACATCTTGTCAAATTTACTGTTTTAAAATTAGCCTTCGATGTTGAAGACAACGGACTTGACCCGGGTCATGGCTTGAATGGAGTACTTGACCCCCTGTACGCCTGCCCCTGAGCTCTTTACGCCCAGGAATGGGAAGTTGTCCGGACCTCTTTGGGTCTTGTTGTTGATGTGGACCGTGCCCACTTCCAATTTTCCTGCAATGGCAAAGGCTTTTTCAAAGTTCCGTGAGAAGACGGAGCTTTGCAGGCCGTATTCTGATTCATTGGAAATCTTGACAGCTTCGTCAGCTGACTTGACGCGGATGAATGGCAATACTGGCCCAAATGGTTCTTCCCAGGCCAGGCGCATGTCAGTCGTCACTTGGTCCATGACCATTGGGTAGATCAGGTTGCCTTCGCGCTTGAAGTCAAACAAAGGCTTAGCGCCCTTTTCTGCGGCTTCTTCAATTAAACCTTGTACGTAGTCCGCAGACTTAGTGTCGATCAAAGGAGTGATGTCGGCATCCTCTTCTGGTATCCCGACCGTCAAATCATTGGCCAAAGCAGTCACCTTTTCAACCAATTCGTCAGCCACGCTGTCCATGACCAGAACCCGCTTAACGGCGGTACAACGCTGGCCGGAGTAGCCAAAGGCGCCGGCAACGATGTTCTTGGCCGTCAGGTCCAAGTCAGCGTCTTCCAAGACGATGGCCGCGTCCTTGCCGCCAAGTTCCAGCATAATTGGCCGCATCCCAGCCAGTTTGCCGATGTTCTTGCCGACAGCACTGGAACCGGTGAAGTTGATGAAGTTGACTGCCGGGTGTTCAACGATGTAGTCGCCGATAACCCGACCCCGGCCGGTAATGGTGTTGAAGACGCCGGCTGGCAGGCCAGCTTCGGCGAAGGCCTTGGCCAAAAGCAGACCGGAGATTGACCCTTGTGTCGGCGGCTTGAAGGCCACCACGTTCCCGCCCATCAAAGCAGGCGCGATCTTTGAGCCGGCCAGGTTAACCGGGTAGTTGAAGGGTGAAATTGCCAAAACCAGGCCGACTGGTTCCCGGCGGACAACAGCCAACTTGTTCTTGCTTGCCGCTTCAAAGTTGCCGCCCTCCATGACTTCCCCGTCCAAAGTTACGCCGACCTTGGCCGTGTATTCAACGATTTCCGCCGTCCGGGTTACTTCGCCGATAGAGGACTTGAGGCCCTTGGCGATTTCCTTGGACAAGGTAGAACCGATCTTTTCAGCATCCCGGTAAAGGATGTCCGCTGCCTTTTGCAAGTATGCGGCCCGTTCAACGTATGAGAGGGCCCGCCAGGCTGGAAGGGCCTTTTTGGCGCTGTCCATTACGTAGTCCACGTCTTCGTGGGACATGGCAGGTACAGTACCCAGGGACTTGCCAGTTGCTGGTTCGAAAATTTCAATCGCGTCAGCGGAGTCCCGCCATTCGCCATTGACATAGTTTAAATAGTGTTCTGTCAAGAGAGCAACTCCTTTCATGGATGCAATCACACTTATATTTTAATGCTTTTCTAACCATTTTCAAGCCTTTTTGCAGAAAAAGTACCTACCAATTTTCTAATTAGAGCAGACCATGCTGCTTCAGGTACTGGCGGGCCACCTTGCTGGCGCTCTCGTGCTTGACGGTCACCTTGTAGTTCATTTCCTGCATTTCAGCTTCAGTAATCTTGCCAGCAAGCTTGTTTAGGCTTTTGACGACGCCGGGATGCTTCTTGGCAAAAGAAGTTTTCAGCAAAGGCGCCCCTTGGTATGGCGGGAAAAAGCTCTTGTCATCCTTTAAGGCGACTAAGTCATACTGCTTGATCTGGGGATCGGTCGTATAGCCGTCAACGACTGCGACCTTGCCGCTGGCAATTGCCTTATAGCGCAGAGCAGGTTCCATAGTTTTAACCTTGAAGTTCAAGCCGTATTCCTTCTTTAATCCCAGGTAGCCGTCCTGCTGGTTGGCAAAGTCCGGATCAAAAGCAGCGGTTAAGGAAGCGTCCACTTTCGCCAAGTCGCTTAAGCTCTTAATATTATTTTTCTTGGCAAAAGCCTTCGTAACCGCCAAGTCGTAGCCGTTCTGATAGTTCATTGCTGGCAGGTAAGTCAGCTGGTCCTCCTCAGCCATCAGCTTTTTAGCCAGCTGGTAAGTTTTAGCCGGGTCATGCAGAGTGGCCACCTTCTTTTTAGCCAGGCCTTGCAGAACCGTCCCGGTAAATTCCGGATAGATGTCGATTTTGCCCGTCTTTAAGGCATTGAACAGGAAGCTGGTCCCACCAAAGTTGTTCTTAAGGGTCACCTTGACATGAGGATTGTTCCTTTCAATCAAGTACTTGTACATGTTGATCAAAATGTCTGGTTCACTCCCCAGCTTGCCAGCGATGACGACCTTCTCTTCTTTTGGCGCCAAGGCTTTTGGCAGCTGGCTAACTCCTAAGCCAATGGCAAAAATTGCCAGGACGGCGGCTGTGACACGGAAGTGCTTTTTTGATGAGGCCATGAACTTGAGCAGGCCGGACATGGCCAAAGTCAAGACAGCTGACAGACCAGCCCCGATCAAGAGATAGGTGTTGTTGTTTTGCTGGATCCCGATCATGATGTAGGTCCCAAGCCCGCCGGCCCCAATCATGGCAGCCAACGTGGCTGTCCCAATAATCATGACTAAGGAAATGCTGACGCCGGAAAGGGTCATGGGCAGGGCCATGGGGAATTCCAGGCGGGATAATTTTTTCCAGCGGCTTAAGCCAAAGGCATTGGCCGCTTCTTCCAAGTTGGGATCGATATTTCTTAAAGCCGAGTAGGTATTCTGGTAGATTGGCATGATCCCGTACGCAGTCAAGGCGATCAAGGCCGGAGTCATCCCGATTCCGACAAAAGGAATCAAGAGGCCGAGCAGGGCCAGACTGGGGATGGTCTGGATGATGCTGGTGATCTGGAAGACCACTTCCCCGGCTCTTTTGCTGTGGGCCAGGAGCATCCCTAAAGGAATGGCGATCAAACAGGACAGCAAGAGGGCTTCCATGGATAAGAGCAAGTGCTCACCTAAAGCCTGCCAGATCTGCCCTTGGTGCGACGATATAGTATTGATCAATTCACTCATCTCTTAGTCCCCCCATTTTCCAAAGTAGTGCAACAGGTCGCTGGACTTGATTTGGTAACCTGCTCCCTGGTAGGCAAATTGCAAAAAGCCAGCTTTTTCAGCTAATCCCGCGACTTCTTCGACTTTCTCAACTTCCGGCAGATCCGTTTCTGTAATTCTATTTACGTATGGACTAGCCAAAAGCTCAAGCATAGTGCCCAGCCGTGGCCGGGCACTCTTGAAGAAGTCAGCCACAAAAGAGTTGGCGGGCTTTTGCACGATTTCTTCCGGGCTGCCGACTTGCATCAAGCAGCTATCCTGGATAACCCCGATCCGGTCCCCTAAACGCAGGGCTTCCTGCATGTCGTGGGTCACGAAGACCACGGTCGTCTTGCTTTGCCGGTGCAGGTCAAGCAGGAGTTCTTGCTGCTGGCGGCGCAAGACCGGGTCTAAGGCACTGAAGGATTCGTCCATCAAGATCAATTTGGGCTGGCTGGCCATGGCCCGGGCGATAGCGACCCGCTGCTGCTGGCCGCCTGAAAGTTCTTTGGGCAGCCGGGAGATATACTTGTCCCCTTCCAGGCCAACCTGGGCCAGTAATGCTAAGGCCCGCTTCTTTCGTTCAACCTTTTTGACTCCGGCTTCTTCCAGCTGGATTGTAATATTGTCGCCTACCGTTAAATTTGGAAAAAGACTGCTGGTCTGCGGAACATAGCCCATATGCAGGCGGAGCTGGCGCAGGTCGTGATCTTTGACTCTTTTGCCGTCTAAGTAGACATCGCCATGAGTCGGTTCTGTTAAACGGTTGATCATTCTGAGCAAAGTCGTCTTCCCGCTCCCGCTGGGGCCGACTAAGACAAAAAGCTCCCCGTCATTGATTGTAAGATTTATCTGCTTCAAGATGACATTGTCTCCATAGGTCATCCCGACATCGCGGTATTCGATCATTTTCCCCTCCATCTCGCAGGGCATTCATGTAACTTAAATGGTTTCTCGACTTAGCATAAACTCTTTCTTAGCCCTTGTAAAGGTAAAAGCTACAGCTTTCCTCTTTTTCTTGGCCAGGAATCTATAATAGTTTCTCATCCTTCTATCTTGGGCCAGCTACTTATAAGAAAAGTGTAAAAGCAGTACTATTGCTTAGTCGGTATCTTCCAGGCGGGTATAAGCTTCATTCTGCTCTTGCTGACAAAGAACTTGTTTTTAGCAATTTCAGTTACTATACTGGTAATTAGATAAGTTACATGATTTGCCTAATTATTTGGGAGAGAAAAACAAATGAAAGTATCAACCCGTTTTAGCGACAGCATCCACCTCTTGGCCTTTCTGGTGATCTATAAGGGAAAGACCACTCTGTCCAGCAACATCATCGCCAGTTCTTTAAATACTTCGCCAGTTGTGGTGAGACGGTTAATGTCGAATTTAAGGGATGCCGGCTTTATCAAGACGACCCATGGGTCACCAGATCCAGAGCTATTAAGGGAGCCAAAGGATATCAGCCTGCTGGAAATCTATCTGGCAACTGAAGGAAAAAGCCACCTTTTTGCCATCGACCATGAGACTAATCCGGACTGCATTGTCGGCGGCAACATCCAGCCAACCTTGACCGACTACTTTTCCCACGCGGAAACCGCGGCGGAGGCGGTTTTAGGCAAGATCAGCCTGCAGGACGTGATCGACACGATTTTGGTTAAAGAAGCCGCGAAAAAGCAGGCAGAAAACAGTAAAGACAAAGAATAAGCAAATATAAAACAGATTGCGAGGAAGCAAAATGAAATACACGATTACTGCCGCGACTGGCCACTTAGGCAGAGAAGTCGTTAAGGAATTAAGTAAGTTAACTGATGTCAAGAACATCCGCCTGGCAGTCCGCAGCCCGCAAAAAGCGGCAGATTTAGCAGAAGCTGGCTATGAAGTCATACACAGCGACTACTACGATGTACCTACCGGGACAGACTTCCTGATTTACATTCCCAGCATCACTTATAACGTAGGCAAGCGGATCAATTCGAAAATTCTCTGGAAGCAATGAAGGAAGCCGGAGTCAAGCACCTGGTTGACGTCAGCTTCATGGCTGACCAGGCCAATAATCCCTTCCAGATGGCAGGCTATTACGCCTACCTGCCAGCCCGTTTAGCTTCTAGCAAATTGTCCTATGCCGTGGTCAAAAATTCTCTTTACGCTGACCCCTTGGTCCCATACCTGCCGGAGTTGATTGCAAGAGGCAATGTGATCTACCCGGTTGGCGATCAGGCGATGAGTTTTATCTCAAGAAAAGACAGTGCGGAAGCTATTGCCAATGTCGCTGTCCGGCCTTACCTCAGAGACAAGGGGCAGATTTACCTTTTGACCCAGGAAAAGAACTATAACATGGTTGAATTAAGCCGGATCATGACTGAAGTTACCGGAGAAAAGATCGGCTACCAGCCGGTCAGCCTAGAAGAATTCGCGAATATCTACCGGGCTGAAGGCGACGGGGATGAACTGGCCTCCATGTACAAGGCGGCAGCCATGGGCTTGATGGACGGAGTTACTGATGACTTCACCCGGATCACGGGCCATACCCCACAGAATATGAAGGACTTTTTGGCAGAAAACTATAATAAGTAAGATGAATCAGCTTTAACAGCAAAGAAAAAGGATGCAGCTCTACTGGGTTACATCCTTTTGTTTATTTAGGCAAATCTGCCGTATGTTCCAAGCGGTCGATCCGCCGGTCTAAAGTCGGGTGGTCAGAGATCAAGTTGGTCCACCAGTGCTTGACTTGGGAGTTGTTAAAAGCTAAAGCTGAAACCATGGGGTTCTCCTTTTGCTGCTGATATTGCTGCTCAATAGCTTCCAGCTTTTTCAATGCACCGACAATGCACTTCGGATTTCTGGTCAGGTCGACTGAACCAATGTCCGCCAGGTATTCCCGCTGCCGGGACATAGACAAGTTGAGCAATTTGGCGATTGGCAAAGCCACGATGAACAGGCCAGCGCCAACTGCTAAGGCAATCGAGCCAAAGAACCAGCAAATGCACTTAGTGATAACCCCGCCATCCATCTTAAACAAGGTCCAGCCAAGAGCCAGCAAGTAAACGGCAGCCAGGTAGATAAAACTGGATAGAGCTGAGGTAATCGTCGTTACCCGCAAGTCATAGTTACGGATGTGAGATATCTCGTGGCCGATCACGCCTAAGAGTTCATCATGGTTCATGACTTTTACAAGGCCGGAAGTAACCGCCAGGCTGGCATGCTCCGGGTCACGGCCGGTCGCGAAGGCGTTGGGGATATTGCTTGGAATGGCGTAGACTTTCGGCATGGGGATGCCAGCGGCCAGGCTCATCTCCTCCACCATTTCGTAAAGTTGAGGGACGTTCTCTTGGTTGATTTCCACCGCATGGGTGATCCGCATCAAGTGTCTGGTCGAATAAAAGTAGATATAGACCATGTAAATGATTCCCGCGGCTAAAAAGATCATGCCGGCCCAGAAGGTCAAATAAACTGACAACAGGCCCGCAATAGCTAAAAGCAAGGCCGTAAAGCCACCCAGCACGATCCAGGTATTGCGCTTGTTTTGCTCGATTTGCTGATAAAGCATATTCCATCCTCAATTCTTTTCATAAAGCTAATTAAAGGATACTAATTGGATGGCTTTGGCACAATAGATAATTACAGAGTGATTTAGTTATATCGCTTGCTAGGATAAAAATAAGACTCCGAACGATATTTTATCATCCAGAGCCTAGGAGCTAGTGCTTATATAAATTGAACTTTGTGTCGATTGCCAAAATATAGAAAATGTTACGGTTGATTTTACCAATTACTCGACCTTTGTCATTTAGCCGAAATACCCAGTAGACGTCACCATATTCTTCTAAGCGTCCAGAGCTTGAAAAAATGGGTTAATGCTTAAAGAAACCACATTATCAGGGAGTTGTTCGAGACCTTGTTCTTTCGCCCACCCCAAGACAACCGATATTTCTTCAATAGAGAGCTTCTCTATTTTCTCCAACAACTTCGCCTGGACATTCTTATCGATACTATTGTTGTTTTTATCAAGATTGTATCGTTTGTCTCTTGTGAGAAAAGAAAAATTAAACGCAAAATATGTCTTATACGTCCTTCTGATTCTTGAGGCATTAGACTTGCGTGTCCGAAAGTTGCCTTTAATCATCGACAACGAACACCTTACTGTAAGTCATTTTTCTACCCTCATTCAATAACCATTATTTTGCCTATTATTATACGTTCAACACAGTTTGTCTCGCAAGCTACAGGCCTTGCCATTCAATCCACGTTCTACTGGCATTTTGCCAATTAGTTATTTAGATTAAGTACTCCCTGCTTCAGCCTTTGCATCCCGTCAATTACCAATTCTTTCGGGCAGGCCAGGTTGATCCGGACAAATTCATGCCCATTGCCCCGGTAGCCGTTCCCGGCAGAGATGATCAAGCCCGTCTTTTCCCTCAGGTACTTGCAGAAGTCCTCCGCGTTCATCCCAAGAGCGCTGATGTCGACCCAAGCAAGGTAGCTGGCATTTGAGTCAAGCACCTTCACTTCCGGCACTTCTTTTGCCAAAAATTCCCGGGCATAAGCAAAGTTGTCCCGCAACACTTGCTTGAGCTCACGGAGCCAGTCATGGCCTTCTTCATAAGCGGCAATAGCTGCCGGGATAGCCAACAAGTTTGGTTCCCCGATGCCGGCCAGGAAAAAGCTCTCCTCAGCCCGGGCGCGCAAATCCGGGTTAGGGATAATCGCGCAAGCCGCGTGCAACGCCGCCAAGTTGAAGGTCTTGCTTGGTGAGATCAAAGAAACTACCCAGTTTTTGGCATCCCAATCTACCGTAAATGCAGGGGTAATGTCTTCATCCGTCAAAACCAGGTCCCCGTGAATTTCGTCAGAGATCAAGAAGACCTGGTGCTTGGCGCAAAGTTCCGCAATCCGCTTGACTTCTTCCTCGCTCCAGGCGTAACCGATTGGGTTGTGAGGGTTGCAGAAGACCATCATCCGGACAGACGGAGTCGCCAATTTTTCTTCCAAATCAGCCCAGTTGACCGAGTACTTGCTATTTTCATAGATCAAGTCGCTGGAAATTACCCGGCGGCCATTGCCCTCAATGACAGAGTAAAACATGTTGTAGACGGGCTCCTGGACCAAAATTTGGTCGCCAGGGCTGGTGAACTGCCGGACCATGACAGAAATCGCTGGCACGACGCCTGAGGCAAATACGCACCAGTCTTCTTTAGGCCGGGCGCGGTGCTCAATTTCTTCCCAGTCAGCTACAGCTTTGTAGTATTCAGCTGGCACGCTTTCATAGCCAAAAGCCGCTACTTTGAGCTTTTCTTCCATGCTGGCCATAATTTCCGGCGCGATCTTAAAGTCCATCTCAGCAATCCACATCGGTAGCTCTTTTTCCTTTAAGACGCCCCACTTGATGGAATTGCCCTGCCGCTTTGGCACATGTGTAAAGTCATATTGCTTTTCTGCCATTTTTGTTACCTCAATAATCAATTACCTTTTTCGCAATCTATTTTATCTACAAAGTAAGCATCTTCACATTTTGGAAAATCACCTGCAATTTTCAAGTTTGCAATATTATGCTGAATTGAATAGATTGCCGGATCAACAAGTACAAAGCCTAAGTTCCGATCCTTATCTCCAGATTTCAAAATAATTATATCATCAAACTAACAACCCGTTCTCTCGCCAATGCCTATAACGAGAAAGACAGGTTCCTTTCGGAACCTGTCTCCCTCTAATTACAGCACATTTGCATTAACATATCTGTTCTTGCCAATTCGGTAGTAGTACTTGCCATGAAGCTTCTGTTTCTTGCTTAAAAGCTTAACCTTCTGCTTCTTTTTCAGATGGCCAACTACCTTCCCTTTCTTGTTATAGATCTTGGCATTCTTCCTTGCGCGAACTTGCTTAACCTTCTTAGTCTTTTTCGGCAGGCTGCTTGCCAGAATATATCTGTTCTTGCCAACCCGGTAGTAGTACTTGCCATGAAGCTTTTGCTTCTTGCTTAATAGCTTGACGCTAGTCTTCTTCTTAAGCTTGCCAACTACCTTGCCCTTCTTATTGTAGACTTTTGTCAGCTTAGTCAACTTGACCTTCTTGTAAGTCTTAGTCTTCTTAACTGTCTTCTTGCTTGCCTTCTTAGAAGCCTTCTTGTTCTTCTTAGCACTAGTCTTCTTCGCGCTACTCTTTGAAGTCGTCTTGCTGTCAGTCTTCACATCACTCTTGGTTTCTGACTTGTTATCAGACTTGGAATCACTCTTGCTGTCTGACTTGATATCGTCCTTGTTTTCCGGCTTAAACTCGGCAGTCTTTTCTTCAACAACCTTCTTGACTTCGTAAACGACAACAGCAGATTCGTTGTCATCCCCGTCGCGGTACTTGAACATAGCCCGGCCGCTGTCAGTCAGCTTAACTTCGCCGTCAACCTTTGACCAATCCTTACCATCAGTTGAGTAAAGCAAAGTTACTTTTCCGTCAGCATCCTTTTCAGCCTGTTCAACGTTACCAGCCTTAACCTCAACACTCTTATCAGCTTCAACCGTGCCAGTCAAATCTGGAGCGGGCAGCTTCCGTTCTACCTTGACCACACTGGTGTAGACTTGGCTCTCATTGCCAGCGTCGTCATAGCTCTTGAATTCCACAGTTCCGTTGTGAGTCAGCGTAAAGGCATCCTTGTAGTCAGTCCAGGACTTGCCACCATCAAGGCTGTACTTGATGTGGTTGAAGTCCTTGTCAACATCCTTCTTGTCAAAAGCAAGCTCAGCCTTGACCTTGCCTTCTCCATCCGGAGTCAGCTTCAATTCCGGCTGGGCAGCGACTTCCTTGACGATATTCTTGACTTCATAAGTCGTAACCTTTGACTCATTGCCGTAAACGTCTTGGTACTTGAACTCAACCTTTCCGTTTTCGGCTACCTGTACAGTATCCTTGTCCAGCTTGGTCCAAGTCTTGCCGTCAACTGAGTAGTAGAGATCAGCCGCCTTAAACTTGCCAGCAGACTTTTGTACATCGGACAGATTTCCGACCTTCAGCTGAACAGCTTGGTTGGTCTTCTTGCTTTCTGAAGCGGAAACCTCCGGTGCCTCAAGATCTGCCTGGTGGTTGTACAGGGTAAAGTCTTGTTCAGTTTTGTTGTCACTGCCATCAGTCAAAGTGACCTTGACCTTCCGGGATCCGTCTTTCTCAGCCTTGATCGGGTAGCTGACCTTGACTGCATCCCTATTCTTAAAGAAGTCTTCGTTAAACACCTTGTAAGTCTTGTCTTGGTAGGCTGTATCGCTGCCAACTTGCAGGCTGTATCCGCTCAAGTTGTCATTGATCGTTGCCTTAAGATCGTAAACATCCTTGTTGGTGTAGACAGCCAACTGGCCATCCTCACCTAAGGACATCCCTTCCAATTGCAGGCTTGGCGCTGCTAAGTCAACCCAGAGCTTGTAGCCCCATTCGACGACTGGCTTGCCGTCATTAAGCCGTGGATCTTGAACCAGAGCAGTCAATGAATGGTTGCCGTTCTTTAAGTCTTTGATCGTGTAGCTGAACTTCAATGTATCTGGGTCGTACTTAACGTCATCCCCGTTTAACTGGAAGCGGGCGACTGGGTACGCGAGTTTACCCGTTACTGTGAAGCTGTGGTCCTTCTCATCGTAACCCGGCGTCGTCTTGCCAATAACCGTCAGATCGCTGGCGATATTGTCAAAAGTCAGCATATCCTCGTTGTAAGTGTAACTTCTAGCGGTGAAAATCGTTACGTCCTTCTTTGTAACATTGCCATCCGCATCAGTTGCCGTCAGTTCAAAAGGATTGTCACCGTAGTTCAAGTCAACCTTTTGTGAGAACTTGCCGTCCTGGTCAACCGTTAACTTATTAGTCTTGCTCTTGTCAGACAAGTTTGTCAGTTCCAGTTTGCCGCTTTCGCCAAGGCCAGATACCGTCCCGGATAAAGTATAGGAATCATCCTTAGCCAAAATGCGGCCTGATCTTTCTTCGTCAACGCTGACTTTCGGGCCTTCAGCCTTAACAGTGAAGTTGACTGCTTCAAGGATTTGGTCCCCATCCTTGATCAAAAGCTGGTTTTGTCCATCCTTGACTGGCAGCTTAACTTCAAAGTAGCCATTTTTATCGCTTTCTGCCTCGACATCATTAAACTTAAGCTTGGCATTCTTCTTGTAAGTACCAGTTACAGTGTAAGTTTCTTTCTCTTGATCGTAAGCCGGGCTTTGACTAGTGATCTTTTGACCGTCGGCTAAGTTAAAGAGAAGGAGCTTGTTATCAGCATCGTTATTTTGACTGGAGAAAGTTGCAGCATAGCCAACATTGCCGGCATAGTCAGCCAAAACAGTTTCTACTTGGTTCTTGCCGTCCTTAAGTCCAGTCAAGGCAGACGTTGACTCGTAAACATTACCCTTAACCGGAGCCAGCGCCAGCTTCTGCTCTTCACCGTTTACTGCCGCAACAAACATTGTCATGTCAAGACCGCTGCCGGAATCCTTAGCCTTCAAACGGAGCTTGCCATCTTTGGTAACCTGCAAGTCACTCACTTCTGGCGCTTGGGTATCAACCTTGACAGGGATGTTCAATTCCTGCTTGCTGCCGCCAATTGCTGGGGTAAATTCAACCTTGTAGATGTATTGCCCATCCTTGACGACTTGGCCGTCAGCGTCAGTGCCATCCCACTTGTCCAGTGAGTGGGTTGTCCACTCACCGCTTGAAGAACTGTAGTAATCTTTAGTTCCCTCTTTGCCAACGCCCAAGCTCTTAACTTTGTTTCCTTGAGCATCAGTAATCGTTTCCGTGTATTCCTTGTAGTTCCGGTCAAAGAAGAGAACAGGATATGCGTAGTCCCGGCTACCATCGCCATTTGGTGAAATCGCGATCAGATCAGGATCAGTATACTTGCTGTAATCATCACCCTCATAGCCAGTGCGACCGAGAATATCATTGTTGTTAGAAAACATGACGCCAACCAAGGAGTGAATTGTGTTGATTAGATTTGAATTGCCACCTTCATAAAGCATTGGTGCGCTGACACTCGCTTGACTGTAGCTGCCGAAAAAGCCCATGTATGGAAGAACCAGGTTTGGTGTTGCCTGGTCTTCTGCTTCAAAGCCAACATAGCCTTCAACAAAATTTTGCCGCTGGAAACTGTATGGCAAGGTCAAGGTAAAGCTTACATCCACGCTTTCGCCAGGCTGGACAGTTACCTTTGGCGTCTCCGTCGTCAGCTGTCCCTTAACAATCTTTGTGTCATAGATTTCGCCACTCTTCGCTTCGGTTGCCTGGGTGTATGGACCGCCATAATTATCAACTGCATAGGTCTGGGCCTTCTTGCCATGATTGGTCAAGGTAACCTTAAAGGTCGTCTGCCGGCCAATTTCTTTCAAGGCTGCTGCCCCGTTGCCGTTGGCTGCCTTAACCTCAACCGTATTGTTGATGGCATCTTTAACATTGATTTCGCCACTCCCTTGCCGGCGGGGAGAAATAATTTCCTTGGTATGCTCAGTGTCATGGACGGGGTGCGAAGTGTTCATGGCTGAATTCTTAGCAAATTGTACTAATTCTTCCCCGGACAAGTTTAAACCTTGTTTCTTGATACCTTGCAAAATTAATGCTTCGGAACCTGCGACAAATGGTGAAGCCATTGAAGTCCCACTCATTTGCTGGTACTTGTTGTCGTTGGCCAGCGAGTAGATCTTCCCGCCTGGAGCAGTGATTTCTGGCTTGAAGTCTAATTCAGGAGTTGGTCCCCAGCTGGTAAAGTCACTCATCTTTCCCGCGCTGGAGTTATCGATTAAAGCAGTACCGAATTTTAGCTTGATGCTCTTACCTTCTTTTGCTGCTTGAGCCAGAACTTCCCCATCAGCCTTACTCATCCCCAAGGTTGGGAAAGTCTTGTCGTCCAGTGACATTGAAAGTAAGCCATCATCATTGTTATTGTAAATGACGATCCCTGCCGCGCCAGCTGCCTTGGCATTGGCAACTTTCGCTGAGAAGGTATAAGCTCCCCGTTTAACAACTGCAAGTTGTCCCTTAACCTCAGCCTTCTTTTCAGCAGTATAGTCATCTGCACCGCCCAAGCCCATGTCAACAAGCTTAAGCTTCTTGGTTAAAACGGAATAGTTGCTTTCCAGCTGGGTTGTTACTTGTGCAGCACCTTGTGCAGCACCCTTCAATTCTGAATTTGAGCTAAAGGTGACCCCACCGAGTTCGTCTTTAACTGTGTCGGTGGTCACCTTGCTGTTTTCAGCAGAGGCAACCGTCAGAGCATCCGGTGTAACCCCTGGCGTGCCAACAGTACTGAGTTCACTTGTCCCGGTATTATTTACCGGATTGCCATCCGCAGTCGACCCGGCAACACCGGAGTTCCCAGCAGAGATAACATTAATGACGCCAGCCTCTGATGCCTTTGCTACGGCTTGTTGCTGTGGATCACTTGGATCGACATCTGATGAAACTGAGCCCAAACTCATGTTGATAACGTCGGCCCCCAGCTTAACTGAATCTTCGATCGCGGAAATGATGTCGTCATCATAGGCTCCAGAATTCTTGGCATTGTTGGAGAAGACCTTCATTGCCAAAAGCTGGGCATCAGGAGCAACACCTTTGACTTGGCCATTGGCCCCGGCAATCCCGGCCACGTGCTGGCCGTGCATTTCGCCACACCCATTGTCCACGATTTGGTCGTTCTTATCAGCGTAGTTATAGCCGTAAGGAACCTTCTCCGTGTAATACTTCCCATGACCTAGCTTACTCTTGTCGCTTTCAACCTCACTCTTACTCAACGCGGTGCTGACGCCACTGTCCAACTTCAAGTCCTGGTGGCTGGAGTCGATCCCGGTATCAATGATCGAAATGACCATACCTTCACCCTTGAGCTTTTGTTCTTGCCAAACGTCCTGCACTTGGGCCATTTGATCAGCACTCTCATCGGTTGGGTGGTAAACCTTGACAGGCGTAACGTTCTTAACCTGGGGTAGATCCTTAACCTTGTCGATATCGTCTAAATCCATATCGATTGAAAAAGCATTGACCAAGTAGCCGAACTGCCGGCGGACCTTGTTGCCGGTGATTTCTTCTACCTGCTTGATAACCTTTTCTTGACCATCCTTGACTTGGTCACTTGCCTGCTCAATCTTTTTCACCGAGGCAGCTGATCCAGTCGGCTTACTGGTGTGATCAAATGCCGCTGACTTGTTCAAACTGACAATCACCCGGACCGAGGACTCATTCTTCTTGCTGACAGCTTGGCCAGAAGCCTGTCTTTGCTCTTTAGCAGCCTCTTGGAACTTGCTGTAACTCTTCTTAGCGTTATAGCGCTGCTCTTGCTGCAAGTACTTAGTCAATGCTGCCCGGCTAGCCGACCGTGGACTAACCTTTTCTTGACTGGCAGCTTGGACAAAAGCAGCTGACTGGAAAGTTCCCGCCAGTGGACTCGCTGATAGGAGCAGTGCTGCGGCTAGTTCAGCCACTTTGTTCAAATGGCGTGCGGATTTTTTCTTCTGCATCTGTTTCCTTAACTCCTTTAGACAAATAAATATTTTTATTAGCAAGCCTTTCATCACGCAGCTTCGGCTCACTAACATTTCATAATCATACCATAGTTTAAATTAAAGTTAAATGTTTTTTAGCAGAATTTTAAATCAAACAGTGGAAAAGTAATTTCTGAACGCCAAAAAACAAAAAGCACATTATTTCAGCAATACGCGAGAAAATAACGTGCTATGAAGTTAAAAATCCACAAAATACTAACTTAAAGTTGATTCACTAAAGTCGTGGTATAGTGTTACCTTTTTGATTATAATAACACCGTCCCTATTTAAACATAGTTCCATCTGCTTTTTCATTTAAGAAAAGAATATTGCCAAATTTTAGATATAGCTTTTTAAGTTAGATTCACATTAAAATGTTTCACTTATAAAGCAAAAGAAAAAGCAGCCAGCACCTGCTGACCGCTTTCTAGCCTTCTATCTCTTTGATCATGTTGTACCAGATTTCCCCGGCATGCTCTGACTCAGCATGCCCATGGTTGACGTAGCCATTCTTTTCGTAAAATGGCACCCGGTCTTCCAGACAGGTCAAGGCGATCCGCCCCAGCTTCATTTCCTTAGCGGTCTCCGCGAATCTATCTAAAAGCTGGCTGCCAATCCCCTGGCCCCGGTAATCCGGATGAACCGCGATGGTCAAGACCATTTGGTTGCCGCCGGGACCTGCCAAACTCTCTGTCTCTTTTTCATACATCCAGTCCTCGATGTAGTCATACTTGCTGTCAACGACTGGCCCGGTAATAAAGCCCACGACCTCTTCTTCCAAATTTCTGGCGACCAAAAAGCTTCCGGTAAACTTCTGAATTCTCTCTTTATACTGAGCCGGACTGCCCGCTTCTGCCTCATTGAAACCAGCTCTTTCAATTTCCACGATCCTGTCTAAATCTTCCGCTCTTGCCTAGTCAAATTTCAGCATGCTCTTCTCCTTGAATGCAAAAAGCACGCCTCTGTCAATCCAGAGAACGCGCCTCGTTTTATTCTTTTTAAAATTGTCTGTTAGATAGCCATCGCGTTAACTTCAGCAGCCACGCCCAGCTTAGCTAAAAACAAGGCTGGAGTGTTGGCATTCTCAGCTACAGCGCTGCGAACTTGCTGGTTCTTGTCTTGGGCCAGCTTCTTCAGGACAGCTGCGTCTTCGCTCAGCCTAGCTGCCAGGATTCGCAGACTTGCGTAGTTTGAGCTAGTTTGCTTGCCCAAGAGAGCAACCCATTCCTTCTTAGCTACGATTTGGTCCAGCTTCAGCCATTCAGTGACCTTGCACTTGCCAAAGTCAGTTACCTGGCCCCAGCTACTTACTTCGTAAATGGTGATGCCTTCCTTCTTCACTTGGGTACTAGCTGGCGTTGACAACAGCGTCTTCCAGCTTTTCGTAGATAGCCAGGTAGCGGTTGTGGTAGGTCTTGCCTGCCAGGTAGCTGCGGCCTTCACGGAAAAGCTTGCCTTCCTTAGCTGAGAATACAAGATATCCCTTAACTGCTTGTTCGATAGTTACGTTAGTCATATTTACCTCTCCTTGAATAAATTTAACTAAATAGGCAAAAGTACAAGCAGGACAACCTCCCTTGTACTAAACAGTCACAAATTCAACAGAAAACAGAATAGATTAGAGGTAATACAAGTTATGAACGAGACAATCACGCAGCTGATTCAAAACTATGGCTATGTCGCCGTTGCCTTGTTGATTGCAGCTGAAAACATTTTTCCCCCAATCCCTTCCGAACTGATCCTGACCTTTACCGGTTTCCTGACCCTGTCTGTCCCGGGAGCTATCATTGCCTCCACGATCGGTGCCTTCATTGGCGCGGTAACTCTCTATTGGGTCGGCACCTTCTTTGACCAAGACCGCCTTTCCCGCTTCGCCGCCAGCAAGGTCGGCCGCCGCTTCGGCCTCTCCCCGGAAAAAATCACCAAGACGGAAAACTACTTTAACAGCCACGGCCGGCCAGCCACCTTCTTTGGCCGCTTTATTCCAGTCGTCCGCAGCTTAATCTCCCTGCCAGCCGGGATGAGCCGCTTCACTTTAGCCCGGTTCAGCTTCTACACCATCCTGGGCACGGCAATCTGGAACACGGTCTTGATCTACGCCGGCCGCTTTGCCAGCAATGCCTACCAGCAAGTGGTCCAGGAATTTGAAGGCCTTAGCTTGATCGTGTTAATCGCTTTCTGCGCCATCGCAGCCGCTGTCTACCTGCTCAAGAAGAAGGGCCTAATCTTTAAAAAAATTTTTTGCCTTTGATCTTGACAAAAGTTAAATCCGTATTAGAATTTTACTTAATCAAATAAGTCAAAAGATGAGAAAGACGAGTAGGAAAGCACAATCTTGCAGAGAGTTGCCAGCTGGTGAAAAGGCAACAGACCCTGGCTTTCTGAATAACACTTTTTCCAGATCGCCGGCTGAAGTCACAGTAAGCCGTGCCGCCTGCAGGACGTTACCCTGCTAGAGCATGTTGGTGCTCGAAGTGGTTCGTTTAGAACAAGGTGGGTGGTACCGCGGAAAGATGCCTTTCGTCCCTGTAGTTTTTGGGGATGAGAGGCTCTTTTTATGCCCTTTTGACAAGTATTAGATTTTTAGCAGAGGCAAGAGATATGGCTAAATTAATTATTCCAAGTGATTACGATCCGAAAATGACCATCCGCGAAACGGAAAAGGCAATCCGCTACATCCGGGAAACCTTCCAGACTGAATTCGGGACCGCGATGAATCTGGAAAGAATTTCCGCTCCTATGTTTGTCAAGAAGTCTTCCGGCTTAAACGACAACCTCTCTGGCTGGGAAAAGCCGGTTTCCTTTACCCTGCACGACGGGAATGAAGGCGAATTGCAAATCGTCCACTCCCTGGCCAAGTGGAAGCGCTGGGCCCTCAAGCACTACGGCTTCAGCCACGGTGAAGGCCTCTTCACCAACATGAACGCCATCAGAAAAGACGAAGAAGTTTTGGACAACCTCCACTCCGTTTACGTTGACCAATGGGATTGGGAAAAGGTCATCGACAAGAGCGAACGGACGGAAGCAACCCTCCGCCAAACTGTCCAGCGGATCTTTGAGACCATCAAGGGGATGGAATACCACGTCCGTGCCCTCTACCCGCAAGCCGCCTACCACCTGCCAGAAGAAATCAGCTTCGTAACCAGTGAAGAACTGGAAGCCCGCTGGCCATCCCTAACCCCAAGCGAACGTGAAGACAAGATCTGCCAGGAAAAGGGCGCAGTCTTCTTGGAACACATCGGCGGCGCGCTCCCGCTTTCCAAGAAACCGCATGACCTCCGGGCACCAGACTACGATGACTGGACTTTGAACGGTGACCTCCTCTTCTGGTACGAACCCCTCCAGCGGGCCTTTGAAGTCTCCAGCATGGGCATCCGGGTCGATGAAGACCGCTTGCAAGAGCAGCTGAAACTTGCCGGTGCTGAAGACCGGTTAGACCTGCCTTTCCACCAAGCCCTCTTAAAGGGTGACCTCCCTTACTCCATCGGCGGCGGGATCGGCCAGTCAAGACTTTGCATGCTGCTTTTGGGCAAGGCCCACATCGGTGAAGTCCAAGCCAGCATCTGGCCTGACGAGATCGTAGAAAAGTGCCAGGCAGCCAAGATCCAGCTTCTGTAAAAAAGCTAGTTAAGCAAAAACAGGAAGAATATAAGAGAAAGATAGACAATAAAATACCGAGGTAAAGAGATAAACATGACAGAATTGATTTCAATCAGAGAATCAAGCAAGCACGTAGATGAAGAAGTCAGAATGCACGTCTGGCTGACCGACAAGCGGTCCAGCGGGAAGATCG
>OLNW01000809.1_pt1 | contig 34828 bp, 27 predicted proteins | sample 1672121 | NCBI WGS metagenome assembly OLNW01 (sample SAMEA3136648, study PRJEB25190) | human gut metagenome
ATGGTCTACTGGACCAGGCAGCTCGCCGACGTGTCAACGGTGGTTTAACATAGAGATCGCTTCATCGTGGACAAAGATTGGCGATATGTGAGGAGCATCGATAAGCTAACTTCCATTCGAAAATTTTGACCTGGGAAAATGCCGACGGAAGCACGGGCGAGCGATCTTCCCTGGGCGCAAGGACTCACATATCGGCCAAATTTGTCCGCGACGAGCCGATTCTGAAGAAGAAGGCGCCGCGCCTTCCCGCCGCGCCAGATCGCCCAATCGTCGCTGCATCCAAATTGTCGTGCGACAAGTGCGCTTCCCGAGCAAAACATGTGGTAGATTATCGTTGGCAAATCAGGCGAAGCGGCAACAAGAAAGGGACTGCGTGGTTTTCAGCAAGTTGATAGCCATCTCCCTTTTCCTGGGCGGAACCGCCGCCGGCGCCTTCGCGCTCACTGCCCTCTTCGACGTCGCCAAGGCCGTGAAAGACCATCGCTGCGGCGAGTACGGCAGAGCGTTCCTTGCGCCGCAATCGGTGATTTCCGAGCCCACGTACAAGCGCATTCGCCGATTTGTGTACGGCACCGCCCTGATCGTCGTCCTCACGGGCGAGTTATGCCTGGTCGCAGACCTAGGACGCCCTGAAGCATTCTTCTTCCTGTTCCTGTATCCGACGAGCAGCCTGGTCTCCATCGGCGCTTTCGCCTTGACGCTGCTCACCGTCTTCCTGGTAATCTCCCTTGCCGACACTATTTTCGTGCTGCCGAAATGGGCGCGCGCCATATCGTTCGCCGCAAAGGCGATAGGCCTTCCTGTTGCGGTCATCGTGATGGTCTACACGGGCTTGCTCCTCCAAAGCGTTATCTCGGTCGAAATCTGGCAGTCGGCGTGGCTCCCCGTTCTGTTCGCGGCATCGGCGCTCTCGTGCGGCTGCGCAGTGGTCATGCTTGCGGCCTGCACCTGCGAAGATGTGCGTGTGACACGTATCATGGCACGCCTGCTCGCCTGGATTGACATCGCGTTCATCCTGATCGAGATAGTCTCCATCGTTGCTTTGCTTGCCTTTGGGAAGGGGAGCGCCTCCATGGCGGTCATGCGGCTTTTCGAAGGCGACCTGTCGACCACGTTTTGGGCAGGTTTCGTCGCCTGTGGACTTGCGATTCCCTTTGTTGCGGAAGCAGTTTCCCTGGCGTGCAAGCGGGAGATTCCCACTCCGGGTGCGGCGGGAATTGCCACATTGGCGCTGGTCGGAGGACTTTGCCTTCGAATCGCCATCGTCGCATGCGGCGTGGCACCTTCGCCATAGTGGGGAGAGACATGGAATGCAAGGCAAGGGAACGCGAGGCCGCAGCGCGCAAGGTCGTGCGCGAAACTGCGTAAACGCAGGGGAGCGCAATGTCGCTCCAAGACCCTTCGGGGGGGTGGCAACTACGAAAGGAAGCGCTGAAAGCAGGTGAGCGGGACAGGCTCGCACACGCGGGCAACGGACATATGGGGTAAGTGCAAGAAAAGGGAAACGTGAAGCAGCAGATCAAAGAAATACCGCCGTTTTCGTTCGACGAGTCCAGCGACTTGCCGGTGTGGGTGCAGCTGCGCAATCGCATGGCCTACCTCATCACATCGGGCTTCTACACGCCGGGCGAGAAGCTGCCGACGGTGCGCAAATATGCAGCTGAACTGCGCATTGCGTACAACACGGTGAGCAAGGCCTACATGGGGCTCGAGCGCGATGGCTACGTGACCACGGTGCGCGGCAGCGGCGTGTTCGTGAACGATCCGGACGCTATCTTAAAACCCGCGCCGGAGGTGGACGCGCTTGTCGAAGAGTTCGTGAAAGGATGCCTCGAAAACGGCATGGCATATGACGACATTCCGAAGATGGTGTCTTCGTGCGTAAGGAGGATGAAAAAGGATCATGAGAAAGCTCAAGGATAAGACCCGCCCTCAGGAGCAGAAGGACACGTATCGCCGCTCTGAAATGGAGTTCGGCGTTGCGGCGGACGCGTATCGCTCCGACCCGACGAAGAAAGCCACGCGAAACGGCGCGGTGATGATCTCTGTGGTGCTCGCTCTTGTCGCGTTCGCGGTTGTGCTTGCGGCGTTCATTCTCGCGCTCGGCAAGTTCACGTTCGCGGGGATCATCGTCTCCGTGATCGTGGGCCTCACCGTCCTGTCTTCGGTACATGTGTGTATGGACTGGGAGCGCGTCGTGGTCATGCGCCTCGGCCGGTTCGACCGTCTTGCGGGCCCGGGGCTGTTCTTCACCATCCCGCTATTCGAATTCTGCACGCTGCGCGTCGACCAGCGCATGAATGCCACGCCGTTTGGTGCCGAGGAGGCGCTGACCAGCGACCTTGTGCCGCTCGACGTGGACGCCGTGCCGTTCTGGGTTATCTGGGACCCCGAAAAGGCCTGCACCGAAGTGCAGGATTGCCACTTCGCCGTGGCGCTTTCCGCGCAAACGGCCCTGCGCGATGCCATCGGCCGCGCGTCGCTCCAGAACGTGGTCATGCGCCGTCATCAGCTTGACCAGGAGCTTCGCGAGGCCGTCGAGCAGAAGGTGTCGGACTGGGGCATTTCCATTGTGTCGGTCGAGGTACGCGACCTCATCATCCCCAAGGAACTTCAGAATGTGATCTCGCTTGAAGCGCAGGCCGAATGCCGCAAGAGCGCGCGCATTACGCTGATGGAGGCCGAGAAGGACATCTCTGCGATCCTCGACGACGTCGCGCAATCGTACAGTCACGACGACATCGCCCTGACGCTTCGCAAGATGCACCTTACCTACGAGGGCATGCAGGACAACGACGGGGCGCTGGTGGTCCCCAGCGCTTACAGCGACGGCTTCAACGTTAAGCCGGGCGAGGAGTCTACGAAGTCGCCGAGCGAAAAGCTCGTGAAGTAGGCAGGCGGAACGGGCGCCCACAAAGTTTGGTGAGGAGCCGACGAACTAGGCGAGGAAAGCAGCCATTGTGGGGTACGCGCGGGGACCGGCGGCCCGCGAAGTAGTCGACGACGGCGGCCGCATAAGGACTGGCGAGCAGCCGGCGACGGCGTGTACGCAGAGCCCGGCGAAGTTTCCCAGCGAAATATATTATCTATTAGATAGAATAATTACACGTGAAATTGTCGCACGACACTATTGATTGTCGTGCGACAATTTTGTTACAATCCACGAAAAGGATCACCAGCTGAGATCCTGGGCAATTATTCGGTGAAAGGTCATCTTTGTCGCCACATGGATGAGCTGCTTGTCGAATAGGTGGAACGTGCGGGCGAGGCACGTTCCGCAAAGCAGGGTTGCCCGCACGACGCGGGCGCCAAAGAGATACTAAGGGGGGAAACATGGGTCTTGAATCCTTATTCCTGTTCACGTTGCTGGGAGGGCTAGCGGCAGGAGCCTACGTGTTCGAAACTTGCTTCCAGCGCACCCGCAAGGGCGAGCGTCCGTGGCTTGTTCCTCTGGTCGTCGTGGTGCTGTTCGCCATCGGCATGATCGCAGCCGCGACGCACGTCCACAGCCTTTCCCGCGCATTTGCGTCTATCGGCGCGGGCACGGTCAACTTCGGCTCCGGCATGGTCAAGGAAGTGCTGCTTGCAGGCATCTTCTTCATTCTGGCGCTTATCGACCTCATCATCACCTTCGTGAAGAAGGACAGCCCGTTCGCTCTGCGCGTTATCGGCACGATTGCGGCAGTGCTCGTCATCGTGCTCATGGGCACGGCCTACATCGATGTGTACGGCAACGCCGTGTGGAGCAACGCTCCCGCGACCGTTCTGACGTTCGTCGCAGGTGCGTTGGCGATGGGCCTTGGCCTGTGCGCCGCTTTCGGTTCGGCTGACATCTCCGAGAAGCCGGTCATGTACACGCTGGTCGCCATCGACGTCGTGCTCGCCGTCGGTCTGGCGCTCGAAATCGCCGCTTTCTCCGGCGCGGGCTTGAACCCGGCCATGCAAATTGCGGGCCTGGTCATCGCTCCGATTGCATCCGCAATCCTGGTGTTTGCTGGCGCTAAATTCAACAACAAGAAAACGCTCGCGATCGTCGTGTGCGCCCTGCTGGTGATTGGCGTTGCCATTGCCCGCTACGGTTTCTACGCGACCTGCGCAATGTAGGAAAGCAGAAAGGGGGAACCAACAGTGAGTACGAACAACATTTCCCGTCGTGGTTTCTTGGGTGCTTCTGCTGCTGTTATGGCTGGCGTCGCGGGTCTGGCTGCGACCGGCTGCTCTGCGGAATCCAGCCTTGAGGCCACCGACACAAAGGGCATGCCCATCGATTCCGCGAAGGGTGGCGAATGGACGTCTGCAGCGTGCTGGCACAACTGCGGCGGCCGTTGCATGAACAAGGTTATGGTCAAAGATGGCGCGGTGATTCGCCAGAAGACCGACGATACGCACGAAGACTCTTTCGATTATCCGCAGCAGCGCGGTTGCGTGCGCGGCAAGGCGCAGCAACAGCAGTGCTTCGGCGCCGATCGCCTGAAGTATCCCATTAAGCGCAAGACTTGGTCGCCGGAGAACCCGAACGGCGAGATGCGCGGCAAGGACGAATGGGAGCGCATCAGCTGGGATGAGGCCATCAGTTACATTGGCGATCAGTTCAAGACCATCAAGGAGAAGTACGGCAACCAGGCGTTTCTGCTGGGAAGCTACGGCTCGCGCCTCGCGTTTGCGCCGCTTCTGGCATGGGGCGGGCACACCAGCACTGCCGACACCACTTCCCATGGTGCCTATCTTTTGAATACCGCCAACACCATCGGCATTCCCCGCACCGACGCGGGCGTGTGCAACGATCGTACCGACATGCTGAACGCCGACACCATCGTGTTCTACGCGTCCAACCCCGCGTGGTCTGCCGCCGGTACGCCGAGCTACCACTACATCCGCGCGAAGGAAGCGGGCGTCAAGTTCATCACCGTTGACCCGATCTACACGGCATCCGCCCAGATGCTCGACGCCGAGTGGATTCCCATCCGCACCGGCACCGACACGGCGTTCTTGCTGGGCGTCGCTTCCGAGATGATCCGCCTGGACAAGGCCGAGGGCGATATCGTCGACTGGGAGTTTTTGGACAAGTACACCGTCGGTTTCGACGCCGACCACAAGCCTGAAGACCTGAAGGAAGACGTCAACTTCGCCGACTATTTGGAAGGCAAGTACGACGGCGTGAAGCACGACGCCGAGTGGGCGTCTGCCATCTGCGGCGTTCCCGTTGAGAAGATCACGTGGTTCGCTCGCGAGATCGGCAAGAAGAAGAACGTGTGGCTGCTTCACAACTTCGCCGCCGCTCGTTGCGATGCATGCGAGAACATTCCGCAGCTGTTCATGACGCTTGGCGCTATGGGCGGCCACATGGGCAAGCCCGGCAACTGCACCGCGAACAACTACCATGCAAACGCTGGTAATGGCGGCCCCGCCCTGGTGAAGGGTGGCAGCACGGGTTATCCGAGCCAGAAGAACGAGATCGACGGCGTCATCCCCGGACCTCAGGTGTGGGAAGCGTGCCTGACCGGCAAGTATCGCATGGTCGGCGACTGGTACTCCGGCAAGGGCTCGCAGGCTGGCGAGGATCGCACGTGCGACATCCACTGCATCATCCACGACGAGAACGCTTACCTGCAGACCGGCCCGAACATGAAGCGCGGCATCGAGGCGCATCGCAAGATGGACTTCGTTCTGGCAAAGGCCCAGTTCATGACCACGCAGGCGATGTATTCCGACATCGTGCTGCCCGTCACCACCCAGTGGGAAGTCCCCGGCGGCCTTTCCGCTTCCAACCGCGAGTTCCTGTTCTGCTTCTCGCAGGTCACCGAGCCGCTGTTCGAAGCGAAGACCGACGTCGAGATCAACTCCCTGATCATGGAGGCCATCGGCGTGGACCCGAAGACGGTGTACCCGATCAGCCCGAAGCAGGCGTTCTTCAACAGCATCGCGGGCACCACGGTCATCGCGGACGACGACTCCGGCAAGTACGTGCCGCTCGTCACCGTCACCGAGGCCGACCTTAAGGAATGGGGCGTCGAGGGCAAGACCCAGACCGGCCGCGTGGGCTTGAACGAGTTCGTCTCCAATGGCGGCTACCAGGTGGAGCGCAAGAAGGATGACAAGTACTCTTCGTTTTTGGGCTACGGCTCGTTCATTAAGGACCCTGAGAAGAACCCGCTCAAGACCAAGAGCGGCAAGTTCGAGATCACCTGCCAGGCGAAGGCCGACCTGTTCAACAGCATCGGCCTGTGCGACCACACCTACGCACCGTACCCCGAGTATCTCGTTCCCGGCACGGGCTACGAGACCACCTTCAAGGATGGCAAGATCGATGGCGAGAAGGGCGAGTACCCGTACCTGCTGTTCAACCCGCACTATTTCCGCCGTTCGCACTCCGTCTTCGACAACTGTCCCTGGCTGCGCGAGGCTTGGGCGAACCCCGTGTTCCTGAACGCCTCTGACGCGAAGGAGAAGGGAATCGAGGACGGCGACACCGTGCGCATCTGGACGAAGTACGGCGAAGTGCTGCGCAAGGCGTGCTGCATGGAGAACCTCATGCCCGGCGAAGTCGGCATTCCCCATGGTTCTTGGGTTCGCCTGAACGAGAAGACCGGCATCGACGAGGGCGGCGCCGACAACTACCTCACCGGCAACAACATTTCCGGCTGCGGCGTGACCAGCTACAACAACAATAACTGCAATTTCGAGAAATACGATGGCCCTGCATTGGAAGACGACTGCTACACCGATGCACGCATCCTGAATCTTGGCTAAGGAGGGAATCATGGCTTTTGGTTTTTACTTTGATATGACGCGTTGCATCGGCTGCCGCGCGTGCCAAGTGGCGTGCAAAGACAAGAATCGTCTTGAGGTCGGAACCCTGTATCGCAATGTGAAGAGCTACACGGTCGGCACGTTCCCCAACGTTAAGTCGTACAGCTACTCTGGCAGCTGCAACCATTGCGAGAACCCGATCTGCTTGGCCAACTGCCCGACGGGTGCGATCAGCAAGGCTGAAGATGGCACTGTCGTTCAGGACCAGAATAAGTGCATTGGTTGCCGTATGTGCGTGATGAGCTGCCCGTACGGCCATCCGCAGTATTTCCCCGAGAAGGGCGTTTCCGGCAAGTGCGACGGTTGCTACGGCCTGCGAGCCAACGGCGATCAGCCCGCTTGCGTTGCAGGTTGCCCGAACCGCGCGCTTGACGCCGGCGACGTTGACGAGCTTCGCAAGAAGTATGGCAACGATCTGGACAAGGGCACCATCGTGGTGCTCCCGAGCCCCGATCTGACCCAGCCGAACCTCCTCGTCAAGACCAAAGATCTTGCATTCGATAGCTCTGCTGTCGAGCTGACCTGGTAAAACTGGAGTTTCATTTGCCGCCGCGCCGCATCTCGTTTGTGGCGCGGCGTTTTCTTGTCGTGTAGTATTCACTGGAACAGTTGGCTGCCCGTGTTCTCGCTGCGGCGGGAAGGGGGCGGCCTTCCCTTGAAAGGAGCGGCGTTATGCCTGATCAACAACTCGAAAGCCGCATCGGTATGGATCTTGCCCGCCGTGCGTACCTCTACGATCTGCTTCATGCGGTCTTCGGCGGCAACTGCTCGCCCGATTTCGTCTCGAAGCTCTTTGGTTCGCAGGCTCGCGAGATGTTCACCTGCGAGGCTGCCGTGATCCCTGATGGGGACCTGTCCGTTGGCAGCAAGTGCGCTCTCGCTAAGATGGACCGCTCGCTCGACGATTGTGCGAGGGAGGTTCTGGCGTGCTATGACGAGCACGGGGACCTGTCTTCGGATGCCGTGGCGACGCTTGCATCCGAGATGGAAGGCGACTACGCGAAGCTCTTCCAGATTCCCGGGGACTGCTATGTTCATATGTGGGAGTCGCCGTACGTGGGCACCGAGCAGACGCTGTTCCAGTGCAGCACGCTCGACGTTCGAGCGGCGTATCATGCCGCCGGTTTGAAACTTCAGGCTGAAAAGCAGTTCCCCGATGACCACATTGCGGCTATGCTGGGATATCTGAGCTGCATGGGGTCTCGCGCGTACGAGGCATATGCCGACGGGCGCGATTCCGAATGCCGGAAGGCGCTGCAGGATTCCAAGGCTTTTTTGGAAGCGCATGTGCTCACGTGGGTTAACGCGTTCGCTCAGAAGGTGATCGAACGGGACGCACGCGGGCTGTATGCCGCATTTGCCCAGGGCACCGTCATGGTTGCCCATGTCGATAGCGTGCAGCTCGATTGGCTCGCGGGACATATTGGCGAATAGGGATTGCGATGGATGTTCGGGAATACGCGAAAGCATTCAACCAGGTAGAACGCGATTACGAGGAAGCGGTCGCCGCTTTCGGCGTTCCCTTCGAGGCTTCGGAATCCTGTTCCCGAGCGCGCCGGGCGCAGATGGCCCGCACCTGCGGCTGCCATTGCGAGAACGGGGACGGCTCCCTGTGGCGCGGATGGATATCTCCTGCGTGCTTGGCGTGCCGCACCGGCGAGCGCACGGCGACGTTTTTCATCGACCTGCGTTGCACGCGCCATTGCTACTTCTGCTTCAATCCCAACCAGGATCACTACGAGTATTTCCTTTCCCACCGACGCGATATCGTAGCTGAGCTCAACGCTGCGCACGATGCCGGTGCCCAGTTCGACTGCCTCGCCATCACGGGTGGCGAGCCTTTGCTGCACAAGGAGCAGGTCGTGGCCTTCATCGAGCGGGCGCGCGAGCTGTATCCCGCCGCTCACGTGCGCTTATACACGTGTGGCGATTTGCTTGACGACGTGTGTCTGGGACAGCTTGCGCAGGCGGGGCTCGACGAGATCCGCTTCAGCGTGAAGCCCGAAGACGTCGCGAGCGCTGATGCGCCCGTGTTCGAGCGCATGGCGGCTGCTGTGTCCTCGTTGCCGCACGTCATGGTTGAGATGCCGGTGATTCCCGGCACGCTCGCCACGATGAAGACGCTTCTCACGCGCCTCGACGCGATGGGCGTGCGGGGGATCAACCTGCTCGAATTCTGCTTCCCCCTCTGTAACGCGGAAGAGTTCCGCGCGCGCGGTTTCGAGCTGCGCAAGCATCCGTTCAACTACCTGTACGATTATTGGTACGGCGGCGGCGTTCCCGTTGCGGGCAGCGAAGCCGAGGCGCTGGCGCTGCTCGAGTACGCCGACGAGCAGCAGCTTGAGCTGGGGGTGCATTACTGCAGCTCGGACAACAAGAACACGGGGCAGATCTTCCAGCAAAACAAGGCGTTTCTGGAGGATGCCGATTTACGGGCTGCGTATCCTTGGCTTTCCCTTGATGAGGGGGATAAGCTTCTGAAGTGCGCAAAGGCTTTCGGCAAGGGCGCGAAGGCGGTCCGCGCCTGGGCACGAGCATGCCGCGTACCGCAGGATTGGGATGCGCAGGTTCCTTCGATTGCCATTTCGCTCGACCGCTTGGGGAAGGCGCGCAAGGCGTGCCCCAAGGTGGTTTTTGCGGAGAGCGCCAACGTCTTCGAGGACCGCGAGGGTCAACCCTACTTGCGCGAGCTGGGCGTTCGCGAGATCGAAGGCGCGTAGGGGAGCGTAGGGGAGCACTACCGGCTCCAGGGAGCACAACCCCGAGTTCGTGGTCAACTGAGCAAGTTGTGCGCTGCCATTTCTCAGAATAATCCAACTCGCTTTAAGCTGACCTGGGGCTTTGCTTTCGGAGGATGCCCTGAGCCATCGTGGTGGGGAAAATCGGGCGAAAAAACGTCGCCCAACTCGTCCAGTTGACCACGAACTTGCCTCATTGCTCCAAGTGAGGTAGAAATGAGGCGGCCAGGCGCTTCAGAGCGGCTCTAAGGGAGCCCAATTCGGGATGTCGTCGTAACGGGAGGATGCAACCTTATCGCAATGAAGCAAATCTCCGACCCTGCCCCATAATCACCGACCTCATTCCGCTTTCCTCGCCATGCTTGCCCACCACCGCAGTCCGCGCTGCTAGTAGGCTGTACGGATAAAGCTTAGGCCTCGGCAATACAAAAGGGTAGGGGGTGCGTTCTCTCAATCTTTTTCTAGCGAAAATCCAGATTGCTAATGTTATATGAAGTGCGCTCGGTTGGATGCTTGCATAGATGCTTGCTTTCTATGAGATGCCGAGTTCCGATGCAAGTGCTACAAGCTCGCTGTAGCGCTTCACACCAAACTTGCGGTACATGTGCGAGAGATGTGACTTCACGGTGCTCTCGCTTATGCAGAGCTCCTGGGAAATCTCCTTGCGATCCATGCCAGAAAGCGCGAGCTTGATCACTTCGAGCTCTTTGCTTGTGAGTTCCACAGCTTGACTCAGCTGGTCTTCTTCGCCTTCTCTCAATTGCATGAAATCTTGCCTAAGCAACGACTGTGCAAAGTGACGATTCTTGTAGTTGGGCTTGGCGGTGGTGAGATAGACCATCAGCAGAGAGCGCACCTGGCGGGCTTTCCAGCCAAATATAGCGACGATGTCGTTTTCCTGTGCACGGCTGACGCATAGGTCGATTTCTCGCACCGCACGTGTGCGTTGTCCGCGCTCGAAGTAGATAAGGGCGACCTCCAACATGAGAAGCTGTGCAATGAGGTTGCATTCATGGCTGTCAGCGGTTTCGAGCAGGGCGAGCAGGCGCTTCTCCCTTTCTTCCTCGTCGACGATGGAAAGCTCTACGAACTCGCGCACGAGACGGGACTGCGCCGTCATCGCAAGACCCAGCATGTCGAACTCCCTATATGAGGCGAGGGCCTCTTGCACACGCCCTTCGAGCAACATGAGCATCGCGTGGTTTTGGAAGGGCTGTACAGCAGCCATGCGAGGAATAAAGCTCAATGACATCTTGACCAAGCTCATGCCCTCTCTAAGGATGGCGTCTGCCTTGTCTATGTCTCCAGCAGAGACATAGGTCCAGGCTCGGGCGGTACACCAATCTAGGAACATATCGACGTTGCTGCGCTTGGAAATGAGTGAGATCGCCTTTGCGAGGCGTTGCTCGCGCTCCATGTTGTTGTTGCTCAAAACATCGATCAAGACCTCGAGCGAGCATGCGGCACCGCAGGTCACGTAGTCCGGTGCATAGCTCGTTTGAATTTGACGGCACATTTGAGCGGCGTGCTTGAGGTTTCCTTGCTCGAAGTACGAGAACGCCATCGAGTAACTGTTGATTGACGAGAGGAAGGGGAAAGACCCGTCGCTTGTCAACGAGGCGAATTCCAGGTGGCGCTCGAGACCCTCCTGGATTTTGCCCTGCTGGTCGAGGGCTTCCGAATGGCAATTGGCGAGTATGACCTTGAGCGGGATGAAGTCCTTGCCTGCAAGGCGGCTCTCCACTTGGTGGGCTTTCTCGATGCCGTCGTCGAACTTGCTGGCGAGGCAGAGCTCTTTGACCTTGATGACCTCGAGCGATAAGCGCAACCTCTCGTCGACGAGCTCATCGGGAAGCTCGTGCAGGGGTTTGAGCCAGAAGTCGAGCTCGTCGAGCTGCGCGCTGTAGGCATAGGCCCATGCCGCCAGTAGGTAAAAACAAGGGCTGAGTTCCTTGATATCGATATTGCGACGGAACATGGTTATACTCATGAGCTCTGCCGTTGTCATGTTTGGGTAGGCGACGCGTACGAGGTTGAAGATGTCCTCGCGCTCGCTTGCGAGAATCTTATGCTTGGCGGCAGCGGTTGCCAGTCCATTCCTGAGGCACCAGCGCGAAGCGCGGGCGTTTAGCAGGCGCTGCTCGTGCGAGGAGAGGATTTGGGCTTTCTTCATGACCCACTGCGAGAACAGGGGATGGAGCTCATATTCGCCTGAATTTGTGTCGATGGGGAAGAAGAACGCGTTGCGCCTGTGCAGGCTGCTGATCACGGTGTCGACATCGACATCCCCAAGCGTGTAGCCAGCGACCCTGGTGGAGATCATGCCAAGAGATGCCGTCTTGAGGAGGAAGTCCTTCTCTTCTTGGGACAAACCAGAGAAGACCTCGAACTCGAAGAACTCGTTGAGGCGGGGATCGGTACCCGACAAATTGGCGACAGCCTCTTTGAATGACACACCCGCATCGACGCTGTCCATGACGATAGCCGTGCCGGCTGGCCAGCCTTGCGTTTTATCATGGAGAAGATTCAAGTCCGGCTCCTCCACTTGCTCGACTCCGGCGTCAAGAAGGTATTCGAGCATCTCTTGTTTTGTAAGCGCAAGCATGCTGTAGTCGATATTGAGCGCGACGTCTGGGATGGTAAAGCCGGGGAAGCTGTGCTTGGTGAAGGCGACACGTGACGACAGGATGATATGGACGTTTCCAGAGAGCGCCAACATGAGCGTCAGGAGCTCTTCGAGCGTCTCGAAGCCGTAGATGACGTCAAGCCCTTCTATAACGATGAACAAGCCGCCGCACTTGCGTGCACTGAGACTCATCTCGTTGGCCATTGTGAGGATGGCTTCGTTTCTTGCCATGGATTGGACCGCACCGAGACTTTTCACGAAATCGATACCCAGGGCTGTGCAGATTGCATAGTGGAAGTTGAGCCAGAAGCACTTCGAGTCGCGATCGCGGCGGTCGATGGCGAACCATGCTGCTTTTTCTCCAGCATTTGTGAGGCTGTAGAACCAGTCCGCGAGAGCGGTTGTCTTGCCATAGCCTGCAGGAGCGTTGAGGAACGTGAAGCGTTGGCGTCGAGAGCGGTCGAGCAGGTGCATAATACGCTCTCTTGACTTGCCCCAGAGACGCTGCGCCGGTGGCATGGATTTGGCAACAATGGGGATGTTGTTTGCTGTGAGATGACCTGCAGTGCTCTCCATTGTCCCTCCTTGTGTGGAAGCTTCTTTGCGCTGGCCAGACGACTTGTCGCCGGTTGCACTATGCCAATGCTCGGCAGACCGGCCTATCTGCGGCTACCAGACATGCTGTAGCTCCAGCGCGGCTTTGGCGAGAATCATATCACGAACACATGTTCCGCTAGTCTTGTTTTCAAGTTTCTTGAGAAGTTATTCTCGCAACGTCAGCTTGATTCGGACAGCATGGGTGGGGCAGTTTTGCAGGCACAGTCCGCATCCGGCGCAAAGCATGTGGTCTGTGACGTGCGAGTAAGGGCCGTGCTCGTCGCGGGCGGGTTCGAGTACGTGCTTTTGCGGGCAAAGGCGCACGCACTTCATGCAGCCGATACAGTAGTCCCTGTCGATGTAAACAGAGGGCTTGTTTCTCACAAAGCCCGCTGGCGGACCATAGACCATGGGTGCCTCCATCTGTGCTAGTCGAGAAAAGTTTGAAACGCAAAAGAGGAGGGGCAGCTGCAACTGCCCCTCCTGCTTGTAGGATTTCTGCCGCCTTATCTAGGAAAAGAAAATCGATAAGGTTGGCAATTACAACGTTGGGATCTTACTTGCCGTTGAGCTCCCAGCAGCCGATCTCCTTGTAGGCACGGTCCCAGACGGTCTCGGCATCGGGGTTGTCGTAGTACTCGATGGGCACGTTCTCGTCAGACTGATCGGCCGGGTCGATGCAGGGGTAGACCTTGCACAGCAGGCCGCGTGCGTTCCAAGTTGCGGTCATCTTGTCGGCGAGATCGGGGTCGTCGTCGATGAGCACATTTGCGGCGCAATCGAACACGCCTTGGCTCCACGGCTCCTCGGCGGGAAGCTCCGGGTACCACCATGAAGGCGGAACCTGGACCATGCCCTCGGGGACGTCCCAGCCCACATGAGCCTTCTGGCGGATGCGTCCCATGCGCGTCTCGATCCAGATCCAGTCCCCCTCGCGAATGTGCAGCTTACGAGCATCGTTGATGTGCATCCAAGTCATTGGCCAGGGGACGACCGAGCGAGTACCGTGACCGGGCGTGCGCATCTCGGAGTGGTACAACGGGCTGATGCGGCCGGAGGTGGTCAGGCGCAGCGGGTACTCCTTGGCCAGCTCGGGGTTGCCCAGCGGAGTCTCGGGCTCGGTGTAGACGGGAATGGGATCATAGCCGAGCTCCTCGAGGACGGAGGAGAAAATCTCGGCCTTGCGGGAGGGAGTTGCGAAGCCGCGCAGCTGACCATTGGCAAGGGGCTTTGCGTACTTGTAGAAGTCCGTGCCGTAGGGGAAGTAGTTGCCGAGGTTGGTCGCCTTCTCGCGATTCATGTCGGGCACGCGCTCGAGGCGGTATTCGATGAGGTCCTCGTAGGTCTCCCAGGGCCAGTACTCCTTCTGGCCGCATGCGATGCCGAGTGCCCTGAAGAAGTCGAAGTCCATGTGGCGGTCGTAGAGGGGCTCGACGCCGCGGTCTCCGGTAACGATGAAGTCGTTGGAGTCCTCAGAGGTGGTGCAGCAGGGGCGCTCCATCCAGTCGGCTGCGGGGATGATGTAGTCGGCGAGAGCTGCAGTCGGGGTCTTCCAGTAGTCGACGACGACGAGGAGCTCGAGGGCCTTGAGGGCCTTGTAGACGCGCTTGGTGTTCGGCGCCCAGGCCAGCGGGTTGGAGGACCAGCAGATGCAGGCGGTGACGGGGTAGGGGTCCTTCTCCAGAATTGCCTTCCACATCAGGGACGGGCTGCACAGCATCTGGTGCAACATCGGGCGGTTCAGGCCGAACATCTTGCGGTAGCACTTGTCGATCGCCTTGAAGCCATGCCAGGACATGACGCGGAACCGCTCGTTGCCGATGTAGTCCTTCTGAATCTCGGGGGTGAGGAGATCTGAAAGCTCGAGCTCGGAGTCGCGGACGGGGAACAGCTTCTCCTTGTCGTCCGGGTCAGCCGGCTGACCGACGTACTCGCCGCCGGGGTTGTCGATGTTGCCGGTGAGGATGCGTGCCATGGTCTTGGCAATGCCAAACTGGGATGCGTTGATGCCGTGCTGGTCGCCGCCGCCCAGGCCCCAGCCGATGAATGCAGGACCGTTGGTTGCGTCCAGGCGTGCTGCCTCGCGGATCTTGCGAGCGGGGACGTTGGAAATCTTGGAGGCGCGCTCGGGCGTCCAGTCCTTGAAACGGTCCTCGATGGCGTCGAAGGCAGTCCAGCACTCGACCTCGGAGCCGTCGGCCATCTTGATCTTGAAGGTGCCCTGCAGGGCCGGGGTGACCTCGCAATCCTCGTAGTAGCGGTTCTCGTCGGAGCACCAGGTCACAGGCTGGCCGCTAATCTCGTTGATTGCAAGGAAATCCTCGTGCTTGCCGCCGTTGAACTCGTCGAGGCGCACAAGCTTGCCAGTGTCCTTGCGGACCAGGAAGGGGGCGTTGGACCAGTAGCGAACGAACTTGTCATCCCACAGCTTCTCCTCGAAGATGACGTTGAGCCATGCGAAGGAGATTGCGCAGTCAGTGCCGGGATAGGGCTGCAGCCAGATGTCTGCAGTTGCGGAGCCGTCGATGCAGGTGGTGTCGATGTTGATGTATTGGGCGGGGTTGTCCTGGTTGACTTCGATGCGGCCGCGCATGGTGCGCCACAGCGGACCCTCGGGAGCGTAGGCTTCAGACCAGCGCTTGCCCCAGTTGACGATTGTGCCGGTATAAGAGGGGGAGACGGGCATGATTGCCTCGACGGGCCAACCAACCATAGCCATGTTCAAGGAGTAGTTCCAGCACCAGCAGATAGTGCCAGGGTCAACAACGTTGCCGGGGTTGCCAAAGAGATTGAAGAAGCGCGTGCGTGCCCACAGGTGATCGGAGCGGTACGTGCCCTCGGAGGAGAACAGGGTCTTGGCGCCGTACTTCTCCTTAAGTGCCATGAGCTTGGTGGAAATCTCGTCGATCGCCTGTTCCCAGGAGATCTCTTCCCACTTGTCCTCGCCCTTCTCGCCAACGCGCTTCATGCAGTGGTTGATGCGCTTGGGATGGTAGTGGAACTTGATTGCTTTTTCGCCCTTGTTACCGAGGCGGTTGCAGAGAACGGAGCCCTCCTCTTCGTTAGGGCGCATCTCTACCAGACGGCCGGTCTTGGTGTCGACACCGCACCAGACACCGCAGTTCATGTGGCACATGAAGCAACGGGTCCTGCGCCAGCGGATGCCGTTCTCATCGACCGTGTTGTTGGGGACGCCCAACATGGAAACCTTCTCGCTCATTGTGAGTTCCTCTCTCCTAGGCTTCTCTTCACAATGTCGGGGCCCTCACCCCGACTCAGCGATGTTCCACATATTAAGGTCATTGACAGTCTATGAAATCCGCCTAAGAGTTGAAATTCAGGTTGTCATTAGTTGAGAAGTGGTTGAAGAATAGATGCGAAGATGAAAAAGGACGATGAGCAGATGCCTGTTTGAGAATCCTATTGGTCTCTCTAAACGCATACAGTAAAAGTGGAGGAAGGCAATGCCTGATTAGGGTTTGCGCCGTCAGAGAGAGGAATCAATCATGGAAACAAAGAACAGCGCTCAGGTTCAAGCCAACATTCCCAATGCATCCCTTAGTTCTTACGAGCCTGTCAAGATAAGCTTGGCTGATGCGCCGAGCGCCGAGGCGGAGCAGCTCGAGGGCTACAAGCGCGCGGTGGCGGCGATGGAGCTTGCAACGCGCGTTTGCGGTGATATCGACCCCACGATCTACGAGCAAGCCGCACTGGGTATCCGCACCCAGGCTCAAGCGCAGGCCGAGGCGCAGGGGACGACTCTTTCTGCAATGCTCGTCGATCAGAAGATCTCTCTCGAGCAGTACGAGCGCATGACGGCCCTGCAGGCAAGCGACATGGTCAACCAGGGTCTTGCCCTCGATGCGTGGGCTCGCCATTACGGCATCGAGCCGAGCGAGGAAGACGTCATGGAGATGATCGAAAGTATGGCACCCGGTCATGAGAAGGAGCTGCTTGAGGAGCTTAGCCAGGATCCGGCGCAGCTCGAGGCATTGAGCATCGCCGTGATGCGCTTTGCAGCTAACAAGCACCTTGCTGCTACGGCGATCGTCGAGTAGCAACGGCTTTTCTGTTTTAGAGAGGCGGGTCTGGAGTTGATCGCATGAAAAGGAACTCCAAGTCCGCATGTATATTGAGGAGGAAAAATGGAACTGTTCGACACGCGCTTCTTCGAGATGCTCTTCTTGATCTGCTTTGGCATCTCGTGGCCTATGAACATCGTCAAAGCGGTCCGTGGCAAGACATCGAAGGGTGTCAGCCTCTGGTTCTTGCTGGTTTGCTTCATCGGCTATATCTTTGGCATCATCGCGAAGCTTGTGGACGACACGCTGTCGTACACCTTGATTTTCTACTGTCTGAACATCTGCATGGTGGGAATCTGCGTCGTGTTCTACTTCATCAACGCGCATCGTGACAAATTGGCCGATGAGGCTGCACAGGCCGCCGCGAGTTCGCAGCCCACTTCTGACGGCGGAGATGGCCGCTGATTGCGATTTTGAGTTACGAGGGGCTGGAGGGAGAGAGTCCGTGCTGCGGCTGCAAGGTGCGGTCCGCAGCATCTCATAGGTGTTCGTCGCCTCGCTGCAACTATGGCGCCGACTACGTCTGGCGCTTACGAGGGCTTTGCGACTCGAGGACGCTGACGCGAATCCATGAGCGAGTTGCAAGGATGGAGCCGACGTCAACCTGCGGCGGCATCCAATGTGTACCAGTGACAAGTAACACGCGGATGAACTCAGCGCCGATGATCTTGCGCTTTGCCTCGGGTTCGGCGACGTCAACCAGCTTGCCAAGGAAGCGGTCGGTCGCGTCCACGTAGACCAGGTTCGCGTCCATCTGATTCTTGAACACGTCGATGACCTGCTCGCTTTCACCCTTGCGCATGAGGCCGTGGTTCACGTGCACGCGTTGAGCGACTCGTAGTACGCCGCCGAATAACGCTCGCACAGCCTATCGACGCTCACGTAGCGGCCCACGTCGAAGCCCGCTTTCTCCATGAGCAGCAGCGAGAACAGCCGCGCGAGGCGACCCGTCCCCTCGTCGAAGGGCTTGATGCACATCACGTCTACCGCGAATGAAGGGATCATCATGAGCTTGCGGCTGGACGGCGGAAGGCGACCCCACTGACGCCAAATTCCAGGAGCTTCGCATGCAAGGGGTTGTATGAACGTCAAGTTTTTCGCTACGTATCGTATGATTCTGGGGCAGGGGTGCATTAACCTCCCCGCCCCTCGCGACGTTTTGGAGCTGCTGGAAATACTGGAACAACGCTATCCTGATTTCCAGGGGTTGCTGCTCAACGACGATCATACCGATAAGGGACTCGATGCCATCGTGCTGGTGCGCGGCCGCCATATCGAGCATTTGGATGGCGTGCGCACCCCGCTTTCCGAGCAGGATTACGTAGCCGTGACGCCGCTAGTTGTGGGAGGTTGATGCCGCAATGTGCGACGGACACCGAGCACGCGTCCTTCGAAAACGCGAAGGAGACTCCTATGGTTTCTGACGAAGAAGTCATCCAAATCGTGCAGTCTTATCCTGCCGAGCGCCGCTATGCGCTGGCCGCCATGCAGGATATGCAGCATGCTTTCAACTATATCCCCGAGAAGGGGCTTCATTGCCTGGCCGAGCACCTGAACTGCGGTGTTGCCCAGCTATATTCCATGGCTACCTTCTACAAGGCGCTGTCTTTGAAGCCGAAGGGCAAACACATCATCAAGATCTGCAACGGCACCGCCTGCCACATCCGCGGTTCGGTGAACCTCGCGACCGGCCTCAAGCGCGAGTTGGGAATCGATCCCGGCGAGACGACCGAGGACGGCATGTTCTCCGTGGAGATGGTGAACTGCCTGGGATCGTGCGCCTTAGCTCCGGTCATGCTGGTCGACGGCACCTACCACAACAAGCTGAAGCTCGAAGACGTCCCCGGCATCGTGGAGCGCTACCGCCTCGCGGATGCTGAAGAAGGGGAGGCCGGCAATGACTAGGACCGAGAGAATACTGGTATGCTGCGGCACCGGGTGCATTGCCAACGGTGCCTATGAGGTGGCGAGAGCCCTGGAGGAGCAGATTGCGGCACAGGGAGCGAATGCCCAGGTAGAGCTTAAGGTATGTCGCACGGGCTGCTCGGGCGAATGCGAGCAGGGGCCGCTTGTGCGCCTCATGCCCCGCGACACCATGTACTACAAGGTAAAGCCCGCCGATGCCCCTGCCGTCATCGCCTCACTCGAGGGCGACCCGGTGACGAAGCTTTTATATCGCGACGAGCAGGGCGTTCGCCATGAGCATCAGGCGGACAACCCCTTCTACGGCCTTCAGCACAAGGTTGTGCTAAAGGATGTGGGCATCATCGACCCCTTGAGCCTGGAGGAATACAAGGCGGCCGGCGGATACGAGGGACTCGCACGCGCCCTCACCATGACCCCCGACGAGATCATCGACGAGGTGGAGAGAAGCGGCCTGCGCGGCAAAGGCGGCGCTGGCTTCCCCGCGGGGCGCAAGTGGCGTAGCGCAGCGAGTTACGACGTGTGGCCGAAGTACATCGTGTGCAACGGCGACGAGGGCGACCCGGGCGCGTTCATGGACGGCTCCACGATGGAGGGCAGCCCCCATGCCGTCATCGAGGGCATGATCATCGGCGCGCTGGCCATCGGCGCCGAGACAGGCGTGCTCTATATCCGCGATGAGTACGCCTTGGCACGCGAGCATATCCAGCGCGCCATCGACGACGCCTACGCAGCCGGCATCCTGGGCGAGCACATCATGGGCAGCGACCATAAGCTGGACTTGAGCATCGTGCGCGGCGGCGGCGCCTTCGTGTGCGGCGAGTCCACGGCACTTATGAACTCGATCGAGGGCAAGGTCGGCGAGCCGCGCCCGAAGTACATCCGCAGCGTCCAAAGCGGCCTGTTTGAGAAGCCGACGGTGCTGAACAACGTCGAGACCTTGGCATCCATTCCCACCATCTTGGCGCACGGCGGAGAGGAATACGCCAAGCTGGGAACGGAGAAATCTAAGGGTACGAAGGTTTTTGCCATGGTGGGCAAGGTCAAGCACACGGGCCTTGTGGAAGTGCCGATGGGCACCACGCTCCGCACGCTCATCTACGACATCGGCGGCGGCATCATCAAGGACCGACCCTTCAAGGCAATCCAGACGGGAGGCCCGTCGGGCGGCTGCATTCCCGAGAGCCTGCTCGATCTGCCGGTCGACTTCGACACGCTCGTCGAATACGGCGCCATGATGGGCTCGGGCGGCATGATCGTCATGGACGACTGCAGCTGCATGGTGGAGGTCGCACGCTACTACATCGACTTCCTGCGCGAGGAAAGCTGCGGTAAGTGCACGCCCTGCCGCGAGGGCCTGCGCCAGATGCGCTATATCCTCAACGAGATCTGCGAGGGTCGCGGTAAAGACGGCGACGTCGAGCTGCTCGAGGAGATCGGGCACATGATGCAGGACGCTTCCCTGTGCGCTTTGGGTCGCACGGCACCGAACCCCGTGCTGACCACCATCAAGTTCTTCCGCGAGGAATACGAGGAGCACATCGGCGAGCACCGCTGCCCCGCGGGCGTTTGCGCCGCGCTGACCAGGTTCGCCATCGACCCGCAAGCATGCAAGGGCTGTGGCATGTGCGCGAAGGCATGCCCCACTGAAGCTATCTCTGGCGAGCGCAAGCAGCCGTATTCCATCGAGCCCGCCGCGTGCATCGCCTGCGGCAGCTGCCGTGAGGTTTGCAACTTCAACGCAGTGCTAACGGAGGGGAGGTAGCTATGGCTAAGACCTACGATATCGTGATTGACGGCAAGACCTGCACGGCCTTGCACGGCGAATACCTGTGGGACGTGGCGAAGCGCAACGGCATCGAGATTCCCGCGCTGTGCCGCAGCGAGGCGTTCCCCGAGCACCACGCAAGCTGTCGCGTATGCATTGTGGAAGTGGTCGCGCGTGGCCGCTCAAAGGTGGTCACTTCCTGCGTGTACCCCATAGAAGGGGAATGCGAGGTGCGCACTAACTCGCCTAAGATCGTCCAGGATCGCAAGGTTCTCATGGCGCTGCTCGCTGCTCGCGCGCCGGAGTCCGACCTCATGGCTGCGATGGCGTCTCACATGGGGGCGGGCGAGGAATACGAGCGCCTCGAGCCTTTGGACGCGGGTAAGTGCATCCTGTGCGGGCTGTGCGTGCAGGCATGCGAGAGCATGGGAACAGGGGCCATCTCGACGGTCAATCGCGGCGTCGACAAGGAGATAAACACCCCCTACGGCGCGGCAAGCGACGATTGCATTGGGTGTTTGAGCTGCGCAAACGTTTGTCCCACGGACAGCATACCATTCATGGAGGACTCCATGACTCGTACCATCTGGAACCGCACGTTCGAACTTTCTCGCTGCAAGGAATGCGGGCGGGTGCTGGGTACGCAGCAGATGTCGGACGTGGAGCTGTGCGATGCGTGCCGCCGAAAAGCGATTGCGAACGAGCTAGCGGAGACGTATCGTTTCGTGTAGAACAGCAGCCGCGAATTCGGGCGGCCGCATATTCAAATGGCTGCAAAGCGAGGCTGCCGTGCCTTCGCGCGAATATGCGAAAGGCACGGCCGCACTGATGATGGGCCAGATAGACGGAAGGGGGCACCATGGCATTCGAACACCGCTATGATTGCAACAAGCGGGCACTGTCTGATCGGGAATGCCGGGCTCTCTTAGAGTGCAAGGTGCAGTGATCGGGTGCGGCGGACTGGGCGGCTCCGTGGAAGAGATGACCCTGCGATGAGACGCGCGAGCACCCCTGCGGAAAAGCTGCGCCTGCTCAATGCACTTGTCGCCTCGGCAATCGCCGTCTTCTTCTTGGCTCATTCTGCGCTTGGAACGGCATCGCTTTTTATTGAAGGCCTGGTCAACAGTGTGCCATGGCTCGTATGGGCCATGTTCGGCGTGGTGGGAGCGCACGTGCTCGCAAGCGTCGGCGCCACCGCCTTGATGCTGACCGACACCGAGCGCCCACCGAGTTCCCGCAAGAAGCGCCACTTCGTGCTGAAGTGGGCGACGGGGTCGGTTTTGGCGGCGACGATCGCCGTACATCTCTTCTGCATCCTTTGCCCTGGTAGCCTTCCCGTCTTTCCCCATCAGACGAAGGTGTCTTTCCTGCTCCTCCTTGCCGCGCTTGCCTGGCATGTCGGCATCGCGGCGAAGTCCCTTGCCCGTGACCTGGGAATCGGGAAGAGGACGCGCGATGCCATGCGAGCTGCCTACGTGTTGGCTGTTTTCGCCCTGATAGCCCTTGTGGTGCTGGCTTCCTAAATTCGACAGCCATGTGCTGGGCGTATCGAATGAGGAGGAGGCCCAGCCTGTCAGGAGGTCTTCCCGCTTTCCGGAAGAGCGCGCCCGGCGTGCTCGAATCTTTTGAGCAAATACGCAGCTCACACGTTTCTCACTAATATTTTGCGATGCGCTTTCCCCCGTATTTTGCGATGTGCCCCTCTCGGTATGTAGGGGATAATTCGCGCTCGATTGGCTTGCCACCCGTTCGGCGTCTGCGCCAAGCGGGAAACCCGCCCCCTGTTTCCGGGAGAATGACCTCGGGAACAGGGGGTTTCTTTGCGTCTATGCGATGTTTCGCTCGTCGAAATCTTCCATCTCGAGTTCCTCGAGGCTGACGTTGAGCTCCTCCTCGATTTCGCGGAGCATGCGGTCTTCCTCCTCCCTGCGCCGCTGCTCCTCAAGCTCAATCCGGGCTTCCTTTGCGCGCTTCGCCTCGATGATCTCGGGGTAGCGCGGATGGTCCTCCAACCGTCGCGCAGGGTCCATCGTTCCGCGTTGGCCGCGCAGAAACACCCACCACATCCCCGCAGGCGTTTCCAGCAAGGTGCTGGCGGTTTTGTTCGCACGGCAGGAAAAGTAAGCGGCGGTGCGCTCGTCTTGAAAGCCGAGGACAAGCTGGCTGTCGCAGTTGCCTACGATGGAGTTGGCGGTGGCCTCGCCGTAGCGCGCCTCAAGCTGGCTTATCGTTTGGCACACCACCGTGCAACTGATCTCGCGACTACGAATGACCGAGAGCACATCGTCGATGTGGGGTAGGCGCAGGTTCGCAAAGTCGTCGAGCACGAAGCGGACCGGCACCGGGAGCCGGTGATCGGGGTAATCGCGATCAGCCGAGCGGCACAGGGAGGAAAACGCCTGCTGGATGAAGAGACTCGTAAGCTTGTCGAGGCTTCGGTCCATGTCGTCGATGGTGACGAACAGCGCGCGCTTTTCGCGCCCGAAGCTGCGGAAATCGATTTGCCGAGGATTGCTGTACGACCTGATGACACCTTCGAACCCGAACGGCACAAGGTCGGCCGCGAGGATTCCCAAGATGCTCGCATGCATCTTCTCCGCACCGCACGTGGCCTTCGCGCGGTTGTACAGCGAGGGCGCGTAAGCTTCGGGGTCTTCTTTTTGCAGGTCAGTGAAGAGCGGGTCGACCGCCCGAGCGACGGCAAGCTCGAACATGCGGATTACCGACGACATGTTCTGCGCCTCGTCGGGCAGGGCCTCGAGCACGTAGGCGATATAAGCCGTGAGGTAGTTCGCCGCAGCAAGCGGCCAAAAGGAGTCGCTCTCATGCTCGTCAACAGGGCAGATGGCCGAAGCGATGGAGATGATGTCCTGCTGCATCGGTCGGCCCTCGCACCAGCGAATGTGGTCGAGCGGGTTGTATCCGATGGTGCCGTCCATGGCGTTGAAGTCGATGCAGTCGACAATGTAGCCGTTTTCCTCGAGGTAAGGGCCCATCTCGTGATAGAGGGAGCCTTTGCAATCGAGCACAATGTAGGACCCTTGGCATTGCAGCAGGTTCGGCTTGACGTGATTGCGCGTTTTCCCGCCGCCCGACGACCCGAGCACGAGAACGTTGTTGTTCAGCCCGCTTCGCCATGTATCGCAGCTGACGGATCGGTTGGCGGAAAGCAAGGTTTCTCCCTGGTAGGCTCTTCGCTGCGGGTTGAAGGCAGGCTCGCTTTCGGTTTTTGCGGCCGCGAAAGCTTGCGCAAGCTGATTGCTCGCGGCGTCTTTGGCGATGGTTTTGAATTCGGTGGCTTTCATAAGCAGCTCCTAAAGTTGGAAGTCGGCGATAGGTGGAGGATTGACGGACGAGAGAAACGGACGGGCGAAGGCGGCGAGGGGGACGACTGGGTAGCATCAAGCTTAAGCCCGCTTGTTGCCCGAGCAGGCTCGAAGCCCCCACACTGCGCCGCTATAGCGTGTTTATCACGCGATCGGCGAGGTGCGCCGCCACCGCATCTTCCGCCTCGAAGTAGGTGTCTCGGGCGGTTATCTCGAAGACCTGCTCGAGGTCCATTCCCGAATGCTGGGCAATGACCTGCGCCGTTATATCGCGAATGCGCATCAGGTCGTCGGCGCGCGCCTTCACCGAAAGGGCGCTGCCGCCCACGCCTCCCGAAATGAGCGGATCGTGGACCATCACGCGGCTGTGCGGCAGCATGTCACGCGTGTCGCCAGCGATGAACAGCAGCGCTGCCATGCTCGCCGCAAGCCCCAGGCACACGGTGCGGATGGGGCAGCTCGCGGCCTGCATCACGTCGTAAAGCGCCAAACCCGAGCTCACCTCGCCGCCGGGGCTGTTAATGAAAAGCGTGATGGGTGCCGCTGCGTCGACCTTCTGCAGATAGAGGATTCCGCGGATGATGACCGCCACCGATTCAGAATCGACGGGGCCTGAAAGCTCAAGTTCGCGGGAGGCGAGCATCGCGTCGCGGATGTCGAAACGCTGGATGCCAAGATTGGTTTCCTCGATGATTTGGGGAGGGTAGACCGAAGTGCTCATGCCGTGCCTTTCTTCGAATGGCGCCAAGCGCCGGAGGGTGGTTGAATGCAGGGCTATGCAAGGCTCGACGCCAAACGAGCGCTCACCGTCATGCGGATTGCGTGGCGGGAAAGAATGCGCACGAAAGCTCAGCGATGCCGCTCCTGCTCAACATTTCCTAATCTTCAGTTGTTGCGGTATTGCGAACGGTCATGTAACACGCCGCAGCTTGTAAAGCCGCTCGAAGCAAAGGCAGCCGATGCCGCCCCCATGCCGTGTATGACGGGGAATTATGTAACACACTTCAAGAAGCAAGGGCAGCCGGTGCCGCCCCCAGAACTCCCTTTAAAAAAGACGGACTAGCCGTCAACGGGTGCTTCCAGAGTATAGACGAAGAAGCACCGAATTGGCAAGCATTAATTGAAACGCTTGTTCGAATAATATTCTCATCAGGCACTTTCACCCCGACGAGGCGCGCAGATAGCGCCAACCATGGCGCGAGGGAATGCGAGCACGCGCCGCACTCTCGCGCCGTCTGGGCTGCTAGTTGTCCTGCGTCATGCGGCGATAGCGGTCGAAACGACGCAGCGCATCCTCTTTGCCCCGCTCGAAGAGTCGCTCTGCCTCCTCGGGAAAAGTCTTGGTGAGCGAGGCGTAGCGGTTCTCGCCCGCAACGAACTCTAAGTAGTCCATGGTGGGCGCTTTGGAGTCCAGAGTCATCGGGCGCTCCTTGCGCGGGTCAAAGCGGTACAGCGCCCAGTAGCCGCTTTCCACCGCGCGCTTCATCTCGCCCTGGACGTCGTGCATCCCGCACTTCAGACCATGCGAGGTGCAGGGCGCGTAAGCGATGATAACGGAGGGGCCGTCGTATTCCTCAGCCTCCTTGAGCGCCTTGACGAGCTGGTTGTAGTTGGCTCCCATCGCCACCTGGGCGACGTAAACGTTGCCGTAGCTCATAAGGATTGCGCCCAAATCCTTCTTGCCCGTCTTCTTGCCACTCGCCGCGAACTGAGCGACTGCGCCCGCGGGTGTGGCCTTCGAGCTCTGGCCGCCGGTGTTGGAGTAGACCTCGGTGTCGACCACCAGGACATTTACGTTAGCGCCGCTCGCAACCACGTGGTCGAGCCCGCCGAAGCCGATATCGTAGGCCCAGCCGTCGCCGCCGAACATCCAAAACGTCTTCTTGGCCAGCTGATCTTTGAACTTGAGGACCCCCTCGCACACCTTCTTGGCGCTGTTGGTGAGCGAGTCCGTCGAAGCTTCGATTGCCGTCACGAGCGTATCGGAGGCCGCACGCGAGGCGTCGAAATCGTCAAAGGAGGCAAGATAGGACTCGCACGCATCCTTGACCTGCCCCATGACGGCGGGGTCGGGCGAGTCTCCTTTGCCCTCCTTCAGGTTCTCCAGGCCGCATGCGAGCACCTGCACGAGCTTCTCGACGCGCGACTTCTCGGCCGCGCGCTGCTGAGTCGAACCCAAGTAGAGACCTAACGAAAGTTCGGCGTTGTTCTCGAAAAGGCTGTTGGTCCATGCCGGGCCGAAGCCGCGCTTGTTTGTGGTATAGGGGATACCGGGGAAGGGCGCGCCCCACGCCTGTGAGCAACCAGTGGCGTTTGCCCAGTACACGCGGTCGCCGAACAGTTGGGTGAGCAGCTTTGCGTAGGGCGTCTCGCCGCATCCTGCACATGCTGCCGAGAACTCGAGGAGGGGCTGTTTGAACTGCGAGCCCTTGACCGAGTAGGGGTCGAACACGCTGCCTTTGTCGGCAAGCCCTAAGCCGTATTCCCACAACGTGCGGCTCTCGTCGGTGAGCTTGGCAGGTTCCATGGAAAGCGCGTCTGACGGGCACACGTCGGCGCAACTGCCGCAACTCGTGCAGTCGAAGTGGCTCACCTGGAGGGTGTATCGCATGCCATCGGGCAGGTTCTTGCCGCCCTTGAGTGCGACGGTCTCGAACTCGGTGGGGGCAGCTGCGGCTTCCTCCTCGCTCACCAGGTAGGGACGGATCGCAGCATGGGGGCACACGAAGGCGCAGCGGTTGCACTGGATGCAGGCATCAGCCTTCCACGCAGGCGTCTTCACGGCGATGCCGCGCTTTTCGTAGGCGGTGAGTCCCATGTCGATGACGCCGTCCTCGTAGCCTGCAAACGCGCTCACGGGGAGCTCATCGCCTTTTTGGGCGTTCACGGGACGCAGGATGTTCGTAACTACGGCCGGCAGGCCCTCGTCACTTCCGCATGCGTCGAGCTCGGCGTTTGCCCAGCTTGCAGGAACCGCGACCTCCACGCACCTCTGAGCGCCCTCCTCGATAGCGGCCACGTTGCTCGCCACCACGGCGTCGCCCTTGCGCGCGTAGGACTTCCGTGCCGCGTCCTTCATATAGTCGAGGGCTTGCTCGACCGGCATGAGCCCTGAAATCTTGAAGAACGCCGCCTGCAGCACCGTGTTGATATGGCTGCCCAGACCCACGCGGTGAGCGATCTCGACCGCGTCGACGGTGAAGAGACGGATGCCGTTGCTCGCGATGTAGCGTTTCATCGCTCCGGGCAGGTTGGTATCGAGCTCCTCGGCCGTCCAGCCCGTGTTCAAAAGGAACGTGCCGCCCGGCTTCACCTCCTGCACCATGTCGTACTGGCGCACATAGCTCTGATTGTGGCAAGCGACGAAGTCGGCGCGCTTCACATAATACGTGCTGCGGATGGGCTTTTTCGACAGGCGCAGGTGCGACTTGGTCACGCCGAAGGACTTCTTGGAGTCGTACTCGAAATACGCCTGCACGAACAGGTCGGCGCAGTCGCCCAAGATGCGGATGGTGTTGTGGTTGGCGCCCACCGTGCCGTCGCCGCCTAAGCCCCAGAACTTGCAGCTGTAGGTGTCGGCGTCCTTGAAGTCATCGAGCGGTTGCACGGGAAGCGACAGGTTGGTCACGTCATCGTTGATGCCGATTGTGAAGCCGCGCTTCGGCTCGGATGATGCAAGGTTCCTAAATACCGCGACGATTTGAGCAGTGTCGGTGTCCTTGGAAGAAAGCCCGTAGCGCCCGCCAATGACCGTCACCTTGCCCGCGCGCTCGCTGTTCGCGATAACGCTCGAGACGTCCAGGTAGAGCGGCTCGCCGGCTGAGCCCATGCACTTGCAGCGGTCGAGCACCGCGATGCGCTCCACGCTTTCGGGCAGGGCACCTAAGAAGTGCTTCGCCGAGAAGGGACGGTAGAGGTGCACCTGCAAGAAACCGTAGCGCGTGCTTTCGCCCGCAGCCTGGGCCTTCGCGTTCAAATAGTCGCATGCCTCCTGCGCGGTGCCCGAGACGCTGCCCATCGCGACCACGACATCGGTCGCATCGGGCGCGCCGTAGTAGTCGAACACGTGGTGCTCGCGGCTTGTCACGCCGGCGACCTGCGCCATGACGCCCTCGACCACGTCGGCCAGCTCGTCATAGGCGGTGTTGTTCGCCTCGCGCACCTGGAAGTACACGTCGCCGTTCTGTACGGTGGCACGCAGCATAGGGTGCTCGGGGTTGAGAGCGCGCGCCCTGAAGCGCTCGAGCGCCTCGGTGTCCATGAGCGCGGTGAGCTCCTTGGTGTCGGGCATGTCGATGCGCGAGAGCTCATGCGAGGTACGGAAACCGTCGAAGAAGTGCATGAACGGAACGCTGCCCTTCACGGCGGCGAGGTGCGCGACGGCCGCCATGTCGGCCGCTTCCTGGACGCTTCCTGAGCTGAGCTGCGCAAAGCCGGTGTCGCGGCATGCCATGACATCGGAGTGGTCACCGAAGATGCTCATGGCGTGCGTGCCCACCGTGCGGCTCGCCACGTGCAAGACGCCCGGCAGGCGCTCGCCGGCGATGCGGTAGAGCACGGGGACCATGAGCATGAGTCCCTGGCTCGAGGTGAAGCTCGTGCCCAGGCCTCCTGCCTGCAGCACGCCGTGGATGGCCCCGATGGCGCCGGCCTCGGACTGCATCTCGGTCAGCTGCACGCGCTGGCCGAACATGTTCAGGCGGCCCTGGGCGCTCCAGCGGTCGGTATGCTCGGCCATGGGCGAGGACGGCGTGATGGGGTAGATCGCCGCCACCTCGGTGAAGTCGTAGGCGACATGGGCCGCAGCCTCGTTGCCGTCAACGGTTACGTAGTTGCTCATCTTAAAGTCCCTCTCCCCGGCAATGGTGCCAAACGCAAGCGGGGGCGCGCATAACGGCCCCCGCAAAACGGTCGTTCTCGATACAGGTTACTTCTTCGCGAGGTCCTGAAGCCCCAGTTCCTGAACGGCAGCTTCCCTCATCTTGTACTTGAGGATCTTGCCCGCCGCGTTCATGGGGAAGGAGTCCACGAACCTGATGTAGCGAGGCACCTTATGACGCGCAATGTTGCTCATCATGAACTCGCGGATCTCGGCCTCGGTCATGGACTCGCCCTCCATGAGGATGATGCAGGCCATGGCCTCCTCGCCGTACTTCTTGTCGGGCACGCCCACGACCTGGCAGTCGCTCACCTTGGGGTGCGTGATGACGAAGTCCTCGATTTCCTTGGGGTAGATGTTCTCGCCGCCGCGGATGATCATGTCCTTCAGGCGGCCAGTGGCCACGAAGCAGCCACGATCATCGCGCATGAGCAGGTCGCCGGAATGCAGCCAGCCGTCCTCGTCCACCGTCTTGAAGGTGGCGTCGGGCATCTTGTAGTAGCCCTTCATGATGTTGTAGCCGCGCGAGCAGAATTCCCCAACCTCGCCGTTGGGCAGCTCTTCGCCGGTCTCAGGATCGATAATCTTGCACTGGACGTGCGGGAACGCGTAACCGACGGTCTCCGTGCGCAGGTCGAGCGGGTCGGTCCAGGCGCTCATCGTGGAACCCGGGGCCGATTCGGTCTGACCGTAGACCGACACAATGCCGGTCATGTTCATCTCGTCGGGCTGTGCGGCGCGCTTCATGAGCTCGGGCGGGCAGCCGGCTCCGGCCATGATGCCCGTGCGCATGTGGCTGAAGTCGGTCTTCTTGTAGTCCTCGTGGTTGAACATCGCGATGAACATCGTGGGAACGCCGTTGAAGGCGGTGATCTTCTCCTGCGTGATGCAGTGCAGCGACGCCTTGGCACTGAAGTAGGGCATCGGGCACAAGGTCGCGCCGTGCGTCATGGACGAGGTCATCGACAGGGTCATGCCGAAGCAGTGGAACATGGGCACGTGGATCATGAAGCGGTCTGCGGTGGACAGGCCCATGCGGTCGCCGATGCACTTGCCGTCGTTCACGACGTTGCGGTGCGTGAGCATGACGCCCTTGGGGAATCCTGTGGTGCCGGAGGTGTACTGCATGTTGCAGACGTCGTCGGGGCGAACATCGGCGGCCATGCGCTGGATCTTCTCCAACGGCACGAGCTCGGAGCGCTCCATGGCCTCATCGAAGGTAAGGCAGCCGGGCATCTCGAAGCCGACGGTCACGACATTGCGCAGGAAGGGTAGCTTCTTGCAGTGCAGCTGCTCGCCGGGCTTGGCCTCGGCGATCTCGGGGCACAGCTCATTGATGATCTGGCGGTAGTTGGAATCCAGGGCGCTCTCGACCATGACGAGCGTGTGCGTGTCGGACTGACGCAGCAGGTACTCGGCCTCGTGGATCTTGTAGGCGGTGTTCACCGTGACGAGCACGGCGCCGATCTTGGTGGCCGCCCAGAAGGTGATGTACCAAGCAGGCACGTTGGTGGCCCAGATGGCGACCTTGCTGCCAGCCTTCACGCCCATGGAGACAAGCGCGCGGGCGAACGTGTCGACGTCGTCTCGGAACTCCTCGTAGGTGCGCGTGTAGTCGAGCGTCGTGTACTTAAAACAGTACTGATCGGGGAAGCATTCGACCATCTTGTCGAGCACTTGCGGGAAGGTCAAGTCGATGAGCTCGTCTTTCTTCCACACGTACTCGCCTGTGCCGTCGTGGTTGAGGTAGAGCGTGCGGCGCTTGCCGCGGGTGTCCTCGAAGCGCTCCATGTAGTTCACGAAGTGCGGGAAGATGACCTCCATGTCGGTGAGGTCGGGCATCCACGCGGGATCCCACTCCAGCGACACGTAGCCGTCGTAGTCGATGGAGGACAGCGCGCGCACTACCTCGTCGATGGGCAGCGTTCCCTCGCCGACCAGGTTGAAGCTGCCGTCGTCGTCGGAATCGCGCATGTGCACGTGCTTGATGTAGGCACCTAAGTTCTTGACCGTCTGTGCGGGGGTCTCGCCGCCTGTGCGGTAGACGTTGTGGACATCCCACAAGGTGCCCAAATAGTCGCTGGCGTAGCGGTCCATGATGCCCGCCATGCGCGTGGTGCTGGAGAAGATGCCGCTCGACTCGATCAGCAAGACGACGTCGCTGGCTTCCGCATAGGGCACAAGCTCCGCCAGTGCGGCATGGATAGCGTCCTCATCATCGTTTTGCGCCACGACGACGACCCGCTCGACACCGGCGGCGGCAGCGAGGTCGATAAGGTCTTTGGCGGCCTGGATTTGCTCCTTGCCCGCCGAGATGTCGACGGAGGAATCGAGCGCGGGGATGCACAGCCCCTTGTCGCGCAGCGCGCGAGCGGTTGCCTGGGTGTTGTAGCGCTCAAGCGGGCCGCCCTTGCCGGTGAAGACGGAATTGATGATGGGGTTGTGAATCTCGATGCCGGAAAAATCCATCTCGAGCGCGGTGCTCACGAGCTCGTCCCAAGAGTGGTCGGCCCAACCGCGGGTGGAAAAGGAAAGCTTCATTAGTTCTGCTCCTCGTAAGCGATCTTGTTGAGCGCATTGATGTAGGCGCGGATGCTGGACTCCACGATGTCGGTGGAGATGCCGCGACCGGAATAGACCTTGCCGTCGGCGATGAGCTTCACGATGGACTCGCCCATGGCCTCACGGCCCTCGGTGACCGCCTGAATGCGGAAGTCGTCGAGCTCGTAGTGCTTGCCCACGACCGACTCGATGGACTTGAAGGAGGAGTCGATGGGGCCATCGCCGAGGGAAACCGCCTCGATGACCTCGCCGTCCTTGCGCAGGGAGATGTGGGAGGTCGCCTTGAAGCTCAAACCGGCGTTGATGACATAGCCCTCGAGGATATAGGTGGGAGGTACCTGCAGGGCAGCGGATGCCACGATGGCGTCGAGCTCGGTTGCGCCCACGCGCTCCTTATTGGCAGCGATCTTCTTGAAAGCCTCGAACACCGCAGCGGCGTCCTCGTCGGAGAGGCTATAGCCCAGACGCTCGACATACTGCATGACGGTGTCCTGGTCGTCGCCGGCGGTGAGCACGACCCCCTCGACCGCTTCGGAAACCGAGCCGGTGAACTGGGCCGCCTTGGAACGGTCCTCGCAGCACAGGCGCGCGACCTGGTTCATGGCGCGCTTGAGCTCGGTCACGCGGACGTGGCACTGGGCGTCCAGCGTGTCGGACTTCGTGGCGAGGATCCTTGCCACGTTGTCGAGCGCGACAACGCCCATGGGGTAGGACGTCGCCTTGACCAGGGAAGCGCCCGCCATGACACCGGCAACGGCGCAGGCGTCCGCCATGTTGAGGTTATTGCAGCACGAAATGCCCAGCTCGATTTCGGCAAGTTGGGGAGCAGCCTTGAAAAGGTCGCCGATAAACTGGGCGAACTCCTCGGGCAGCATGGAGCCCGCGGCGTCGCATACGGTCACCGTCTTGGCGCCGGCGCGGGTGACGGCCTCGATGACCTTCGCCAGATAGGCAACGTCAGTGCGGGTAGCGTCGATGGCGACGAACTCGACGTCGTCGGTGAGCTTGGCGCACTTGGCAACGGCACGGGCAGCGTCGTCGATGAGCGCGTCTGCCTTCTTGCACTGGATGTATTCCATGGTGGAAGGGCTCACCGCAGCCTCGACCTGCAGGCGGACGCGCTGCGCGCCCTTCGCGGCGCTCCAAACCGTCTCGATGCTCTCATCGTCCATCTTCACCGGAACGGCGAGCGTGCTGTTCTTCACCAGGGAGGCAATCGACTTGATTCGCAGGCTGTCCACCTTTGAGGACTCGATACCCTCGACCTCGATGGCGGCGACGCCGATACGGTCTAGTATCTTCACGATTTCAAGCTTTTCCTTGAAGGATAGGGAAAGCGCCTTCGAGGCAGCTGCTTCCCTCATCGTGATGTCACTGACGCGTATGTCTCTCATGTACGACTCCTGACTTATACCAATCGTTCCCTAGGAAGTGCCTGCGGCAATCCCAACCGAAGCGCTCGCGGGCACTCAAACACCTACCTTAGCGCTAAAGTTTGCATTCTCGCACCTCATGCGCAAGCAAGCGATAAAAACTGCCAATTTTAGCGGTAAACGCCGATTCGCTTCTGCGTTTCTGCGGAACTCGACTTCAACCTCATCCTGCTCGAAAAGGACGCGCTCGCGATTTGCGCCGTCACACGCCGAGTCGAATCGCTGCTACGATATCCTTGAGCAGCTCAGGAGGTTCACGTAAAGGCGAGGAAGTTAAGGGGCATTTCGCAAGGCGAGAAGCTCAGGAGGGGAGCTCTTCAAGGTAAGGGGACAAGATGAAAAAGCTCATGACTGAAGAAAACGAGGAATAACCGATGATGCTTGAAACCGAGAGATTGCTCTTGCGCCCTTGGAGGGAATCCGATGCCGAAGATCTCTACCGCTATGCCAGCGACCCAAATGTCGGTCCTATCGCGGGGTGGCCTGTTCATACGAGCATAGAGAACAGCCGGGAGATCATCCGCGACGTCTTTTCCGCCGAGGAGACGTACGCGGTGTGTCTAAAAGATGACAGGCGCGCCATCGGAAGCATCGGCCTCATCCCGCCTGAGCAGACCCAGGTCGCCGCGCCGCCTACGGAGATGGAGATAGGTTTTTGGATCGGCGTCCCGTTCTGGGGCCGCGGCTACATCCCGGAGGCGGTTCGCGAAATTCAACGGCATGCTTTCGAGGACCTTGGCTGCACGGCACTTTGGTGCGGCTACTACGACGGCAACGAGAAGTCAAAGCGCGTCCAGGAGAAGTGCGGGTTCGCCTTCCATCATACCGAGGAAGGCGTCGATTGCCCGCTGGTCGGCGATGTGCGCACCGAACACTTCACGTATCTGAGTCGGGAGAAATGGAGTCTCATATAGGTTACTAACGTCCTTCGGGGACATCGGGGTGCTCGCGCCACGGCGGCGGGTCCATCACCGTCATGTCGAGGCGAAGAGTCTGCGCAATGAGCGTCGCAAGCTCCTCATCAGTGATATCGGGCTTCGCTTTCATCATGCCCACGATGCCGAACAGGAGAAGCCCAAAGGTCTCGGGAACCAGCTCGATCTCGATGGTTCGGTAAGCAAGGTACTCAGAGACGATATAGTCTTGGATGCACGCGACGCATTCGCGCACAGCCCGCGTTGCGAATCGGTCGCGCATCCCCAACTCTTCAAGCACGCCGATCAGAGGGCGAGGGGTGCCGTCGGCGGTGTAGAGCGTGCGGCGAAACGCCGCGACGCAGTTCTTCAGCTCCGAGGGCGTGTCGCCAAAGGCGCGCAGCTCGTTCCAAGTCGATACGCTCTCGACCACGTCCTCGAGGTAATCATCGATCACGGCGTCGGTCACGGCCTGCTTGTCGGGAAAGTAGTAGTACACGAGGCTGCGGGTCACGCCGGCCTTGCGCGCGATGGCCGCCATGCTGGTCGCAGCCACGCCCTGCGCTTCGTAGAGCTCGCGCGCCGCCAGCATGATGTCGCCGGCGGTTCCTTCCAGCCTCATGCTCTTCCTGACCTGCCGCGTCACGTGATGCGGCAGGTCTGAGGTAAATTCCGGCATCGAGTCGCCTCTCCTTGCGACCATAGCGGCTCCTTCGTCAACATCGGGGCCGCCTTGCTCGCTGCGATTCGCGAGAGTCAGTTCCTCGCATCAATGGTTTTCGTCGACGACCTCTTGATACTTCTTGGTGTCATTATAGAGCTCGTCTTTCAGCGGGTTGAGCTTGCGCGCGCGGATTCGATGGAACTGGTAAGCGGCGAGGGCCACATTGGAGGCAAGGGCAATCAGGCTCACGACGAAGAACGCCGTAGGGTTGTGCGTCGTGGGGATCTCCGCAAAGGTGTAGAACTGCGGAAGCGCCATAGCGAACATCGCGTAGAGCGCCAGCGTCTGCGCGCGATGCTGCAACCAGGCGCCACGCTTGGTGAAAAACGTGGGCACGGTGCAAGCGATGAGCAGCGCCAAGCCAGTGTACGTGGAATGGTCGGACATGCAATTGTAGGTGTAGGCGAAGTTCCACAGGTCGTAGGCGATGATCCACGTCCACAGCA
>OLNW01000817.1_pt1 | contig 34572 bp, 20 predicted proteins | sample 1672121 | NCBI WGS metagenome assembly OLNW01 (sample SAMEA3136648, study PRJEB25190) | human gut metagenome
CGACCTCTCGCTTGCCGTCAAGAACTTTTTTCAAAAAGTTTTGAGCGGTTTTGAAGTGCCACCGTTTCTGCTCTCAATCAAGCTGAGTGAAAGAAGAAACCCACGCTCTCCTCAAACGCGGGTTTCTCATTATAGCTATTCGGTTTTACCGCCGCAAGACCTTTTTTACACGAGCTTGATGAACTTTCGTTTGCCAACCTGCAGGACGCAATCCTTCAGCTTCTCGGGCTCAACGTTGTATACCTTAGGCGCGACCGCATCGCCGTTGAGCTTTACCCCACCGCCATCGATGAGGCGGCGCGCTTCCCCAACGCTTTGCGCAAGGCCGGCGTCGTGAATGATCTTCGCGAGATAGACGAGGCCCTCTTCGTTGGGAGTGAGGTCGGGCGTGTACTCGGCGATGTCGTCGGGGACGTCATGCTTCTTGAACACGAGGTCAAACTGCTCCTCGGCCGCGTTCGCCTGTTCCTCGTCATAGTAAGCGGCAACGATGTTGCGGGCGAGGGCGCGCTTCACCTTATTAGGATGGAGCTCGTCGTTGGCCAAGCCGGCCTCGATCTCGTCGATTGCCGAGACGGACTCGGTAGATGCAAGACGGTAGTACTTCACCATAAGCTCGTCGGGGATGGACATGACCTTGCCGAACATGTCGGACGGCTCATCAGTGAGGCCGATGTAGTTGCCGTAGCTCTTCGACATCTTCTTCACACCGTCGGTGCCCTCGAGCAGCGGGAGCGTCAGGCACACCTGCGGCTCCATGCCGAGCTTCTCCATAAGCTCGCGACCGGCAAGCAGGTTGAAGAGCTGATCGGTGCCGCCGAGCTCGACGTCAGCCTTGATAACGACGGAGTCGTAAGCCTGCATGACCGGGTACATGAACTCGTGAAGGCTGATTGGCAGGTTCGAGGTGTAGCGATTATGGAAATCGTCGCGCTCGAGAATGCGGGCGACCGTGAACTGCGCCATGAGCTTCAAGAGCTCTTCCATGTTCAGCGACAAGATCCATTCGGAGTTGTAGCGAAGCGTCGTCTTCTCGGGGTCGAGAATCTTGAATGCCTGGTTGACGTAGGTTTCCGCGTTCACCTTGATCTGCTCGCGAGAAAGCTGCGGGCGGGTCGAGTTGCGCCCAGACGGGTCGCCGATGAGCGCCGTGCCGTCACCGATGATGAGCGTGACCCCGTGGCCGAGGTCCTGGAACTGGCGCAACTTGCGCAGCGGGACGGCGTGGCCGATATGGATGTCAGGAGCAGTCGGGTCGACGCCGAGCTTGATGTTGAGGGGTTTGCCGCGCTTGAGCTTTTCAAGCAGAGCGCTTTCCGGCACAATCTGCGCCGTGCCAGAGGAGATGATGTGAAGCTGTTCTTCAGGTGTGAGCATCGAAATGTCCTTCATACAACGGATTTGCACAAGCGATTCTAACACATAGGCAGCATGAGCCCCGAATCTATCGAGGGGGCTGCGCAATTAGCGAATGAACGCTCTCGACTGGCAGGCACTTTTCCCGAAAGGGGGCTTCTCGCCCAAACTCTTCGCTGAAGCGAGTGGCGTTTCGCTACAATGCCGCAGTGGAATCTAGTCGTCACGGTCGAGGGCTATTCCTGCCCATCGCCCGACAGGAGAACAAATAGTGCTGAAGTTACATGTGCTCGCAAGCGGAAGCAAAGGCAACGCTGCCATCGTTGAAAACGCCGCAACAGGCGCGGGCATGCTTATCGACTGCGGAATCTGCAAGCGCGATTTCCTCGAACGCTGCGACGAGGCGGGCTTCGACCCCGCCCGAATCGACGCCGTGCTCATCACCCACGAGCATGGGGACCACACCAAGGGGCTGGGCGTGGTGTTGCGCGGCCTCGCGAAATTAGGCTGCGCACCAACGGTTTACGTAAACCAGGCCTGCATCGACGCGAGCTCCGCGCTACAGAAGGTCGCAGGCGATTGCGCCATCTTGCCGCTCTCCTCGGGGCAGCGCGCAATCGAGGCCGCCGGCTTGCGCGCCTTCCCCTTCGCAACCAGCCACGATGCCGCCGCTTCCTTTGGCTTTCGCATCGAAGCGCCCGACGGCGACGCACTGGGTTACATAACGGATTCGGGCATCGTGACGAGTACCGCGCACTCGGCCTTACGTGACGTGCGCATTTTGGCGCTCGAGAGCAACCACGATGAGCGCATGCTGCAAAGCGGCGACTATCCCTACGTCATCAAGCAGCGCATCGCCTCGGAATTCGGCCACCTCTCGAACCCGCAGGCAACCGAGGAGCTTGCCGCGCTCATCACCGAATCGCGCGCCGCGGGTCTTCGCACGCCCGAGGCCGTCGTTGCCATGCACATCTCGCAGAACAACAACGACTACGACCTGCCGCGAGCGGCACTCGAGAAAGGACTTGCCATTGCCGAGGGCAATGCGCGCGTCCTTTGCGGCTACCAAGGACGCCTTACGAGCGTGAAATAGCGCCCGGGAAGGAGCTTCCCGGCACTGCGAGGCCGCAGTGTTACGCATGGGAAGCACCTTCAAATGATAAGTAGCCTAACTGAGATTCATTTCCCGATCCCTGCCCTAACGAGACAGAGACCCCGTCCCATGTCGCAGCGTGCTACTGAACACCGCGGAACAGATGCCCTGTGGTAGCGCTTGTGATCTTGGCGACCGAGTTTCCGTCGGACTGCGCGATGCGCAGCGCGCGAATGGCTCGACCGACAGCCTGCGCCGCCTGCTCGCCGTTCATGAGCGTCGTATCGACCATAAACGACGTGACGCCCGCCGCCATGAGCTCGGGAAGCGAAGCCACCAAATCGAGCTCGACGCTATTGTAGAGATGGCTGCGGCCGAGCGCATCGGTGATGACGGGGAAATCGAAATCCTTGCGGTCCTTCAGGTAATGAGGGCTGCGACGGCGGCGGCACTCGGCGCAATCCTCGTTGCATGGGCCCTGGCTCATGAGCAGGCAGTGCTCGGTGATCATGAGCTCTTGCGCGCCTGAGATGAAAATTCCCAGCTCAACCGGGGTATCGCGGGACAACTCGCGAATCTGGTCGAGAGAGAGCTCGGGAGAGAGCCACACGCGGACGGCACCCATGCGAGCAACCTCGTCGAGCGCAAGCCTGTTCGTGACGGGCAGATGCGGGCCGACCTCGAAGGGAACCCCGATCTCGGCGGCCATCTGCATGGCACCGAGGCTCTCCACGAACACCGGACGCCCCGACGTTGCGTAACGCCACGGGTCGAAATCAAGCTTCGCCTCTCGCGAGAGCCCGACCTCGTCGTGATCGACGACGGGCATGGCGAGAAGGCACTGCTTGGGGTAGCCCGCCTGCTCGACCGTGGCCGTGAGCTGGCCCGCCACCACCGCCTCGCCGCGCCCGTAGTTCAGCGCCGGAACGTACACCATATGAGCGCCCGTGCGCTTTGCGGCCCTCGCACACACGGGATTCGTCGTCCATGCGCCGATGCGGGCGCCGCTCGGACGGACGGCGGGAAGCTCTTCGCGATCCTCGGTACGGGGAAGGCGACGGGCATGGTAGGCGGCCAAGGCTCGCTCGGTCAAATCGTCGAGGGCCTCGGCGCGAACGCGGTGCAGCTGCGAGAACCCGATGCCGACCCCCTCGTCGAGCTCGACGTCGAGCCGCGTGAGAACATAAGGAGTCGAACCAAGGCGATCGATATGAGCGCGCACGTCCTCTTCGGTGACGGCCTTCGTGCGAGCAGGCTCGATCTCGGCCCCGCTCGCCACACCGCGAACTTCGGCAAGCTCGCCCTGGGACGTGCGGGCAAAGGAGAAGGAGACCTCGAGCGGCTCGCCGATGCGCAGGCGAACCGTGCCCTCAACCTCGACGCGCGGCTCGAGGGAGTCGTCCTCGAAGGCCTCCTTCGCGCTGCGCACGCGGAACACGCGGTCGCCCGCGCGCACGCCCTTCACACGCGCATCGAGCTCAATCCGCACGCGGCCCTTCTTGTCGAAGGAGAGGTCGGCTACTGTTTGGGCAGCATGGCCCTTCCCCGTCCAAAACTCGAGGACATCGCCGATTGAAAGCTCGTGCTCAGCGGAGATGGTCGCTATGCCGTTACGCGCTTCGGCCACGCGGCCGATAAAGGCGCCGCGATTGTTCGGGCGCTGATAGCTCATGATGTCGTTTCCACGCTGACCTTCAAGATACGCCGTGGTGAACCCGCGGGAGAAAGCCTCCTCGAGCGTACGGCGTTCGTCCTCCGTCGGGCGAGCAGGAGAAACAGAGCCCTCCTGCGCATACACCCGATCGAGCACGCGGCGGTACACCGACACGACGGCCGACACGTAATCGGCCGATTTCATGCGGCCCTCGATCTTAAGCGACGCGACGCCGACTCGCGCCAAATCGGAAAGCAGATCAACCGAGCAGAGGTCCTTCGGCGAGAGCAGATGCTCGCCTTGCGCCGAAAGCGGCTTTCTTTGGGCGGCATTGTGCAGTTCGTAAGGCAAGCGGCACGCCTGCGCGCACAGGCCGCGGTTGGCGGAGCGGCCCCCGATCATGGAGGACATGAGACACTGGCCGGAATAGCAGATGCACAGCGCACCATGACCGAACGCCTCGACCTCGACGCCTGCCTCGGCGCCTACCTGCGCGAGATGGGCGATTTCCTCCACGGAAAGCTCGCGGGCGAGCGTGACACGTTTGGCACCCATGCGGGCAGCGGCGCGAATACCGGCGGCGTTGCACGTGTTCATCTGAGTGGAAACATGCAGACGGATGTCGGGAAGCGCACGGGCTATCTCGCTCGCGAGACCGATATCCTGGATGATGAGCGCATCAGCGCCTGCGCGCCACGCCTGGCGAGCGCATTCGAGCGCGCGGCCCACCTCGCCCGGCAGCACGATGATGTTGAGCGTGACGTAGATCTTCACGCCCCGCAGATGCGCGTAATCGCACGCTTCCTTGAGCGTGGCGATGGTGAAGTTGTCGGCCCCGCGGCGCGCGTTGAACGACTCGAGCCCGAGATACACAGCGTCTGCGCCAGCACGCACGGCAGCGTGAAGGGCACTCATGTTGCCCGCGGGCGCCAATAGTTCCATATTCCGCATAAAGTAGGTGTCTCCTCGTCTGAAAGACCAGATGGTCGGTTCATGGTAGTATAGACGAATCATGAGAGTAAGGAGAAAACACCGTGAAATGCGCACCCATGCTCCAGCGTGGGGAGTGCTCGTTGCGGCGTTTTCGGTCATCCTCGTCGTCGGCTTAGGGGCCTTCGGCGTGGGACGCGTCGTGGACGCATGGGTCGGCGAGCTGCCCAGCGTGCACGACCCGAATGCCTTCGCCTACAGTGCCAAGACGCGCATCTACGCGAACGATCGCACCACCCTTTTAGCGGAGTTCTATCTGCAAGACCAAGAACCCATCGAGAAGGACCAGGTGGGCAACTATGTGCTGGAAGGCACGGTCGCGACGGAGGACACCCGGTTCTACGAGCACGAAGGCGTGGACTACTACGGCATCGGGCGCGCGCTCGTGAACAACCTAAACGGCGGCAGCCTCGAGGGCGCCTCCACCATCACGCAGCAGCTCGTGCGCAACACGCTTCTTTCAAGCGAGGCAAACGATATCTCGTTTCGGCGCAAGGCGCGGGAAGCCGAGCTCGCCATCGAGATGGAGCAGGCGTATTCCAAAGACGACATCCTGCTTATGTACCTGAACACGATCAACTACGGCTCGGGGTGTTATGGCATCGAGGCCGCAGCGCAGCATTACTTCTCCAAGAGCGCAATCGACCTTACGCTTGCGGAGGCGGCGACGCTTGTGGGCATCCCCCAGTCGCCGACGTACAACAACCCCGAGGACTATCCCGAAAACTGCACGAAGCGTCGCAACGTCGTGCTCGACCGCATGCTCACGCACGGAACGATCACGCAGGAGGAACACGATAGCGCCGTCGAAGAGGAGCTTGTCTTAGACGTCGAAACACGCGCCGAAGACGGCATCTACGAATACCCGTATTTCACGAGCTACGTGCGCCAGCAGCTCCTCGACCAGCTCTCGTTCGAGGAGGTGTTCAACGGCGGTCTTACGATCTACACCACAATCGACCCGACGCTTCAGGGCTACGCGGAGGAAGCGGCAGCGGAAGTGTACGACGATATGGCGAGAACCGGCGACAGCGATGTGAGCCTTTCGATGACGTGCATCGACCCGAACACCGGCTACGTGCTCGCCATGATCGGCGGGAAAGATTGGTCGGACAGCCAGTTCAACCTCGCAACGAGCGCGACGGGGCGCCAGGCGGGCTCGTCGTTCAAGGCGTTCACGCTGGCCGCCGCCATCGAGCAGGGCATCAGCCCGAAAACGGTTATCGACTGCTCAACAGGGTTCGTGAACGCAGCATGGAGCAAGCCCGTCACCAACTATGCGGGTGCGAACTACGGGTACCTTTCCATCGAGCGAATGACCTGGGTCTCCGCCAATACCGGTTTTGCCCGCCTTGTCACCGACCCCGACGGCGTGACGCCGCAGAGCCTGCTCGACATGGCGGCGCGCCTCGGCGTTGCCGGCGACACGAAGTACGGCTACGGAGCCTACCCCGCACTCACGCTCGGCGCCGCTCAGACGAACACGCTGCGCATGGCGAGCGCCTACGGAGCATTCGCGACCGGGGGCATCCGCCACGCCGATACCTGCATCACCCAGGTGATCGCGCAAGACGGCACGACGCTCATCGACAACACGGAGGTACCGGGCGAGCAGGTGCTCTCCCCCGAGGTTGCAGGAGAAGTGACCCGCGTGCTGCAAGGCGTGGTCACCCAGGGAACCGGCCGCGGGTCGGCGCTGCCGTCGGGGCAGGTGAGCGCAGGCAAAACGGGCACGTCCCAGGAGCATCGCGACCTGTGGTTCTGCGGCTACACCCCGCAGCTTTCCTGCGCGGTTTGGACGGGCGCCGCACAAGAACGGGAGATGTGGGAAGCACCCTGGTGCAAGGACGCCTGGAGAATCTTCATGTCGCTTGCCCTTGACGGTCGCGAGAGGCAGGACTTCCCCACTGCCGCCGAGCCGAACTACGACAGCGCCTTCAACAAGAAACAGTCGACATACAGTGAAGATGCCGCGAAGGACACCATTGCGCAGCTTTCGGGGGCAAGCTTGGCAGAAGTGCAGGCGTCGTTGGGAAGCAATCTCACCATCGTGGAAACCTACAGCCCCACCGTGGCTGCAGGGTCAATAGTGAAGATCGAGTTCGCGAACGGGACCTACATCGCCTACGTGTCGATCGGCCCCGACCCGAACGCGGGCGGCGAGGGCGACGGTGCAGGCTCGGGCGAAGAACCACCTGGCGGAGGGGAAGGTCCTGCGGAGCCACCCGATGACGGCGGGCAACCAGGCGGTGAAGGCGGCGAGCCCGCTCCGTAAGAGACTGAGAATCTGCACGGCGACCAAGAACGGCAGCACCGCTCGATTCGAGACAGTCACCGCAACCGCTCGCCCATGACCCGGTTGGTGGCGCCCCATCGGCATAAGCAAGAAATGCGAAGCGGCGGCCCGCATTGAACGCAGGCCGCCGCTTCGCATTGCAATCGTTTACTTTTAGGAATCTAGCGAGCACGCAGGCAAGCAGCTCAAAGGCTGGCAACCCAAAGACCCTCTCGCTCAAGGGAGGCTAGAACTTTAGTCCTTGCCTGCCGCAGCCTCGTCAGCAGCCTTCAACTTATCGATACCCGCGTTATAGGCGTCCTGGATTGCCTGCAAACGCGAATCGTAGGTTGACCAATCGAAAGGATCGGTCGTGGTCGCGCCATCAATCTCCGTGTAAAGCTGGATATAGGAGTTGAGCGCGTCCTTCAGGCTGTTCGCGCCGTCGACATAACCGGCTGCGACATCCTTCAGCGGCTCGGGCGCCTCAAGGGAAGACAAGTCGTCAAGCACCTTGAACGCGTTGTCCGCCTGGGTGCGCATGGTAACCACGTCACCGCGCGAAACGGCATCGACGAAATCGGAGAGGCGGGAATCGAGATCGTCCATCTTCTGGTTGACCTGCGTCATGTACTCGCGATTTTCCGATTGCTGGTCGTTTGCCTGATTGGCCGTCTGCTGCATGCAGCCGGAAAGCGCAACAGCGAGCATTGCGCTCACGCAGACGGCAACGAGCGTGCGGATGAATGAAGGTCGGGTCATGTGTTCTCCCATCGATGCGCGACGGGAAGAACCCGCCGCGCGATTATACGAATCGTGCAAACTCTACTCTATCGGAACAGGCTCGGTAGCGCCACCGCCGCCTCCGCCGGAGTCGCCGCCGCCAGTTCCGCCCGTCGTGCCTCCGCCGGAGTCGCCGCCGGTGCCTCCAGTCTCGCCCCCGGTGCCGCCGGCCGCACCGTTGCCGCCATTGCCCGTGGTACCATGGTGGCTCCCCGTGTTAGTCCCGTTTTCGGTCGTCGAGCTCTCGTTGGGCTTTTTGTCCTTGTCCTCATCGTCGGCTGAACTATAGTAGCCGCCTATGTGGTATTGGGTGTCCTTGAAATCGCTCTTGTACTGGGGATCGCCAGCTTTCGGGAAATCCTCGGTCGGCTTGCCTTTCAGAACAACGTTCATGAAGTCGGGGAACGTGCTCGCCGCAGACATGCCGCTCGGCACTCGCTGTGCATGACTGTAATCGCTACGATCGCCGAACCAGATGGCAACGGAAAGCTGCGGGGTGATGCCGCAGAACCAGCTATCCATATAATTCTCCGACGTTCCCGTCTTGCCCGCCGAGACCTGTCCGTTCGAAAGCGCCGCAGCCTTGCCGGTGCCCTTTGTGATGACGCCCTTCATGACCTCGGTGGCCGCATGGGCAACTTCTGCGGAAATGGCTCGCTCGCCCTTTGGTGCCGAGTTGTCGACCACGATCGAGCCGTTGCGGTCGACGATGCGCTCGACGCACTCGGGGTCGTAGTGCGTGCCGCCGTTCGCGATGGTCGCATAGGCGTTTGCCATCTCAAGCGGCGTCACAGACTCAGAGCCGAGCGTGAGCGACCCTGTCGCAGTGAGCGGCGAGGTGATGCCCATGCGCTTGGCGACATCGACGACCTTGTCCGGGCCGATCGAGAGGATAAGCCGCGCGAACGCCGTGTTCGACGACACCGCGAAGGCGTCCGCTATGCTCTTCGTCCCGTAGTTGGTGTGGTTGATGTTGGCAACTTCCCATCCGGGGAGCTTCGCAGTTGCCGAAGCGTCGATCATGGTATTGGGGTCGATGCCCTGCTCGATAGCTGCCACCAGGGTGAACGTCTTGAACGAAGAACCTGCCTGCCTGCCCGACCCGCCTGTCCCGGTAGCCATGTTGACCTGCGAGGCGTCGTAGTCCTTGCCGCCGACAAGCGCCTTGATGTAGCCGTTGTCGGGATCGATCGCCACCATCGCAACCTCGTAGTTGTCGCCCGCCGCCTGCTCCTTCTCGCGCGCAGCCGCCTCGGCTGCCTCCTGCATGGAGACGTCAAGCGTGGTGTATACCTTCAGCCCGCCCTTGAAAAGCTCGTCTTTGGAGTACGCGTACTTGCCGTTGGCGTTGGTCAGCTGGTCGCGCACGTAGCTCGTGAAGTACGGATACGCCTCGATTCCCGTGGTTGACGGCTCGGTCGGATTGAGCACAAGCGGCTCAGCCTGGGCGGCGTCGTGCTCTTCCTGGGTGATGACGCCGTTCGAGAGCATGCGGTCGAGCACCACATTGCGGCGCTTCGTGCAGTTCTCGGGATAGTTAATCGGGTTGTTGTACGTCGGCGACTGGGGAATGCCCACAAGCGTCGCCGCTTCGGCGATGGTGAGCTCGCTTGCGTGCTTCGAGAAGTAGCGCTCCGATGCCGCCTCGATGCCATAGGCGCCCGAGCCGTAGTTGATGGTGTTCAAGTACATGAGCAGGATGTTGTCTTTGGAGTACTGCTCCTCGAGCTTGATCGAGATATACGCCTCGCGAACCTTGCGCTTGATCGAGATGTCGTCCATCTCCGAAGAGAGGATTGTGTTGCGCACAAACTGTTGCGTGATGGTGGATGCGCCCTCAAGGTCGCCGCCCATGAGGTTGTTCACCAAGGCGCGGCCGATGCCCCACGGATCGATTGCACCATGGGAGTAGAAGCGCTCGTCCTCCGTAGCAACCGTGCCCTTGAGCGCGTAGTCGCTGATCTCGTTGATTTCGACCGGGTCGCGGTTCTCCAGCTGGAACTCCGCGAGCACCGTCTGCCCATCGCTCGCATAGACGACCGTCGGCTGCGCGGTGTTGTACGCGTCGGCGCTCTTGTAATCGGGGAGATCGGACAGCCATGACGAGCCGACAGACCAGATACCCCAACAAAGCGAGACGATGAACGCGAAGACCACCGCCGCTACAGCGATCACCGCCGTCGACGGATGCTTCTTCTTGATGTTGGCCCTGCTTTTAATCGCACGTGACGCCACGGGCACCTCCTCGTTAGTCCAAAGTATTGTAGCATCGGCTCGCTTTCCCCTCGAAAGCTCCCCCGTTTTGTCAGCAAATGGGCACAAGAGGCGTCGTTTTGGCTCATGACCTGCGCCTCCCCGTAATACAGAAAGGCAGGGGCCGATTTCTCGAACCCCTGCCTTCATGATAACGTCGCCGATCAGGGCGACGGCGCCCCGTCAGGGGGCTACGCGAGCGATGCCGCGTCGGCCTCATCGGCAGCGAGCGCCTCTTTCGCCTGGTCGAGTTGCTCTTTCACCGCGGAATTGCCCGTGCCGCCGAACGTGGTGCGCGCGGCGACGATACTCGCAAGGTCGAGGCACTTCGTGATATCCTCCTCGAACAGGTCGCTTTCCGCTTTGAAGTCCTCGAGCAAGAGGTCTTCCAAGCCGCAGCCTCGCTTGTCGCACAAAAGCACGAGATGGCCCACGATCTCATGCGCACGACGGAACGGAAGGCCTTTCTTCGCCAGGTAGTCGGCCACGTCCGTCGCGGCGAGATAGCCCTTTTTCGCCTGTTCAAGCATGGCGTCGGGGTGAATCTCCATGGTGTCGATCATGCCCGTGGCGCACCGATAGCAATCCTCGAGCGTCTTCGCAGCGTCGATGGCACCTTCCTTGTCCTCCTGAAGGTCCTTGTTGTACGCAAGGGGAAGTGACTTCATCGTGACGAGCAGCGCAACCAAGTCGCCGATCACGCGCCCAGACTTGCCGCGGATGAGCTCGGCGAAGTCGGGGTTTTTCTTCTGCGGCATGATCGAGGAGCCCGTCGAGAACGAGTCGGACAGGGTGACGAAGCCGAACTCCGCCGTCGACCAGAGGATGATCTCCTCGCACAAGCGCGACAGGTGCATGCACGACACGCTGCAGGCATACAGAAGGTCAAGCAGGAAATCGCGGTCGGAGACGGCATCGAGTGAGTTGGGAATCACGCGCGAGAAGCCGAGCGCCTCTGCCGTCATGAAGCGGTCGAGCGGATAGGTGGTGCCAGCGAGGGCCGCGGACCCGAGCGGGTTCGCGTCCGCGGCGTCGTATGCTGCGCGCAGGCGGTCGAAGTCGCGGTCGAGCATCCACACGTACGCGAGCATATGATGGGAGAAGAGCACTGGCTGCGCATGCTGCATGTGCGTATAACCAGGCAGAATGACGTCGAAGTGCTTCTCCGCCTGAGATACGAGCGCATGACGAAGCTCCACGTTGGCAGCCATCAGGTCGTGCGCCCGCTTCTTGGCGAACAGGCGCGTGTCGGTGCAGACTTGGTCGTTGCGGCTACGACCCGTGTGAAGGCGCGCGCCCGCATCGCCAATTTCTGAGGTGAGCACGCTCTCGATGGACATGTGGATGTCCTCGTTGTTGATGTCGAACGGGAAGCTTCCCGCCTCGATCTCGCCCTTGATTCGCTCAAGGCCCGCATCGATCTTGTCGGCATCCTCCTGCGAGATGACGCCTTGGTGCGCGAGCATCGCTGCGTGGGCGCGCGAGCCTGCGATATCCTGCGCGTAGAGCTGCTTGTCGACGGGAAGAGATGCGCCGAAGCGCTGCGTGAACTCGCTCACGCCCTCTTCGAATCTGCCTGACCAGAGTGCCATAGTGTGTGTGCCCTTTCAATCTATGAAGGTCGCCCGAGTGTAATTCCCGACGGCCTTCAGTCGCTCAGACAGTCCTCGCTTCGCTGCGGAACTCGCTTTGTGAAGGCCGTCGGGAATTACACTCTACGTTTTGTCTATGAGAAGGGCGCCCTTTTGTGAGCGCCCTTGGGTCGTTCGCTTCTGAAGACAACGCTCGCTTCGGCCCTGTTCGACCTGCACGATGTTGAAACTTGCAAGTCGAAACAAAGTCAGCGAGCGGCGTTCTGGCGAGTGCAGATGGCGGAAAGGTTGAGGGAGCGTACTTAAGGTACGCGACGAAACCTTGGAGCGCCAGCTGTGCCGCCGGAACGCCGTGCGGCGTCGGCTCGTTTCGCTGGTCGGAAGACCGGCGAAACCCCCTTTACCCGCGGTGCTTCTCTGCCCAGACCTTTCCGAAGAGGCTGTAGATGTTGATGAAGCCCTTCGCAGATTTGTGGTCGAAGGTGTCGCCCTCGTCGTAGGTGGCGAGCTCCTTGGTGTAGAGCGAGTAATCGCTCTTGGAGCCCGTGACCGTGCAGGCGCCCTTGTAGAAGGACAGGCGCACCGTGCCCGTGACGTTGACCTGCGTCGTTGCGAGGAACGCATCCAGACCGGCCTTTAGCGGGGCGTACCATTTGCCGTTGTAGACCTGGTCGGCCCACTCGTGTTCCACATGGAGCTTGTAGTGGAGCACGTCGCGCTCGAGGCAGATGTCCTCAAGCGCCTTGTGCGCCTTGATGATGGCGAGCGCGCCTGGAGCCTCGTAGCATTCGCGGCTCTTCACGCCGACGAGGCGGTTCTCCACCATGTCGAGGCGGCCGAAGCCGTTCGCGCCGGAGATCTTGTTCATCTCGAGAATAATGTCGAGGTAGCTCATCTCCTTGCCATCGATCGCGCAGGGGACGCCGTCCTTAAAGGAAATCTCCACGACGGTCGGGGTATCGGGAGCCTTCTCGGGATCGGTGGTCATCGTGTAGATGTCCGCCGGCGGCTCGTTCCAGGGGTCTTCCAGAACGCCGCACTCAATGGCGCGGCCCCACAGGTTGTCGTCGATCGAATAGGGCGACTTCTTGGTGGTGGGAACTTCCACCCCGTGCGCCGCCGCCCAATCCATCTCCTGCGGACGGGTCTTCAAATCCCACTCGCGAACAGGGGCGATGATTTCCAGCGACGGATCGAGCATCATAATGGACGCCTCGAAGCGCACCTGGTCGTTGCCCTTGCCGGTGCAGCCGTGCGCCACGTACTTCGCGCCGAACTCGTGCGCAATCTCGACGAGATGCTTCGCAATCAGCGGGCGCGAGAGGGCGGACACGAGCGGGTACTTGTTCTCGTAGAGCGCGTTCGCGGCAAGCGCAGGAGTAAGGTATTCCTTGGCGAATTCCTCGCGCATGTCGACCACGCGGCACTCGATGGCGCCGGTGCGCAGGGCCTTGTCGTGAATCTTCTCGAGACCGTCGTGCTCCTGTCCGACGTCGCCAACGACGGCGATGACGTCGAGCCCGCGCTCCTCCTGCATCCACTTGATGCACACCGACGTATCAAGGCCACCGGAGTAGGCCAAGACAACCCTGTCCCTCTGTTCGCTCATTTTTGTATCCTTTCCCAGCTCAAAACTGTTTTAACCACGGTAAACCAAATGCACCCTGAGCATTTGGCGAACTATAAAATCCCACCAAGTTTCTCGATTAACGCATCGACGTCTGCCCTGCTGCACACGAGCGGCGGTAGGAAGCGCAGCGTGTGCGCACCCGTCGCATTGAGCAGAAGGCCTGCGGAAAGCCCGTCGAGCACGACATCAGGAGCTCCCTTGCCGGCCTCTGCGAGGTCGGCCGCCAGCATGAGGCCCATGCCGCGCACCTCGGTGACCTGGGGAAGCGCGGAAAGCTGCTCGCGCAGGTACGCGCCCACCTCAATCGCGTTCGCGGCGAGGTTCTCCTTTTGAATCTCGCTCAGCGTCGCCTCAGCCGCCGCCACCGCGAGGTTGGACCCGCCAAACGTGGAGCCGTGATCGCCCGGCTTGAAGGCAGCCGCCACTTCCCCGCGCGCAGCGCACATGCCGCAGGGGAAGCCCGATGCCACGCCCTTCGCGATGGAGACGATATCGGGCACGACATCGTAGTTCTGGAAGCCGAAGGGCTTGCCGGTGCGGTAGATGCCGCACTGCACCTCGTCGCAGATCATGAGCGCGTGGCGCTCAGCCGTGAGGCGACGCACCGCTTCCATGAACTCAGGGCTGCAGGGATGCACGCCGGATTCGCCTTGGATAGGCTCGAGCATGACAGCGCAGATGGAGTCGCCCTGCGCCTCGAAAAGCGCCTCGAGCGCCGCGATGTCGTTTTGCGGCGTGGGCGTGAAGCCGTCGGGCAGCGGCTGGAAAAGCTCCTGCTTGGCCGGCTGCGCGGTCGCGGCGAGCGTGGCGAGCGTACGGCCGTGGAAGCTCTTCTTCACCGTGACGATCACACGCGGAGCCGCCTCCCCGTCGCCGCCTTCGGCCTCGACACGGCGGCGCGCATAGGCGCGGGCGAGCTTGATGGCGCACTCGTTCGCCTCGGCGCCCGAGTTCGCGAAGAACGTCTGCCAAGGCGCCTGGTCGGCGGCGGGCACGTCCTCGTTCAGAGCGTCGGAGAGCAGCTTGCCCACCTGCCCGCGATGCTCGATGTAATAGTAGTTGCTCACGTGGATGAGCGTGGAGGCCTGCTCGGTGATCGCGCGCACGACGGCGGGGTGGCAATGCCCCAAGCTCACCGCGCCGATTCCCGCGATGAAGTCGAGGTATTCCTTGCCGGCATCGTCGCGAACGACCATGCCCTCGCCTTCCACCAGTTCGACCGGCTTACGGCCGAACGTGTGCATGACGTAGGTTTCCTCCAGCTGCTGCTGTTCAGCAAGACTCATTGTTTCTCCTTCTCACAAAGGCGGTGAGGTGACCGCCCACGTTACACCAGTTTGCTCGCGAAGCTACCCTCGCGCGTGGAGTCGAACGCCGCGTCCCCATCGGGCGGAACGATCATGGTGCCGACGCCCTTGTCGGTGAGCATCTCGAGCAGAAGCGCATGCGGCGTGGTGCCGTTTAAGATATGCGCACGGTGCACGCCCGCGTCGAGCGCGCGGATGCAGGATCGCAGCTTCGGAATCATGCCCGTCGAGACCTGCTTTTTGTCCACCATCTCGCGGACTTCATCAAGCGAGATACGAGAGATGAGCGTCGACTTGTCGTCGAAGTCGCGGTAGAGGCCGTCGACGTCGGTCAAGAAGAACACCTTGTGCGCGCCTATGGCCGCTGCCACATGGCCCGCCACCACGTCGGCGTTCACGTTGAAAAAGCCGCTGCCCGGCTCTTCCCCAATGCCGACCGACGCGAGAACGGGAATGTAGTTCGCCGACACGAGGTCTTCGAGAAGCTGCGAGTTGATGCGCACGACGCGCCCGACGCGCCCGAGCTGCTCACTCGCCTGCTCGGCGATGATCGTGGCCCCGTCGGCACCCGACAGGCCCACCGCGACCCGGCCGTGCTCGTTCATCGCCTCGACAAGCTCCTGGTTCACCTGGCCGGCAAGCACCGAGCGCACCACTTTCATGGCCGCATCGGTGGTCACGCGCTGGCCGTCGATGAACTTCACGGGCATGTCGAAGCGTTTCATGGCCTCGGAGATAGCGAGCCCGCCGCCGTGCACGATCACCGGGTTCACGCCGATGATCTTCAGAAGCACGATGTCGGCCATGACCTCGGCGCGCAGCTGCTCGTCGACCATGGCAGATCCGCCGTACTTGATGACGATGGTCTTGCCGGTGATGTTCTTAATCCACGGCATCGCCTCGGCGAGCACTTCGCCTGTGATAGTGTCGACCCCGTTCGGTCTGCTGTCCTTATCGTAGTTCATGGCAATTAGGTCCTGTAATCTCCGTTGATGGTTACGTAATCATGCGAGAAGTCGCATGTCCACATGGTGGTTTCGCACGTGCCGGCGCCGAGGTTCACGTCGATCGCGATCTCCGGCGCCTCGAAACGTCGCAGCGCCTCGTCCTCGTCGAAGGCGACGGTGAGCCCGCCTCGGCAAACAGGCATGCCCATGATGTCGATGGACACATCCTCCTGGCGAAACGCCGCACCCGAGCGCCCCGCAGCTGCGGCGATGCGGCCCCAGTTCGCGTCGTGACCGTAGATGGCCGTCTTCACAAGCGGCGAGTTCGCGATGGTACGCGCGGCAGCGTCGGCGTCGGCGTCGGTGGCGGCGCCCGCGACATGCACGGTCACAAGCCTCGTGGCACCCTCGCCGTCGGCGGCCATCATGCGCGCGAGGTTCGTGCACACTTCCTTATAGGCGGCGGCGAGCGCACGATAGGCGGGAGTTCCCGGCTCGATAGGAGCCGCACCCGGAGCCGCAGCCCCGCTCGCGAGCGTGACACAGGTGTCGTTAGTCGAGGTGTCCGAGTCGACGGTGATCTTGTTGAAACTCACACCCACGGCGTCGCGCAGGATCTGCGAGAGATGCGCCGCGGCGATGGGGGCGTCGGTCGTGACGATGGCGATCATGGTGGCCATGTTCGGCATGATCATGCCCGAACCCTTCGACATGCCGCCGACGGTGAAGGTGACGCCATCGAAACCCAGGTCATCGCCTGAAAAGCTGACCGCATATTCCTTTGGGTGCGTATCGGTGGTCATGATCGCGCGCGCGGCGGAGGCCCCGCCTTCGCGACTTGCCTCGGCGAGCGCTTGGGGAACGCCCGTCTTGAAGGGATCGAGGGGAAGATGCTGCCCGATGACTCCGGTCGACGCGACGAGCACCTCCTCTTCGGTGCAGCCCACAGCGTCGGCAGTGATGCGCGCCATCTCGCGGGCATGTTCGAGCCCGGGGACGCCCGTCGCGGCGTTCGCGATGCCGGAGTTCACCACCACGGCGCGCGCGGTGCCATAGCTCGGGGCGCCCGTACCGCCATCGGAGAGATGCTCCCTCGAGATGATGACGGGCGCGGAGCAGAAGATGTTCTTCGTGAACGTGCCCGCTGCCGCGCAAGGCTCGTCCGCGACGACGAGCGCGAGGTCGCGACGCTCAGGTTCCTTGCGGAAACCCGCATGGATGCCGGCGGCCTTGAAGCCAAGGGCGCTCGTGACGCCCCCGCCCTCGATCTGGGTGAATGCTGTCATGTCGGTTCCTTCCATCGGGTTTTACACCCCCACGGCAAGCGAGGTGAGGCCTTCGGTCTGATCGAGGCCGAAAATGATGTTCGCGCACTGGACGGCCTGGCCAGCAGCGCCCTTCCCTAGGTTGTCGATCGCGCCGATCGCGATAATCATGCGAGCTTCCGCGTGATAGGCGACGCCCACCTGCGCGCGCGCCGTTCCGGCGACCGATGCGGTCTTGGGAAGCGAGCCTGCAGGAAGCGCCTCGACGAGCGGGGATTCCGCGAAGAAGCGCTGCTGGATGGCGGCGAGCTCTTCGGGATCGGGAGCGGCGGCGCCCTTCGCGAGCGGCATCTTCACCGTGGAGAGCAGGCCGCGGTTCATGGGAACGAGATGCGGCGTGAATACGAGCTTGCCGGGGGCGAGCCCCAGGATTTGCGAGATTTCCGGCGTGTGACGATGCGTTCCCACCCCGTAGGCTTCGACGCTTTCGTTCGCGAAACAGAAGTGCGTGCGCTCGGTGGCCTTCTTGCCCGCCCCGGTGATACCCGAGAGCGCGTCGACGATGACAGTGGCGCCCTCTTCGACGAGCCCGGCGCACAAAAACGGCGCGGCGGCAAGCGAGGTCGCCGTGGGATAGCAGCCCGCGCACGCCACAAGCACAGCTTCCCCTGCCGCTCGACGCGCCGCGGCAGAGGCGAGCTCGTCGCCCGTGAGCTCAGGCAGACCGAAGGCAGCCTTTGCGAGAAGGTCGGTGGAAGTGTGCGCCACCTTGTACCACTTCTCGTAGATTGCGGGGTCTTTCAGGCGGTAGTCAGCGGACAGGTCGATGACCGTGGTGCCCGCGGCGATGAGTTCTGGCGTCATCGCGAGGGACGCCGTGTGAGGGACGGCGAGGAAGGCCACGTCGAGGTCGGCAAGCACGCTCTTATCGTGCTTGGAGAAGACGAGGTCGCTCGCACCCGCGAACGCGGGGTACACCTCGGCGAGCGCGCGCCCGGCGAGCGCGTCTGAAGTGATCGCGCACAGCTCGAAGCTCGGATGCCCCAGCAAAAGGCGCGTGAGTTCCGCACCTGCGAAGCCAGCGGCCCCAACGATACCGGCTTTAATCTTCATAATGTCGATTCCTTATCGAATTGGTTCCCGCGCCTGCAGATATGCGAACAACGAGCCCGGCCGTCAGCGATGCTAGCTGCGGCGATGCACGCGATACGCATAGAGCGAAGCGCACGGACAATAGTAATGAAAGGGGGTTCCCGTCCAAAGAGGACGCGAAAAAGTTACAGAGAAGAAACGCGCGAAGCGGCACGGCGCGAGGCTTTGCCGTCGCGCAAAGGACGTCGTCGGGACATGACAGCAAAAGAAGCGGCGAGCGCCTTGCTATTCAGAATGCCCAAGTTCACGATTCGTCCTCGTTTTCGATACATGCCCAATTCTGTCGCCGCAACGTGCTACGATGTGCGGCGAAATTATTTTATACAAACCCGCTGGGGTTTGCACCACTTTTTTAGGCCAAGGAGCCAAACCATGAATGAACAGGCCAGTGACCAGGCATCAGACGCGCAAAATTCCCCCGCGAACGGTATGGAGATGTACGATCGCAACGTCGACGCGATCGCGTCGTTCATCGAAAGCGGGTGCATAGCTGACGAAGGCGCGCTCGGCATCGAACTCGAGCACATCATCGTTCGCGAGGACGGCTCGCCAGTGAACTACTCGGGCGAAGACGGCATCCAGAACGTGCTCGAGGTGCTGCGCGCCGATTACCCGCAAGCAACCTACGACGCTGAGGGCGACCTTTTGGGCGTAGCGCGCCCCGGCGAGGCAGTGACCATCGAACCTGCCGCTCAGGTGGAACTTTCCGCAGGTCCTTTTCATGAACTGGCCAGCGCGAAGGCGTGCTTCGAGCAATTCGAGAAAAAGCTCGAGGACGTGCTTGCGCCGAAGCACGGGAAGCTCGCGAAGGCGGGCTATCATCCCACGGCGCGCGCGACGAGCCTGGAGCTTATCCCCAAGCAGCGCTACGAGTACATGAATCGCTACCTCGGTAGCGTGAGCCCCTTCGGGGCCTGTATGATGCGAGGAAGCGCATCGACGCAGGTGAGCATCGACTACACGAGCGCCGACGACTGCGTGCGCAAGTATCGCGTCGCGAGCGCGCTCACGCCGATCCTGTCGCTTATCTGTGACAACTCCCCCATCTTCGAAGGTGCGCCGCGCACTCACCGCATGGTGCGCACCGAGATTTGGCAGCACTGCGATCCCGAGCGCTGCGGCATCGTGCCGGGCGCTGTCGAGGGCTCGTTCACGCTGCGCGATTATGCGCGCTGGGTCTACGACACGCCGGCGATTCTCGTGCCCGACGGGCAGGGCGGCTGGCGCGAGGATTCCCGCCGCTTCAGCGAGATTTATGCTGAGCGCCCCATGAGCCGCGCCGAGGTCGAGCACGCGCTGTCGATGGTGTTTCCCGACGTGCGGCTAAAGACTTACCTCGAGATTCGCCCCGCCGACGCGATGCCCGTGCCTTACACCGTCGCATACGCCGCACTTGTGAAGGGCATCTTTTACTGCGAGGAGAGCTTGGCGCGCGTGGAGAGGCTTTTCGAGGGCATCGCGACAAACGACATCGAGCAAGCGAAGAACTCGCTGCAGGAACGAGGCTATGCGGGCGAGATCTACGGCAGGTCGGCAGCCGAGTTCGCCGATAAAGTAATAGCCGCCGCACGAGCTGGGCTTTCCGACAACGAGCAAGGCTTTCTCGAACCGCTCGAGGAGCTCGTCGCCGCGCGGACGACGCTTGCCGATCGGGAATAGCACGACACATAGCGAGGCTCGGGAATCAGACGCAGCGGCCGGTGGCCTTGGCCACGGACTTCGGATAGACTGACAGCTAACGCTTTTCAGACCGAGAGGAGATGTGCTTCATGAGCAATGAAGGCAAAAAGGTGAAGACCCACTACAAAGGCACGCTCGACGACGGCACGCAGTTCGATTCGTCCTACGACCGCGGCGAGCCGCTCGAGTTCACTTGCATGGCAGGCCAGATGATCCCCGGCTTCGACAAGGCTGTGTGCGACATGGAGGTTGGCGAGACCAAGACGGTTCGCCTCGAACCCGCCGAGGCATATGGCGAGCACAACCCGGCGCTCGTGCAGAAGATGCCGCGCTCGAATGTCCCCAATGCCGATCAGCTGCCTATAGGACAGACAATCTACCTGCGCTCGGGCAGTTCGGCGCCCTTCCCCGCACGCGTCGTGGAAGTGACCGACGACTCCGTTAGTTTCGACATGAACCACGAGTTGGCAGGCCAGGCGCTCACCTTCGAGATCACCCTGGTGGAAGTCGCAGACTAACCGCCGCGCGCATCGCGAGCCCGAAAGCCCCCGCATCCCTCCGCTTTTGCGAAGGACGCGGGGGCTTCCTCATTTTATGTGGTCCCTAACTGCAACCTTGAGCGAGACGTCGCAACGCGCGCATTCCCGCCCATCTGCCCGACGGCCCCACCCTCACGTGAAGCGGGCGCGTCTACTTGATGCGAGATTGCAAATCGCCGATTTTCGTCTTCGCCCTGGAATAATGATAGGCGCCGATGCCGACGAAGCCGGCCGCTACAACCGCAATCGCATAAGTGACTACGCTCGCCGCAACCGTCTCGGGGTCGAACATGCCGTTCGCTACCAAGACCTGGCGGATGATCAGGAACAGCACGAAGATGATGATGCCGCCTGCCGTCTGCATGAAGCCGCGCGTTTTCTTCTGCTCGAGCTCGGCGATCTCCTCGCGGAGCTTGCGCTCCTTCTTGCTCATTCCCTTTGCCATTTCCCACTCCTTAAGGCATCGCGGCGGCGCAATGAGGCAAAACCAGCGCTCGACGCGAACGAACTACGAAAATAGTGCTAACCAGTATAAAGCAAGCGTCCAGAAATCAGCACGCTTCCTATTACCGCTTGCGAGAATCGTGTCGTAGCCCCCATCTGGTGCGAAGCCTAACAGGTTGGCAGGCCCACGATGAGGCGCAAAAGCATAACGGGCCTCCCTCTATACGAGGAAAGCCCGTCAAGGTGATACCTAAGCAAGACGCATCACGAAACGCACTCCAGCAGCGCGAGGTGCGCAATCGCGAGGCAAGGCGCACGACGCACAGCCGTCGTACGAAAAGCGGTCGCTTAAGCCTTCACCGCCTCGCACATACCCGCAGGCACGCCGCTGTCCTTGGTGGCGTCGTAGCCCTCGAGCTCTTCCTTGTCGAACTTCTTCACCATGGAGGCGTCGTAGCCGAGCTCCTTAAGCGAGTTCAGCGCCATCTCGGCATGAACCTGCTCGAGCGGCTTGCGGCCGAACGTCCAGTTGTAGATGAAGAAGGTGAACAGCGCGGTGATGGCAAGGCCGGCGACCGCAAGCAGGAACGATCCCAGGTGCACGCCGGCGCCTGCGAGGTTGCCCGCAGCGAGCTCGATGCCCACGTTGAACATATTGTAGCCACCGACCGTGATCATGACGGAGAAGCCCTCGCCGGAGAAGTTGGCAAGCGCACCGGAGATTCCGAAGGGCGCGAAAATTGCGCCCAACATCCATGCCGTGATCAGGATGTGAAGCGGGGTGACCTTCTTGGTGACCCTCTTCAGACACACGAACAGGATTTGGAAGAACGCGGCGAGCAGACCGCCCACAAGGAACGCGCACACAAACAGCATGCCGCCCTCGGTCTTTGCGACGCCGAGGTTGTTATTGAACCCGACCGTGCCGCAGATCCAGCCAATCGCGATGCAGATAGCGGCGAACAGCACGTTGAACCACACGACGAACCACACACAGTTCCAGATGCACTTGCCCATCTTCTCGTTGTTCTTCGTCCAGGGACCCACGGCCTTCATGCCGACCGCCATCGCAAAGCCGGAGAACGGGAGCAGCGCGCCAAACGTCGCCCATTCCTCGACGTACTGATAGCACGCAAGGCCGCCCAGGATGCAGCCGATCACGCCCATGCTGATAAGCGTGGCGCCGCCCATGAAAAACGCCATCGGCGTGCCTACGAGCACGGTCTGCCAGAACGTGAGGATCGCCTGGGCGATGAGCGCGAAGGTGCCGCCCACCAGGAAGCTGTAGATAACTGTCTTGTATGGTTTCATGACCATCCCCTTCAACTATTCTTTTGACTCCACATCGCGCGAATGCGCAAAAACAGACACGCTTTCCCTCAAAAGCGTGAACATGCGCACGATAGACTACCCGAAAGCGCGCAATCGACCTCAACCCGCAGGGTCGAATCGACGGGTTGACTTGGCCGTGTGCCCTGCAGCGGAAGGACGAATTTGCCCTGGGAGTATGAAGGGGGGCTGGGGGCGAATGGAGCGGAGGGGCCAGGCGAAAGAGGGGCACATGAAGGCGAGGCACACAATCGGGAAGCGGGCCGACGCGGTGCGGCGGGGAGCCTCCGGGAGGTGGAACGAGCACGATGCGACAGAGGGAGCATCTTGAAGGTGAAGCTGACGAACGTGCGACAGGGCCCCCTCGAGAAGGTGAAGCTGGCGCCATGCCCCGTGCGCTATCCGCCAAGCGAGAAGAGGGCCCCTCGTAAATGGCCAAGGACCAAGGCGCCCGTGCGCTTTTCGCGAATGCGTCGAAGATGCCATCCTGCCACCCTCGTTTGGATGCAGTTCGCTCGACTGCTCACTTTCCGGCAAAAGCAACCGAACGCACTGCAGCAACAGCGACGCTGGAAACCCTGCCGGGAATCATGCTCGCATAGAAAAACGAAAGAATATGTGGAAAATGTGCTAGATTAGAATGAGGACAACCAAGCAAAGAAAGGAATCATTATGACCCCCCCCCGAGAGATAGCAAACGTCCTAATCCTATACTAGCCTTTTCCTCATTCCTCAAATCTTACGTCTCGAATGATAGTGGGGCTGATTCCGAAAAACCCACAGCCACATCTAGCTCAAACTCAAGCACAACCGCTGGCAACACCGAACTAAACCGCAAGCTACTTTCCGCATGCAACGACCCCGATACGTCCATTCAAGATGTCAAGCAACTTCTAAAACAGGGCGCCAGCGCAAACGCTATGTTGGATGGATTGTCCCCATTTCTCGCATGCTGTCGCACTTCACTCGCGAACATCCGCAACGGCGCTTTCTATTCCTCCCTTGAAATAGCGCGTACTCTCGTCAAATCAGGAGCAGATGTCAACTGCGCCAACTATAACGGGGTCAACGCATTCGGACTCATGCTCAACTACAACATCGTATACGGAGACGAAGAGGACGACCAAACGCTTCTTATTTTTATGAACAAACCGACAAAGCGGCCACCCGAATGGGTATTCGATAAACTTGCATACTATACGAATTTTCTTGCCGAAGTGGGGTTTGATTTCGACAAGACCTGCGAGAAAAATTGCGGCATCACACCTCTAGAGGCAGCAACCCAAATCTCGCCCAAAATAACAGAGTCGATATTGGATATCGGAGCAGATCCCAATTGCGCCGGCATCGGGGGGCACACTCCCCTCATCGATTGCGCAAACGTCACCTGCCCCGCAATTCAACCTATCGTTCCCCCAACTCTCCGATCAAGACGAGCAGCGCTCTTAGGAGCAAAACTGCTCATCGACCATGGTGCCGATGTCAATTTGCCTTCCGCCACTCATTGGACTCCCCTTCAAATCGCATGCATCGATGGGTTTTTAGAGATGGCCAAGCTCCTTGTCGAAAATGGTGCAGATATTAATAAAGACAGTGCCACAGCCGATACGGTCGACTCTATGGAGTCATTTTCGGCTCAAATGCTTCCGCCTCTCCATCTTGCGCTTTTTGAAGATGTCACGCCTCACTCAGACGAAGCAAAAAGATGGGTGGAAAGACGCCAGCAAGCAAAATCTGCGATAGCTGAATTACTTATAAAGAATGGAGCGGATGCGCAAGCGTTTGCTCCCGACGGATTTGCGCCTTTGCACAGAGCAGCTCAGAACGGTTATTCGGATGCTTGCGCTTTGCTGTTAGACCACGGCGCACAAGTCAATGCCATCACAAAAGACGCTCAATTTCGCACCTTTGCAGGATACAACTGTACTGCACTCTTCTTTGCAGCGTGCAACAATGACTGCAGAACAGCCGAAATACTGCTCAATCACAATGCTGATCAGAGTATCGTGACAAACGATGAGAGCTTCCCTCTTTATGCCGCGTCTCAAATGGGATATTGCGAGATGGCAAAGCTTCTTCTCGAAAATGGCGCTGAGCCCAACAAATGCGATTCGAACGGATTCTCCCCGTTGTTCGTCGCTACCAAAAATCACGGGGACAATAGCCGCATCGCTCAGCTTCTTAAAAGCTACGGAGCAACCGACAATGGAATGCTCGCAGCAAAAGAGCAAGGATCCGAATATCATCGCTCGGTCTCTTCCGTCGTGGTTGATTCCGACAAAGTCGAAATTGAATATCAGCATCCGAACGAAACTAGAACCATTTGCAATAGCCCCATGACGCCCCAACTTGCTTTTTTCCTTTTAATCGGTATGGAAAAAGGGGCTCCCGTCGAAGCAATTGACGAATTGCTCAATACCACTGGCGTATCCGTTAATACAACATTTGAGGCATTTGAGCGAGGAGGCGCCAGCGCTCTTTATCTGGCATGTATTCAAAACCGTATTGACCTTGTTCGCCTCTTCATCAAAAGAGGCGCAGATCCAAATAAGCCCCGAGTAAATGGAACGACCCCCCTTTTCTGCGCAGCGAGCGAGGGGCTTATCAGCATAACGAAGGAGCTCATCGCCGCAGGAGCAGATGTTAATCATCGCGCATACGACGGCCGAGTACCACTTGACGCCGCCGTGGCAAAAGGGCAAGTCAAGACGGCAAAACTGCTTATCGCCAACGGCGCAATCGTCTCCGAAAGATGCATAGCAGCAGCAACGACGGAGGAAATGCGCGAAGTACTCACACAGGCATATACGTATGACCACCTCTATTACGACTACGACGAATAGGAACACTCTATGATTGCCGAAATCGACAAGCAACTCGAAGAGATGGAAGATGAGCTCGCGAAACTTTCGAATGCGCTTGAACTTATCAACGACTCCAAACAAGCGATCAAAAGCGCCACCGACGCATTAACCTCTGCCCAAGAAAGCTATTCAGCAGCCAGCAAAAGTGCATCCCAGGCGCTGCAGAACTGCAGCGAACAGCTTTCCTCATCAAGCAACCAACTTCTCGACAAGATCGAACCGCTTGTGGATGAAATCAAGAACTCGGAGCTTGGAAAATGCAATGAAGGCATTCAGAGTCTTGAAAAGAAGATCGGAAGACTTGCCGCCGACGAACATCTTGAAGCGGTCGAAGCGTCGCAAATAGAAGCTATTCAAGCAGTTGAAAAACAAGTCGAAGAAGCCCATTCGTCCCAACAAAAAATCCTTCAAGCCGTCGAGACAAGCTTAGAGGCGCAGCGGGCGCGTCTTGACCGCATTGAGAAAACCGCCCTAGCCGCAGTCTGCGCTGGAGGAATAGCGTTCATAGCCGCGGTTATCGGAATCTTCCTGTGAGGAAACCATGAGTACCAGACAACTTCAAGCGGGATACATTCTCGACAGTGTTCGAAATCGGCTCTCCAGAACGCAATTTGCCGAGAAGGACAATCTCGATAAGCTACTTCGAAGCCTTTGTTATTTCGATATCGCAATAACAAGCTCCGAGCGACCCCCTATTGCGAAAACCATTCCTAGCGAAATTAGCGTCGCAGATAATCTGGTCTCTCGCGGTCTACCGACAAGACCATCCCTTTTTGTCGAAGAGCATTATGTCAAGTTGCTTAAATCATGCAACTTTGATGTCTCGATTGATCCCGAAGCAAAGCGAATCGGATCGCTCCTCTACGAGCTGGCATGCGATTCTCGTTTTGCCGAAATGATAATCAGAGCGTTTCATGTCATTGACCCTGAAATCACTGGGACCGATATCTTCCGCGCAATCGATCGCTCAGAGTCAACCCCGTACGATAGCGTCGAGGAAAAACTATTCCATCGAGAGGGACTCGGGCAGATTCTTCCAACATGGTGGATTCAACTCCTTGAAAGACAGAGGCCCCTTACCGCAATCCTCAAGAATTGTAGTCCTGGCACCCTTCAAAGCGACAGCTCTTTCATTGATCAGCGTGTAGATTTTTCTATCGAGTTCCCCTACCCCTTCGAAGGGGTAAATGGGATTGTTTTCGAAGTTGACGGAGCCCAGCATCAAGAGCGAGAAAATGCCTATCTCGACAAGAAACGAGACCGAGCGTTACAACGAAGTGGAATTATCGTTTATCGCATTCCTGCCAGCGAATCAGGAACTCCAGGCAAGTATCTCGATATAGCATTTCTTGATCACTTGAGCAGAGGCCCTTACTTAAAAACTCTCGCCCAAAACTACGAACACCCGCTAGACGAAATACCGGATGGAAAACTCGCGCTAAGCGTAGCCTTGGGGCCTTTTCTGTGTGCGCGGATTCAAAAGGCAATTCTCTATCTGATCAAAGAAGGATTCCTTTCCCTCGCATCGCCAAAATGGAAAATTGCAATCGTCGAACACAACATCGACTGTGCGGAGCTTGCGATAAAAGATTTAGAGCGCCTTATCGAATCTCTCGGCGCGCTTTCGGGATCAAGCGGCCTATTACCCGTAATTGAGCTCTCCGTCTTCACGACAAGCAGCTACGTAACCGACAATGCCGTCGAATACGATGCTCTCATAGATTGCGCCATTCTCGAGCGTTCCTTCATAGCGGAACCCAGCGACAGAATTAAAGCGAAGACCCGCATCGAAATACGGTCCACTAACTCTATTCGCTCAACAAGACTTTTCTCAATGGGTCCTAATATCACCTATCAGCCCCTTGGAATCACCGAGCGCAGCGAAGATGACGCAGAAGCATTCAGACCAGATCCCGAAAAACTCGACTACCTCAAAAACCTTCTTAGGGATATCTTTCGAAAAGATGACTTCAGACCAGGACAGATTGAAATCATCAACCGCGCACTACAAAATCGTTCGGTCATTGGCCTGCTCCCGACAGGATCAGGAAAATCGTTAACATACCAATTAGCCGCGCTTTTACAACCTGGCATAGCCGCTGTCGTAGACCCGCTAAAATCGCTCATGGTCGACCAATGTAATAGCTTACTGAAAAATCAAATCGATTGCATTGCATATATCAATTCGTCCCTTAGCGCAGCAGAGCGTAATGAGGCAATGGAGAAAATTCGCAGAGGCCAGGTTTTGCTCGCCTTCATCTCACCCGAAAGACTCCAAGTGAAAGATTTCCGCGACGAGCTCTTCTCGGCGACGGAAGAATACGGTAAGTCGTTTAGCTACTGCGTCGTAGACGAGGCCCACTGCGTTTCCGAGTGGGGGCACGACTTCCGCACTTCATACCTGCAACTTGGACAGAATGGACGAAGATTCTGCAAGAGCAAAGGGCGCGACGAAGTTACCTTCATCGCCCTAACAGCTACGGCGTCATATGACGTACTTGCAGATATCCAACGCGAGCTCGACATAGAAGACGAGGGCGCCATTATCCGATTGGCCGACCTATCCCGAAACGAACTCTCTTTTGAAGTGCGCGAGGTTAAGGTGCCCAGCGTACATGGATCCGACTATGAAGTGCGGCAAACCGTCGGCACTGCAAAAAGCAGAGTATTGGAGGCCGAGCTCATGGAGTACAACCCCGCCTTCAATCCGACCATAGTATTTTGTCCCCACAGAACAGGAACTTTTGGAGCGGAAAGCATTCAGCCAAATATTCCCGATTGCACTATCGGACGCTACAGCGGGACAAGCGGGAGCAAAGACGTTCACCAGCACGAATTGAGGAACGCCACCGTACAAGAGGGGTTCATTAACAATAAAATCGATCTCCTCTTTGCAACAAAAGCATTTGGAATGGGAATCGATAAACCAAATATTCGGCACGTCATCCACCTTAACTACCCAAGCTCAATTGAAGGCTATTATCAGGAAGCAGGGCGTGCAGGGCGCGACAAGAGAGATGCCCTCTGCACGATTCTCTACTGCAATCAAAGCTTTCCCGCACTCAGCAATCAAACATGTGATAGCTCGCTCATGCGTAGCTTTTACTCCAACAGCTTCAAGGGCCCGGACTTTGAGAAAACGCAGCTATTCGAGCTCCTAAATAAAATCGTATACCCGCGATCAACGATCGATGCACCTCAAAAGATAAGCGATGGCATTGAGAGGGTCTTGGAGGGAATCGGCCTCGGAGAGCAAGCTGCCATCGATATCCCCTTTGAAAATGATGCGATTGTTGGAATCGCTTCAATATTTAATACCAACGGAATAGCTTTAAGCATTTCAGATATTAGAAAGCAGGCAGGCTACTGCTATTCCCTCGATGAGTTTTCCGAAAAACTGGAAAAGCTTGCCAAGAAGAATAGTCCTCATGTCGATTACACTCGTCCACTCGAGCAAATAGCGAAAAAACGCATGCTCTATCGCATACGAGACGATCAGAGCACTTTTAAAGCGGTGTACCGCTTATCCTTACTTGGAGTCATTGATGATTACCATGTCGATTATAAAGCGAAGCTCATCGTTGCGACAATCACTCGACATGAAGACAACTACTACCAAAGCCAGCTAAAAACCTACCTATCGAAGTATTACGCAGCCGAAAAAGTCGAAGCGATTATTGACACGCTTCCAGAACGAAAAGGAAAGAGCCTTATCCAAAAATGCCTCAATGTTTTGGTTGAGTTCGTCTATCGAGAAATAGCCGAGCAACGCAAAGAGGCAATATCAGCTATGGAAGAAGCCTGCAAGATCGGGTTGAGCTCAGGCGGAGACCATTTCGAAGAATTCATCATGCTTTACATGAATTCCCGCTATGCACGGCGAGAGTACCTTCCCCGCGATACGGATAACGGCCTTTCCGAAAGTTTCGATATTGTTGAAAAGTACGTAAAGCTCGTCCACGAAGATCAGGGCGGAGAAATAAACAACCTCAAGCATTTACGAGGAGCCGCAACGTTTCTTTTGGCCCAACGGCCCGATAACTACGTGTTCCTGTTACTTAAGGCCTTTTCGACGCTCATTCTGGAAAAGAACAACCCCGAGCTTATCGATAGCGCGCTTAGCGACTACCTGAAAGGAATGCGCAAAATGGCACAGGAAAGCGCATTGAGCGCCAAAGGCGTACGTCCTGCCGCCGTCCGATTCAGGGAATTCGTTGCCTCTTTCGATAGCGATGCCGCCGAGTCGCTATCGAAGGCCGAAGCCCCTGTTATTCACAGTGTTCACTTGGAGTGGCTCAAGCACTTTAACGAGGAGATGCTCGGCATAGAGAGCAAGTAGGGGGTCTGGGCCGCAAACCATTACGAGAAAGGCATATCATGGGATTTTTCTCAAGATTGTTCGGATCGTCGAAAAACAACGATCAAAACGACAATGCGCAGGCATCGGACGCAGCTCAAACGCTGCACACCTCCATCACCCGCGCATTGGCCGGCGTTGTGTACTACGACTCAACAATGGGAGAATTAATCCGCTCCATAGCGCGCGCCATGGGAAATGAGCAACCTGAACGGCGAGCAAACGGCGTCATTGCAGCTTTACTTCAAGCGCTCCTCGAGAATGGAACGGTTACGGGAAAGGAAATGCTTTCCGACCTCGTCGAACCCAAGGTTCAGAGACTTCATGAGGGTGGGTTAACGCTCGACGACTTAGTGCCATGCGTCTCTTGCTTTTTGTATTTAGCCATCGAGGATGCAAAGAGGCTTCATGCCGACAAATCAATAGTTAACTTATTGATTGTCGCCCTCAATCAATTTGGGGAATTAGCCGCAAGCGAAGAAGGCCCTGAAAAGCTTGCCCTCACCGCAGCGAAAAACTCACCAAAGTATAGAAGAATTGCTGATTGCGTCGACACTGGAGAAGGATTGTCTCCCCATACCCCGAACAATGTCTCCGATACATTTACGTTCCCTCAAGAATCTACGCCTCAGAGCGCGCTTGATAAGAAAAAAGCGTTCATCCCCTTCGAAAAGGAGCTACATGAGGCAGGATTCGACCAATTCCTCTCGCAGCAGTCTATTGAAGAAGACATGCTCGATCTTGAAAACTGCCTAAGAGAAGAATTCCTAGACGCCTGGTATGGACTGTACGGACAAGATGCCCAGAGCTCCGTTATGGCGAATAGGAGCATTTTTGAAGCCATTATGGGAAACGACATGCGTGCATTATCCGTCGCGCTTAGGGCGATACCGGGCACCGACCCAGAAGCATATGCGCTATGCATGCGGATCATAAAGAATCATTTCCTCGTCAAAGGGATTATCAGCGAAAACAAGAAACTCATCGAAACCGCTCTAGAGGCAGGCGCTGACCCTAACAGGAAGTGTCGCTACCAAGATACATCCCATACTCCTATAGTCGCCGCCGCAAGAACCGGAAATACTGACATATGTAAGCGTCTCATCAAGGCGGGTGCAGATGTAAATAAGGCGCAATCGAATTCGGAGACCGCACTTGCAAACGCAACCCTGTTGGGCGACACGGCAATGGTTCAACTATTGTTAGGCGAAGGAGCCAAACCAAACGCAATGACGCATGCCGGAACAGCGCTCACGCAAGCTAGCAACACCGCTGTTCTATTTGCCCTCCTTTCAGGGGGAGCTGATCCAAACATTGGCGACAAAGACGATGATTTTCCCATAATCACGTTCATAAATGAAAAGCGTTATGAAACAGTGTTTGCCCTTAAAATCTGCGGAACGGACCTTCGGCACAAAAACAAGGATGGCCTATCCGCAATCGATTATGCGCGCAAATACAGCAACGACAAAATGATTCAAATTCTAACGGGCGACAATTATCGAGTCCAGCTACCGAGCGTAAAACTTGGGCCCATGCGCGCTATCCTCGAAAGCCGAGTAAGAAAACTTCTCACATTTTCCTACCCTCTGAATTATTACCCGATGTGCAAAGCGGAGAAATATCACAGCCTTGTTACTGAGTCACAAAAAGAGAGGGAAGAGCGTGCGGGAAGGCTCGTGCAAAGAGCGATTGCTGCAAAGAGGGAAGGCGACCTAGAAGAGGCAAACAGGCTATACCTTGAAGTGGTCGCCGACGAAGATGTGCTCGTCGTTGACTATGTTTGGGGCTGGTTCAAAGTTCTTCTTTTGGCAAAGAACTTCGAAGAAGCTCAGCTTGTTCTCAGGTATTATCACGCGCTGGCTGTAAGCAAGAATTTCATGCTCAGATACGAATCCGAACTCGATTTTGAAGAGACAGCTATTCAGGAGTGCTTCCTGACAATGGACTTTGATGCGTACGACGTTTTTCTAAATGCAACCAGCACATGGCCACTTGGAAAAAGGGGCGTCGAAGAGAAAATTGCCTTGTTTGGAGGAAGTGAATACTGGGAGTCATATTCGCTTAAGAGAGAAGAGTACGACAACTTCATTAGATATTTTGGCTATCCTGAAAAGTACGACTCGATTGATTGGCCTGACAGGTTGCCGGATAGTGGGTTAAAGGAGCTGGAAGAGGCCATCCTATCTAACAGCCCGAGCGCATACCCAAAACTCGCTCGTCTTATCTATGAAACAGACGAGAAGAGAGCCATCGAGCTCTGCGAAAAAGGGATTAGCGCCGGCGACACCGACGATGCTCCATTTTTGATTGCGCTGCTCACCTCGGAAGATAACCCCGAAAAAGCAAAAGAGCTCTACCAGCTATGCATCGATAACGGCCATTGTTATGCAGCAGCAAACAATCTGGGAGTGCTAGTTCAGGACGATGACCCGAAGCGAGCCGAAGAGCTCTTCCAAATGTCAATCGACGACGGGAGTCACCTTACGGCGGCGCGGAACCTCGCGAACCTCGTGAGGGAGTCGGACCCGGAGAGGGCGAAGGAGCTCTACCGGATGGCGGTCGACGCCGGGGACAGGTCCTCCTCGGCGTTCCAGCTTGCGCTCTTGGTGGAAACCGAAGACCCAGAGCAAGCCGAAAAGCTGTACGAAAAGGCAGCCAATAGCGGAAACACGGACGCATTTGCAAAGCTCGCAAGGCTAACCTACGACCGCGACAGGGAATCGGCCATCACCCTTTGCAAAAAGGCGATGGAAGACAACGCCATGAGCGGTGAAGTCTTCAATCTCGCTTTTGCGATCTACAAAACAGACCCTGAATCGGCGAAAAAGCTATATCAGCTATGCATCGATAACGGACGCGGCTACGCGGCGGCAAATAACCTAGCAACCCTGGTCGAGAAGGACAATCCCGAAAGAGCAAAAGAGCTCTACCAGATGGCTGTCGACGCTGGGAACCACCTCACGGCGGCGCGGAACCTCGCGAACCTCGTGAGGGAGTCGGACCCGGAGAGGGCGAAGGAGCTCTACCGGATGGCGGTCGACGCCGGGGACGAGTCCTCCTCGGCGTTCCAGCTTGCGCTCCTTGTAGAGGAGGAAGACCCGGAGCAGGCCGAAAAGCTGTACACGGAGTCGATTGACGCAGGTAACTCGAACGCGCGTCCAAAGCTCGCGAGACTTATTTACAAAAATGATCGAGAGCGAGCAATCAATCTTTGCGAGGAAGCCGTTTCCGCCGGCGACACCGACGACGGAGCCTTCTTCCTCGCATGGTTACTTGAAAATGATGACCCTGAACGGGCTAAGGAGCTCTACCGGCTATGCATCGACAACGGAAACTGCCTCTATAATGCACCCAACAATCTTGGGCTTCTTATCCAGGACACCGAACCCGATCGAGCGAAAAGACTATTCCGCATATCGATCGATGCGGGAAACTCATACTTCGCAGCGAACAACCTTGCACGGCTCATCCAGAATGATGACCCCGAAAAAGCTGAGCTGCTCTATCAAATGTCAATTAATGGCGGAAACCGTCAAGCAGCAGCACGAAACCTCGCCAACCTCGTAAAAGAATCAGATCCGGAGAGGGCTAAGCTTCTTTTTCAAACAGCAATTGATGCGGGAGATAAGTTTACCTCTACCCTCCAGCTTGCGCTCCTTGTCGAAAAGAATGACGAAGAACGGGCAGTTCACCTATACGCGAATTCAGCTGATGCAGGAAACGCAAACGCATTTCCAAAGCTAGTAAGACTTGCCTACAAAATCGAAAGGGGGACGGCCATACCTCTTTGCAAAGCGGCGATCGAGACCGACGGCATGAGGGACGGAGTATTTTATTTCGCCCTCGAGATAGCAGATTCAGATTCAGAAATGGCAGAGGAGCTGTATCAGCTCTGCATTGACAACAAACTCCACCTCGACGTTGCAGCAAACAACCTCGGGGTTCTCGTCCAAAAAGAGGACCCGGAAAGAGCGAAAAAACTCTTCAAGATGTCAATCGATGCAGGGAATTCGTATTACGCAACAAATAATCTGGGCAAATTAATCGAAGAGGATGACCCAGAAAAATCTTTGGCTCTCTTCCAAGCAGCCGTAGATGCTGGCAACCCGGGCGCTGCGTATAACTATATTGCCCTTGTTAAGAGAGTTTGCCCCGACAAAGAAACGCTAGACATAGAGACCGTCATGAGTAAGTGTCCGAAAAAGGATCGCAATGATTTCGGAACATTCTTCATGTCGAGCAATCGAGATAAAGCCGTCTCAATCTTTGAAGACTGCATCGATGCTGGAGACAAGGTTTATGCGCCGTGCAATTTAGCCCATATGATCGCAGAATCGTATCCAGATAGGGCAGAATCTCTGTATCGGCTCTCGCTGGAAAACGAGACTTGCAACAGTGCCACCGAAGCGCTCATCGGTCTGGGCATGCTTCTCGAAAAATCATCTCCGGAAGAAGCAAAGACGTTCTTGGACGCAGCGCGAGAAAGGGACAATCTCCAAGATAGCATTGACTTCATGGTCGACTACTATGACTCCGTCGGCTCTTCCCTTTCGGAGCGCATTCGAAAGGCATTTGAGCAATCAAATTAATCGCGTTGAAAATGTTGGTGCAGGCAAGGCAAGCTGAGGCGGCTTTGAAGGGTGGTAGCCTCCGTCTTGGAATCTCGAATTGCCGAAGTGGCGGATACGAAGGAAAGGACGAAGGCCTCGGGGTTCATTGATCGCCCCAGATTGGCTTTCAATAAACGGTTAGAGCAGATAGAGGAAGATATGAATGAGCAATTAACGGTGTTCGATGAGAATCTGAACATGAATCTTTACACGGTAGTCACCCCAGAAGAAAACCCAAACGTTGCCCCAGGGCAAATTGGAATCGGAACTGCCAAGGCAAGGCTGAACGGCTTCGACATGACGCGCTACAAGACGACCGATTATCCCCTGATGCTCGATTTCTTCATGTCATACGGAGAGGATCCCGACAATCTTTTCGAAATGCTCTTCCACTGTGAACTGCCTCCCATTTCTTGGACACGAGAAATGGGAGGTTTTCTTATGCGCAT
>OLNW01000819.1_pt1 | contig 34540 bp, 27 predicted proteins | sample 1672121 | NCBI WGS metagenome assembly OLNW01 (sample SAMEA3136648, study PRJEB25190) | human gut metagenome
CATGGACGAGACTGGGATATACATATGACTGGGCAGACAACGGCTCAGAATATGGCCTCTCTGAATTTATCATCAAAAAAGACAGCGACGTAAAGGTGGCATATACAGTTGAGCTGAAGGAGATGCTGAACAAGCTGGATAATAATTCCTGGAATCCTGCCGGAGTGTAAAAATGTCCATGCTGGTGCCGGATTTGCCATGGGTATGACTATATAAGCATTTTTCGGATAAATGTCGCCTGTTAAGCTACCTTTCTTTCATTTTTATGTGTTATTTTTGCTATAACTCAGATATTAAAATTTTATTTTCAGGTGGATAAAACATGGCGAACAAAGACCTTATTGAAGATGTAAGGAAATATATAGATAAATATTATCTTCCTCAGTAAACAGAAACACTGATAATCTGATGAATCAGATGGAGGAAACATTTTCACAGGGATTGCTTCGTATGATTGATTCGGAAGCATATACAAAGCAATGATGTGCCAGATGCGTATGGACAACCAGTGTTTTGAACGAATATCTACTTATTTAAAATACTTTGGTGCAATGTCACCTGACAGGCGACCAACCCAGTTGGTTCTGTAGATAAAATGTGATTAACAACAAATATCAGAGGTAATCACATGAATACAGAATTAACTGAGTTGGTTTTTATTTTGGACAGAAGTGGATTAATGGGGGCTTGGAACAGCGATTGAAAAAATAGAAAATGTACAGAAACATCTTTCGGAGGATCACAGGGCGGGAAAAATCATATTTGTTATTACTACAGATGGATTAGATAATTCCAGTGAGCATTTCACACAGGAGCAGATTAGATGAAAGATAGGGCATATAAAAAAGGAAAGGAATAGAAGCAAGTCTCATGTGCTGTCATTAGATTTTTCAAATGAATCTTTCGCAAAGTCGAAGCTATCATTTACATTTATCGTTGAAGAAAAACATACAGTATGATACAATAACATAGATTGAGAGTATAAGAACGAAAAGAAATAATATACTTTCAAAATACAGGAAAACCATAAGTTTCGTATAACGAAGAGGGAATACATATGGCAGTATCATACAATGGATTATGGAAGCTATTAATTGATAAAAACATGAAGAAAGTGGATATGATGAACCAGGTGGGAATTAGCAGCAGCACCGTGGCAAAAATGACCAATGGAGAGCTGGTTTCCATGAAGGTTCTGGAGAAGATCTGCGAGAAGTTAGATTGCGATTTCGGAGATATTGTCCATTACTCAAAAGATCATGACAAGGATGGTGGACAGTAATGGAATACAGTGCAGGACTTACATCAAAATTATTCTGGCTGCAGGAGTCCAGAAAAACAGCAGGTTATATTCTGGAAGGACTTAGCAAGGCAGACATTCGAAAGATCGCCTGGGAGGAAAACATTTATCAGGTTAAAGCAGAATACCGTGCTTATGAGGTGTTGAATGGAACATACCGAAGGGTATCTGCTTTACCGGAAGCAGTATTACAGGCATTTATCACTTGTGATGTAGAAACCGCAAAGATTCTGAATCTGATTGCAATTTTGATGGACAGCAGATTATTTTTTGAGTTTTTACATGAAGTATACGACGAGAAGATTCGATTAGGGGAAAAAGAGATTACAGACCGGGATCTGAATGTCTTTTTTGCAGATAAGGCAATGCAGAGTGATGTGGTTGCCGGCTGGACGGATACTGCAGTACGAAAGTTGAAACAGTGCTTTACCAGAATGATGTTTGAGGCAGGATTACTGGAAAGCAGTGCAAAACCAAGAACAATCAAGCCAATTCATATTGATTACCGTACAGAAGAATTACTGACTGCAAATGGACTTGGCGAATACTTGAAGGCAGTGAAGGGAGTCTAAGGATGGCAAGATTAAGGTTGGAAGAACGACTGAACCGGATTGAGGATAAGATTTCTGAAAAGTCTTTCCGTGAAAATAAAGGACTTGGAAATGAAGTTGGATATTATGTGTTTGATTACGATCCGAGAGCTGAACTGGAAGTGCGCAATCATATCGCATACTTAAAAGACCGGATCAATAATGGCAATAAAGATTTTAAAATCATAGAATTTGACCTGTTTCATACGATGATTCAGGTGTTGGAGGAAGAAGGGTATTTGGAAGCCTTCTTTGAGCTGGAAGAAGAAAATGGATTTTTTGATATGGCAGAGAGTATTGTGGAAACCCTGGGACTGGATGAGACAAATGAACTGAATCTGATTATCTCAAAAATTCTGCAGGAAGATCTGACAGACAGCGTGGTTTTCCTTACAGGAGTAGGTAAATGTCATCCTATTATTGCTGCCCACAATATATTGAATAATTTACATCAGGTGTTTGATAAAGCACCAGTGGTTATGTTTTACCCTGGAGAATACAGTGGTCAGGATCTGAAACTTTTTGGAACCATTGATTCTAAGAACTATTATCGGGCCTTTAGGCTTGTGTAAACACGAAGGAGAAAATCGTATGCAGATTAAAGACATGTTTGAAAAAAGGATTGAACGAGACATTAAAGGTGTAATCAAAGTCGGTCAGTCTGATGAAGAAAACGTATATCAGGAATTGGACGAATATGTAGTAACAAAAGAGTTATTAAAACATTTTCGTGATTTTTTCGATAACTATGAAAAGGGAATCAATAACAATACAGACAAAATGGGTGTTTGGATCTCCGGTTTCTTTGGAAGCGGTAAATCTCACTTCTTAAAGATTCTTTCTTATCTGTTAAAAAACAGTGTAGTAGAAGGAAAGAGAGCTATCGAGTACTTTACAGACGGAAAGAAAATCGATGATCCGATGCTGATTGCCAAGATGACCAATTCCGGAACCATTTCTTCTGATGTCATGCTCTTTAATATTGATTCCAAAGGATCTGCAAAGGTCGGATCTGGGAAAGAAGCCATCGTGGAAGTATTCATGAAGGTATTCAATAAAATGCAGGGATATTGCGGATCCATTCCATATCTTGCAGAATTTGAACGCCAGCTGGATAACGAAGGAAGATTTGAAGAGTTTAAAGAGAAATTTGAGGAGATTGCAGGTGCACCATGGGAGAAAAAGAGACAGGCATTTGCAGTTGTACAGGATAAAGTTGTAAAAACTCTTGTTGCCATGGACTTTATGAGTGAGGAAGCCGCCCGTAACTGGTGCAAAAATGCTAAAAGTGGATATGATCTCAGCATTGAAAAATTTGTATCTTTAGTCAGAGAATACTGTGAGAAAAAAGGACCGAACCATCACGTTATTTTCCTTGTGGATGAGATTGGACAGTACATTGCGGATGATACCCAGTTAATGCTGAACTTACAGACCATCGTAGAAGATCTGGGAACTGCCTGCAGAGGAAAAGCATGGGTCATTGTTACCAGTCAGGAAGATATTGATTCTATTACAAAGACAAAAGGAAATGACTTCTCCAAGATTCAGGGACGTTTCGATACCAGATTATCCCTGTCGGCATCCAATGTAGATGAGGTCATCCGGAAACGTATCCTGGAGAAAAATGAAATTGCAGAATCTGCATTGAAGCTGTTATACGAGCAGAAAGAATCCATTATCAAGAATCTGATCACATTTACGGCAGACACTGCAGATAAAAAATTATATACAGATAAAACAGATTTTGCAGATTGCTATCCGTTTATCCCATATCAGTTCAACTTACTTGGACAGGTGCTGACAGCCGTGCGTACTCATGGAGCCAGCGGGAAACATTTATCCGACCAGTCCCGTTCTATGCTGGCACTGTTCCAGGAATCTGCAATCCGGTTAAAGGACAGCCAGGAAGGTGTACTGGTACCATTCAGCTATTTCTATGATCCGCTGCATAAATTCATTGATCATCAGCATAGCCAGGTGATCTTAGATGCAGAGGATAACAGCAGACTGGATGAGTTTGATGTAGAACTGCTGAAAGTGCTGTTTATGATCAAGTATGTCAAAGAGATCAAGGCAAATGTAGATAACCTTACTACGCTAATGATCTCCAATATTGACGATGACCGTATTGAAATCCGCGGAAAGATCGAAGAATCCTTAAAGAAACTGATCCGAGAGACACTGGTACAGAAGAATGGAGAAATCTATATCTTCCTGACCAATGAAGAGCAGGAAATCAATAATGCCATCAATAACGAATCCGTAGAAATGGGAGAGATTATCGGAGAGGCTTCTACCGTAATCTTTGAGGAAATTTTTACAGAGAAAAAATATCGTTACAGCAGCCGTTATTTATTCCCATTCAACCAGAAGGTAGATGATCGTTACTTCAAGGGCAATCAGTCAAATGATATCGGAGTATCCATTATCACACCATATGGGGAAGATTATCCGGATTCTGCCTTGCGTATGCTTTCCGCACAGGAACATAGTGTGATTGTAAAATTACCGAACGATAGTACTTTCCTGGATGAGATTACAGACTCTATTAAGATTTATAAGTTCCTGAATAAAAATGCTTCCGGTGCAAGAGGAAGTTTTGACAGCATCCGTCGTGCAAAAGAAGATGAACGTATTGAAAAGAAAGACCGTATTCGTATCTTTATCGAGGATGCCCTGAAACATGCAGAGATCTATGTGAATGGTGATAAAGCAAATATTTCAGCCAAAGAACCAGCAAGCCGTATCAATGAAGCACTTGGCAAGCTGGTAGCCATGCAGTATAACAAGCTAACCTACATGGAGACAGCACCAGAACTTTCTGATATCGCTGTAGTATTCAATGGCAACGATGGACAGCTTTCTTTCCTTGGAACCAGTGATACAACACCGAATAAATTAGCACTGGAAGAAGTAATTCAGGTCATCGGTCTTAATAATACCAGACATATGAAAACATCCCTGAAATCCCTGCAGGATAAATTCGGGGCAGCTCCTTATGGTTTTGATCCAAAAGATGTGCAGTGGCTGGTTGCTATGCTTTTCAAGATGGGAAGAGTATCCCTGACCTATAACAGCCAGAGTTTATCCATGTTGTCCAACATAAAAGATGAACTGGTACGTTACCTGACAAAACGTGAGTTTGTCGAGAAACTGCTGATTGATATCAGGGAAAGAGCAACAGACGGACAGATCCGCTCCGTAAAAGAAGTATTGAAAGATTATTTTGGTTTCTCCGTATCCAGTGATGATGATGATACCATTATGAGAAACTTTAAGAATAAAGTGCAGGATAAGCTGGAAACATTTGGTGAGATCATGATTGAATATCGTGTAAATCCGAAGCTGCCATGCAAATCCCTGATGGAACAGGCGAAGAAGAACCTGGAAGAACTTTTGGCTATCAAAGAGCCGGTAGAGTTCTTTAAAACCGTAGATAAAAAGCGAGATGATCTGTTAGACGATGCAGATGATACCGCACCGGTATTTGACTTCTTCAAAGGTGGTCAGAAAAAGATTTTCGAAAAAGCACTGGAACAGATCCAGATGTTTGAAAACAGCAAGACCTATGTCCGTGAACAGGAAATCATGGATAATGTTGCCCAGATGGAAGCTATTGTGACAGCAAAGAATCCTTTCGGTCAGATTCAGAAACTGCCGGATATGTCTATGAAGTTTGTACAGCAGTATGGAGCTTTACTGGAAAAAGAAGCAGAAGAGATGCGCCCGATTGTAGATGATGATCTGGAGAAAGTGTTACATACACTGGATGAGAAAGAATTTGTATCTGTATTTAGAGATAAGTTTGTAAATGCTTTTGCAGAACTGAAGCAGAAACTGGATACATCCCATGAGATTGCAGCAGTTAAAAATATCAGACTGGAAAGTGATACATTGAAGCTTCGCTGCATGGATGAGATCACAGAATATGAGGAGGCACATCGTCCGCCAGTAGTTCCAAAACCACCAATTGATCCGGTAACACCACCAACAGGTGGCGGTCATACAGAGCCACCGAAACCAGTAAATCCGCCAGTTCAGCAAAAGAAACGTAAGAATGTATCTCTCAGCAGTGTGGCAGGTGCGAGAACCTATTCGATTGAAAATGAACAGGATATTGACAAGTTCCTGGCAGAGATGAAGAAAAAATTATTAAACGAGCTGGATGAGAATACGATTATTATATTAAGCTAATTATTCCAGTGGGAGGAAACAGTACATGAACAAGAGTGCGATAAAGAAATTTGCCATAGAAGCAAGAAAAAAACTGATCGATTCGGTTACAGATAAAGCAGGTATGCTTGGCATTACGGAGAAATCCTGCAGTGAACCAATCACGAAAGGACCAGACTTTGAAGTATATCAGACCGTTGCAGGAACAGAAGTAACATTGAATAAAAGACAATGTGAACAGAGAAGACGACTGGTATCCCAGATTGAATCCCGTGGTTTTGAAGCAGTTGTAGAAGAAGTAGCTTATACCTGGTTCAACCGAATCTGTGCGATCCGTTTTATGGAAGTAAATGATTATCTTCCAAACAGAGTTCGTGTACTTTCTTCCGAAAAAGAAGGAAAGATAGAGCCAGATCTTGTAACACAGGCACCAGATGTAGATTTAGACCTGACTGTGCAGGAAAAAGAAGAGATCATCAATTGGAAAATGAGTGGTACATCTGAAGATACAGATAAAATGTTCGGTAAATTGTTCCTGAAACAGTGCCATCAGTTGCATGATGTCCTACCGGGACTTTTTGAGGCAGATTCTGATTATATGGAATTGCTGTTTGGTATTTCTTACACCAATAAAGATGATGTCATCTATATGCTGGTGAATCCGGAGACAGGTATTCCGGAAGATGATTTCAATGTATCTACACTGGATGAAGAAGGCAACCCAACCGGACAGGTGGAGATTATTGGATGGCTGTACCAGTATTATAATACAGAATTAAAAGATGATACCTTCGCAAAACTGAAAAAGAATGTAAAAATCACAAAAGAGAGAATCCCGGCAGCAACCCAGCTTTTTACACCGGACTGGATCGTTCGTTATATGGTTGAAAATTCTGTAGGAAGAATCTGGATTGAACATTTACGGGCAGTAGATCCAAGTACAAATGAAAAAACAACTGCAGAAAGATTCGGCTGGAAATACTATCTTCCGGAAGCAGAACAGGAAGAGGCTGTTGATGTAAAACTGGCAGAAATCCGTACCACATACAAAAATCTGAAACCAACAGACATTACCTGCATTGATCCATGTATGGGAAGTGGACATATCCTGATTGCAATGTTTGATGTACTGATGGATATCTATGAAAGTGCCGGATATGACAAGAGAGAAGCGGCATTTGAAATTGTAGAGCATAATATTCATGGATTGGATATTGACCAGAGAGCATATCAGTTGGCATACTTTGCGGTTATGATGAAAGGTCGTGGGTATAATAGACGCTTTTTACGTGGAAGAGATGGAAAGCCAGAGCCGAAAGTATATGCGATTACAGAGAGTAATGAGATTAACCGAAACCATCTGAAATTTTTTGGTACCCATTTAAGTGAAATGGAACGAAATTTGGCAGTGATGCAAATAGAAGGATTATTGGAGACTTTTATAGATGCCAGAGAATATGGATCTATTTTGAATGTGGATGCCTGTGATTGGGCTGTACTGGAAAGATTTGTAGATGATTTAAGTACAACAGGTCAGATTTCGTTTGAGAGTGTGGGAAGTGAAGAAACGCAGGAAAGCTTACGGAAACTGATAAGAGTAGCACGAAATCTGGGACAGAAGTATGATGCGGTAGTGACGAATCCTCCGTATATGGGTAGTTCGGGTATGAGTGCAAAACTGTCAGATTATGTAAAAAAGAATTATCCAGATAGCAAGAGTGACTTATTTGCGGTATTCATTGAGCATTGCGGATATATGGCAAAGAAAAATGGATATCAAGCGATGATTACACAACAGGTGTGGATGTTTATTGCAGGGTATGAGCGATTGCGAGAAAAACTTTTAAGCCACAGGGTTGTCAATATGTTGCATCTTGGAGCAAGAGCTTTCAATGAAATACCAGGAGAGGTAGTTCAAACCGTTTCTTTTATTTTGAATTTATCATATATTTATGAGTATAGTGGAATGTATTGTAAACTTTTGACTGGAAAATCGGAAGCTGAAAAAGAAAAAGAATTTTTTGATCCAAAACAACGCTTTTCTACAAAACAAGCTATTTTTTCTGGAATACCAAGAACAGAGTATATATATTGGGTAAGTGATGCTCTTTTGCATGTGTTTACTCATTATAAAAAAGTAAGAGATTACTTTACAGTTCGCAATGGACTGACTACAGGGGATAATAATCGTTTTTTACGTCTATGGTTTGAAATTCGAAAAGAAAACATAGGAAGGAAATGGTTTCCTTGTAATAAAGGAGGTACATTCCGACGTTGGTATGGAAATAAAGATTATTTAATAGATTGGGAAAATAATGGATTTGCTCTCAAAAATTTTACAGATATAAAAACTGGTAAGTTAAGGTCAACACTTAGAAATATTGATTTTAATTTTCTCCCATCGGTTGTCGTTGGACATGTAGCATCTGGAGATTTACCATTTAGATATGTGGAAGGTGGATTTATCTCAGAAAGTGCAGTTAACAGCATATATTCACTGGATAATAAAGTGAGTCTCATATATTTGCTCGGCATACTTAATTCTAAATCTTGTAACTATATTTCAAAAATGTTAAGTCCTACATTGGGTGTGTCACCTGAAGATATACTTAATATTCCGATTGTGGTGAGAGATGAGTCGATAGTTTCTTCAGTGGTGAAAAATACGCTTGCAATATCGAGAATAGATTGGGATGCTTTTGAAACATCATGGGACTTCCAACATCATCCTTTTCTTCGCAAAGTTTCGACTATTGCCGAAGCTTTTGATCAGTGGCAGGTTGAATGTGATGACCGTTTCAATCAGCTGAAAGTCAACGAGGAAGAACTGAACCGTATTTTTATTGATATTTATGGCTTGCAGGATGAGCTGACACCGGAGGTTGAGGATAAGGATGTCACTGTCCGCAAAGCTGATTTATTCAGAGATATCCGCAGTTTTATTTCTTATGCAGTTGGCTGTATGTTTGGACGCTATTCTCTTGACGAAGAAGGACTGATTTATGCCGGCGGTGAATGGGATAACAGTAGATATCAAACATTCCTTCCAGATGATGATAACTGCATTCCAATTACTGATGAAGAATATTTCTCTGACGACATCGTATCTCGTTTCGCAGAATTTGTTAAAACAGTTTATGGGGCAGACACCTTAGAAGAAAACCTTGATTTTATTGCGAATGCATTAGGAAACAAAGGTGATACTTCTAGAGAAGTCATCCGTAATTATTTCCTAAAAGATTTTTATGCAGATCATTTGAAAATATATCAGAAGAGACCAATCTACTGGATGTTTGATAGTGGAAAACAAAATGGCTTTAAGGCACTGATTTACATGCACCGTTATGATGCAGACACTGTTGGTAGAGTAAGAACCGATTATTTACACAGGGCACAGAAATATGTAGAAACAGCTATGCAGAGCGCCCAGTATACCATTGACAACGCATCATCAGCCTCAGAAAAGTCGAAGGCAACAAAAGCAGTGACGAAATATACAAAACAGCTTGCAGAAATGAAGATTTATGATGAAGCCATTGCTCATATTGCGAATAAGAGAATAGAGATTGATCTGGATGATGGCGTAAAAGTAAATTATGAGAAATTCCAGGGAGTGGAAGTTGTCCAGGAGGGAAAGAAAGCATTAAAAGTGGATTTGTTGGCAAAACTGAAATGATACAGTGACTGGAGGTATATGGATATGGCATATAGAATAGAAGAACTGCAATTAAAAAACTTTGGAATGATTGAAGAGTTTCATTGTAATCAGTTTTCAAACATAAATCTGATCATTGGCGAGAATGGAACAGGAAAAACATTTCTGCTGAAGGCTTTGTATTCTGCTGTAAAATCACTGGAAGAATATAAACGTGGCGATGATATAACATCCATTAATGATATTCTGTCAGAAAAGTTGAGATGGACATTTCAGGTAGATAAACTAGGGGACATTGTATCAAGAACTGCAAAAGCGAAGGATGGTTTGGATTTTTGTATGAAACTGGATAAAATGTCATTGAATTACCAGTTCTCCAAAAGTGCAGCAAGCAAAGTCAGTACAGTAGAGCCAGTTAGAAATGGAAAGGAAGGAAATTCTATATTTATTCCGGCGAAAGAAGTGTTGTCATTATTTTCGGTTATTTTAAAATCACGAGAGATTGATAAATTTTTCGGATTTGATGACACTTATTATGATCTTGCCAAGGCATTGAGAATCTCTCCATCCAGAGGTAAAAACTTTGCAGTATTTGCGGATTCACGTAAAGTAGTTGGAAATGTTATTGATGGTAAGGTAGAATACGATGAAAATAGCGGAAAATGGTATTACAAAAATAAAAAAAATCAAAAATTTTCCATTGGTGCCACTTCCGAGGGAGTGAAGAAGATTGCTATTATGGACAGGCTTCTTGCCAACGGTTATTTAAATGCGAATTCCATTATATTTATCGATGAGATTGAGTCTGCATTACATCCAAAAGCTGTCTGCCAGTTTTTGGACATGATTGATAATATCGCAAATGAAATGGGCCTTCAGGTATTTATAACCAGTCACTCTTATTTTGTAATCAAAAAATTATTATTGATTGCTCTCAAGAAAGAGAATACAGTTAAGTGTATTTCTCTGAATAAAGGAAAAGAGGCACAAATATGCGACCTGCATGATGGTATGCCGGATAATTCCATTATTGATACCTCAATACAGTTGTATGAACAGGAAATTGAGGAGGTACTTTAATGGGGATTACGATTCCGGAATCGGAGATGCAGTTCGGAGAATATAAAGAGAATCAGGTATTTCACATTGAAGAAAGCGAACAATATACAGATAAGTTAAGACAACATGGGGTTCGCTGTTGTGAGTTTGTATTATTAAGAGCTAACAGATTGTGCTTTATAGAAGCCAAAACAAATTATCCGGATCCGATAAAAGGATGTTCTTCGAAGGAAAAGAAAGAGAGATATCGTGAAGATATAAAAAAGATTGCAGAAAAAATGAGACATTCTTTGGAACTGTATGCGAACATTCTTTTAAACAGATATCCCAAAGATGGGGTGCCGGATGAAATGACAACTGTGGAATCTTTAGAGATAAGGTTGATTCTGGTTATAAAAAATGCAGATAAATCATGGATTGTTCCTCTTCAGGATGTATTCCGCAAAGAATTAAAGGCGGAAATGCATATCTGGAAAATACCGGATTTTATTATATTAAATGAAGAACAGGCAAGGAAAAAGCATTTGATTATTTGAAATGGAACAATAGGAAAAGAAATAATTAAAAAATATGAGAAATAAGACTTTGACAAATGGAGTAATGAAACCATATTCTTTCTAAGCAAAGGAGGAAAACTATATGGACTATAAGTATATTGTAGCTGTAATATCAGACTATTTGAAAGAAAAAAAGCAAATAAATGAATTAGAACGAGATATATTTTCAACGATAGAGGTCTATGTGAAAATACCATTTGATAGAAATGAGGGAAAAAGTAAAATTCTTGAAAATAATGTCAAGCATATAGATGTTTGCATGCTTATCCCATGTGCACCGGAAAGAATAAATAAACCTTTTAATCAAGCAGCTGATGAAGATATAAAATCCAATTTAGCTTTTCAAATAGAAGCAATGGCGATAAAAGATGGATTAGCTCCATTACTTGAAAAGTGGAAGAATATGTAAATGTTTGCTACAAACTATAGCTTTATTATCGAAAATGAACAACAATAGAAAATTGAAAACTATCACAAGTAAAGATATTTTTCAACAAGAGGAAGTGCAACAATTCAGCCTTTCGTTATCTGGTAAAATGGCGATGAATACAGCAATTATGACACCGTATGAAATTGCGGGCATGACAAAAAGGCAACGCTGGACTTTAAATGGATGCTTGGAGTTTGTTATGGAAATAGTTTGCAAAAAGGTGTAAAACGAGAAGATACACCGTGTGACGCATATAGAGGAAATGTGGAGCTTACGGAGAATCCTTTTGACAAAATTTCTGTCAGAAAAATTAAGTATAAAGCGGATGGCAGCATTTATTCAGAGGATGCGAATATAAATAAAAACGTAACGGAAACATTGAACTTGAATTGTCAGGCGTTTTTTTACCACAGACACGGAAAAATGTTTTGATGACAGAGAAGAACAGAATCATGAGAAAATGCAAAGGCAAATCACAAGATGCGTTTATGCGTGAACTGGAACGCACTTATGCAAGTCTTGTACAAAAAAGAAATTTAACACCGTATTGTGGAATTATTATTTCCTGGATAGAGAGCAAATTGAAAATACCGTAATTATAAAGTTGATTTTGATAAATGAATTTAAATATGAAAAGTTTTGTGTTGGACATAGATCAGTAGATGCAACATATATTCAAGAATTAATAGCTTTGGTAAAGGAAAAATATGGAAGAAAAAGAAGATGTATTGAATCGGGAAGAATTTATAAATAAAGTAATAAATTTGATAGAAATTATTACTCAGAATAATAAAAATTGTTGCTTTGCAATTGATGGATGTTGGGGAAGTGGGAAAAGTTTTGTCTTGAACAAAATAAAAGAACAGCTAGTAAGAGAACAATCAGAAGAATTAGCGGGAGATAAATATTTTGTTTTTTACTATGATTGTTGGGAATATGATTATTATGAAGAGCCCATTTTTTCAATCATATCATCTATGCGAGATCATATTGAGGATAAAACGATGATCCTTTCAGACGCTGAAAAGACAAAAATAGGGGAATTAATAAAAGTCGCGGGAAAGGCATTGATAACGACAGCGGTAAAGAAGAAAATTGGAATAGATCTAAAGGAAACAATAGATTCAGGGATAAATGCGCTTTCAACAGAAAAAATAAAAGAATATGATACGTATTTTTCTTTTAATAAGGTTTTATTAACAATAAGAAAAGAGATAGCGGAAATTGCTAAAATTCGACCGATAATTATTATTGTTGATGAATTAGATAGGTGTCTGCCTACTTATACAATCAAAGTGTTAGAGCGATTGCACCATGTTTTTGAAGGTATTGAAAATGTAATTGTAATTATTGCAATGGATAAAACACAGATTCGAAAATCTTTAGAAAAAATTTATGGAGATAATTTAGATATTGATAGATATTTACGTAAATTTATTTCATTTGATTTATATCTTGATACCGGAAAAGCGAGCAATTTTTTTGAAAAATACGAGCAATATATTAATTTGTTTAGAGTTGATGACGGAGAAGTAGAAGAAATAGAGCATTTTATGACTGATCTTACCGAAGGAATTGACATTCGTACACAGGAGAAAATTTTTGAAAAGGCAGAAAGTTTGCATAGATTATTGTGTAGTGAAGAAAAAACGGATGCTTCTATTCTGCTATTTGAAATAGTTACTTTATGTATTTGGGAAAAGACGAAAAGTGATAATTTAAAATGGATAATTGACAATTCGGTAGCCACTGCTACTAAACAAAAAATAGGAACGGAATATTTTGAAAAAATGAGAGGATATGAAAAAAATGGTTTAACTGGACATAATATAAGTACATATACGGACGGAACGAAAAAAGTAATAAGAGAGAATTCAATAGGAAAAATGCTTTTTCTTATATCTAGTCTGTATAATGAAGTTAAAGAGAAAACATGTGGATGGTATTATTATAATAAGCCATTTGAAAATGAAATTACTTTTGCCAGGCAAATATATAAAGTATTAAGTACATAATTGTAGGGTGGTATAATATTTGAAGAAATTAAACATTCATATGTCTTTTGAGCTTGATATATACTGACTGTAATTACTTCAGTTAGAAGGGAACAGATTTGAATTTTAAATATAGGAAATAGACAATGAAATTTGACAAGGAACAGAAGGAAATTATACAGGCTATAAATAATGAAGAAGTATATGATATAGAAAGTTTTGTGAAAAAATTTGGATATTATGAAAAATTTGTAGCAGACATAGAACAGGAAAAAAAGAATTTTGAGGAACGAGAAAAAGGAAAGACATTCGAAATAGAATTCCTTGATTCTTCGTTTCCAGAGCCTGTTGTACAAAGAATGAAAGTACCTGGAAAATTACAATTAGAGGCAGAAACAAGAGATATTATATTTGAAGGGGAAAGATATAAATATGAATTATGGGATGAAAATGGATTTCTAATTGCTACATCAATTGATAGGATTGTTGGATTCATTTCTATTTGGGAATATTTGAAAAATGAACTGGAAATTTTAGAAATAGACAAAGAGGTTAGCAAAACCGAGTTAGAACTTTTCTTTAAAAAGAATAAGGTTCAGGAGGGTGGAAGAATAATTTGTGTTTCTAACTATAATGATGAAGGGTTTGTATATCGAAGGGCTTCGTTATATATTGATGAAGATATAACTATAGATGAGGAACAATTAAAAATCTGGAAGAAATATTTTACAAAACGCATATTACCAACGCCAACATTGAACAAATACATAACGAACGGATTTAAAACAGAAGAAGAGAAGATATCTAAACAGTCGGTGATAATAGCTGCTTTTGCTATAATTATATCAATAGTAACATTTGTATTTACGATATATACGACCTACAATGTAGACCCATCGGAGAATAACTTAAAGACAATTCAGCAGGAACTGAAGAATATAGAGAAATACTTAAGAGTTAAAGATAACGATGTTCATAATTTGATACGTATTGTAGATAGTGAAGAAAAAGTCTTACCATAAGAACAATAGAAGTAAACTTATGGAGATAGATTTTTATGAATGGGTGGTTGATGTAGACAATATGGAAATGATGACAAAAATCTGTTGAAAATATATTTCCAATATTTTGTGGATGAAAATATGGATTCAAATGTTTGGTAGTTATTAAATTGCATAAAATTTAAATGAGGCGATAGAAAGATATGAAAATCAAAAAGTTGACATTAAGTAATTTCATGGCTTTTGAGAATGCTGAAATGAATTGGTCAGATAATATCAATATTATCTGTGGTGAAAACAGTACCGGAAAAACAACATTTTTAAAAGTGATGTATTCTTTGATAAAACCATTTAGTAATGGTGGAAAAGATACTCTGACCAAGGAAATGGAAGAACAGCTCATTGTGAAAAAAATTCAGGGTGTGTTCCGTCCAGATGAAATGAAGATTGGAAGACTGGTAAGCCGGAAACAAGGAAGTAACAGGACAGAGTTTTCAGTTGAACTGGAGAAAGAACAAAAAATTGCAGTTGGATTTGGTAACCGTCAGGAAAATCATGCAGATGTTTCAATAGAGTGTGGTGAGAAATCGAAGAAATATGATGTCATTTATATTCCCACAAAAGAAATGATTTCTACAGTAGAACATTTTGTATCGTTATATGATGAATATCATATTGATTTTGAGGAAATGTACTATGATCTTGCGAAGCTTTTGGATCGTCCTCTTTCAAAAGGTCCTAACACAACAGAGCAGAATCAGGTTTTAAGTAATCTGGAAGACATCATGAAAGGACAAATTGTCCAGAAAAACAAAAAATTTTACTTCAAAATAAAGGGTGAGGGAGAATTTGAAATGGGATTACTTTCTGACGGTTATAGAAAATTATCGATGATTATCTATATGATCCTTTCAGGAAGTTTGAATAAGAATACTATTTTATTCTGGGATGAGCCGGAAACAAATATGAATCCTAAAATGATTCGTCCAATTGTGCAGGCAATGGTTGCATTAGCCCAGATGGGAGTACAAATTTTTATTTCAACACATGATTACTTTATTCAGCAAGAGTTTAACATGATTGCCGCGTATCCAGAGCTAAATCCTAAAAAATTGGATATTCGATTTGTTTCATTGTTCAGAGATGAGGCTACACATGATGTTCATTATGAAATGAAGAGTTTAGCATCTGACTTGGAGCATAATGCAATTATGCAGGAATTTGATGCGATGTACGATAGGGAACAGAGGATTATTTATGGAGAATAATGTTAAGGAAGAAAGTGGACTAAAATTTCAATTTCCGGAAAACGATACAGTGATAAAATTTGATGATACAAAATTTTATCGAGACTATTTTAATAAATTGCCGGAAGCAAAAGGTGTCGATTTTATTTCGGTTGATAAAGATAAGATTGCGTTTATAGAAGTAAAGAACTGCATTGGTGATGAAGGAAATTGTAGGTGGAGAATTGCACCGAATAATCAAAAACGTAATACGACACACACTTCTGTTAATGTGGAAGGACGAGACAGCCTGGATATTGAAGTAGCACAGAAAATGGCAATGACGATAGCTGCTTTGATTGGAGCAAAATCTTTCGGAGACACAAAAGAATGCGTGAATGAATTAAGGGAATACATTGATTTTTTAGCAAATGATACCTTTTCGAATGATTCAAAAAAGAAATATGTTATTTTGTTCCTAGATGGTAATTTTGGTGGAAAAACTCGGACAAAAAAGATGATTATGCAAGCATTACAGAACAGCATGAATAAAAAACTTCAATGGATCAATTGCAGGGTATCTGTAGTTGATTCTGATACATATGATCCGAGATTGTTTCATATTGTGAGTTAAAAAAGGATGAAAAGCGAACCTAAGCGAGGCGATAAAGTAATGAAATTAAAAAGTGTCAGACTCGTGAATTACAGATGTTTCACAGATACAGAGATAGAATTTGATAAACATATCACATTGCTGGTTGGCAAGAATGGAACTGGAAAGACAGCAATACTGGATGCAGTGGCTGTTTCAGCCAGCACATTTCTACTAAGTATAGATGGTAGCGTCAGCAGAGGTATTTTAAAGGGTGATGCCAGATATGAGTTCCATGATTTGAACGGAACGATTGATCCGCAACATCAGTTCCCGGTAAGTATCGAGAGTATTGGTGATTGCCTGGATCAGCAAGATGTGAAATGGATTCGTTCTTTGAATTCTGAAAGTGGAAAGACAACCATCAAAGATGCAGGTGAATTGACAGGACTTGCAAAGAAAGCACAGAATCAGATTATGACAGGAGATAAATCTCTGGTACTTCCTTTGATTTCTTATTATGGAACTGGACGGTTATATGCACAGAAGAAAGAAAAGAGAAACCTGAAATCTTTAACGGAATTTAAGCGTCAGGTCGGATACATAGATTGTATGGCAGCAGAGCTAAATGAAAAGTTGATGTTGAACTGGTTTCAGATGCAGACACTGAAAAGTCTTCAGGAGCAGCAGAAGATAGGGATACTGGACAAACCATTACTTCTGAAAACAGTTGAAAAAGCAATTTGTAGAAGTTTTGAGAGAATCAGCGGTGTACGAAATGCCAGCCTTATCTTTGATATTAATACCCATAGACTGGTACTGGAATTTGAAACTGCAGATGGCAATGCACAGAAGTTTGCAATGGATGAGATGAGTGATGGATATAAGAACACACTTAGTATGATCGGTGATATTGCCTACCGTATGGCAGTGTTAAATCCTACGCTGGGAGATCAAGTGCTGGAAAAAACACCTGGTGTTGTACTGATTGATGAAATAGATTTACATTTGCATCCACAATGGCAGCAGACAATCTTAAGTGATCTTCATGTAATTTTTCCTAAAATTCAATTTATTATCAGTTCGCATGCACCGGCAGTGATTAATTCAGTTAAAAGAGAACAGATTAGAATTTTGGATAATGGAAGAATTTATATGCCGGCAGCGCAGACTTTTTGAATTGTCAGGCACTTTCCTTGCCACAGAATGCAAAGGAAAAGGACATGATGCGTATAAACGTGATCTGGAGTGTACATATGCAAAACTGGTAGAGGAACGGAATCTGACACCATATTGTGGAATTATTATTTCCTGGCTTGAGAGTAACTTAAAGATATCGTAAGTCTTTTATAATGGTTTATTTGTCTGAAAGAGGTATAGGAGGCTTGGGGATGAATTACTTAGAACATAAAACACAAATAAGATATGGGGATGGCCTGCTGGCACATTCACAGGAATGGCAGTGGTTAATAGATGAAATAGAAAACCGATATGAAATTAAAGAAATTACATCTTGGGAGCAGTATTTGAGTGAATGTGGAGCTATACGGGATGTGTTTGACTATTTTGTAAAAATTCTAAATGTATGTAATAAAAGCTGGACATATTCGAAAAAAGAATTTGAAGAAATCTGGGAAGTTGCAAAATTTTATATTGGAAATGTCAACGCCAATGCGTGTATAGATAAGATATCACATAATCAGTGTAAACTTTTGTTTTGGTGTGTGTGGATAACAAAGCTAGAGAATGGAGACAATGAATCACAGTATTTATATGATATAAGACTTCTTACCCAAAGAAATTATTTTGAATTGATTAAGTGTGATTCATTGTTGGAGTCCGAACAGGAACTTGTAGATTATGCGAATACTATCCATATATCGGGCTTAGATATTCCACTGAAATGCTTAAATGATAATTTACATCAGATAGAATATCCATGTGATCCTCAATTTTTGATCCGATATGAAAAGGAAATTTTAAACTATAATACATTTTCTTTTAACCATATAAATATGAAAAAGTGTCAGACATGGCAAGAACTGTATCTCTTAGATATGTTAAGAATATCGTTTAATGAGAGAAAAATTCAACCTATGTTTTCTGGGAAAAATATATCTGTTCCGGACATAGACATGTGGGACCAGGAGATTTTGGAGTCTTTAAAGGAATATTTCAATCATATAATTGTGGACTTTATTGTAGAATCTTTTGCATATGTGAAATTTGGTGAGGAGCCATCAAAAGAGGTTAAAATGCTTCATTGCCGTCTTTTAGTGAATGCGATAGAGTCAGGAGAAGAAGACTATAAGATTTTCTCAAGTTCTTCATATCGTATTTTATCTTATTTATTTCATGATCGCTTGATGAAGGAATATAATAAGGAAAAAGAATATATCAATCTGATAAGAACAATACAGAAATGGGAAGATCCACTATGGCTTATTAAAATTAAAGATGACTGTTTTCCTCTCTTAAAAGAGCAAAGAGTTTTAGTGTCTGAATATCTTACTAATAAATATAAACAAATAGATATTGTTTCTACGTTAAATGACTTGGCAGAGTACCTAAGAGATCAAAATATAGCAAAGAAAATTACAACGGAATATCTTAGGAAAGTCAGCGAAAAGTTTGAGAGGTACACTGAACAAGAGTCGAGCATTCTTGTTTCTTCAATTTATTATAAATATATGGTATTTTTGCTTAACACTAATCAGTCAAATCCCGATATAGATAAAAGATATGTGCAGAGGGAAATGATACATATACAGAGGATGTGGCAGGAAGAAACCTATAAAAGGCAATGTGAAAATATGCATGAGTTTTCACACGAACAGAAAATAAAAAATGAGGATCTTAAAAAGTTTTCTGATATGGCATTGTTAAATCCAATTATTTTTGCAAGAAGTTGTACTCCTTCTTCGGAAAAGGCAATATTGGAAATAATGATAAATGTATCTGAAAATTCTCTCTCTTATTTATGTAGAGGAATTACATTAACTCCTATATTTCCTACAGAACGAGATAAAGTTGTATATGAAAGACATGAGATTGATGGTATTCTTTTACAATATGTAAATGATTTAAAAAAAGAAAAAGGACACAAATTGTTGAATCAACTTGAAAATGAAGTGTTTGTAGCGGGGATTCATGACAGATATAAATGGAATACACAAAATATGTTAGCATTATTTATTGAAGAAGAGGAGTTATATAATGTTGTAAAAAAAGAATCAGAAATAGAGTTGTTGCCGTATTCAAATACAGTATCTTTGGCATTAGTAACCCAACTATTTCCGGTATTAGAAATGAAAATACGTGAATTGGTAACATTTTTTGGAATATTTCCTTTCAAAAAGAAAATGGATGAGTTTATGCAATATAATGATCCAAGTTCGTTATTGAGAGAATTATTAAAAATAATTTTTACTGATCAACATAGTTTTGAAAATGTTCCAGATCTAATTTATGTTTATAATGTTATGTACAATGGAAATTCTTTTAACGTACGTAATGAATGTATCCATGGTAGAGATTATTTATCAGGAGGCAGATTTAAATTTGCATTTCGTGCCACCTTATTTGCAATATATATGATAGAATTTCGAATAAGAACAATCAAAGATAATGTCAGTGACATTATCGAGATAGGAGAATGAGGGAAAGGAATGGAGATTAATATGGGAAAAATTGAAGGTGTTCAAATTAAAAATTTTGGTCCACTTAGAGATATTGTAATGGGAAAAACTTTAAATTATCAGCAAGGAGATGCTCTTGGAAATGTTACAGCCATTATTGGACCGAGTGGCAATGGAAAAAGTACACTTGCGGATGCATTTGGCTTTTTGGCAGATTGCTTGGAAATGGGAGTTGAAGAGGCCTGTGATACGAAAAATAGAGGTGGTTTCCAGCAAATTCGCTCACAGGGAGTTGAAGAACCTGTAAAATTTGAATTGTATTATCGTGAAAAGAGTAATACACGTCCAATCACATATGAGCTGGAAATTAGTGAAGACTCTATGGGACGTCCATATGTAAAAGAGGAACGTTTGCGTCAACGTGTAACAAAGAGAGGAAGACCGTTATCTTTTTTGCTCCTCCAAAATGGTCGTGGTTATGCCTATGAGGGAAAAGAAGGTGGTGCAGACGATGATGGACGTAGTGTTCAGGGAGAAAAAGTAGATGTTGAATTAGCTGATATCAGAAAACTTGGGATTGTAACTTTAGGTGCGATGAAACAATATGAGCGAATTGAAAAATTTTTGAATTTTTTAAAAAGCTGGTATCTCTGTTATTTTTCACCGGATGCTGCGCGTACTTTACAAACAGCAGCACCACAGCCATATTTGAATCGTACTGGAAGTAATATTAATAACGTTGCACAGTATATGTATCGAGAAAATAAAAGGGAATTTACGAAGGTCTTAAAAGAAATTCAGACAAAACTGCCAAATATTGAGAAAATTGAGCCTGTCAAATTTGATAATGGACAAATGATGCTTAAATTTTGGGAAAAAGGATTTGAGAAAGCAATTTATTCTCCGAAGATGTCTGATGGTACTCTGAAATTGTTTGCTTACTATTTATTATTGCACGAAAGTAATCCACGTCAGCTAGTATTTATTGAAGAACCGGAAAACGGATTATATCATCAATATTTAAAACTTCTGGCGGATGAAATGGTGAAAAGTGTTGGAACGGGATTTTCAAAGCAGTTGTTCGTTACTACACATAGTCCTTTTTTTGTAAATGCGTTATCTCCAGAAAATGTGTGGGTACTTGAAAAGGGTAATGATGGCTTTTCAAAAATTAAACGAGCGTCAGAATATGCATTTGTAAAAGAGCTTTCAGAAGAAGGAATTCCGTTAGGGGACATGTGGTATAGCAAATATTTCGGATGATGGGAGAGAATTATGTATTTTCAGTTTTTGATAGAAGATAAGTCAACAGAAATTCTAGTAAATCATATCATGGAAAAAATAAAGGAAATGTATCCAGATATATTTATTGATTTCAATATAAAATCATTTAACGGGATTGGACATTTATCAACGCATGGAAGTTTGCAAGAACGCAAAGGAAGCGGATTGTTGAATAATCTTCCTTTATATTTGAGAGGGTTTGATCGTTCTCTGGCGCAAATGCCACAGGCAGTTATTGTTGTTGTGTTGGACAATGATAAACGTGATTGCACAGAATTCCAAAATACGTTAGACAAAATTGCAAAAGAATCAGTGCAGTTAACTGACGGGGTGGTTTGTATTGCCGTAAAAGAAATGGAGGCGTGGTTATTAGGTGATGAGGATGCGATTATCAGGGCGTATCCAAATGCAAAGAAAAAATATTTAAAATCCTATGAGCAAGATGGCATATGTGATACATGGGAAGTGTTGGCAAATATGTTATATCCCGGTGGACTGGCAGCTTTAAAGAAAAAGTCTAAGAATAGTTATAGTATAACCGGAAGTGCAAAGTGCGAATGGGCAGATAAGATTGGGAAGGAGTTAAAACTGGAATGCAATCTTTCGCCAAGTTTTAATAGATTTTTACAATCACTTCAACTGCGAATTGATGCTGCATAATACATATTAGGAGAGATAGAACGAATGGACTTACAAAATATACAAGATCAGTTAAACAATGAATTTGCAAAATCAGACACTCGTATTATATTCTGGTTTGATGATAAAGGGGAATATGAAGACGAAGTATCTGAGTTACAGTTGGATAATGTAAAATTACATATTCTGGATGGAGCAAACTGGTTTTATTCCAAATGGTTATTGAATGAATCAGATACAGAGAGTAAGTATCTTGTATATGCACCATTTCCAAAACCAAGTGATGCAGAGAATCCATTGGCAGATATGTATTATTACTCGGTTCCGTATTACACGGACCGGGTATCCCAGATGTCACAGGAGATTGGAATTGATAATCGATTTAAAGAACATCTGGCGCAGTATAGTAACTTCTGGAAGAACAAGGATCGTATTGAGAAGTTTAAAGAACTTGGCATAGACCATTTCAATGTGGAAAGCATTGATATTGGTCTTATTGCCGTGCTTACAGATGTAAAGACTCCAAATTTTGAAGAGATTACAAGACAGTTATTATTCAACGATAGCGATGCATACATGAAAGCACTTGAGGATAACGGACTTTTAGAAAAGTTCTGGGAATTATGTGAGAAGTATTTTGGATATCAGTCTGAAAATCCGAACGTAGATGATCTGGCAGCATGTATGCTCTTGACTTATGCATCAGTGACGTTGAAAGATACATTGCCAACTGTTTTGAAATCTTATGTATTGAAAAAGAAGAATGATGTGGTCGTATTTGTCCGAAATTTGATGGATAATGTGCTTTATCAGGATGCGTATGATGCATTATCAGAAAATGTCGACAAGACATTACGAGTAGTAAGCAGAATCCAGGATGAACTGAAAAAGGATGCAGGAAAAACAAAAGATCAGTCTGCACAGCTTTTGGATATTGCAAATTGCGATGCTTTCCGGGAACTGGATAATATCTTAATTGACTGGGCACTGGATCAGCTGAATGATGAAATCCTGGATACTCAGATTGGTGGTATGAACCTTGCTCAGATTGCAGAGCAGCGAACAGCAAAGTCCTGTCATTTTGGAAATGTATATAAAAACGAATATCAGGTAATCAAATATGCTTATCAGATGATGAAAGCGGTATCTGTTCTGGAGGTAACCAGTGATATCAAGGCTATGGTAGTAGATTATCAGAGGCAGACATATTTGATTGACTCATATTATAGATGGTTTTACAGTGCCTATGACTGCATGGAAGATGCAGATAGGTTTTCGCAGCTAAGAGAACGCATAGAGAATATGTATTCCTTTACTTATCTGCAAAAAGTAACACCGAAGTGGAACCAAGAGCTGACAGACAATCTGGTGGTAGATACTGGATTAAAACGTCAGGAAGATTTCTATCGCAATTACTTGAAGGCATATGAAGGAAAGAATCGTGTCATTGTTATTATTTCTGATGCCTTTCGGTATGAGTGTGCAAAAGAATTGATGGAACGACTGGAAATGGATGAGAAGTGTACACCTAAGTTGGAGTGCATGATCAGCAGTCTGCCATCTGTAACGCCAATTGGAATGGCAAGTCTCTTACCACATGAAGAATTACAGGTGGATGAAAAGATAAATGTAATGATCGATGGACAAGGGTGTGGCGATCTTATATCAAGGGATAAGATTTTAAAGGCTCAGAATGAAAATAACGTGGCATTAGCTTTTGATGAGTTGATCAATGCAAATCAGAGCAGACTTCGTGAACTATTGCAGGGAAAAAATATCGTTTACATTTATCACAATCAGATAGATGCCAGAGGAGATAAGCCTGCAAGCGAGAATGAAGTATTTAGAGCGTGCGAGGAAGCGATTGAAGAAATTCACAGATTAGTTCACAGACTGACTATGTATTTGTCTGCACCGAAATTTTTTATTACTGCAGACCACGGATTCCTGTACAAGAGAGATAAATTACAGGAATACGATAAAGTATCTTATGACAGAGAGATCTGTACATGTACAAATAAACGTTTCTTGATTACAAAACAGCGGATGGCAGATCCGGGGATGAGATCAAGAGCAATGTCATATTTAAAGAATTCGTATGTTACCACACCGATAGGTGCTGATATTTTTAAAGTATCAGGAGGCGGCCAGAACTATGTGCATGGTGGTTCTTCTTTGCAGGAAATGTTGATACCGGTTGTTGAAGTGACAACGAATACAAGATATGTGGAATATGACTATGTGGATGTGATTTTGACTTCTGTGAATCGAAAAGTGACAAATCTGATCACTTACTTTGATTTTATCCAGACAGAAAAAGTAACAGATACCATGAAGGCGAGAAGTCTGGTGGCATACTTTACGACAGAAGATGGAGAAAAAATATCTTTTGATGTGCCGATCGTGGCAAACAGCAGAAACGAAGCACCGGAGAAGAGAACATTCCATGAGAAGTTCACATTGAAGTCCAGAGAATATAAGTATGGTGATAAGTATTATCTGGTACTGGCAGATGCGAATGATGAGAAAAATATCCTGCAGCAGTATGAGTTTATGATTGATATTGCATTTGTGGATGACTTTGGGTTTTAAGTAAAGGAAGCATATGTGATGAAAACAAGATATGTCAGAAAAAGAAATCATTATACAATGCTTCGCCCTAATGTTCCGGTAAAAAAGATGTACTGGGAATTTCACAAGGGTGATGATGATAATTTGCCTTCTGTTCCACATGGACATTCTTTGGATGGAAAATATAAATTGGAAATTTGGAGTGGAAAAATTTACAATATACAATCAGGAAAATTGGAGTATATTGCCAAGAAAAAAGATATGAAAGCACTTCAGAATTATCCAGGATTTATGGAATTTGTAAAAGAATGTAGACCAGATTACATAATTAATTGTGCAGCATTTACCGCTGTAGATAAAGCAGAAGAATGCTACGAATTAGCAGATAAAATGCCGTGAAGATTATATGGAACGAAATCCTGCTATTGTTTTGCCGAAGCTAGTAGCCATAAGTAGGAGAAGACGTTATTATCAACGTATCAAAGAAAAAAGAGAAACAATTATTGTCGGAACAAGAGTGAACAAAGTTTAACAGAGCAAATATAAGCAAGGGTGACTTGATGAAAGATTCGGAAAAGCAAAGGCTTTATCAAAAAATAGGGACAAAAATTATTCATGAAAAATATGGAAAAGGAAGAATTACAGGGAGCAGTAATGGAAAAATTAGCGTTTGCTTTGATTCCGGAAAAGAAGCTGTGTTTCAGATAGACATGTGTGAAAAGTCAGGGCTAATGAGCATTGTTGCCTCTGAAATAACGGGTGTTCAAAAAAATAACCATGTTCGGAAAGATGAAGAGAACCATGAACCAATAGCATTACAAGCAAATATACTGGTAGAAAAGATTACAGACGAACTGAGAAGTTATTATGGAAGTGAAAATAAAACTGAAGAGGTTAAACTTTTTCTAAATATTTTACAGAGTAAAGTTGATGTAAGAGAACTTATGGGCATTGATGATCAATATGATATATTGAAGAACATATTTAATGATTCTAATTCGTTGAAAGAAATCTGCGAATATATCGGAAATAGCCTACATGTTGAAGCGTTACGCAAGAAAATTTTGTTTTGCGTTGATAAAGAAAAATTTGAAAAGATTGTTTACGAAAAAAGAGGATTTTATAGTGTATTGGAATCTTTAAATATAATATCCAAGAAAATATCCTTGAATAAGAAGCTTGAAGATTACGATTCAAAAAGTGTGCTGGTTCATATTGCGCGTACTTATCAAATGAGAAATATGAATGCACATATGTGTATAAAGTGGACATACCAGGAAGTATTTAATAATTTGGATAGCATTCTGATAATGTGTATTTTCGCAGTTGAAAAAAATCGAGAAAAATTGCTACGGTATTTAGAACAGAATAAAACAGAAGACATGCTATCATACATTGAAGAATACAATGAGGTGTATTTGTGGAAGACAAAGGGGCAAAACTCAAAGTGCATAGTGTGTGATGAAAAATTGGAATATTCTGAGAAAATAGTATTGCAGTATATGATTCGAAATCAAATACACAGTGTTCAAATGACAGGAAAATATTGTAAAACATGCGGGAAGGTATATGTTTTGAAATCTGATTTATTAAATGAGCTGAAAAAAGAAGAGATAACAAGCAAGAATAAAGAAAAAAATTACGAGTGAAGAACAAATATGTGTATGGATCGACATTGGTATATGATGAAAACGGTATTTAGTAATGAAAATCGGAAATATATAATGCTGCGTTTTCTATATTGAGGCTTAAAGGGCTATTTTTAGAATACAAAAGAGGTGAATTTTATGGAAGTTAAGTATGCTGAGAAACCAGAAAAATGGCCAAATAATGCTAGAGAATATGTATTGGATAGAGTATTGAATGCAACAGAAGAATTTCGTGATAATCCGAGTTATATTACGAAAGAAAGATTGCTTTCGTGGATCAGTGATTATGATTTGAATCAGCGCTCCTATTTAGGATGGTATAGAGTAACTGAATATGAAGTATCCATAATCAATACACTTTATCTTTACGGAGCAATGTCAAATATAAATGCGTTGAAAGCATATTTATATGAGTTGGTTGGTGAAACAGCTAGATTGCAAAAAAATATGGCTTATATGTCTGAAGTTATTAATGAAAAAGAAGGAATCGGTATTGCGGCATATGAACAAGGATTAGTGTTGCAGCTTAAATTGTATTATTTTTCATATCTAAAATTTACAGTAGAAAAAAATAAGCGTTTCTCTGAACAGTTGATTTCTGTAGTAGAGGATAGTATGAATCTTTCAAAAACAGCAGAAGAGATTGATACAATAACTAATGCATATGTCAATTTGTTAAACGATATAAGTTATATGCACGGAAATTTAAGAGATGGAATATGGAGATTTGAACGAGATGAGCTGAAGAAACTTTTCGCATTAGAAGCAAGACTTATTGAATTAAATAAGCAGTCTCCAGTTGTAAGACCTTTAAAAGGTGTTCTTATGACACAATTAAGTAACTTTATATTGAAATCGAGAAATAACTATAATGAGGACTATATTTGTAAGTATATATCAGAGGACGTTGCGCGAGAATCCATAAAAAACCATGAGATTTGGATGCGAAAGACACAAGATCTTAATGATGAGAGAGAACAAAAGGTTATTCCAGAGTTATTTGAAGATTCATCGTGGATTAAGGTGAATTGGGCCAAAGATATTGATTTTACAGCGACAAGAACATATTATGTTTCTTCATTTAGTAAATCATATGATAATCCAGATATGCAGGAGGATTATGGTAAGTGTGTATATGGATACAAAGGAGATCGATTGGTGGAGCTTTTAGCTCCAATAGGTATACACCATTTAAAAAGGAAAGATAATGCTGATGCAAGTCTGCCGTTAAGAACAACAAGACCATTTCTGTCACAGGTGATAGCATTTGATGTTTTATATGATCGGGATGCAGCAAAGCAGGAATTGAACTTTTTGATGGATGTTATCGACAAGTTTAAAATGTCAAATCAAGACAAAAAGAAATTTTTAGAGGAAATATTACAATACTGGATATTATCAGTCAAAGATTCAAAATGGGAAAAAGAACGAGAACGTAGGTATGTTTTGTTCATATATTTAGAATATGATTATAAAGAAATGGAAATAGATGATGGGTGGTTAAAATTGAAAACATCAATTTTTTTATTACCTGATTTTATTTTAGGTAATAATCCATCTAAAATAGAAATTCAGCGACAAATAGATGGAAAGAGAAAAGGAACTTCTATGAAAGATTATATCTTTTGCAAAAATTGTTTATCAAGAGATTATGATGCGATTATTGCAAATGTAAATAAATGTCCAATATGTGGTTCAACCAATATTGAGAATGTTTATCTAAGAGACGAAGAAGAGGTATAAAGAATAGGGGATAGAAATGGAAAATATTAAATCAGATGGATTAAATGAAACAGAAGACAAGCAAGAAGAAATAAAGCAAAAACTCCGTCAGTACTATGATGGTCGCATTGTCCGGAAGGATTTAACAAAGTCTATCCGTGAAGGAGCTAATGTTCCAGTTTATGTACTGGAATATCTCCTCGGACAGTATTGTAATTCCGATGACGAGGAGATTATTGAAGAAGGTGTAGAGAACGTAAAGCGTATTTTGAGAGATAATTATGTGCGTCCGGATGAAGCACAGAAGATTCTCTCTCTTTTGCGTGAAAGAGGCAGCTATACTGTGATTGACCGTATCACGGTCGTACTGAATACAAAAGAAGACCGCTACGAAGCTACATTCTCTAATCTGGGTGTGAAAGGAATTCCGATTCACCCGGATTATGTAAAGGATTATGACCGTCTGCTCTGTGGTGGTATCTGGTGTATCCTGCAGATGGAGTATGAGTTCATAGAGGAAGATAAGAAGAATACACAGCCTATTCGTATCCGCAAGCTGACACCAATCCAGATGCCACATGTAGACATGGATGAAGTGAGAAATGGAAGAAAAGCATTTACGAAAGATGAATGGATGGATATCCTGCTTCGTTCGACTGGACTGGAACCGGATCGCTTCAGCGAGAGAGTAAAGTGGCTGTTGATTGCGCGTATGATTCCATTAGTGGAGAATAACTTCAACCTGTGCGAGTTAGGACCACGTTCTACTGGTAAATCTTACATATATGAACAGATTTCTCCGAACAGTATTCTGGTTGCCGGTGGGCAGACAACGGTCGCTAATCTCTTCTATAACATGTCCAACCATACAGTTGGTCTTGTCGGTATGTGGGACTGTGTTGCTTTTGATGAGGTTGCCGGTATTAAGTTCAAGGATAAAGATGGCATCCAGATCATGAAAGGATATATGGCCTCCGGAGCTTTTTCACGAGGAAAAGCGGAGATTCAGGCAAAGGCATCTATGGTATTCGTGGGAAATATCAACCAGAGTGTAGATACTCTTTTGAAAACATCCAGCTTATTTGATCCATTCCCACCGGAAATGGGAACTGATACAGCGTTCCTGGATCGTATGCATTGCTATATTCCGGGGTGGGAGATTCCGCCATATCAACCATCGTCATTTACAAATGATTATGGATTTATCACGGATTACTTATCTGAATTTATGAGGGAATTAAGGAAAGAGAATTATAGTGATATCGCAGAAAGATATTTTAAATTTGGAGATCACTTAAAACAGCGTGACGCAATTGCAATACGTAAGTTAATATCGGGATTTATTAAATTGTTATATCCGGATGGAGAAGTAACTAAAGATGAGGTGCGGGAAATTATAGATATTTCTATGGAACTTCGCCGCAGAGTAAAAGAACAGCTTAAGAAGATCGGCGGTATGGAGTTCTATGATGTGAATTTTTCATATAGAGATAATGACAGCTTTGAAGAATACTACGTTTCCGTTCCAGAGCAGGGCGGCGGCAAGTTGATTCCAGAAGGAATGGGAAAACCAGGTTCTGTCTATACCGTTTCCAAATCAAAGACAGGAATGATTGGCTGTTATATGCTGGAAACTCAGATGATGCCTGGTAATGGAAAGCTGACCTGTACCGGTATTGGATCAGGAAAAGAGCCGAAAGAGGCAACAAATACAGCGTTTAATTACCTGAAAGCCAATGGAAATCGTATTTCCGGTCAGATCAGTACCACAACAAAGGACTATATTATCAATTATCAGGATATGCAGGGCATTGGAATGACAGGAAATCTGGCACTGCCGACATTGATTGCGATTTGTTCCGCAGCACTTGGAAAGACACCGTTAAACAGTCTTGCAATTTTAGGTGAGATCAGTATCGGCGGCACTCTGATTAAAGTAGACGAGTTGGCAAGTACTCTCCAGGTATGTCTGGACAGTGGAGCGAAGAAAGTTTTACTGCCAATTACATCTGCAGGAGATCTTGGAACTGTACCATCGGATTTGGTTGGCGCATTTAGCCTGATTTTCTATTCTTCTGCAGAGGAAGCAGTATTCAAAGCACTTGGTGTGGAATAAGGCTTGTGTACAGTGTATAAGCAGATATAATATGCGACAACAAAAGAGAAGGTATGTTATTACTGTTCACTCCGTTCACAGTAACTTGGGCAAAATCCATTCCAGATCACCTTCGGTGATAGGATTTTGCCCCGTATGTCTCGGTTTTGCTTGAATTCCCTTTGTAAAGCATATATAATAGGAATACTGTGAAGAGCGCAGTTACCGAAGACTCTCTTCATGTAACCTATTCTTGAAAATAACCTTCGAAAGGAAAACTATGAGAAAATTAGCATTACGCGATGAGATACTGCTGCAGATTGACAAAGCCGCGCGCTACATCGGCGGCGAGGTCAATGCAGTCATGAAAAACAAAGATGATGTAGATATCCGCTTTGCGATGGCATTCCCGGATGTCTATGAGATCGGTATGTCAAACCTTGGCATGATGATCTTATACGATATGTTCAATAAAAGAGACGACGTATGGTGCGAGCGTCTCTTTTCGCCGTGGACAGACCTTGACAAGATCATGCGAGAGGAAAAAATTCCTCTGTTTACTCTGGAGTCCCAGGATCCGGTGAGGGAATTTGATTTCCTCGGGATCACACTGGGCTATGAGATGTGTTACACAAACGTTCTTCAGCTTCTGGATCTTGGCGGAATCCCGCTTCGGGCAGCACAGCGTACTGAGGATGATCCGCTGGTGATCGGCGGCGGCGCATGTGCCTACAATCCGGAACCGCTGGCAGAGTTCTTTGATCTCTTTTATATTGGAGAGGGAGAGACTGTCTATGATGCTCTGTTTGATGCATATAAGGCCAATAAGAAGAATGGTGGCAGCAGACAGGATTTTCTTCTGAAAGCAGCACAGATTCCGGGAATCTATGTGCCGTCTCTCTATGAAGTTGCCTATAAAGAAGATGGTACGATTGAATCTTTCTGTCCGAAATACGAAGGTGTGCCTCAAAAGGTGGAAAAACAGCTTGTCATCGATATGGACAAAGATTACAACAAACTGGAAGCACCGGTTGTGCCGCATATCAAGGCGACTCAGGATCGTGTCACTCTGGAGATCCAGAGAGGCTGTATCCGCGGCTGTCGTTTCTGTCAGGCAGGTATGATCTACCGGCCGACAAGAGAACGCGATGTGGAGACTCTGAAGGAATCTGCAAGGATCATGCTTCAGAACACAGGACATGAGGAAATTTCCTTAAGTTCTTTAAGCTCCAGTGATTACAGTGACCTCAAAGAGATCGTAAATTTTCTGATCGATGAATTCCGTGAGGAGGCAGTAAATATTTCTCTGCCGTCTCTTCGAATCGACGCCTTTGCACTGGATGTTATGAGTAAAGTACAGGATGTCAAAAAAAGCAGTCTGACTTTTGCGCCGGAGGCAGGTTCTCAGCGTCTGCGTAATGTCATCAATAAGGGACTTACCGAGGAGGATATCCTGCACGGTGCCGGAGAAGCTTTCAAGGGTGGATGGAATCAGGTAAAACTTTATTTCATGCTTGGTCTTCCTACAGAAACTGAGGACGACATGAAGGGAATCGCGCATCTTGCACAGAAGATTGCGGAAACTTACTATGAAGTCGTTCCGAAGGAACAGAGAAAAGGCAAGGTACAGATCAATGTCAGTACATCTTTCTTTGTGCCGAAGCCGTTTACCCCGTTCCAGTGGGCACCGATGTTCCGCGAGGGAGACTTCATCGAGAAGGCCAAAGTGGTTAAGAATGAGATCCGTTCCCAGCTGAACCAGAGAAGTATCCGTTATAACTGGCATGAGCCGGATGTTACTGTTCTGGAAGGTTTCCTTGCAAGGGGTGACCGCCGTTGTTCAGAAGTGATCTTAAGAGCGTATGAAAAGGGTGCTCTTTACGATGCATGGTCCGAAAGCTTTGATTATGATATCTGGAAAGAAGCATTCAGAGAAACTGGTGTGGATATTGAGTTTTATACCTTACGTGAACGTAGCACGGATGAAATCCTTCCGTGGGATTTCATTGATGCAGGCGTGACAAAGAAATTCCTGATCCGTGAGTGGGAGCAGGCAAAAGCAGAAACTGTGACACCGAACTGCCGCCAGAAATGTTCCGGCTGCGGTGTGCTTAAATACAAAGGAGGTGTGTGCTGTGAAAGTAAGAATTAAATTTGCCAAAACCGGTCATATGAAATTTGTGGGACATCTGGATACGATGCGTTACTTCCAGAAAGCAGTCCGCCGTGCCGGGCTTCCGATTGCCTTTTCCGGTGGATACAGCCCACACATGATCATGTCCTTTGCAGCACCACTGGGTGTTGGTACAACCAGTCTTGGTGAGTATTTTGATATGGAACTTACTGAAACAGTTCCAACTAAAGAGATTGAAAACCGGCTGAACGCAGTTATGGTGGATGGTGTTTCCGTATGCTCTGCCTGTCAGGTAGAGGATGGCAAGGCCAGCACGGCCATGTCTCTTGTGGCAGCAGCGGATTATTCTGTACAGTTCCGTGAGGGAAAAGAGCCTGCTGCTGACTGGCGTTCCAGACTGGATGCGTTTCTTTCTCAGAAGGAGATCATCGTAACCAAGAAGACGAAGCGCAGTGAAAAGACGGTGGACATTCGTCCGTATATATATGAAATGCACTTAGATGGGGAAGGTGTTTTTATGCAACTTGCCTCTGCGAGCTCCAACTATACCAAACCGGAGCTGGTCATGGATACTTTTCTTCAGTGGATGGGTGAGGAGCCACTTCCTTTTGCCTATATGATCGAACGCCGTGAAGTTTACGCAAACAAGGGGACGGAAGAGGACCGCAGGCTTGTAACGCTGGAAGCACTGGGTGATGAAGTTGAGTAAGCTGATCCTCACCGAGATGGTGATCCGCGGACGTAAATGCATTGTCTGTGCAGCGGCAGAAGAACAGAAGATCATGGAACTCCGTCTGGAACCTTCTGATAAGAAGAACACCTTAAATAACATTTATGTGGGGCAGATAGAAAAGACAGCTGCGAACATTCAGGCTGCTTTTGTGCGGATCGGGGATGGAATCAATGGTTATCTTCCGCTGGAGCAGGCAAAAGAGGCTATTTTTACAAGTGGACGAAAGGGAGATTCCACCCTTCGTCCGGGAGATGAACTTCTGGTTCAGATCAACCGTGAGGCCATGAAGGGAAAACTTCCCGCACTGACAGCCAATCTGAATTTTTCAGGGAAGTATCTGGTTCTGACTACAGGGAACAAAAAGATTGGCTTCTCCAATAAACTGACGAAAGAAGAGAGTACGCTTCTGAATAAATGGCTGGAAGAAGAGAGGAATCTTTCGGAGAGAGAGTATGGGCTGATCGTCCGTACAAATGCGGCAGATGCCTCCAAAGAGGATTTCCTTTATGAACTGGAACTTCTCAAAAAACAGTATCAGAAAGTGGCGGTAAACGGAAGAAACCGAACCTGTTTCAGTCTTCTCTATGAGGCTGAGGCATTCTATCTGGCAGCAGTCCGTGATATTTACACCAGAGATCTGGAAGAAATCGTTACGGACATTCCGGAGATCCATAGCAGAATCCAGGACTATCTGGCAGAGTTCCAGCCAGAAAAACAGACCCTTTTGCGCCTGTATGAGGATAAACTCCTTCCATTATATAAGCTCTATAATCTGGAAGGTGCCATAGAAGAAATCCAGCATGAAAAGATCTGGCTCAAAAGCGGCGGCTTTCTTGTCATTCAGCAGACAGAAGCTTTTGTCTCCATAGATGTCAATAGTGGGAAATACACCGGCAAGAAAAAAGCAGAAGAAACCTATCGAAAGATCAATCTGGAAGCAGCAGGGGAAATTGCCAGACAGCTTCGCCTGCGGAATCTTTCAGGAATCATTCTGATCGATTTCATTAACATGCAGAACCCAGACCATCAGGATGAACTGTTTCACGTTCTCAAGAAACATCTGCGCAAAGACCCAGTCAAATCCAGAGCTATAGACATTACTCCTTTACACATCCTGGAAATGACCCGCCAGAAAATCCGCCGCCCCCTGATCGAAGAACTCAAAGATTTTTAACATAATTAACATAACATTTACTATGTAAACCAAACACGATTCCAGCGGTGGCCAAAAAGGGGGAGCGCGAGGGGGAATTCCGGCCGTTCGCAACTCTGAGGTATTCCCCCTCGCATATTTTTTGCATTTTTATAAAATAAATTTTCTTAAAAAACTTGACAAAAAAAACAACCCATGCTAATATACAAAAGATGCCGCACAGAGAGGTTTAAGAGCATGAGATTTTAATCAAAAATCCTCATTCCACCATATCTGGCGAGTAAAGTTTATAGGAGGTGCCACAGATGTACGCAATTATTGCAACAGGTGGTAAACAGTACA
>OLNW01000820.1_pt1 | contig 34537 bp, 30 predicted proteins | sample 1672121 | NCBI WGS metagenome assembly OLNW01 (sample SAMEA3136648, study PRJEB25190) | human gut metagenome
TTTCATTATCTTCGTCAAGAGCGATACCTGTAACATAGCCTTCTGCCATTTCCAGATAACGAGGACCTTTTTTGAGTGTTCCGTACATAGTACCAACCTGAGAACGAAGTCCTTTACCAAGATCCTCAAGTCCTGCACCTACTGCAAGTCCGTCTTCAGAGAAAGCAGACTGAGAACGTCCGTATACGATCTGAAGGAACAGTTCTCTCATAGCAGTATTGATAGCATCGCATACAAGGTCAGTATTCAGTGCTTCCATAACAGTCAGTCCTGGAAGGATCTCAGATGCCATAGCTGCAGAATGAGTCATACCAGAACATCCGATTGTCTCAACCAGTGCTTCCTGGATGATACCCTCCTTTACGTTCAGGGACAGTTTACAGGCACCCTGCTGTGGAGCACACCAGCCTACACCATGTGTGAAACCGGAAATGTCCTTCACTTCCTTAGCCTGAACCCATTTTGCTTCTTCCGGGATTGGAGCGGCGCCGTGATGGACACCCTGTGCAACTGGGCACATTTCTTCTACTTCGCGTGAATAAATCATGTTAAAACTCCTTTCAAGTATAGATTTACTATAATGTTGTTAAAAGATAGACTAACAACCTGACAGTATTTTCTCATAAAACCTCTTGTTAGTCCAGTAAAACTTAAGTAATTTTATCATTATTACTCAGATTTTAGGATATCTTGAAAAAAATTCTCCATTTCGTGCCTGGTTGGAAATACTGCAATGTAAATCTGATTACCCATCGCATCTGCCAGAACCTCCGGCAGACGATCTTCCATGCGGATATTCTGGCGATATTTTTCCATAACAGCTTCATGGCTTAGGACAAACCTCTTGCCGTCTCTTCGTCCGGCAAATGCACAATACTGTCTTTCACCCGGATGCATTTCTGTCTTATCAAATGCGATCATATCTGCCCATATCTTATAAACATCCGTTGTGCAGGCAAAATCCATCATATCCGGAGAAAATCCGCCGCTTGGACGCATATTTACCTCAAGACCGACAAGCTCTCCCTTCCTTCCAAGTCCCTCCTGATCCTTCTGAAGACGGAAAAACTCAAAGTGAACGAAACGGCTTCGGACATTGAAGCTTTTTGCCGTGGCACGACCGGCCTGACGCGTATCTCCGGCAAGCTCCTTCACAATATAAAAGATCGCATTGTCTTCGTTGTTTACAATGTCCATGATCGAAACCGGGGATACATTTCCCGTCTCAAAGATTGGATTTCCATGAGAGTCAATGATCGCATCATAAGAATTCACTTCTGCAAAGACAAACTCTTCCATAATATAGGAAACATCGGCTTCTTTGGTCTGCATGAACTCCTCCAACTGTTCCTGATTTTCAAGGCGATAAGTGTGACTTGCTCCGACACCATTATCCGGCTTTACAACAACGGGATATCCCACTTCTTCAATAAACTTCCTGCATCCCTCCATCGTATCGACCAGATGATATCTCGCGGTAGGAATTCCCACCCGCGCATAATACTCTTTCATCCTGGATTTATATTTGATCCTCGGAATATCATCCTCCTGGAATCCGCTTGTGATGTGGAATGCTGTACGAAGCCTTGCATCTCTTTCAAGCCAGTATTCATTATTGGACTCCAGCCAGTCAATCCTGCCGTGTTTAAAAATCAGAAATGCAACTGCGCGGTATACTTCTTCTTCATTCTCCAGACTGCTCACCTTATAATATTCATCCAGACTGTCCTTCAGGCCCTGACTCAGTTCTTCATACGGCTGATCCCCGATTCCCAGCACGTTCAGCCCGTTTTTTTTGAGTTCCCGGCAGAACATCCAGTAATTTTCAGGAAAGTTAGGGGAAATAAACAGAAAATTTTTCATAATATCACTCTTTTCTTCTCGTCTTATCTCAATCGTTCTTGAGCAGGTATGGGACAAAATATTCCACCTGCTTATACCACCAGTACCAGTCATGGGCACAGTCATAACCCCAGAGATCCACCCACGCATGGATGTTCTTCTCCTCCAGGATATGAGACAGCTGTCTTGTGGAATCTGGAAGTTCCCACGGTCCCTGTCCGACACAGATCACGGCTTTCTTAAGATTATAAAGTGTAATCCTAGAATCATCTTTTGACATATCACCAAGAAAATCCACCAGAGAATTCCGATGAACAACCTCATCTGTATAGGAGCCAAAACCATAACCTGCAGAATAAAGTCCGCTCAGTGCCAGCAGTCGGTCAAACAGATCCGGTCTTCGAAAGTACAGATTTGCCGCATGCGTCGCACCGAGACTGCAGCCAAACACCATAATTCCCGGATATCCACTCCAACCGTTCCTCTCATTGACCATATCACGCATAAACGGAACCATCTCATCCGTGATATACTGAAGCCACTGTTCATAACGCCGGATCCTCCAGTATGGATCGCCATTTGTATCTGACCAGGTTTCCTGGTCGATCGTGTCAATAGAAAATACCATCACCTCACCGGATTCCAGCCAGGGACTCCAGGTGTCTGTCATGTGGAAATTTTCAAAGTCAAAAAATCTTCCGTCCTGACATGGGATAAAAAGCACCGGTCTGCCTTTGTGTCCATAGATCTTGCACTCCATATCCCGCCCAAGAGCCGGACTGTATTCTTTTTTGTATTGTACTTCCATCTCTTTATTCCTCGTACAAAAGTGTATTCATAAAAAACGGGATCTGTCTTTCCCAACTTGCCTCGCAGTGTGTGCCGCCCGGAACGATTCTGACTTCCAGAAGAGCTCTTTTCTGGAAAAATGCCGCCGCGATCCGCTCAAAATCTCTGTAGACCTTAGGGCGCTGTTCCAGTTCTACAGAACCGTAATCCATGTAGATCACTGTATTCTGTCGGATCTTGGTCCTGCGGATCAGCTGCTCCAGTTTATCAGCACTTGTCCATACAGACGGAGACAGTGCCGCAGCCCTTCCAAAAACAGCGTTATACTGGGTCACTGCATACAGACTCATCAGGCCTCCCATGGAACTGCCCGCGATAAAAGTATGCTTCCTGTCACTGATCGTCCGGAAATCTCTGTCAATCTTTGGTTTCAGAGTGTGAACCATCCAGTCCATCGTGATCGTGCCCTTCGCTGTGATGCTTCCACATCTTGCATCATGGAAACTGAATGGGGCATATTCCTTAAGCCGTCCATTGTCCGGGCTGTGGTTACACTCGACTGCCACAATGATCATCTGCGTGTTTGTATAGTCCATGTATTCCTTCATTCCCCAGCATTTCCCATAGGTCGCATCAGAATCAAAGAAAACGTTATGTCCGTCAAACATATACAAGACCGGATAATATCTTTCTTTATCCCAGTCATAGGAATCCGGAAGATAAATATAAAGATTCCTCTCTTCCTCCCCTGTCAGCTCCGGAATCTGAATTTTCCATCTGTTTACCATAAACATTCCTCCCAGCCTGCGCCATTTGCTTTATTACTTTAATATAACGTTACTGTTCACTCCGTTCGCAGTAACTTGGTCAAAATGCATTCCAAATCACCTTCGGTGATGGCATTTTGCCTCGTATGTCTCGGGATTTTGTCATATACATGACAAAACACCTCGCGGAATATTACCTGTGAACAGTTACAATATAGCATAGCTTATTTTCCCAGACAAGATTGGTAAAATAGTATGTTTTATGCTAAAATAAGGATATTGTTCATTCATGCAAAAATATGAGCATACAAAACACGAAAATTTTATCGAAGGAGATTTTTATGACTACCTGCACACAGCCGACATTACCTCCGAGTATTTTTCCGGCAAGATTTCAGGTCTTAAGCGGCAGTGCCCTTAAGCTTCTTGCCTGCATTCTGATGCTGATCGATCATACCGGAGTTCTGATCCTTGCCAACTATAAGCCCGCGCTTCGGGTTCTTTTTACCATCGGTTCCACTGAGATCACCTGGTACCGTATTGTCCGGGACATTGGCAGATCTGCCTTTCCAATCTTCTGCTTTCTTTTGATGGAAGGATTCCTGCACACACACAGCCGCCGGAAATACGGACAGAACCTGCTTCTCTTTGCATTGATCTCAGAAATCCCATGGAATTTCATGTTCAGCAATACCTGGCATTACCCGGATACACAGAATGTATTTTTTACCTTATTTCTGGGTTATCTTGGACTCTGTGCGCTGGAAGCTCTGTGGGAGAAGCCACTGCTGCAGTTGTTATGTATTGCCGGACTCTTCGGTTTCTCTTTTGTTTTACACGCAGATTACAGCTGGCATGGCTTTCTTCTGATCCTGATCATGTATCTGCTCCGTACCCAGAAGTTCCAGCAGGCACTTGTCAGCACTCTCTGGATGAATTATGAGTGGAAAATGTGTTTTTCCTTTATTTCCATTAATATGTACAATGGAAAACGCGGCTTTATCCAGGGAAAAGCCGCGAAATACTTTTTTTATCTGTTTTATCCGGTGCACATCATCCTTCTGGTGATCCTCCGGCAGATCCTGTTCTACCGTTAAACGTCACGATCAGTTCTTTTTGACGATCTCTGCTGCATTTTTGTAGATACTGTCTGCAGGAATGCAGCCTCTTACCGGTGAAAGAGGATAAATATTGCAATTTCTTCCGATCACAGTTCCCGGGTTCAGAACAGAACCGCAGCCAACCTCTACGTGATCTCCAAGCATTGCGCCAAATTTCTTAACCCCGGTCTCAATCTTTTCTTCACCATCCTTGACTACAACCAGCTTCTTGTCGGATTTCACATTAGAACAGATGGATCCGGCTCCCATGTGGGACTTATAACCAAGGACAGAATCTCCTACATAGTTATAATGCGGAACCTGTACTTTGTTGAACAGTACTGCATTCTTAAGTTCTGTAGAATTTCCTACAACAGCACCCTCACCTACGATGGCATTTCCGCGAATAAATGCACAATGGCGCACTTCTGCGTCCTTTCCTATGATCGCCGGTCCATTGATACATGCTGTCGGTGCAACCTTTGCACTCTTTGCGATCCAGATATTGCCATCCTTACAGTCATATTCCTGTAGATCCAGAGTCTTGCCAAGCTTCAGAATAAAATCTCCAATCTCCGGAAGCACTTCCCACGGATAGGTTTTTCCTTCGAATAATTCCCCTGCGATCGTCTCATTTAAATCCAGCAGATTTGAAATTGTAAAATCTTTTAACATTCAGGTATTTCCTCCTCGTTTTGACGTTGTCTGTTTCTTCTGATAATTAACCGCCGCCGCATCAAAAAACTGCCGCAACGCATACTGATAATTGCTCTGCTCTACCTGATCCGTGCGGATCCGGACAAAATGCTCCAGCTTATCCATATATTCCTGCGTCGTGATACTTCCCTCTGCGACATAGTTCAGCCCCTTTTCCCAGCTTGCAGTCAGCTCCGGATTCAGAAGCTGCCGGATTGAACAGTTCACCACATCAAAGATCATTTCTCCCAGAAGCGTCGGTGTGATCACCTGTGTCTTCTTATTAAGCGAAAGGTATTTGATGGAAAAAAGCTTCTTCAATATCTCTGCTCTGGTCGCACTGGTTCCGATCCCGCTTCCTTTGATCTGTGCACGCAGTTCTTCATCTTCGATGAGCTGTCCTGCATTCTCCATTGCAAGGATCATGGAACCTGAATTATAACGTTTTGGCGGTGAAGTTTCGCCTTCCTTGATCTCCAGCGAATCTACATCCAGTATATCACCCTTTTTGAGCTTATGCAATGCAGCCAGAAGCTGTGCATCACAGGAAACATCCTCACTGTCACTTTTTTCTATATCCTGTGTTCCACCTGTATTTCGGCGGGCAAAAGAATTCACCGCATATTTAAGATATCCTTCTTCCTGAAGTACCTTAAAGTTTGAAAAAAACTTCTCCTTCTGCATCTCCGTCACCAGGCTGACCTTCTGATAGACTGCCGGAGGACAGAAAATGCACAGAAAACGGCGCACGATCGTCTCATAAACTCTCTGCGACGTAAGTGAAAGCCTGCCAAGCACATTCAGTCCCTGACCGGTCGGAATGATCGCATAATGATCTGTGATCTGCTTATCATTGACATACCGTGTCTTTGCAATGCTTTTGTAGCTTCCCATCTGCAGAATTTCTTCTGCGGTATTTCCAATTGCAGAATAACTGCGAAGACCTGCGATATTTTTGTAAATTTCTTTCGATACTGCCGTGGAAAGTACTCTGGCATCCGTCCTTGGATAGGTGACCAGCTTCTTCTCATATAATTCCTGGACGATTTTCAAAGTCTCATCCGGGCTGATCTTGAACAGCTTAGAGCATACGTTCTGAAGCTCTGCCAGGTTAAAAAGAAGCGGTGGATTTTTGTTTTCTCTCTTACGCTCGATCTTCTCGACACAGCACTTAAGCGGCTGCTCCTTATTTAAGAAATCGATCAGTTCCTGTGCGTGTTTTCTTTCTTTGAAGCCGTTTTCCTTATATAGATAGGGAGACTTAAAATACCGGCTTCCCTCCATCGCCCGCCATTCACCGTCAAACTTCTCACCCTCCAGAGCAATTCCAGAGATCACGCGATAAAACGGTGTCTTGACAAAGCAGCGGATCTCCCGCTCCCTGCGCACGACCATCCCAAGGACACAGGTCATGACCCTTCCTACTGCGATCGCCTGATATTTCGTATTCAGATAATTGGAGACACTGTTTCCATAGCGCAGTGTAAGCACCCTGGAAAAATTGATCCCCATAAGATAATCCTCCTTGGCCCGGAGATAAGCAGAGTTCGCCAGATTGTCATAAGCTGACAGTTCCCTCGCCTCACGGATTCCCCTTAAGATTTCTTCTTCTGTCTGGGAATCGATCCAGACACGTCTCTGATCCTTATCCTTCACGCCCGCCATCTGTGCTACCAGACGATAGATATATTCTCCCTCACGTCCGGAGTCGGTACACACATAAATAGTCTCTACATCCGGGCGGTTCAGAAGCCTTTTCACAATGTCAAACTGTTTCTGAACCCCCGGGATCACCTCGTACTTAAATTCACGCGGCAAAAAAGGCAGGGTATCAAAACTCCACCTTTTGTACTTGATGTCATATTTTTCGGGATAACTCATCGTGACCAGATGTCCTACACACCAGGTCACGATAGAATCTTCTGATTCCAGGTATCCGTCTTTTCTCTGTCCGTTAATTTTTAATGCTTTTGCAAATTCCTGAGCGACGCTCGGTTTCTCTGCAATATATAAAGCCTTACTCATATTATTGATCTGCACTCATCTTTCTAAGCGGCCATGCAAGAAGAACTGCACCGCCAACCATATTTCCCAGTGTGACGATCACCATGCTCTTGAACATTGCACCAATGGAAAGTCCCGGTACCAGGAAGCCCGCTGTCACAAAAATACCCATATTTGCAACACAGTGCTCAAATCCACTGACAACAAAACCTGCAATACACATAACGATCATCAAAAACTTTGCAGTCTCACTCTTTAACTTGATTCCACAAAGTACCCCAAGACATACAAAGAAGTTACACAAAACTGCACGGAAAAACATCTGGCCTGCCGGGATCGCAAGCTTGTTTCCGATAAATCCGGCGAAATAATCTCCGGTTCCTGAAGCTCCTGCCCATACAAAGATAAGCGACAGGATCAGACATCCCACAAAGTTTCCTATGTAGCTTACAGCCCACACCTTACCGGCATCTCCCCAGCTTACCTTCTTGTCATAAGCTCCAAATGCCATAACCAGGTTGTTTCCGGTAAAGAGTTCTCCTCCGACCATTGAGATCAGAAGAACGGCAATTGAGAACACAATTGCTCCAAGAAACTTACCCCACGCCGGTTCCTCTGCTCCGGCAAAAACATTGCCAACCACATTGGAAAAGATCATTGCCACCACAATGAAGAATCCTGCCATGACCGCTCTCATAAAATACTTCAGAAAATTATTCTGAAGCAGAGTGATCTTTGCATTTGCCGCATTTGATACTTTCTGTACATCCTCGTGATTCATAAAAAATACCTCCCTTTCCCAGGATATATTGTATTTATGGTTTAATCACCAAATCGTTGTGATAATTCAATATATCCTCCGCATATTGTGTGAATTTATTATAGCATTTTCCACAAAGATTCTCAACACAATTTCAAAAAAGTTCGATATTTAATTAACAAACTTGTTGCTATTACCGATAACTTACCGTTATCGAATCTGCAATGCGTACTCCTGTCTGTCAATAACCTCTCCGATCATTGCACAGGGCAGATTAAGCTCTTTTAGTTCGGCGAGAAGCTTCTCCGCTTCTTCTGCCGGGACTGCTGCCAGAAGTCCTCCGGATGTCTGCGGATCAAACACAAGATCCTCTCTCCAAAGCTGCGCGCTGCTCTGATATCCTGATTTATCTGCAAATTCCCGGTTACGATATGCTCCGCCGGGGATCAGCCCCATGGATGCATACTCCTCCACATCCGGAAGTACCGGCAGGGCTTTGGTATCAATGACCAGTGTCTTCTGACTGCCATCTGCCATCTCTGTGCCATGACCGCCAAGACCAAACCCTGTCACATCGGTGCATGCATGAATTGTGTACTTTCTCAGAATATCACATGCATATTTATTCAGCGTCTTCATGGAACGAAGAGCTGCTTCCCTTGCTCTCTCCGATACAAGATCGGCCTTGATCGCAGTATTGACGATTCCTGTCCCAAGCGGCTTGGTCAGGATCAGCCTGTCTCCTGTCTGTGCTCCATAGTTCTTCCAGAATTTCTCCGGATCTACAAACCCAGTGACGCTCAGTCCATACTTCGGTGTGTCGTCCTGGATCGTATGACCGCCTGCAAGGACTGCGCCTGCCTCCAGTACTTTGTCAGCACCTCCCTTAAGAATCTCACCCAGGATCTCTGTATCCATCTCTTTCGGAAAAGCCACGATATTCAGTGCTGTCTTCGGTTTTCCACCCATGGCATACACATCACTTAATGCATTAGCTGCTGCAATCTGTCCGAAATCGTAGGGATCATCTGCCACCGGTGTAAAGAAATCAAGAGTCTGGATCATTGCCAGATCATCTGAGATCTTATAGACAGCCGCATCATCTGAGGTTTCTGTTCCAACCAGAAGATGTTCATCGTGAAATTTCGGCAGTTTGCAGAGCACTCCCGCCAGTGTGCCGGGGCCGACTTTGGCAGCACAGCCGCAGTTCGGTGCAAGCTTTGTCAGATATATCTTTTCCATTTTATCTGATACTCCCTTCTTTAGATAACGGGATCATCCCTTTCCATCTATGATATGTATCATATCATAAATCCCATACATTCTCTATAGTTGTTTCAACTCACAGTCGGTAATTTCACAGAGTCTGACATGTCAGCAACATGCTGACTGTGATTTGCCTCATGTCAGTGGGGGATACCGATTTCTCTCCGCCCGCCACTGCCGTTCATTTTCTTGTTTACAATTCATCTCACCACCTATAGAGGTGGGAGAATCCTTGTTATATCTTGTTAAATTTCACTCCCGGAGTTTCCGGGTATTTCCACGTTACTGTTTGCTCTGTTTACAACAGCGGGCAAAAAGAACCGCCCCGGTCAGATCTTTCTCTGACAGAGCGGTTCCTTATTCTCACAGTTTACGGCTGTGTCTTACTTCTTTGTGATATATCCTTTTGCTTTCAGTGTCTCTGCACAGAGTACAGCACCACCGGCAGCTCCTCTTACAGTATTGTGGGAAAGTCCTACAAATTTGTAATCATAAACTGTATCCTCACGGAGACGTCCGATTGAGATACCCATTCCATTTTCGTAGTTGACATCCTCGCTTACCTGCGGACGATTGTCTTCTTCGAGATACTGGATGAAGTTCTTCGGTGCACTCGGAAGTTCCAGTTCCTGAGGAAGTCCTCTGAAGTTTCTCAGAGCTTCGATCAGCTGTTCCTTTGTAGGTTTCTTGCGGAACTTAACAAATACGGCTGCTGTATGTCCGTTCAGTACCGGAACACGCAGACACTGGCAGGTGATCACTGGCTCTGTAGCCGGTACGATCACACCGTCCTCAATCTTGCCCCACAGTCTGAGCGGCTCTTTCTCACTCTTCTCTTCCTCTCCACCGATGTATGGAATGATGTTATGTTCCATTTCCGGCCAGTCCTTGAAGGTTTTTCCTGCTCCGGAAATTGCCTGATATGTGGTGGCAACTACTTCATATGGCTCGAATTCTTTCCATGCGGTAAGTACCGGTGCATAGCTCTGGATAGAGCAGTTTGGTTTTACAGCGATGAAGCCTCTGGTTGTTCCGAGACGTTTCTTCTGATACTGGATCACATCAAAATGCTGTGGGTTGATTTCCGGCACTACCATCGGTACATCCGGTGTCCAGCGGTGTGCACTGTTGTTGGACACAACAGGAGTCTCTGTCTTTGCGTATTCTTCTTCAATTGCTTTGATCTCATCCTTGGACATGTCTACTGCTGAGAATACAAAGTCTACGGTAGATGCAACTTTCTCTACTTCATTAACATTCATTACAACAATATTCTTTACTGCTTCCGGCATTGGAGTGTCCATTTTCCATCTTCCGCCTACTGCCTCTTCATAAGTCTTTCCTGCACTTCTCGGGCTTGCAGCGAGGGTAACAACCTCAAACCACGGATGATTCTCCAGAAGGGAGATAAATCTCTGTCCTACCATTCCTGTTGCGCCTAAAATGCCGACTCTCAGTTTTTCGCTCATAATAATACTTTCTCCTCACTCATTCTTTGCATGTCTTTGCACGGCATACATCTGTTTTCTTTGTACATACTATACCACTTCGTATAAAAATGCAAGAGGTTTTTTAATTATTTTTCAAATATTCTCGATTTAAGGCGATAACCTGTTCCATAACTTTTGGTCCCGGTGCACCATAAGTCTCACGCTTCTCCACACAGGTCTTCATGCTGATTGCCTCATAGATATCCTGTTCGAATACAGGAGAAATTTCTTTATACTCCTCAAGAGGAAGTTCATCCAGAGAAATTCCTTTATCAATACAGGTCAGAACAAGTCGTCCTACGATGCCATGTGCATCACGGAACGGCACACCATGGTTTACCAGATAGTCTGCTGCATCTGTCGCATTTGTAAAGCCGTTTTTGGCACTTGCCTCCATAACATCCTTACGGAACTCCATGGTAGAAACCATTCCTGTAAACAGGGCAATGCAGCCTTTAACTGTATCGATCGCGTCAAAGGTCAGTTCCTTGTCTTCCTGCATATCTTTATTGTATGCAAGCGGGATTCCCTTCATGGTTGTCAGAATAGAGGTCAGTGCCCCATAGACACGGCCTGTTTTTCCTCTTACAAGCTCTGCAATGTCAGGATTCTTCTTCTGCGGCATGATACTGCTTCCTGTACTGTAGGCATCATCAATCTCCACAAAACGATATTCATTGGAATTCCAGAGGATGATCTCCTCGCAGAAACGGCTCAGATGCATCATAACCGTAGACATTGCAGAAAGAAGCTCGATCACATAATCTCTGTCAGATACAGAATCCATACTGTTTCTGGTCGGCTCGTCAAAACCAAGCAGCTCTGCAGTATAAAATCTGTCCAGAGGATAAGTAGTTCCTGCAAGTGCACCTGCACCAAGCGGACAGGTATTCATACGCTTGCGGATATCTGCCATACGGCTTCTGTCTCTGCGGAACATCTCAAAATATGCTCCGACATGATGTGCCAGTGTGACCGGCTGTGCCTTCTGCAGATGTGTGAATCCCGGCATATACGTATGCACATTATTTTCCATGATCGTCTGAAGTGCTTCCAGAAGTTTCTTAAGCTCTGCATCGATTTCCTCAATCTCATCACGGACATAGAGTTTCATATCAAGGGCAACCTGGTCATTGCGGCTTCTTCCTGTGTGAAGCTTTTTGCCCGGATCTCCGATACGGTCGATCAGATTTGCCTCTACGAAGCTGTGGATATCCTCATATTCAGATGTGATCTCCAGCCTGCCGGACTCTACATCTGCAAGAATACTGTCCAGACCGCCAAGTATTTGATCTCTCTCTTCTTCTGTCAGAATTCCCTGCTTTGCAAGCATTCTGACATGTGCCTTACTTCCACGGATATCCTGTTTATAAAATTTCTGGTCAAATGAAATAGACGCATTAAAGTTGTATACCAGTTTGTCGGTTTCCTTTGTGAAACGTCCTCCCCATAACTGTGCCATAATGTCCTCCTTTTGTACGCTGATTTTTAATCTGACAATATTCTCTGAAAAAGCTGTCAGCACAGAACGTGTTATCAGTTTACCACATTCCAGTGGAAAATCAAGAGGCTGAATTCTCTGAATCTTGTTTTTGCTGTATTTTTCCTTCCTGTTCACGTTTCGAAAAGACACAGCCACAGTAATTCTGCCGATAAAGATCGTATTCATGAGACAGCTCTATCGATCGTTTATAACCGTTTTTCTTCTTAAAATCCGATGGAAGATGTGCTACCCCATAGGTTTCTGCCAGTTCTTCCCCGATCTCATTAATTTTCTGTGCATTCTTGAGCGGACTGATGGAAAGCGTGGTCGTAAAATAATCATAGCCGCCGTCTCTGGCAGCTTTTGCTGCCTCCTCCATGCGGAGACGATAGCATTTAAAGCAGCGCTCTCCGCCTTCCGGAAGCTTCTCCATCCCTTTGACCATCTCATAAAAAACCTGCGGGTCATAGCTTCCTTCCTCGATATGGACCGGATGGGCAAATTTCATTTCCCTGACCAGCCTTTTGATCTCCTCTACCCTCTTACGGTATTCTTCTTCCAGCGAGATGTTTGGATTATAAAAAAATACCGTGATCTCAAAATATTCCGAAAGATATTCCAGCACATAACTGCTGCACGGTGCACAGCAGCTGTGAAGGAAAAGCCGTGGGATCTTATGTTCTTTTTCTATCTCTGTAAGGAGGGCATCCAGTTCTCTCTGGTAATTTCGTTTATTCATCATTTATCATTCCTTTAATCCTATACTCTGATGTAACCTATCATAACACATATGACTCTCTTCGCATATCTTAAAATAAGATTTTCGTAACTGCGAGAGTACATAACTGTTCACAGTAACAGGGTACTGAACAGTTACAGATTTTCATCTTTTGAATTTACATTGCATGGAGGTATTACCATGAACCCCCTTCTCGAAATCAGAGACGTTTCTCTTTCCTACCATACCGTATCCGGAGAAACCAGGGCTCTTTCACATATATCCTTTCATCTGCTGCCTGGCGAATTTCTGGCTGTTGTCGGTCCGTCCGGCTGTGGAAAATCTACGCTTTTGAACCTGATCTGCGGTCTTCTTCCAACAGAAAAAGGTACGATTCTTATGAACGGTACGCCTCCGCTTCCCGGAGACCCCCGCATCGGATATATGCTCCAGAAGGATTATCTTCTGGAATGGAGGACAATTTATCGAAATGTTATTCTCGGCCTTGAGATTCGAAAAGAACTGACCCCCCAGAAGCTCTCCTGCGTTGAAGAAATGCTGAAGACTTATGGGCTGGATAAATTCCGCAATGCCCATCCTTCACAGCTGTCCGGAGGAATGCGCCAGAGAGCGGCCCTGATCCGCACTCTCGCTTTAAAGCCGGAACTTCTGCTGCTTGATGAACCTTTTTCTGCCCTCGACTATCAGACCCGTTTAAATGTCAGTGATGACATCGGACGTATTCTCAGAAAAGAACAGAAGACAGCGATCCTTGTCACACACGATATTTCCGAAGCGATCAGCATGGCTGACCGTGTGATCATCCTTTCCGCCCGCCCGGCTCATGTTGCACGCATCGTTCCGATCAGGCTGTCCCTCACAGAGCGAACCCCTCTCGCTTCTCGCAGTGCACCGGAGTTTAAATCTTATTTCAATCTCATCTGGAAGGAGCTGAACCAGAATGACTGACCTTTCCCCTGCTCAGAAGAAATATCTGACCCATATCCGTCATGAAAAATATCTGATCCGGATATCCAGGATCTTCCTGTTCCTGGGTTTTCTGCTTTTGTGGGAGATTTCTGCCCGAGAGGAGTGGATCGACTCGTTTATTTTCAGCAGTCCCTCCGCGATAGGGCAGACCTTTCTCCACATGATACAGGATCAGTCGCTTTTTGCACACATTGGAATCACACTGATGGAAACACTTATAAGCTTTGCATTTGTGGTATTACTTGGAATCGGCACCGCTGTTCTTCTGTGGGCATGTCCAAAGCTGTCAAAAGTACTGGAACCTTATCTCGTCGTCCTGAACAGTCTGCCCAAATCCGCTCTCGCACCACTTCTGATTGTCTGGCTCGGTGCGAATGTCCGAACCATCATTGTTGCAGGAATGTCTGTGGCACTTTTCGGTTCTGTGATCAATCTTTACACAGGGTTTCATGGGGCGGATCCGGAAAAGTTAAAGCTTATCCGTACGCTTGGCGGCACAAAAAAAGACGAACTGACAAAAATTGTCCTTCCGTCTTCTGTACCTCTTATTTTAAGTATCATGAAAGTAAATATCGGGTTATGCCTTGTCGGTGTGGTCATCGGTGAATTTATCGGTGCACGATGCGGTCTTGGCTATCTGATCATCTACGGATCACAGACCTTCAAGCTGACATGGGTGCTGATGTCGATCGTGATCCTGTGTGTCATCGCCATGGTGCTGTATGCAATGCTGGATCTCATCGAGAAATATACACTGAAAAAATAAAAAGAAAAGGCGATCTTTCAGGGTCTTTTATTCATACTGATTTTTGCAGACTGTCTCATAAATCTGCGGATCATTGATATTCGTAAAACATACTTCTTTCTCCTGTGCATCATAGCAGGAATAACCGATTTCATTCAGAAAACGAAAAACCGAAGACTGTCCTCGTTCCAGAAATTCCCGGATCTCCCTATGCAGACTGGTCTCATAAACTGCTATCAACGACTCTTCCCTTTCATGATGCCTAAGAAGAACCACTCGGCTTAAGCCTTCATATTCAGCTGTCTGAATAAGATTATACAGTTCCGATACCGGGACCAGCGGAGTATCCACACCAAGAACCAGACATCTGTCCGCTCCATCACCGGCTGCTTTACTGAGGCAGGCTTCGAGTCCGCCCAGTGGTCCTCTTTCTTTGATCCGGTCCATCACAATTTCTTCTGTGCAGCCCTCTCCATGATAACCGGAAACATAAATCCTGTTCACTCCAAGCTGTCTTCCTTTTGCGATCTGTGTCTCAAGAAACGTTCGTCCGTTCAGGAGCAGATCGCTCTTTTCCCTGCCCATACGACTGCTGGCTCCTCCTGCCAGAACGATCATTGCCAGTTTCGTTTCTGCCATACGCCCTTTCCCTCCTGCTTTGTTTTCAGCCGCCGATCTGTGACATCAGCCTGCTTTCTCCTTCATCGATCACCTTTGATGTGAAATGATGTTCTCCCGGCTTTTCCCAGATCACCTTACGGATTGCTTCTGTCAGTTCCTCGTCACTGCAGCCGGTCCGCATCATATCTTTGAGACTTACTCCCGTCTGGTATTGCAGGCATGCCTTGAGATATCCCTCTGAAGTCATCCTGACACGGTTACACTGCGAACAGAACTTGTGGGTCATTGCACTGATAAAACCGATTTTCCCCTGAAAACCAGAGATTTTGTAATAATGACACGGACCATTTCCATATTTCTCTGTGATCGGAGTCATTTCTCCATATGCTCCCTCCAAAACAGAACAGATTTCATCCTCACCACAAAAACGAAATTCTTTGCCATAGCCAATTGGCATCATCTCAATAAAACGCACATGGATGGGATTGTCTCTTGCAATCCCGGCAAGATTTATCAGATTCTCCGGGTCTTCGAGAACCGGTACACAGTTGATCTTAAGACCAATCTGCGGATATTTCATGGCTTCTTTCAGTCCCTCCAGGACCCTTGCCAGTCCCTCTCTTCGTGTTATTTTTTGGAAAGCCTCTGTATTTAGTGTATCCAGACTGATGTTAATATTATCAATTCCTGCCTCCGCCAGTTCAGCCATCTGTTCTTTCAAAAGAATCCCGTTTGTAGTCAGCGTCACTTTCTCTATTCCTGGAAGTTCTTTCAGCATTCGTACAAGAACCGCACTGTCTTTTCTTGTCAGAGGCTCTCCGCCTGTCAGTTTTATTTTTTTGATGCCTAAAGCTGTCATACAGCGGCAGATTCTCCTGATCTCATCATAAGTCAGGATTTCTTTATGCGCTGTCTGGCAGATTCCTTCCTCCGGCATACAGTAAATACATCTGAGATTGCATCTGTCTGTGATGGATATCCGAAGATAGTCAATCTCACGTCCATATCTGTCTTTCATAACTAAATCTTTCTCCGTTTCTTTTTGTCTACCTATATATTACTCTTTTGAAATTGTCCGTTTTCTGCTATAGTAAAGATATCTGCAAAGGGATTTCTGGCATTACAGCTTATGCAGTCTCTGCTGCTGTTCAGAATCCACTGATTATAATATTGGAGATATTATTATGCATATTAACGAACAATACCATGATCTTCCATTACTGGAAACAAAAGCCTATCAGTTTATTGGCAGGGATGGACAGAACTTCTCTACAGAAGAGCAGGTTCTGAATGAGCATCTGCTTGATGTCTATATCAATGACCGTCTCACAATGAAGCTTATCTGTCTTCCACAGCATCTCACAGAACTCGTCCTTGGACGGCTTCTGACAGAGCACATCATCCGTTCCGTCGATGACATCGAGCAGATCTATATCTGCGAATATGGAAAACGCGCCAAAGTCTATCTCCGCCCGTCCCAGAATAAAGAGTCCGGAGCCCTGGGGGCTTCCTTTGTGGAGACCACTCCCTCCTGCTGCACCGGAAACCATATCCTCAACGATTATTTTTCCTCGGACCATCCACCGGTTCCGGTTACTCCGATCGAATGGAAGCCTGAATGGATCTTCCATATGGCTGATACTTTTGCCGATGGAATGCCTCTTCACAGTGTTACCTTTGCCACGCACAGCTGTCTTCTCGCCCGAAAAAATGAGGTTCTTTTTTCCTGTGAAGACATCGGCAGGCACAACGCCCTCGACAAAGTGATCGGATATGCCCTCCGGCACCAGATCGATCTCAGGGAATGTATGATTTATTCCAGCGGCAGGATTCCCACCGATATGGCAATAAAAGCGATCTATGCCAGTATTCCGATTCTCTGCTCAAAGGCATCTCCCACTGCGGAGGCGATCGAGCTTGCCAGAAAATACCAGCTGACACTCATCTGTGCAGCAAGAAGAGACCGTATGAAAGTCTTCGTAACTGTCAGGTGAAATATTTCTCGAAATATTTTTCAAAAATCTTCTGACCTGTCTGCTGCATTTCATCTAATAATGCTTCATATCGTTTCATAAATTCACGGCCCTCTTCGGTAATTTTGGAATTTCCACCATGAGGGCCTCCATTATATCTGTCAAGAAAGGTAAAACCCATCTGTTCCTCCGCACGATTCAGAAGCTTCCAGCATTTGGAATAAGACATTCCCATCTTTTTGGATGCTGCATGAATCGTTCCTTCCTCATCAATATACTGCAGAAGATGAAACAGCCCCGGCCCAAAAAAATCCGCATTTTTGGTCAGGATCACCTTTGTCTTGACACCAAGATCACAGGCCTGTGTTTCTGCAGTACCTTCTATATTCTCATTTCTTTCATTCATTCCGCGTTTTTATTACTCCTGTTTTTGTATATCATAAACTACTCTGTTTTTTCTTCCATAGCTGACAGATCCACTCCGCAAGAGGTTCTGTTTCATCAAGCTCAAAAAATGGGATCTCCTCCACTTCTTCACCGGCATCATATTTCAGTTCTTCCCTCGAAATATCAGTCACTATTCCCTGAAGGAATCTCGGGTCACAGACAGAACACAAAGAATTTGCCTTTCGTATCACTTCGATTTTGGGATATTCCGAATGTTTGAATCCTTCCAGCAAAATAATATCTGCCTCCGGAAATAAAGAGATCAGTTCCTCCGTTGACTCTGCCGGATGATATTTGACCATCATGTATTTCGTACCGGAAAAAACAAGCGTCCCACAGGCTCCGGCTTCTCCGGCCTTCCAGGTATCTGTTCCCGGTATATCCGCCTCAAATTCATGCCCGTCATGCTTGATCACAGCCGTACTAAGGTTTCTTTTTTTTAATGCCGGCAAAAGTGCGGTGATCAGTGTTGTCTTTCCTGAATTTTTGATTCCGCTCACTGCCAGTATCAGTTGTTTTTTCTGTGTTTTCATTCTTTCTGTCCCGTCACAGAAGAAGAACTTCTGCCTGTTCCCCGGCATAGTTCCCTTCTCTTGCAGCCTCCATCTCGATCAGACAGTTACATCCTGCCATTGTTGCAAGGATCCCATTGGAATGAAGTCCTGACGGGATCGTCACCGTCTCTCCATCCGTAACTGCACGCACATAGCGCCGACCTTTGATCTTCTTTCCAAATTCATTGGTCAGTGTGCATTTTTTCCTGATCGTGTCAAGCCCGGGATCCTGTGTCATCTTCTGCACCATCGGCCGGATCAGAACGTCAGCCGATACCACTGCGCCAAATGGATTTCCGGAAAGACTCAGAATCGGGGTATCTTTGTACACAGAAAAAAGCGTCGGCATTCCCGGTTTCATTTCTATCCTCCAGAAAATCCTCTCTGCCCCGAGTTCCTTAAGTGCCTCATGCATAATGTCCTTTTTTCCGACGGAAACTGCCCCTGTTGTGATGATCATATCTACTGTCCCGACAGTTCCTTCAAGAGCCTTCGTCATATCCTCCGGACAGTCTGCGATCTTGTCCACGCGAATCAGCTCTGCCCCAAAATCCATCAGACGTGCGGCAAGAAGACTCTGGTTACAGTCATAAATCTTCCCCTGCTTTAACTGCTCACCGGGAATCATGACTTCATCACCTGTTGTCAGGATGGCAACCCTCGCCCGCCTTCTGACAGGCACTTCTGCCACTCCCATGCTTGCAAGAATTCCGATTTCCACAAAGTCAAGCTTCGTACCTGCCCTCAGTAAGACCGTACCCTTCTTAAAGTCCTCTCCCTGAAAGCAGTAGTCCTCCCACTGCTTCATGCTCTTATAAATCTGTACCCTGTCCTCTCCGTAGTCCGTATCCTCCTGCTTTACGCAGCAGTCACATCCCTTCGGGATCGCAGCTCCTGTCATGATTCGAACAGCCTCGCCGGACTGTACCATTCCATCATAATACTGTCCTGCATCAACCTCCCTGATCACCTTAAGCGTTACCGGATTTCCCGGTGCCGCCCCCGTCAGATCTTCTGACTTACAGGCATATCCGTCTATTGGCGAACGGTCAAACGGAGGATTGTCAAGCTCCGCTTTCATATCCTCTGCAAGTATTCTTCCCCGTGTCGAAAGCAAGTCTACTGTTTCTGTTTCCTGTATGATCCTTGTGTGGATCAATAATTGTTCAATTGCATCTTCTACCTTAAGATTCTCCAAAACTTTATCCTGCCTTTCAAATATCATCTTCCGAACCGCATTTCGCTGACGATATTTTATCACTAAATGTTACAATCCTATTTTCGTTTTATTGTAACATATATACAAAAAATCCTCAACTTATAAAAAAAACACAGGGAATATTTTATTCCCTGACGGGTTTAAAATATTCCCTGCTGATGGACAACTATTCCGTTCTCTGTTTCAAGGCAATGTGCCTATGCCTTTTCAATTCGAATTGCACATACTTTATATTCCGGAATTCTCGCATATTTATCAAGCGCGGCATTGGTAAGCCAGTTTGCGTTTCCATCCGGGAAGTGGAATGGCATCCAGGACTCTCCCTTGGATACTTTTGTTCCTACACGGGCTGTGGATTCTATCTGGCCTCGTCTTGAAGTCAGTCGTACCCTGTCTCCGTTCCTGATTCCAAGTGCCGCTGCATCCGCCTCGTTCATTTCAATGAAAGAGCTGCCCTCTATTTCCATAAGTTCCGGTGTTTTGCCTGTCATTGCTCTTGTCGTATAATGATACAGGATTCGACCAGTCATCAGGATGATCGGATATTCCTCATCCGGAAGTTCTGCTGAAGGAATGTATTCTGCAGGATAAAACCATCCAAGACCTCTCGCGAATTTACCGACATGCATGATCGGTGTTCCCGGATGATCCTTTGTCGGACATGGCCACTGAAGGCCCTTTCCGCCTACCTCTTCACTGTCCAGACGGGCATGACTGATTCCGCCAAAGGATGGGGTCACAGAAGAAATCTCATCCATGATCTGTGCCGATGTCAGATGCGGCTGCGGATATCCCATACGGTTCATAAGATCAATGATGATATCTGTATCCAGTCTTGCATTTCCAGGAATCGTCACTGCTTTGCGAACACGCTGCACACGACGTTCAGTGTTGGTAAAGGTTCCTTCTTTCTCTGCATAGCTGACACCCGGAAGGATCACATCTGCATACGCTGCTGTCTCAGTCATAAACAGTTCCTGGATCACAAAGAATTCCAGGCTTTCCAGTGCTTTAATGATATGATGGGTATCCGGATCTGTAACAACCGGATCTTCACCATAAATATAAAGACCTTTGACATCTCCCTTGATTGCTGCCGGGAATACGTCTGTTGCATGAAGTCCCGGATTCGGGTTCAGCTTCGTATTCCATGCCTTTTCAAACTTGGCAACTACTTCCGGATTCGCCACCTTCTGATATCCCGGGAAGTCTGTCGGAGATGCACCCATATCACAGGCGCCCTGTACATTGTTCTGGCCACGAAGCGGGTTGACACCACAGCCCTCACGGCCAAGTTTACCTACAAGGAGTGCCATATTGGACATGGACATAACACCCTCTGTACCGGTAGAATGCTCTGTTACACCAAGGCAGTAAATGATCGGAGCCTTATCTGCCTTTGCATACATGATGGCTGCTTTTCTTAATTCATCTGCATCGATATGGCAGATTTCTGCAACCCTCTCCGGTGTATAATCCTTAACGATCTCTTTGATCTTCTCATAGCCCTCAGTTCTCTCTGCGATGAATTTCTCATCCTGAAGTCCCTCGGAGATAATAACATTCATGATACCGTTTGCAAATGCAACATTGGTTCCCGGTTTCAGTTTCAGATGAATATCGGCATGCTTTGCAAGACCAATATCACGCGGATCTACAACGATCAGCTTACAGCCGCGCTGTACTGCCTGACGGATCTGCATACCAACAACCGGATGTGCTTCTTCCGGATTTGAGCCTACCAGCATGATCACATCTGGTTTCCTGGTGATATCCTCGATCGGGTTTGTCATGGCACCAGAACCCAGCGTCATTGCCAGACCTGCTACAGATGCTGAATGACATACGCGTGCACAGTTGTCCGTGTTATTGGTTCCAAAGCAGGTACGAACCATCTTCTGAACCATGTAAATATCTTCATTCGGTGAACGGGAGCAGGCAAAACCGGCAAGAGAATCTGAACCATATTTCTTCTTGATCTCCATGAACTTAGATGCAACCAGATCAAGTGCCTCATCCCAGGTTGCTTTCTCAAATTCACCGGTCTCTTTGTTCTTGATAAGCGGATCTGTGATTCTGGACGGATGATGTACGAAATCAAAGCTTCCGCTGCGTCCCTTAACACAGAGAAGTCCCTTATTGGACGGACCGTTATAAGCTTCTGTATCAACAATCTTACCATCCTTGACCAGCAGATAATACTGACATCCTGTTGCACAGTGCGGACAGGTTGTAAGCACCTTTTTGTCGATCTGATATGCACGATAGTTCTTTCTTCGTTTCATGGTAAGTGCACCGGTCGGACATGCCTGCACACAGTTTCCACAGGATTCACAGGTACCGTCTGCCCACACACCTTCGCCATTTCCGATCACAGACTGGAATCCACGTTCCAGAGTAGCGATCGCACCTCTTCCTACAATCTGATTACAGGTGTTGACACATCTGTGGCACAGGATGCACAGACTTGGGTCATAGGTAAAGAATTTGTTGGAGTCATCAATCTTTCCTCCGCTCTTCTCTCCTTCATAGCTGGAGCCATCCAGTCCATACTCATATGCATAGTCCTGAAGTTTACAGTCTCCATTACCCGGACAGGAAAAGCAGTGAATATTGTGATCCGACAGAAGCAGATCCAGTGTCTGTCTTCTTGACTCGATCACTTTTTCTGACATGGTGAAAACCTCATCACCCTCAGAAACCTGCATGGTACAGGCTGTATCTATCTTGGTTCTTCCGTTATTTCTGACTTCAACCACACACAAACGGCAGGAGCCATCCGGAAGCAAGTCTTCTATATAACATAAAGTAGGAACCTCAATTCCTGCTTTCCTGGCTGCATGAAGGATGGTCGTCCCCTTCTCCACTTCAACAGGCTTTCCATCTATCGTCAAATGAATCATGTCATCCTCCTCCTTTTCGTTTATTTCACGCTGATTGCTTCAAAAGTACAGTTTTCCATACAGGTTCCGCACTTGATACACTTTGTCTGATCGATCTTATGCGGTTCTTTCTTCTCTCCTGTTATCGCACCTACCGGACAGTTGCGGGCACACTTCGTACAGCCCTTGCATCTGTCAGGATCAATCTCATAAATCTTCATTGCTTCACATACATGGGCACGGCATTTGCCCTCCACAATATGTTCCTCATATTCATCGCGGAAATTCTGCAGCGTACTGATAACAGGAAGCGGTGCACTCTTTCCAAGTCCACAGAGTGAGCGGGACTGAATAAATTTTGCAGTCTCTTCCAGTTTGTCCAAATCCTTAAGTTCTCCCCTGCCCTCTGTGATCTTCTGAAGCAGTTCCAGCATACGCTTCGTTCCGATTCGGCATGGGCCACATTTTCCGCAGGATTCTCTCTGCGTAAAGCCCATAAAGAATTTTGCGACATCAACCATACAGGTATTTTCGTCCATAACAACCAGTCCGCCAGAACCAATGATCGCATTGAACTTCTTGACGGAATCAAAGTCAAGTGGTTCATCCAGATGTTTCTCAACCAGACATCCGCCGGACGGTCCTCCGATCTGCACTGCCTTAAAGGCTGCTCCCTTCTTAATACCGCCGCCAATGTCATAAATAATGTGACGCAGTGTTGTTCCCATCGGAACCTCGATCAGACCTGTGTTCTCTATTGCTCCTGTCAGAGAGAAAGTTTTGGTTCCTGTACTTCCTTCTGTTCCAATGGAGCGATACCAGTCAGCACCGTCAAGAATAATTCTCGCAACATTTGCATAAGTCTCTACGTTATTCAGTACGGTAGGCTTCTCCCAGAGTCCCTTTTCTACTGTACGCGGTGGTTTTACACGAGGCATTCCTCGTTTGCCCTCAATAGATGCTGTCAGTGCTGAACCTTCACCACATACAAAAGCACCTGCGCCTCGGTTGATATGTAAATGGAAGTCTATGCCGGATCCCAGGATATTATCTCCGAGCAGTCCATATTCCTCCGCCTGTGCAATTGCTTTTTTGAGCCTGGCTACGGAAAGCGGATACTCTGCACGTACATAAATATATCCATCATGTGCACCTACTGCATATGCAGCAATGATCATACCTTCCATAAGCTTATAAGGATCTCCCTCCATTACGGAACCATCCATAAATGCACCCGGGTCTCCTTCATCACCATTGCAGACTACATATTTCACATCAGATTCAATGCGCGCTACCTGACTCCATTTCTTTCCCATCGGGAATCCGGCACCGCCTCGGCCACGGATTCCAGACTTTGTGATCTCTTCAATAACTTCTTCCGGCGTCATTTCAAAAAATGCCTTCAGAACCGCCTGGAAACCACCCACTGCGATATATTCATCAATTGATTCTGCATCTATATTTCCACAATGTTCCAGGACGATTCTCGTCTGCTGATTCAAAAACGGAATATCCTCCGGCTGCCTGCAGACTTCCTCGTCATGTTTATAAAACAGTCTGTCAACTGGTTCTCCCTTTAAGACTGTCTTCTCTACGATCTCTTTACAATCCTCTACCTGCACATGTACATACTGCAGATGCTGCGGTTCTATACGAACCAGAGGTCCCAGCTCACATAAGCCCTGGCAGCCGGTCTTTATGGTTCCGATATGCGGTACATCTTTCTGCATGCTGACCTCTACGCCGTCAATTCCCTCACAGAGTCTGCACATTTCATCATAGATCTTCTGTGATCCGGAAGCGACACAGCCGGTACCTGAACAGACAAGGATACGGCAGGTATAGGAATTGATTTCTTCCTGAGCTTCTATCTGCTTCTTTAACAGGTCATCTTTACTTGTAATACTCATGCCTTATCCCCCCTTAATTCTCGGATCAGTTTTACTGCTTTATCCGGTGTCATTTTTGGATGAACGTCCTCATTCACCATCATAGTCGGTGCCAGTCCACAGGCACCCAGGCAGGACACTGTTTCAACTGTAAACATCATATCATCCGTTGTACATTTTCCGTCAGCCAGCCCCAGTTCCTTGACAATGGCATCCTTTACCGGCTGGGATTTCCTTACATGACAGGCAGTTCCGTCACACACCTTGATCACATATTTACCCTTTGCCTCAAAGGAAAAATTCTCGTAAAAGGTTGCCACACTGTACGCTCTTGAACGGGTCACTCCAATCTCATCTGCTACATAATTGAGAAGTTCTCCCGGCAGATAACGGTATTCCGCCTGAATATCCTGCATGATTGGAATCAGCGAAGCCGGTTTGCGGCCATAAACGGCAATGACCTCATCCGCCTTGTCATAGTATGTTTTGTCTAACATTCAATTCCCTCCTTTATTGATACATCAAAAATTCTACGTTTCCCCCTGGATATCTTTTATTATATAAGATACTTTTTAGCATTGCAAGTGTATAATTGTGAAGTTTGTATATTTTCATCCTGTTTTCTCTTTTATTTTTTGTATAATTTTTCAAAACAAGTCGGTAAGTTTAATCTAACTATCGTTTTTTATTATAAAAATGCACAAAAAAAGTATGAGCTGTCCATTTTTCGACAGTCCATACTTTTTATAATGATTTGTAACTGCTCAGTACCCTCACAGTTACGATGATTTTACCTTATTCCACAGATCTCCATACGTCTGATCTGCTTCTGTTCCAAGATACTGGAAGGTTTCCAGATTGTCATATTTCAAAAGATCCGGGAATGCGATCTTACTGTTTCGGATATCGTCATCCTCGATCAGCTCTCTTGCCGCCTCGTTCGGTGTAGAATATGTAATATAATCAAAATTCATCAGGGCAATATCCGGTCTGCAGAGGAAGTTGATGAATTTCTCTGCATTTTCTTTATGCTCTGCATTCTTCGGGATTACCCAGGAATCAATCCAGATGTTGCTTCCTTCTTTCGGGATCACATATTCCAGATTCGAATTTTCTTTCTGTGTATAAATTGCCTCGCCGGAATAGATCACGCCGATGGCCGCCTCATTTCCGATCATTTTGTCACGCACCTGGTCAATGACATATGCCTGCACGAGAGGTTTCTGTTCAATCAGGAGATTCTTCGCCTCGGTCAGTTCATCCAGGTCTGTGGAATTCAGAGAATAGCCAAGATATTTCAGTGCCACGCCAAAAGCATCACGGACTGAATCCTGCATCAGAATGCTGTCCTTGTATTTCTCATCCCAGAGAATGGACCAGCTGTCTACAGGCTCATCCACCATTGTCTTATTATAAAGAATCCCCACGGTTCCCCAGCAATATGGTACAGAGTATTTATTCTCCGGATCAAACTGCCTTGACTGTTCCAGATACTGTTTTCCAATGTTTTTGAGGTTCGGGATATTATCGAAATCAATCTCCGAAAGCAGATCATTTTTGATCATTCGCTGAATCATATAGTCGCTTGGACAGATCACATCGTAAGCGATCGCACCGGAACTGATCTTAGGATAAAGAATTTCGTTTGTCTCAAATTCTTCATAGATCACATCGATCCCCGTTTCCTTCTCAAAGATAGTCAGAACCTCCGGATCAATGTATTCGCCCCAGTTATAAACAACCAGCTTTTCATCATTCAGGACATCGCTTTCTTTTGCATAATAAAAACCGCCTCCGATAAACACAATACAGATTGTAACCGGAAGTACACGGCGGATGATGATCTTCTTGACTTTGGAAGGCCTGCGGACTTTTTTTCTTGCCGCTGCCTCCTCATCCTCCTTTGGAGAATAATTGACCAGAATAAGAAGCACCAGAACCGTCACAAACATGATCGTGGAGAGTGCATAAATCTCTGGTTTGATTCCCTTTCGTACCTCTGTGTAGATTTTGGTTGAAAGTGTATCAATTCCAGGTCCCTTGGTAAAATGAGTGATAACAAAATCATCCAGTGACATCGTAAAGGCCAGCATAAATCCGGAAAGCACGCCCGGTACGATATCCGGGAATACCACCTTAAAAAATGCTCTGACCGGAGATGCCCCAAGATCCAGAGCGGCTTCATAGGTGTAACGATTTGTCTGCTTCAGCTTCGGTGCCACGCTTAAGATCACATACGGGATGTTGAATGTGATATGAGCGATCAGGATCGTTCCGAAACCAAGCGTCATATGAAACGCAATAAAAAGAAGCATCAGAGATACACCCATAACGATCTCTGCGTTCATCATCGGGATATTGGTAAGTCCCATATACATGGTCTTCCATTTCTGTTTCATTCCCTGGATCGCAATTGCCGCCGCAGTTCCGATGATCGTTGCGATTGCTGCAGAAACAAACGCAATAATAAGTGTCGTATAAAAAGCACTCATGATCTGTTCATTCCGAAACAGTTCTCTGTACCATTTCAGGGTGAAACCACCCCACTTTGCCCTGGTCTTGGACTGGTTAAAGGACAGTACGATCAGGGTTACGATCGGGGCATACAGCAGAATAAAAATAAGTGTCAGGTAAATTTTCTGTAAGTATTTTCTGATCAAAATGCCGCACCCCCGTCTTCGTTGTCATATTTTGCCACAAGGGCCATACTTGCAATGATAAATACCATCAATACAAGAGAAAGTCCACTTCCCACATGCCAGTTACTGTTCTGTTTAAAGGACTGTTCGATCACATTTCCAATCAGAAGGATCTTGCCGCCTCCTAAGAGATCAGAGATAACAAAAGTCGTCAGTGCCGGTACAAATACCATCGTGATACCGCTGATCACACCCGGAATACTCAGTGGAAAAATAACCTTTAAGAAGGTCTGTACCGGATTTGCTCCCAGATCACGAGCGGCATTGATGACGTTATTGTCGATCTTGATCAACACATTGTAGATCGGAAGGACCATGAACGGCAGGAAATTATAGACCATACCAAGAACGATCGCATATGGTGTATTGATGATTTCCAAAGCCGGCAGATGCAAAAAACTCAAAACACTGTTGATAACACCGTTCTTTTCGAGCAGAGTCTGCCACGCCAGTGTACGCAGAAGAAAATTCATCCACATCGGCAGAATAAAAATAAGTACTACAAAACTTGTCTGGTTGACTTTTTTCTGACTTAAGATCATTGCCAGCGGATAGGCCAGAAGCAGACAGAATACTGTACTCAGACAAGACAGCAGGATGGACATTCCCAGTGCTTTCAGATTCTCGGGTGTCGTGATCTGTGCAAGGTTTGCAAACGTAAAGCTTCCATCATCACTGGTAAATGCATAATATACGATCACCAGAAGCGGGATCACAACAAAAGATACTGCCCAGAACAGATAAGGTCCAGCAAGCATACGCTTATTCTTCAATGTTTACCGCCTCCTCATCTTCTGACTCCGGTTTCTTCATGATCTGAATGTCAAACGGATCCACATGAATGCTGACCTCTGTTCCCACCGGGAACATATCCGTACTGTGTATCAGCCACTCATAATTGTTTGCCATTACCTCCATCTCATAATGGACACCCTTAAAGATCATATGTGTGACCACACCGTCAATACTTCCTTCGCCTGGTTTGAGAAGATCAATATCCTCCGGACGGATCACAACGTCGACCGGCTGATTCTGTCCGAATCCCTCATCTACACATGCAAAATTAACTCCAAGGATCTTGACCAGACGATCCTCTACCATAGTTGCAGAAATAATGTTGCTCTCTCCGATAAAATCTGCCACAAAAGCATTCTCCGGCTCATTGTAGATTTTTTCCGGTGTTCCGATCTGCTGGATATATCCCTGGTTCATAACCACAATGGTATCTGACATGGTAAGAGCCTCTTCCTGGTCATGCGTTACGTACAGGAAGGTGATTCCCAGTTCATTCTTAAGACGGATCAGCTCATACTGCATATCCTGACGCATCTTAAGATCCAAAGCTCCCAGAGGCTCATCCAGAAGAAGCACCTTCGGTTCATTTACAATTGCTCTTGCAATCGCAATACGCTGCTGCTGGCCACCACTCAGGGAATCCGGCATACGGTTTTCGAATCCATCCAAATTAACAAGCTTCAATGCGTATTTGATCTTATCATAAATATACTGTTTACTTTTATTTTTTATTTTTAATCCAAAGGCAATATTTTCCGCAATATTCATATGTGTAAACAATGCGTACTTCTGAAATACGGTATTAAGCTGTCGCTTATTTGGCGGAAGATCTGTGATATCCTGCCCGTTAAAGATCACGTGTCCTTTATCCGGTGTCTCAAAGCCTCCCAGGATACGAAGTGTAGTGGTCTTTCCACATCCACTTGGACCAAGAAGCGTCAGGAATTCATTCTCTCTGATATAAAGATTCAGTTCATCCAGAACTGTCTGCATCCCATAAGATTTAGAAATGTCGATCAAGTCGATCAGCTTATTACTCATTGGCTGTCCTCCTAAAATATCCCCTCTTTTTTACAAATATTCTATATAAAATAGCAACTTTCTTTTTGTATCATAAAAACGTTCTGATTTCAATAGGTTTCAGAGGATTTCAGCATAATTTTTTGTATCCGCTTCCATTTCATTCTCTTCGGGTAATGGCTCACATTCCACCGGTTCCGTATCTTCCGAACTTTCACTCAGATCCTCCAGGTCAACCTCCTCCTGCTCTGCTTCTTCTCCAGATTCCGGAGTACTCTCCTGCGTAGTTTCAGGAAGGAGCGAATCTGTAAATTCTTCCTCCGACTGCCCCTTTCCATCGGCTTCCGGTGCACACAGCGGGCTGTCATCCGCGTTGACCTTTACTACTCCTGTCAGTGTCTTTGCGTATGCATTATCTGTCGACGCAGTAATCTTATATGTATGCCCTGCCTTCAGTCCACTGACCACAATTTCCACCGCATTTCGCTGCCCTTTTGTTATGGTTCCTGCTGCCGGGCTGACTGTAAGACTGCTTTTTTCATCTTTGTCTGTATCTCTCACTTCCACCACATAGTCAATATCCACTTCCGAATATCTCTCTTCATCCATATAGTTCATCAGAGTCAGAGTCACTGACGCCATTGCATCCTCTTTTACCGTCACCTGATGCACGCCGCCATCCAGCAGATCACTGACAAAACAAAAATTCCTGGCATTTACTACACCTGTAAGTTCTGTCTGTCTTATATATTTTGCCGACACAGAGGAAATGGAAATCATGATCATACAAAAAACTGCCCAAAATATCTTTGTCCCTGTCATTTTTCATCCCCTTTCCTGTCTGTATCAATCAATCTGCTCTGTCTTTAGTGTGACAACAAAAGTCTCTGATCTTCCGGCATAATCTTCATTCCTCTCTGCCTGATCCTCACTCACCGGCCAGACAATTTCAAGAATATAGCCATGCACTTTCGGATCATCTGCCAGAATCGTATCGGAAGATACTTCGATTTTGTCTGCCAGGACTGAACCATCGCTTAACTGCTTTTGCTCTGTGTTTTCTGTTGTTTTGTATATTCTGAACACCAGTGGCAGATTCTTATCTCTGCTGGCTGCATAAATGGCATACCTGACTGCTGTCTCACTTTTATTTGTTACTTGAATTTCATACTCAACGGCTTCTCCCGGTGCTATGGAGATATTGGAAATTTCCTGCATAAGCGTCCCTGTCTCCATTACTTCAAATTTCGCCGCGACCGCACCGTTTTTTTCCGATACCTGTGTCATGCATCTCGCAAAAATATCAGACGCTATCCAGCTAAACAATACGCTTATCCAGAATAAAACGGCTAATATCTGTATGATTCTGTTATTTCGAAGTGTTTTTCTCTGACATTCTGCATGACCTATTTCCTGCCTGAGTATACGGATTTCTTCTCTGACAGCATTCAGTTCCTGTGCTTCCTCGTTTTTTCGCCGCTGCAAAAAATATTCGATCAGAAAAATTACCGTACAAAATAACAACATCCCTCTCAGTGTACAAACCATGCTCAGGACAGTTCCCAGACATGGGATCCACCCGATCACCACTCCCTGAATTTCGGACCTGTCAAATGCCGGATCAGGTGCATTGTTCGCATCTCCCTGCGTTATGATCTGGTCCTTTCTGATCTCTGTGATACGATGTACTACCAGGCTGTTTCCAGATTGATATACCACAATGTCTCCTCTGTTTACCTTCTGCGTTTTTCTGACGATCAGAAGGCTCCCTCTGGAAAAAGTGGGTTCCATGCTTCCGGAAAGAACATCTGCCACACCAATACCAAACGGCATGGGCATCGGACTCCCCGAGACATCTTGCGCCTTCATAAAATATAGACTTATCCCCAGTATCAGCCAGAAAAGTCCCCGGGAAATTCTTCGTAAAATCCCGGAATTTATGCGGCGGCAGCTGACAACCACAGCCAGTATTCCTGATGCAGCAAGCATAATGAGCCAGCTTCCGGTCTGCGCACTGTCACCGGTCTTTGGTGCTTTCTTTAAGACACTGCCCGTATTCTTTGACCATGCCTGGACAAAATCCGCAGATTCCTCTGTGCCTGCCTCTTCTGCTGCAAGTGTATGTATCACTACTCTATAGGAAATTTCCTGAGGTTCGTTCTTTTGCTCCGAAGATATGTTTCCCGTGCCGGCGGAAAAATCTCCATAGAGCGTATCCTGTTCATCTTTGCCCCGCTCAAATCTCCATCTCCAGTAAAGCGTGTACTCTGCATTTCTCCCCGGACAAAGCTTTCTTTTTTCACTTATCTTACTGAATTCTTCTGCACTCAGCCATTTTCCTCTTCTGTCCATCCAGCCATTGCTTCCGGATATACGAAATTCCAGCGGAATCTCATAATTGCTGAAATTACTGTCAGCCTCAAACCAGACTTTATACTGTGCATTCCTTTTGCCTGAATTTTGCAGTGAAAATGTATAATCGCCCTCCGTCCCAGGTGCCACAGCCTTCTGGGTGTTCCTGCTCTGTACAGTTATTTCATCGCTCTTATTTCGGCAGGAAGTATGAAACAGTTCAATGGGAGTCTCCGTATTCCATACCTTCCGGTCATCCAAAACCTTAAACTCTAAAGTCTCTGCCTGCTTTTTGGTAAGCTTTGCAGTTGTACTCTGCATGGCCATCGCTCTGTGTATATTCTGATCTGCACTCATAACCCCCTTATAAAGGCTGATTTCACGATCACTGTGACAGATATGCAGCACGGACAGGACAGACACAGCTGTCACCGACACAAAAACAGACAACATAAGTATCAACTGACAAAGCCTGTGATTTTTGTGATTCCTTTTTTTCGCAGTAGAACTGTTCTTTGACATCTTCTTTTCTCCTTCTTCTGACCTTCCCAAAAAGCAGAGAGGATTCTGGTTTTTGGAAAAGCCAGAAAACGTCCCTGTCCTGCCACTGAACAAGGACGAAGTCTGACTGATCGCAGTTATATGTATTCAGGTTAGTCAATCTGAGTTGCTGTCATCTGAAGTGTATATCCAATTTGTGTACTATATTTATCAGCAACAGCAGGAGTCATTGCACTGACTTTCTGACCATCTATCGTGAGATCCGTGTTTTTTGCAATGATATCACCAAGAACCGTATCATAGGCATCATTTGGCTCATGTCCTCCACTTACCTTAATGCTGTTTGTATTTGTATCCTTATCAAACTGCCATGCCCATTTGAGTTCCACCGTCAGATCAGCTGCTGTATTAGGGGTGTCATATGTAACTTTAGTATTGCTAAGGGCCTTCATCGCAGCCTCCAGAGTTTCAAAAGTCTGAACCGTATTTAATGCATTAATGCTTACTGCATTTTCCGCTGTACCTGCCTTACTTATTTTGGCATCATCTCCCATATATTTAATTTCCACACTGTAATTTACCGGATAATACGCTCTTTCTACGGGACTGCCGTCTGGTTTGGTATACTTGACATCTGTACCGGCATAAGAATAGGCCAGTCCATTTTCCAGATATACGTCATTTTCGCTGTTTCCTTTAAACGTAATCTCATAGGCTGTTTCCGGTGTTCCTGTTACAGCATATATTGCGGATCCGCTGGTTCCCGGTGCAACAATCTTTTCGCCTGCTTTACTTGTTGTGACACTGGAATCATAAGAATCTTTAAATGTGGAACTGCCTGTACTGTTCATGACAATTCCCCATTTTGCAACTCTGGCCGAATCAGTTCCTTCTGCTGTAGTCGTATACTTCGCCAACGTTCCGGACAGCACACTTGCTGTAAGTAATACAGCTACCCCCAAGGCGGCTGTGTTTCTCATCATTTTGTTTTTCTTCATTGCTATGTACTCCTTTCCAGTTTGTGTTATTTATATCCAGTTCCGTGTGGCACGTTCAGAACTAAATATGCTTTTCTTTCTCTGCCCGCAGAGTTTCCAGTTCGGTCCTGAGGGCGTCTGCCGCTTTCTTTTCTGATCTTTCGTTTCTCCTGCGGCAGATCGTATCGCAGACAACCATCAAAAGGATCGGACAGATCACACAGAGTATCATTCCCTGTGTGGTCTGCAAAAACATGGCTGCACTGCCAAGTCCTGCAACTCTGTGCCGATAGATTCCTACCAGATTTTCTGCCGGAACAAGCGCCTGATCTTCTGTATTGTTGGCGTCACCCTTTGTCACCCAGGCAAGGTTTCCGTCTTCATCCTTCGTGATCTTTCGGACACGATGTGTTACTACACTCCTTCCATTGCCGGCCGGATCAAAGAACGCGATCACATCTCCTTCTCTGACCTTATCTGCCTCTCTGGTACGGCAGACGATCAGGTCTCCTGACTGGATCTGTGGATACATGGAATCTGTCAGGACGATCATCGGTATGATTCCACCGATTCCGGGCACTTTCTCCATATTTGTAAGGCTTTTGAAGATCAGGATACAATTCATACTCAGAATAAAAATCAAAATGCCGCTCAGAACAATGCCTGCTGCATTTCCAACCTTATGTATCACTGATCGCTTTTCTCTTTGTCTGTTCATTTGCTCATCTCCTGTTCTGTACGGATTCGATAGTATCTTGTCACTTCTGATTCAGATATAAAATACAGCTGTTTTTCATCCCTTCCGGGATATTACTATTACGGACACAGCCAGCTGCTGTGGATCTTGGCCAGCAGTCTCGCATTGTGATACGCCATCTTAAGGGTGAGGCAGGTTCGTCCGAGATATTTTTTGCCATCTTCTGTCTTGACGCAGGCAAGTGCCAGATCTGCTCTTGCCGGATCCTGCAGACAGACCGGAATGAGAAACTGAATATTATGATCATAATACTGGGGAATTGCGGTGCGATAATCCGCCTCCAGCATTCGTTTTGTCTGCCGGAGTGCACCGTCAAAGAGAGGTACTTTCATGACACTGTTCCTGATATTTTCCGGAAGACGCTGATTGTTTTCTGTCTCCTCAAAAATATGTTCATACTGGGGAATGATATCAAGTCCTGTATCAAAGATAAGTTCTGAAGGGTCCTGTACATACTCTGCTCTCTTTGGCAGACTGTCAATCCCCGATTTCAAAAGATAATACTCTGTATAAAATCCTTCCAGAAACCATCTCTGCCTGTCCGGCACCTGATTTGGTATAAAATATACATAGACGGGCTGATAGTATCGATTAAATAATCCTGTATTGAAAATCGCATAATTCTCTGTTTCCAGTATTTTTCCTTCTTCATAAACCCTCTGAAAAGTATGTTCCAGATAGCCCTTGAGGATACCGTTGTCTTCTGTGCCGCCAAAACTCCATTTCTCCGGAACGATCCTGGAGAGATTCTGTATCTGCCGATTATAATTTCCGCAGTACGTATAATCGAATAGATTCATGCTGCCTCCTTATGAAATTGTATTGTTATGATTCTGATACTGATTGGTTTCTCACTACACACAAAAATGAGAATCCCTTTATATATAATATTTATTTGGGAAATTTACCGGCAGAACTGCCGGACAAAGATTATAATAAAAAAATAGCACAGACCAGCCAAAACGGCAACCTGTTTTCATCTACAAATATCGACATTTGCAGATACCCATGTTATAATAAAAAACTGAAATAAGCACTTCCGACGGAAATGCGGAGCTTGCCAGGTAAGTTGCTTATACATTTTATTTTTTCATCAAGGAGGATGATATAAGTAACTAAATATATTGTAAAAAGATATTAAATGCGTTTAAATATACTTATGAAGGTATATTATGAACACATCAAATATCACAAATTATAA